>Ga0315542_1000380_pt1 | contig 27509 bp, 23 predicted proteins | sample SalMarSW160120MG_FD_202541 | JGI IMG/M metagenome (GOLD analysis project Ga0315542, IMG submission 202541) | Salt marsh sediment microbial communities from the Plum Island Ecosystem LTER, Massachusetts, United States - Salt Marsh Sediment SW1601-20 ... | reverse complement strand
CGCCAACACGACCCAAGGTTTTTGCATGCGACAATGCCCAGGCCATTAACTTGCGAAAATTATTGCGCCCTATTACAGCGAAAAATACAGCTGCGACTATTGATAGCCAACCAATAATTTCAATTACATAAAGATATTTAGAAGCATCTGATTGATATATAAGGCATGCACCAAGTACCAGTCTGATTGCTACAGCTATTATTTGTAACTCGATCTTGTCGGAATATTTTCGTAAAAAGCCGAATACGATTTCCGGATTAACTAAAATCACTATTCCGGCCAAACAAGTTAGTGTGCCAAAGATAATTATAAATAGGGTCGTGATCTGATTTCTTTAGTAACATCAAGTGATTATAGGGTTTCCGAATCTATGCGGCTGTCAATTGGAACTCGCCGTGCGCTATATGGAACCCTTTGCAGCACACTGCGGGGTATCTTATCGGAGTTGCGTCGAAGCCTCTGACGCAGGCAGGTCATCCCTGCAGCAAACTGCAGAGCATTCTGCTAAAGGCGAATATTTTCTTTATCACTTGTACTATACCCTATATACTCTCGATTTTCCTACCATCCCGAGGAGAGCTACTTCGTTCCGCTATGATTCAATCTTTTTTCAATTTCTTTTATCCGAGGGTTATTGAGAATTTTAAGAAAATCTGGATTATTTAGCAGTGTGCTGATATCCCCAGCCTGAATCGCACGCATTATCGCCTGATCGCTCAAAAGAACCTGCAGCTCCTGATCGTTCCGCATTGCGCGGATGAGCGCCATGATCCTCTCGTCTTTCATCATCCGGTCTTTCAGGCTGCCCACATTAGGGGCAACAGATCCATGATCGTTGGCACTTTGCGGGGGTTCAATAGGAGAAACGGTCTTGTTTTTAACCGTAGTTTCGTTGGTATCCATCTCAATGGGTTGGGTGCTTTTTCGGTAATTAGCCGGAACTTGCTCAAGGGAGTCCGAAAAATGAACGGTACCCTCTTTGTCAGTCCATTTGTATATTTCCGCATGGGCGACAGTTGCCGCCAAAAGTAAAATAAAGAAAAACTTTTTCATGTTACCACTCACTTTTTTCGTGGTCCCGTTGGTCCCTTGGTCCCGGGTCGGACCAAGCTGCCTCCTTGATATTCACGGATTATCGTCCCAAATGTAACTGTTTTCAGGCCTTAAAGCCTCATTTTTATGGGCCAAAATGCCCTTATAAGGAGCTGGAGGCTCTTGAAGTTCATAGCTCCCATGAGGTGCATTGATTTCATTATGTCCACTAATCGCCCACTCCGAAGGGTGCCTCACCACTCCCGCACGCACCATGTCCATATCCATATAGACAAGGCATTGAATCAAATACTTGGCTGTTTCCACCGCCGTGGCATGATATCGATCTTCCCGGAAAGAACCTTTTCGGTTCTTCCGCTGATTATATTCCTGCCCCGTCCTTCCGGCGATCAACTGTATGGATTTAGGGATGACGTCTCTTGCTCCCTTGTCTCTTGCCAAAAGATGGATGTGATTGGAAGTCACCATGTAATTCAACATGCTCAGACCAAAGCGCTTCTTGGCCTCGAAAAGCCATCGCAAGCCATCGCCTGCGGTCCCTGGCAAATTTCAGCAGAAATTCTTTTTTATGGCAGCGATGGGTAATTTACCCCGTTAAATTCGAAGATCATTTAACCGGGGGGTGCCAAACAACCCCGGGAATGTAATGGCGATTCGATCTTGGCATTTCCTCGCGTCTTTCTTAAAGGGCCATTTTTTATGGTAAAAACCGCATTCAAGCCCAAAAACAGGTCATTTTTATGTCCATTACTTCAGCATTTCAAACAGTTGCCTTGGTCCGACCCAATGCCACGAATTCTGTCATCAAATAGTGTTTGCTAAATAATACTGGCCATGTTAGTATTACCGCATTACATTAATACTTAGCCAGGAGAGAAAAATGAAAACAGCTACAAGCAAACTTACAAAGAAATATCAAGCGACTGTACCGGAAGTTGTAAGAAAAAAACTAAAGCTCAATGCTGGCGACGTAATCGCTTTCGAGATTGAGAAAGAAACTATCAAACTAAGAAAAGCAAGACCATTTGATATTGAGTTTAGTTCAGCACTTGTCCCCACACTTAGTGAATGGCAATCGCAAAATGATGAGGAAGCATACAATGATTTATGAACCATTTGACGTCGTCGTTGTACCATTTCCATTTACAGATTCTGCGAAAACAAAAAGAAGACCTGCTCTTGTATTATCACAAGCAACAGATTTTGGAAATATTATAGAACATACTATATTGGCGATGATTACGAGTCAAAAGAACGATCCTTGGCCATTAGATGTTGTTATTAAAAACAAGAAATCATCTGGTTTGGTTGCACCATCTGTTGTAAGAATGAAATTGTTTACGCTTGATAATAGGTTTATTCTCAGGAAAATAGGTCATTTATCAAAATCTGACCAGACTCAAGTCAAACAAAGCCTCTTAAAGATATTCGATTATATCAATTAAAGAATCCAACGGTGTTGTCAGAGGCGAGGGAACTGAGTCCGCTGGACAAACATGTTAGCCTCTTTGTTTTGTTAATGTATTTAGGCTGAACGTAAAGTGTAACGAAAATCACAATATTCTGCCCCTTCCATAATGGTTTGTGAGCGCTCAAGCGTCAGATGAGGATTAAAGCCACGAGCAAAAGGCTTGTCACGACAGCAGGATAAAGCTACACCGTACTCCGTAAGCCCTAACTCATGGTATTTCTCATAATAGGGACAACAAGTTATGTTGAAATAATACGTTTCGGAGGTTTGTTCTAAAACCTCCATCTCTAGGGCACCTCCTATACCCCATGTAGCTACATCTTCAACTAATTCCGAAATTCCTGTGTGTCCAAGTTGGTTTCTTATGGATTCTCCACGCTGGAAAGCTTCTTTTTCATTGACTTCTTGTAAAATGGCAAGAGCTTCTTCTTTTCCAATTCGTTGAGCTACGGCTTGAATTACAGGGGCAACAGCAGAGGCTTCAATTGCTCGTTTTTCGATCCGATTAAGCTCGTTTGATTCACTATGTGTTTTCATCGCTTCTTCCTCTGATAATGAAATATGTTTTGTGTTGTTTAAGAGAATAGCAATTTTTATGATGAATGCTAATCGCCGCGGATCAGCCGCAAGCGGGCGGGCAGGCTTGCTTGCCTGAACGTGCCGACGGCCTGGATTCGCTGGTTGTGAGGCGCGACTGCAGGGAGTCGGCTCCATCAAGTAGTTCGGTGCCCATTTCAGACCTTCATTTGCTTCTTTGCAGATTTGATGAAGCGTCCGAATGTTCTATCCTTCTTCCGTTTGTCAAGGTACGACAGCTCATGGTATTCCGACTCCTTCTTGAGCTTTATATAGCTGAAACAGCGATCTTCAGTCAATGTACCGCTTGTGACTGCGGCTCGGACCGCACAGCCGGGTTCCTGCGTGTGGCCACAATTCGGATAGCGACAATTCAGGGAAAGCTGGACGATGTCTTCAAAGCCTTGGTTGACCCCTTCGCTCACACCGAGAAGGCCCAGTTCTCGCATTCCAGGCGTATCAATCAACATGGAACCTTGATTAAGAACAATAAGCTGGCGGCGCGCAGTTGTATGTATGCCTTCTCCCGTTCCACTAACGGCCTTTGTATCAAAAGCGTCTTGCCCGATCAGGCGGTTGAGGAGTGTTGTTTTGCCAACCCCCGATGAACCGAGCAGACAATATGTTCTTCCCGAGACTAACACCTGATGGAATTCGTCAAATCCGATGCCCGTGATATTGCTGAGGGCAAGGACTCTGGCTGTAACGGTGCTTGACGTAATGGCGGCAAGCTTCTGTTCCAGTTCTTCAGGGGCGATCAAGTCCGTCTTGGTGAGAACAACAATCGGTTCAACACCCCCGTCTGCTGCCATCACCAAGTACCGATCCATTCTCCGCACGTTGAAGTCAAAGTGGCACGACTGAACAATGAAAGCGACGTCAATGTTGGCCGCAATCATCTGGAAATCCACCTTTTCACCGGCGTATTTGCGGCGTAGAAAGGTCTTTCTCGGAAACACCTCATGAATAATTGCTGCAGCGTCGTTGTTGTGATATTGCACTGTCACCCAATCGCCGACACAGGGCAGGTCAATTGAAGATTCTACCTGGAAATAGAACTTCCCGGCGAGTTCAGCCGGGACTTCCTTGGTTAGATTTCTGATCAGGTATGAGCCGCGGTCAACTGCCGATATACGCGCAATGTCCCGGCCCTCTTGACGCAAGTCACTGACATGCGATTGAAACCATTGGTCGAAACCCATATCACTCGATTTCATCATAAGTTGTCACCGAACGTGATCTTCAGCGGGCGCGGTTTTTTGTGCTCCGCTGAAAGAGCAATGTTAGGTCCCATAGCCGTAGCAAGCCAAGCCGACTACGGAGAGCACTGGCGCCATAGGCAGTTTCGTTCCCTTTTCGAACGGTGTCCAGTTCTTCTGAACTAACTCGAAGTCAAGAACACCGGTGGTGAAAGCGTTCGTAACCACCAGCCCCGTCTGCTCATCGCGTAACCCGCGAATCTTCTTCACGGGCAAGTACCCAAAATAGAGTTGCTGCTTTATGAGTAGACCAACAGCCAGACGAATCTCCACCAGCTGCCCATAACCATTATCCATACGGGTGGTCTTACCCATGAAAACCGGGAGATCCGGATGCTCTCCTGGCTCAACAGGGTATTGGGTCAAATCCCAATTTTCCAGCGCCTTTGGAACGATGTTTCCGAGCTCATTACCTTTGTCGTCAAAGACTGGTAACTCAAAAAAGTGTGGCGGCACCGTGAAAGGGAGAGGCGCAGTCACGCTCATGCCAAAGGACATATACGTCGACCGTACATCACACACAACGGGAAGCTCGACTTTCGTCCTCCATTTGTGCGGCTCCGTGTCGACCGGACTATACACCTCAATCTGAAGCTTCTCCGCGCGTTTCTTTGCGGCTGCGCTGAAACCTTTAGGGCAGACGAGTGCGCCTTTTTGGGCTCTAACGTCCCGAACTAAACCGTAGAACTCTTCGACTCCCTTCACGTCGACTGGCTTAGAATAGTCTTTGCAGTCAATAACGACGCGCATCGTATATTGGCCAATGCGCTGCTCCACAAGCACGTCAACCTGCCGATGCACTTCGCTATCTACACCGTAGAGACTGACGTTGTGACGAACAGAAGCATCTGGAGCCAACTGCCGCTGAATATCGGCGATGAGATGCTCTAACTGCTTCCACTTCGGCACAGTTTTGGGTTCTTTATCCATAGGAACGGACTCCATGTTCTCCGGTGTACGGACTAACGTGATTCTATAGATCTGCAAATCTCCACATCTGTCGTGATATACAGAAAACTGTTTTCATAGTTTGCGTTCATATCCATTATCAAATGAGGTATTTTAAGGTGTTGTTTAATAATTATTTTGGCTGTTCGCCCCAATATTTCCTTAACCCTCAGGACCTACTTAAATCATTATAAAATGATTTATAATCTCTTGACAGAGTTTTTGCAATAAGACAATTTTGTTTTTCTGTATAACATTTCATTTCTGAGAATATTTAGAAAGAAAGATTTTTCATGCTGGATATACCTTCCGCATTACGAGAACAATTTGAAGAATATTTGCGAAACAAGCCAATTGGCAACAGCTCGCGAGGGGTCTATAAAAAATGGCTGCGCTATTATCTGGACTTGTGTCGGAAATAAACAAATGCCAAACCTCCCCGGTGAAATAAGAAAGATGTTTCACGGGGCAGGCAGACGAGAGACATCCTGGTGAGATTTTTGAGGGTACAAAAAATAAAGACATTGACTTTCTGGTCAACCCTGGTCAGACTATATATCAGGGGGTGGTAATTATGCTCATAACCAATATTTCAGAGGCAAAGGCTCAGTTGTCGGCACTGGTCGAGAAGGTCTTGGCCGGGCAGGAGGTAGTCATTGGAAAGGCGGGGAAACCGGTCGCAAAGCTCGTGCGGTATGAACAAAGCGAGAAACCCCGTCGGCCCGGCGCATTAAGGGGAAAAATCAAAATAGCTGATGATTTTGACGAACTGCCTGAGGACATCGCTGCTGCCTTCGGTATGGTGGACAAATGAACCTCCTGATTGATACCCATGTCCTTTTATGGTGGCTCAACGGTCATCCTGCACTTTCAAAAAAGTCACAGGCTGCAATCGCCGACGGAAAGAATTTGGTTTTTGTCAGTGCCGTCGTAGTTTGGGAAATAAGGATCAAAGCGGCGTTGGGAAAGCTGGAAATCCCCCGGAATTTTAAGAGTGTGTTGGAAAATCAGTCCTTTGAAATGCTGGATATCACCGCTGAACACGCGCATGCTGTGGGAGACCTTCCGGCACATCACAGAGACCCGTTTGACAGGATGCTCGTGGCCCAGGCGAAAGTGGAAGGCTTTACTCTTGTGACACATGATGTCCGTTTAAAAAAATACAAAGTCTCCGTTATGGAGGCCTGATGAACCAAATATCATTTTCCACCTGCCATTCGTTATCTGACATATTTGCCATGCCTTTTTCTCTTCAAAACGTATCGGATGGACGGCCCTTGGACCAAGGGTTAAAGAGCCACCCTGAGCGATCCAGCAAGCCGAACGCCTGAGGTCTGTACGATATTCAGAGAATTGAATCCGGATACGCATCCCTTCACCACTTCAGGACTTGTCAAAATAATGCCGGTGTCCGATCGTGGCCGAGGGCAAGCTTTGCGGGAATGACGCCAACGCATCCTACAGAAAAGGAGAAATGCCTAAGTAGGTTATTCATAATTACGGCAACATATTCGGTCTACGATTAGCTCACCACAGAGTCACAGAGTGCACAGAGGATCTTGATTTTTTGTCCGTCGGGAGACGGCGATGGGCAAAAAGGACATGGTTCCCTGAAAAGGAATGCTGCTCCTGCAACACATAGAAGTGACCCTTTTCACTTGCCCCGAACATATTCGGGACAAGTGAAAAAGAAGTAGCTCTGTGTCCTCTGTGACTCTGTGGTAAAAGATTTCTTCAATATGAATGAAAAGAACCGGGAAGGATTACGTCATCGTATTTAGAAACACTTGCACTAAGTTAAAAGCATTGAGCAGAAAGTCCTGGGCAGTGAACTTTTTACGGTTACATCGGTTTTTTGATCTGGTATAATAGTCAGGAAGAGAGTGGAACCGTCAGGAGCAGCGATGCTTCGCGGAAAACCCGCTGCGCCATGCCTGGAAACTAAACCGAACTTCTCCAATAGATATCTGCTGATCCGGCAGCCCGGATAAACCCCTCTCAAAAGCGCAAGGCAGTCATGTGGCACACAAATTGCTTTTCTTCCAGGTAAGGGAATAGAGTAGCATGTGAACCTCTTAACGGGGTGTGGACATGAACTCCGTAGATGACCTCCTGAACAGCCTGTGCGAGAATATCCAGGAGAGAAGCCGTAGTTCTCCGGTTTCCTTCCACGCCTTTCTTGAACTCGCCACTCGAGAATCTGCACGAATTTTCCGTGACGTCTTCCAGGTGTTTCACGACATGGTCAAGAGCTATGTGGGGGATGGAATCGACGAGTATCCCGACGACCCGGAAACCATCAATTATGCCTACTATGATTGCAGCAGACTTTTCGTAGAGGGCACCGATCATCCTTTTTTTGCCGACCGACTTTTTGCCAACCGGTTTATCAATCAGGTCGATTCGCTCAGCAGAGGCGCCCAGCAGAACAGGATATACATCTTTGAAGGCCCCCACGGTTGTGGAAAGAGCACCTTCCTGAACAATCTCCTCCTGAAATTTGAACAATACACCAATACGGAAGAAGGCGCCTGCTACGAGACGGTCTGGAGACTCGACAAAAAGGAACTGGGATCACACCTGGACAACGAAGCCCATTCCCTGCTCCTTCAACTTCGAGATCTTGCCAATGAGGAACCGGTCTCGCTGGCCGGCGCCATGAGAGATCAATTCCTTGGATTGTCAAAGAAGGCCTATCTGGAGGTGCCTTGTCCCAGTCACGACAGTCCGCTCCTCCTCATCCCCAAAGGTTTCAGACGAGAGCTCCTGGGCCAGCTTGTGGGAGACGCGGGTTTCAAGAAAAGGCTTTTCGCTGAAAAACAATACGAATGGGTGTTCAGGAAAAATCCGTGCACAATCTGCATGTCCCTCTACAGGACCCTTCTGGACCTGCTGGACTCGCCTTCAAAGGTCTTTGAGATGCTCTTTGCCAGGCCATACCACTTCAACAGGCGGTTGGGGGAGGGCATCAGCGTTTTTAATCCCGGAGATAAGGGGTCAAAGAATCATGTCCTGACCAATCAATTGCTGCAGCATCAGCTGAACAACCTGCTCAAAGACAGCAACCGGGTCAGGTACATCTTTTCCAGGTATGCCAGGACGAACAACGGTATCTTCGCCCTCATGGACCTGAAGGACCAAAACCGGGAGCGTTTTGGAAATCTCCACGGGATTATCAGCGAAGGTGTTCACAAGGTGGAAGACATAGAGGAGAACGTGAACTCCCTTTTCCTGGCTCTCATGAACCCGGAAGACCGGGATCACATCGCGGGAACCCGGTCCTTTTCCGACCGTATCGTCTATACAAAAATTCCCTATGTGCTCGATTACAATACAGAAGTCAAGATTTATAAGGATGTCTTCGGTGACCAGATGGAGAAGAATTGCCTGCCGATGGTTTTGCAGAACTTCGCAAAGGTCATTATCTCGACGAGATTGATGAAGGAATCCGGGGCGCTCTCGGAATGGATAGGCGATCAGGAGAAGTACGCTCTCTACTGCGACGAGAACCTGCACCTTCTCAAAATGGACATCTATGCGGGGATCATTCCCGCGTGGCTGGCTGAAGAGGATAGGAAGGCCTTTACCGCCAAGCGACGGAGGAGAATTATCGGGGAGTCGGAACTCGAAGGGGACAGAGGCCTTTCAGGCAGGGATTCCATCAAGATCTTCGGCGAGTTCTATTCGACTTACTGGCAGTGGGACAAGTTGATTACCATGGCCATGGTCTACAATTTTTTCAAGAAAAAAAAGGATCCGGCCAATGCCATCCCTGAAGGCTTCATGGATTCCCTTATACGCTCCTATAACTATACCGTCTTACAGGAAATCAAGGAATCACTCTATTACCTCAACGAAGAGCAGATTGCCAGAGAGATACAGAATTACCTCTTCAGCATCAATTTTGAGATCGGGAACGTGGAGAGATGCGTCTACACGGGTGATGAACTGGAGATCACGGAACCCTTCCTGGAGGGCGTTGAGCACCGTTTCCTGGGACCGGAAGCCTCCAGGGAACAGATGGAGGCCTTCCGGGAGGATGTCCAGAACAGGTACACGACCCGGACATTGACCCAGGACATCCTGGTTCACGGCCGGGATCTGCGTCACACGGAACTCTACGATTCGCTTCACGAACGCTACGTCTACAATTTGAAGGAAAAGGTCATGGAGCCTTTTCTGAAGAACGCGAATTTCCGGAGTGCCATCAAGGATTTTTCTACGGATGCATTCAAGACCTATGACAGGCGCATCAGGGAGGCCGTCGCGTTTCTCGTGAACAACCTGGTGAAGAGGTGTGGGTATACGGCCCGGGGGGCGAAGGAAGTGTGTATATATGCCATTGACAATGAGCTTTCCAGGGTATTTTCAGAGAAATAGCGGGTAGTGGTGAAATCTCAGGTCATCCCGCCTGCCATGGATCATCTTCTGCGAAGGGGGACTAAGAATGGAAAAAATGAATATCGGGCTGCAGGATCATTTGGTCGCCGTAAAGAAGGGCTCAAAGCGCTTTGAAAATGCCTTCGAGGGGGTGACCAGGATGATACTGGAAACCCCTATTGAAAAAGTCGTAGTGAACGGCAAGACCACCTATGATTTCGCCATATTCCGTACAGGAAAGAAACACATCATCGGCATGTACGATGAACTCAACAGTTTCGTGTCCTACGTAAAGGACGCCGCGGAAGGGGGGTCGTCCAAGGAGATGGCATTCGTGCTCGTGGGGGAGCCGGGCAACGGCAAGACTTTTCTCGTGGATTTCCTCTGCAGCAAATACCGTGAATTTCTTTCGAGGGAACCGAACCGGAAATACACCTTCAGGTTTATCCATATGGATCAGATGCCCAGCTACGGGCGGTTGAGCGTTATCGAATCCCAGACCTATGAAGACCCGATGATCCTGGCCATGAACCTCTTCGAAGACCCGGACGAAAACCGGAAGTACATTGCTGAAAAGGGCGGGTTCAGCGACAAGGAAATCGAAACCCTGTATGGAAACTTCCGGCCCCTTGGTGCCTGCAGCGGCTACATCTGGAAAGACATTCGCAATCATAGCGGGGGAGATCTCGATGACATGCTCAAGTTCGTGGAGATCATCCCGGTACCGCTGACCGAGAGCCTGGGTACGGTGACCGGGAAATACCCGGCCAAGGACAAGATCACATCCTCCGCCGTGGACCTCCTGGGTGAGGAGTCCATTCAACGCCTGCTTCACATAACCGATACCAACAACCCCTATCGGTTCGACCTGAGAAGGGGCGCGCTGGCAAGGGTGGGAGGAGGGGGTATTCACTTCAGTGATGAAGTCTTCAAGAACAAGAAAGACCTGGTCCAGGTCTACCTGGGCGTTATTCAAAACCGAACCATCGAGATCGACGGCTACAAGTGGCCCATCGATACCCTCATCGTTGCCACGAGCAACAACATGGAGTTCTACCGTTTTCTGGCGGAAAAGGAAGAGGCCCCCATCGTGGACCGCTGCCGGATCTGCTACGTCTCCCACAACACCAATTACAAGCTCCAGAAGGACCTCACCGCCTATGCCATAGGGAGTGAGGCCAGGACCACCCTTACCAGGGAAAAACTGCACCAGGACCCCAACCTGAACTACGCCACATCCGTGGGAGCGGTCCTGACCCGGCTGCCGCGTTCCGAGAAATTGACACCCATCGAGACCATGAAGCTGGCGGCGGGCGAGGTGGCGGGTGAAAAGAGCATCAAGACCCTGGCCGAAGTCATAGACAGCCTCAACCAGGATCCCCAGATCACCAACCGTTTCGGACAGAAGGGCCTGGGGCAGCGGAACCTGGGAAGGGCGCTGCAACTCCTCATTGAAAGCTCGGAGACCAACGAGGGGGAGTGCATGTTCGCCTGCGATATCTTCAAGACCCTGGAACGGATCGTACTGGACTACGTGAGCGAGGCCAATGACCGCATCAAGTACCTGGAGGATCTCAAGACCGCCAAAGGACTCTATCGCGAACGGATCATGACGGAGATGTTCAACGCCTATATGGATGAACCTTTTGCCATTCGAAAGGATGTCATGAATTATGTGAACATGATCATAGGCATGGACGCCGAAAGCCTGGGCCCCGACAAGATGTGGAAATACAAGAATCCCCAGAGCGGTGAACTCAAGGCCCTGAAGATCGACGAGCGCTACATCAAGAGCGTGGAAGAGCGCTTGCAGCTCAAGACCGAGGAACAGCGGGAGACTTTCAGGACTTCCATCCGCAAGATATACGGGCAGAAGATATCCGTGGACCCCAACTATGATTTCATGGACAACCTGGAACTGGTCAAGGCCGTGACGGACGTGAGACTGAAATCCGATATCGCGGGCGCGGGCAGCCTGATCGGGGCCCTGGCCAATCGCACCAATGAGGAAAACCAGAAACTCTATGATCGCATGATCGAGACCATGTTGAAAAAACTGGGTTACTGCAGGACCTGTGCGCAAAAGACGATCGAGTATTTCTGCACCCAGGAGGATGAGCAATAGGGTTGAGCCGTTGAGTCCCGCCACAGGCGGGATTGAGCCCGTTTGCCGGTTAAGCCCGTTAACCCGTTGGCGCGCCTGGAACCATTGATTTAATGGCTAATTGCCAAAAGCTAATCGCTCAATTCAGGTAAAAGTATGAATTCGAGAGAGTGGAAGATATTTGAAAAACTCAAGGCGGAAGGTCTGGAGCCTGATGAGGAGAAAAGGATCCTCTTAGAGTTAAATGCCCGGGGGAGCCATACTTTTCCGGGCCGTTTGAATGCGGAGGGGACAGACGAGTTCCGCCTCCAGCCGGGGACTGTGTATGCCTTTAACGACCTGTCTTCCCTTCAGGCCATGCCTCGACCCCGGAGTCCCTACCTCACCTGTCTCTATTCCATTGATGAGCTGCTCGAAAGAGACAAGCAGCGGGAAGAGGACGGGTTCCCGAAAAAGATCCGCGTGGGGCGGCTGGTCAAGCCGGGAAAAGGGGGAAAAGACAGGATCGTGGTGGTTCCCACCACCGTGGAGGAAAAACTCATCCACGACAGGGTGCGCAAACCTGCGGAGGAAGAGGGCGGGTCCGGCGGGTCAGGAGAAGGCGAAGAAGGGGAGGTCATCGGCGAACAGCCGGTCCGTGACCCGGAGGAAGGTGGAGGGGAAGGCCCGGGCCAGGGAGAAGGCGGGCGACACGAGGTGGAATCGGATGCCTATGACCTGGGGAGGATCCTTTCCGAGAAATTCGAACTCCCCAACCTGAAAGACAAGGGAAAGAAGCGATCGCTCACGCGTTATACCTATGACCTGACCGACAAGCACAGGGGGTTCGGCCAGATACTGGACAAAAAGGCCACCCTCAAAAAGATCGTGGAAACCAATATTAACCTGGGGAATATTCCGGATATCGATAAGATAGACACCACGCGATTCCTCATATCGCCCTACGACAGGATTTATCGCATCCTTTCCAAGGAAAAAGACTATGAATCACAGGCCATGGTGTTTTTCCTCCGGGACTATTCCGGCTCCATGGCAGGCAATCCCACCCAACTGGTCGTGACCCAACACGTCCTGATCTACAGCTGGTTGCTGTACCAGTATGAAAAACAGGTGGAATCCCGGTTTGTCCTCCACGATACGGAGGCCACCGAAGTGCAGGATTTTTACACCTACTACAATTCACAGGTGGCCGGTGGGACCAAGGTTGCCTCCGCCTTTCGCCTGGTGAACGAGATCGTGGAAAAAGAGAACCTGGCAAGGGACTACAATATCTATGTGTTTCACGGAACCGACGGGGACGACTGGGACACGGAGGGGAAAGAGGCCCTCCCGGAGATCAAAAAGATGCTCGCTTATGCCAACAGGGTGGGCGTCACCGTCGTGAAACAGGCCGTCGGCAGGGAAACCGAGGTGGAAAAATACCTGAAAAAATCAGGGCTCCCGGCTGAAAAACCTGATCTCATAAGGCTCGATGCCATGGAACAGGATGCGGATGAACCCCGGCTGATTGAAGGGATAAGGAGGCTCATTTCGTGAAAGACCATCATGGAACTTGTTAACCAACATACCAAGGCGATCATGGAGGGGTGCAAGGAGAGGGCCCGTGGCGCGGGTCTCCGTTTCAGGGACGAGACCTTGGAATACATCGTGACCAACCGGGATCTGCTGGAGCTGTCGCCGAAAATGATGATCCCCACCCTCTATGACTACTGGGTTCATGACGTGGAAGTCCTGAGGGAAAAGGGGCGGTATGAACTCTATCCCCATAACCCTTATGAAACGGTCATCAATACCAGCCCTGCCATCTCTTTTTATAATGACAACAATCCCGACTGGCTGAACGTCATGATTTTTTATCACGTCCTGGCCCACATCGACTTTTTTCAGAACAATCTGTTCTTCCGCCATACCTGGGAATATGATTTCGAAGGCCAGGCCCTGGCCGACAAACGGTTGATGGCAAGAATGAGAAGCGAAAAGGGCCGCTGGGTGGATTACATCATTGAGTTTGCGAGGGGCATCGACAACCTGGTAGGTTATCACAACGAGCTGGCGCAGTACAGCATTTCGCCCTTGAAACCCGGTTCAAAACGTCTCGATTTCTATTTTGACGTCTTTCTGCAGGAGCACCGGAAAGCGCGGATCAGCGACTACCTGAAGAAAATCGAAAGATACAATGAATGCCTCAAGGAATACGGCAGAAAGGGAGAGGAGATCTTTTTTTCGGAAATCGAAAAAGAGCACCCGGAATTTGAGGCCTTTTTTAAAAAGAGCCTTGAAAAAAAGGTGGAACACCGGGTGGACCTGCTCCAGTTTATTCTGAACCGGTCGCCTTTTCTGAGAAGGGAGGAGAACAAGTGGATGAAGGCGGTCATCCAGGTGGTGCGCAAGACATCCCTGTTCTTCCAGCCCCAGATAAGGACCAAGATCATGAATGAGGGGTGGGCAAGCTACTGGCATGAAACCCTTTTCCTCCGGGATGACCGCATCGAAGGCCACGAGGTTGATTTCGCCAGGGTCAATTCGGGGGTCACCGCCATGCCGAGGGTGGGGCTGAACCCCTATGCCCTGGGTATGCGCCTGTTCTACTATGTGGAGGAGATGGCGGACAAAGGGAAACTGGACTTTGCCTTTGAAAGACTCCTGGATGCGGACCAACGGAAAAAGTATGACAGGAAGACCGGTGCGGGAAGGGATTTTATCTTTCAGGTCCGTGAAAACTTTTGCGACTTCATGTTCATCAACAGTTTTGTAGATCAGGATTTCGTCAACCGCCATAAGCTCTTTGTGGCGGGAAGAAAGCTGGACCAAAGCCGGATGGTGTGGCAGTACTACGTGAAGAGCCGCAAGCTGAAGGACTATCGGCAAATGCTCCTGGATTCCCTGTATCATCCCCCCCACATCACGGTCGATCTTGAAAAGGCCAAAGGCAACAAGACCCTGTACCTCGTTCATCATTTCGAGGAAAAGCCCCTGGTCAAAGAATTCATAGCCAACACCCTCATGGGCGTTGAATACCTGTGGGGCGGCAGGGTCATGCTTGAGACCAGCGAGATCGTGACGTCTCCCAAGAAGGCAGGAGATGCCTATGCGGCCCTCTTCCCCCGGTTAAAGGACGAGGTCGTTGAGGAGGAAATCAAATGGCAGCGCGTCGTGTACACCGTGGAGAACCGGAAACTCTCCAGAAAGGTCTTTGAAGGGTGAAAAAGTCATATGGATAACATCCAAAAAGCCATGAAATACCTTGCCCGCAGTATGCAGCCCGAGGAGCAGGGAAGCATTATTTCCTTCGAAGATTTTCTCTCCCTGCTCATGGAGAACCCCTATCCCGTGCTTCGCAATGTGTTTCAGATTTTCCACGATATGATCAGATCCTATGTGGGCGAAGGTATCGATGAGTATCCCGAAGACCCCGAGAATATTCACTTTGTCTACTATGATTGCACCCGAATGTTCGTGGAAGGGGCGGACCGTCCTTTTTTCGCCGACCGCCTCTTTGCCAACCGGCTGGTCAAGCTCGTGGAGGCCCTCAAGCGTGGGGCCCAGCAGAACAAGATCTACGTGTTTGACGGGCCGCCGGGCTGCGGCAAGAGCACCTTTCTGAACAACCTGCTCATGAAGTTTGAAGAATATGCCAACACGCAGGGGGGCAATCGCTTTGAGATTGTCTGGCGTATCGATCGAAGACTGGCCGGAGGCCACGGGGCTTCAAAAAACCTGCCGATCCTCGAAAGGTTGTCGGAGTTGTTGGAGTTCGGGACACCCGGTGAAAATGAGAACCCCTGTCAGGACCATGAGCCCGTGGTCAGCCCGGGTCAGATTCTCACTGAAACCCATGAGGATTTCATTGAGATCCCCTGTCCCAGTCATGACAACCCCATCATGATCATCCCGAAGAATCACCGCCGTGTCTTTTTTGATGGCCTTCTTAAAAACACGGAAGTCAGGGAGGAACTCCTCAGCGAAAAGGAATATGAGTGGGTACTCAGGGACACGCCCTGCACCATCTGCAGCTGCCTCTACGAGGCGTTACTCGACAGGCTGCAAAGCCCGGAAAAGGTGCTCAAGATGGTCTATGCCCGGCCCTATCGCTTCAGCCGAAGACTTGGCGAGGGTATCAGTATCTATAACCCGGGTGACAAACCCATGCGCCGGGATGTGCTCTCCAATCCCGTGCTCCAGAGGAGGATGGACGGCCTGTTCAAGGCCAGCAATCGGGTCCAGTATATTTTTTCCCGTTATGCCAAGACCAACAACGGGGTGTACGCCCTCATGGATATCAAGTCCCACAACAAGGAACGGCTGATCGAACTCCACAACATTGTCAGTGAGGGCGTCCACAAGGTGGAGGACATGGAGGAGAATGTCAATTCCCTCTTCCTGGCCGTGATGAACCCGGAGGACAAGAAAAATATTGAGGACTATCAGTCCTTCCTGGACAGGATCGAATACATCAATATTCCCTATGTGCTGGATCTGCAGACGGAAGTCAAGATCTACAAGTCCATTTTTGGAAAGCACATCGAAGAGCATTTCCTCCCCATGGTCCTGCAGAATTTTGCCCGGGTCATCATCTCTTCGCGGTTGAGCACCAAGTCTGAGGCCTTGCTGGAATGGATTGGAGACCCTGAAAAGTACCGGCTCTACTGTGACAAGAACCTCCAGCTTCTCAAGATGGAGATCTATACGGGCAATATCCCCGCGTGGCTTTCAGAAGAGGACCGAAAGGGATTCGCCTCCAAGAGGCGTCGAAGGGTCCTGGCGGAGGCGGAGAGCGAAGGGCAGGGAGGTTTTTCGGGCCGGGATTCTCTTAAAATTTTCAACGAGTTCTATTCTAACACCACCGGGGAAGGCCGGTTGATCAACATGTCAGGCCTCTGCAAGTTCTTCACAAAGGTGCGTCCCGACCTCAGCGAATCCATCCCGGAAGGATTCCTGGATTCCCTGCTTCATCTCTACAACTACAAGATCCTGCAGGAAGTCAAGGAGTCGCTCTATGACTACAATGAGGAGCAGATTGACAGGGACATTAAGAATTATCTCTTCGCCCTCAACTTTGAAACAGGGGCCGTAACCACCTCCACATTCACCGGGGAAAAACTGGAGATCACGGATGGATTTTTCGAGGGCATGGAATCGCGCATCCTTGGTCCAAATGCAGACAGCGAAAAACGTCTCACCTTCCGCAAGGGCATACAGAAGGAATATACATCCAGGACCTTGACCCAGGAGATCATGGTGGAGGGGAAACCGATTGCAGAGACCGGCCTCTACCGGTCTCTCTATGAGCGATATGTCTACAACCTGAAGGAAAAGGTGCTGGAACCTTTCCTCAAGAACGAGAACTTCCGGAGAGCCATCAAGGATTACGACAAGGAGGGCTTCAGGACCTACGACAAGCGAATTCGGGAGGATATTACCTTTATGGTCCGAAACCTGATCAAGCGATACGGGTATACGGAAAAGGGCGCAAAAGAGGTGTGCATCTATGTCATCGACAACGAGCTTGCCAAGACCTTTTCGGAGGCCTAGGAGGCGTTCGGAAAACGCCCATCTGCTACGTTATCCTCATCCCGCATCACTGCGGCGTACTTCTATGTACGCCTCGTTCCTCGGGATTTCTGATGCCTTGCATATGAGCATTTTCCGCCCGCCTCAAAACTCGCAGTACTCCCACAAGCTTCTAAAAAAAATGATCAGAACCGGGTCACGTTTTCGGCAAAACCGGGGTCCCCCATTATTTTTTTGGCGAACTTGATGTATTTTGAGACGACGGCCCGGACGGCGAGCTGCAAGGCATAGGGGCGAACAGGTTTTTCCAGCAGATGGTTGATTTCAGACGCGACGCACATGTTCACCACTTCGTCACTGGCGTATCCCGTCATGATAATGGCGTCTTCGTGGGCCATGGGAAATTTGTCTGAAACGGCATCCAGGAGAGTAAAGCCGGTGTTTTCCCCCATGAACACGTCCAGGATAAATATGGCCACCCCTGTTTCCCGGTTGACACAAAAGGCCGAGGCTTCATCAAAGTCCGTGAAGGCGTAGATCTGCCCCCAGGTGTAAAAGGACTTGACGATCTCCAGAACGGCCTCGCATACCGCGGGTTCATCATCAACGATAATGACATCCAAGCCGTCAGTCATGACTGATCCTCCTTTGCAGCGTTTTCATCGGTTTCAGGATATTCCGTGGGTGTATCACGCTTTTTTTTCTTTAGCGCTAAAAAGACTCTTCCTTGATCAACTGATTGTGTAGCCGAGATATCTTTCAGGGTTTTACATCGCTTGCCTCTTCAATAGCTTCGACGATCTTCTGATACCCGGTACAGCGGCACAGATTTCCTGAAATAGCCGTCCGGATTTCCTGTTCGTCCGGATGGGAGTTCCGGTCCAGCAAGGCCTTTGCAGAGAGGATCATGCCCGGGGTACAGAACCCACACTGAATGGCCCCATTTTTAACAAAGGCCTGCTGAATGGGATGCAGTCCATCCTTAGTCTCCATACCTTCAATAGTCAGGATCTTTTTTCCATTGGCCCGGACGGCCAATACCAGGCAGGAACTGACGGCCTTGCCGTCCATGATGATCGTGCAGGCCCCGCAGTCCCCCTCGTCACAGCCCTTTTTTGTGCCGGTAAGACACAGATCGTACCGGAGCAGGTCCAGCAGTGTCCGGTTGGGCTCCACGGTCAGTTCATATTCCTCGTCGTTCACGGTGAGTTTGATGATTTGTTGCATGCTCATCTCCTTACAATGAACCCCGGGCCAGCTCATAGGCCGCCCTGAGTGTCCTTTCAGTGAGTACTTTGACCATGGCACGGCGGTATTCCGCCGACCCCCTGAAATCGTCTATGGGCCGGCTCTCCAGCCCCGCTGCCTCGCCGACCCGTTCAAAGAGCTGCTGGGAGGGGTTTTCACCGATCAGGAGTTTCTCGGCGGACGTCGCCCGCAGGGGCGTTGGACCGACGGCGCCCATGACGATACGGGCCGAAGCAACAGAATCATCGGATTCGTCCAGCGAAAGATAAGAGGCCACGTTCACCAGGGATATTTCGAGAGCCTTGCGTTTCCCCAGTTTGATGTAGGCGGCCCCACTGCCGGCAGGGGGTCTGTCGAGCACAATATGCGTGAGGATTTCCTCGGGCTCCATGGCGGTTTTGCCCGGACCCTGGATAAAATCTTTCAAGGGGACTTGCCTTTTGCGGTCCTTTTTTCGGAGAACAACTTTGGCCGCGTAGGCCATGAGTGAAGGGGGGAGGTCGGCGGCGGGTCTGGCCGATACCAGGTTCCCCGCCACAGTGGCCAGATTCCTGATTAGGGGCGATCCCAGGACGGAGGCACCGTGGGCAAGGGCGGGCAATGGGGTCTTGATGTCCGGGGATTCGGCAATCTCGGCCACAGTCATCAGGGCACCGATTCTGATGGTGCCGTCGTGTGAATCGATTCCCTTGAGTTCTTCAATCCTTCCCAGGAACACCACGTGTTCGGGATCAAGGATCTTTTTTTTCATATTGACGATGAGGTCGGTTCCACCGGCAAGGAGCCTGGCCCGGTTTCCCAGATCCGCCATCATCTCGCAGGTCTCTTCCAGCGTGGCAGGTTCATGGTAACGGAATTTTGGTAAGAGCATATCTCTTTTTTTCCTCTTATGTTTTTTCTTGTCATCAAACATGTGGCAGCACATTGTCGTGGTGGGTTCAGGTATGGATCCGAAACGAACAATGCGATTAGATTATATGCTTGTTGCTGTGGTAGTCAAGTGTATGATATCCTTGTTTGGACCAATAAAAATAAATACGGGATTGGTCCCTGGAATATGAAAGGAGTTCAGTATGAGTATCATAATTAATATTCATAAAACGCATCGTCAATATATGGATGGCTTGAGCAAGGTTGAAGTGGACGGAAGTACAGTCGGCCAATGTCTTGACCAACTGGTGGGCCGATACCCCGCCTTTAGAGAAGTATTGTTCGAAAAAAGAGAAAAGCTGCGTAACAATATGGAGATTTATGTAAACCTGGAAAGTGCTTATCCGGAAGAACTGGCAAAGCCGGTCCGGGACGGGGATGAGATTTATATAACCGTTATGCTGGCCGGCGGGTGAACCCTCCTTTCCCTTTGGTTCAGGTTGTTAATTCATCACCGCCTTTTTTCTTTCCGAAACTTGCCCATGCCGGGGCGTCCTTCGATCGGGGTTTTTTGCCATAAAATACATCATCCATGGCCGAAAAAATGCGACGTGAGATGCTGTTGCGGCTGACAACCCATTTGATTATGCGGTGGGGTAAGGTGGTGGCATGGCCCCAGGGACAGACGCGCATGCAGATACAACAATCGGTACCGACCTTGCCCCAATAATCGAAACAGGTTTCTTCATTCAGCTTCCAACGCAACGTCCCGTCAAACGGCTTTTGTTCACCTAACGGGATGGACCTTGAAGGACAGCAGGTTGCGCATTTCTTGCAAATCTTGCAGAAGTCCTCAACGCCGATGTCATCGGGTTTGTCGGGAATCAAAGGAAGGTCTGTCGTTATCGCGCTCAGGCGGATTCTTGGGCCGTATGCCTTGGTCACCAGGTATCCAAGACGCCCAAGTTCCCCTAACCCGGCATCCACTGCAAGAGGCACCAGCATGGTGTCATAATGGCGAAGGTGATTCGCCGTGGCTGAATAGCCGAGGTTGGCGACGAACGCAGCGAGTTGGGTGGAGATGAATGCCCCTTTTGCATAGTTTCGCATGCTTTCGATAACAGTTGGCGTATGCGGGCCCGTGCCCACCATCCTGAAATCCATTTCTTCGGCAATAACCACCGCATACTTGTGGGATAAATCGATTTCCGTTCCCCAGTCTTCCCAGTTCTCGTTGAAAATTTCTCCCCGATGGGAATAGACCCATAGGGGGTTTATTTCGGCTATGCCGACCATATCGGCCCCGAGCATGAGCCCGTATCCTTTCACTCTTTGTGTAGCCTCTTCCGGACTCAGATCAACTTTGTTGTCTTTGAATTGAGGGTGTTGTTGAGGCTGATACTGCTCAGGACGGGAGAGGTGCAAGGGAATGGAAAGGGCTGCAAGAGTAGCGGCAACATTGGGTGTACCGGAAGAGCTGTCTATGGAACCGAGATGTCCCAGGGGGCCGCCTCTTTTGCGTCTCGCACTGTCATATTCCTCCAGCTCAGGGTGGTCATTGTAAAATCTGCTATATTGCTCCGAACCGGGTGGAATGGAACGATTCCGCGCAAACACCTGTGCCCTCTCATCAAACCGTTCGACTTCCCCCACAATAAGCCCTCTTGCCCCCTGCAAAGCCTTTGGATTTGGAGCAGTCTTTCGTACCAGAAAAAATACCGCTCCGCCCGCGGCAACAAAACCTGCAATCAACAGAGAAGCACCAGTGGTTGTCTCGAAAAAATCGATCGCTTTCAGGTAAAAGAAAAAAAAGATGAGCGCCACCATGCCTAGAAACTGAATTGCTGCAAAAAGGGACGCACGTTCTTCTTTTTCCCAGATACAGGAGATCAAAAAGGACAGGCCGATTGCGGCCTGGAAAATCAGGAGTGCCGCTCCAACCCAGACTAAGATTGTAATGAACATTCATCACCTCCCCATGCCAATATTTCTCTAACCAGAATAAGCAATTACATCAGCGTTGAGTTGATGTTGATCAAAACGCGCTGTTTCGTGAAAGACTATAAGTAATTCCGATTGGGTGTCAAGGAAAAATCAACCACAACATATGTGGTGTCAGCTTCAATTGTGGCAGTGCTGTACTGGAGAATATTAGACGCGAGTAAAAGAGGTCCTTCGAGAGATAGGAATCTGCTGAAATTGACGCCATTTGGGCGTAATCCGGGCACACCAATCCCCGAGATTCAAAGGCCAGGTTTTAAAAGGCCATGAGGCTAAGGCCTTGGATTAACACTGTTCATAAGCCTCAACGAGGTAATCCGGGTCGCAATAGAGGTAATCGTCAGAGAAATCTTTTGAATCAATCTTGCCCAGTTTTTTTTGTATTCTTTGGATGAGCCATCCGGTTCCAGAATGGAGGGTATCAGTTAATTGCTGTCCCATTCTTTCCGCTTACCCCGGGATACGTTACTGTCATATCCAAAGTACCTGACCATATGCTCTCCCTTCCTGGGGACAAGGGAGGCCATGGTTGCAAGCCATTCAAGGGCATCGGCATCGGCTCTCGCCGTCAAAGAGGGGAGGGGCATCTGCAATGTCTGCAAAAATATTATCAGAATTGATGAGTTGATAAAGCTTAACTAATTAAATCCATTGAGAAAAGGATTTTCTTGCCGTGCCCCTCAGGAGTGGGTCATGACCAGGCTTCGAGTTTCTGTTGGGCCTCATCATGGACCTGACGAAGCGCTTTTTCGACGGCGTGGCAGTTTTTTTCCATCTCCTCCTCGGAAGAGGAAGGGACAATTACGAGGGGTTTACCCACCAGAACAACCTGCCGGGAGAACGGCAAAGGGATGTAGGCTTTGTTCCAGGATTTTTCAAAGGTCCATTTTCGGGAAACCGCCACCCCGACAGGGAAAAGAGGGACACCGGTTTTTTGCACCAGGCGTATGATTCCGGGTTTGCACACTCCCCTTGGCCCACGCGGGCCGTCAACCGCCAGTACTACACTGTGACCTTCACGCACCGCCTTGATCAGGGCGATGAGACCGGCCGCGCCCCCCCGGCTGGAAGAACCGCGCTTGACATGGTAACCGAGCAGTTGCGCCGCCCTGGTCATGCTGTCCCCATCTTTTGAGTGGCTGACGAGGATGGTCAGGCCCATATAACCGAAGCGTGGCGTAAGGGCCAGTTCATCGCCGTGCCAGAAGGCCGTCGCGAAGTTGGGGATCTTATCAAACTGGTCCAGACCGAAAGCCCTGGTTCGGACCAGCTTGGAGAGGAAAAGGAGGAGTTTCGCAACCCAAAGGGGCCAGCGTTCTTTCAGCCAGGGGGGGGGAGAAAAAGCCAATAGAGCCTCCTGTTTCGGCGGGAGCCGCTTTCCGCTAATCTTCCATGGTCATCAGCTGTTCACTGCTTAGCTGGTTTGCCGAATGCGGAGATCATTTCGAGTAACACCTTTGCAGCCACCCATCAGTGAGCCGGCACCAATGATCATTCCACCCCAGAGAATTGTTCTTAAAATTTTCTTCGATGCATCAGTTGGTTGAGATGAGTTGAGTTGAGTTGATAAAAAATCGTTTTCTATTGATAAGAACTCGCTTTGTTGTGAAAGACTATAAAATAATTCCAATTAGGCGTCAAGGAAAAATCTACCGCAACATATGTGGTGTCAGCTTCAATTGTGGCAGTGCTTTACTGGAGAATATTAGACGCCAGTAAGAGAGAGCTGTTATTATCGCTCAATCCGGAAGCCTCCGTTTTGACCTTCCGGAAGAGCAATATACAAAAGAGAGCGTCAGCCCCCAAGAACCCATACATGAGCAGGAGCGTAAGGGGGTATGAATCAGCTGCTAATCATCACCACCATTCGATTATTGTATCGAGCCTCTTGAACGTCCGGCCCTCTGTTTTTTCTATCTGCCTTATCCAATCTCCTAATGCGGACGCATGATGGATGATGAGGGGAATGCTGTGGTCGGGGAGGATGTCCAGGGGCAGGGCATGTTCCCTGAAAGTCGTTTGAATACTTGCCCAGGTTTGCTCCGTGTCCCACGGAGTGGGGTGAATAAAGCCGTGAATAGAGCCGTCAGCCCTGGAGTATGTCCAGTGCTCGGGATAGTCCTCTTTCAGATGGCGGATCAACTGAATTGCTTGCAGGTTTGTGTCGACGTTCACCCCTTTGTTCAGATTTCTCAGTATGCTGTTGTCAAAAGACTCAAATCCCATCGATCCCAGGTGAATCGTGGTGCCCATGGACTTGGCCAGTTTCAACGCCTGCCTCAATCTATTCTCACTCTTGATGAACCAGTCGGCCCTCACCGTGAGGTTGACCTGAGTGAGCATTACACCTTTTTCCCGGGTCTCTGAGAGCAAATCCCGGAGCCCCGCACAGGCATTTTCGTTGATAAGCTCAAAAGGGATCTTCCTGTTATCATCTCCATGCGGCAGGCATTGGATCTGGGCCAGAACCGTCTCCATGTCCATGATCCCGCAGAATCCTTTGTCCACGGCCACGTCACAGAAACTGCACCCTTTTGAGAAGAGCCTGACTTTACGGTCATGTCCCTGAGAGAGCGATACAGGATAGTCAATCTCTATCCATCTTCCCTGAGCCGCATAAGGGCAACCGATCTGCTGAAGCACTTGGCCGGTGGTAACCTTCAGGGGTTTGAGCCCTGCTTTTTCTACCCTGAACACGTTGTCCCATTTCACTTTCCTCAGAAAGCGATGTTTCCAGGATTTTTCAGGATTGCGAAGCAGGCTTCCATCATCAGCGTATTTGATGAGCCCCGGTATTTGTTCAGCTGCATTTGTATCCGTATTGTCCAGAAAATTGATGATCTGTTCGGCAGGGCCGTGGAGGGCAAAAGAAAATTCGTTTGAAAACCCCTTGAAGCGATGATCGTGGACCTGCCAGTCCACTTCTCCCAAATAATCCACATCAGACTGGGGCCCGGCAAGGATTGTGATGGCACCCTTATCTTTCAGTTCTCCGGCAAGTCGGAAGAGATCCTGCCGTCCGCCCAGACCAGAAAACCCGACTATGGGGACCTGAGATCCGAAAAAGGCTGCGAGCGCTTGTCTGAGAGCGGACTTTCCATCCTCTCTGGTAACGGCAATAACAATGCAGTCATAGGGGGTGTTTTCTTCTATCACGGTTGCGGCCAGCTGGGGGCCGAGAAGGCCATAGCTTTCCCCCGCAAAATAGCTGGCCACAATGGCCATTTTTTTCCGTTCCCTGGCTAACACAACAAGATAAGCTGCTACCTTCAAAAGCAAAAGGGGCGAAGCTTTACAGGACATCTCCTGCCCGTCGGGCTTCTGTCCCGGCGGAAACCGGAAAAGGGCCCTAGTTCCTATTGAAAATAAGAGATTTTACCGTAACGGGAAACACCTGACCGTTAACCAGTGGCTCACCAATATCGATCCAATCTCCTTCTTTCAAAATCAATTCATCTAATGACAGGAAATTTGTTTTCAATCCGGTTTCCCGGCGGATGACATTCCCCACGCCGCATGCGATGTCTTTTTCAAATATCAATATAATCGGTATTCTATTATCAATCGAATTGGGAAGAGCGGCTTCAATAGATTTCGCAAACAACTCTAATTCGGGATAATAAGCCCTGGCCGGGTTTTTGAAATATAATGCAACAATTTCTTCGCCTTCGTTTTTGTCAAATCTTCTAAATGCGACATTTATCTGAGATATGATGTGATCACGGCTCAATTGCGAATCATCGATATCGACCCTGATTACGGGAATATTTCTTATGGGAAATGAAATTTTGTTATCCATGAATCCGGATGAGCCGGAAATGGATAATGAATATGCACCTGCTCCAATAACGGTGGCCCTGATCTTGTTTTCAGGCTCTATAACCGGAGCAGTCAATTTCGGTATCAACGAATTTATTTTATCGGCTAAAATCTTTCCCATATCCTTGTAACTGCCATTACCACCGTATATCAACTCTGCGACACCCCCTGAAAACATATATTCATCTATTCTGCCTGGAAAATCCGGATCATCAGTCATCATTAACCGCTTGGCCAAAGGGGAAGCGGCCGGACCGGTAATGACCTCAATCAATATTTCGGCAAACCTTGTTGCTATGCTTCCAATATCCTCTTCCGGGATTTTGTCACCGATTTTGTAATGCAACCCAATCTCTTTCATAACTTCCGTTGCAGGTTCATCGATCTTCCAAATCCTTCCTTCAGAACTTACACCAAGTAATCTGCCCCCTACAGATATGCAGCTTGTTGACAGAACCCGTCCATTCTTTGATATGGCGATGTTCGATGTTCCTCCGCCGATGTCGCAGGACAATATTGTCTTGTTGTATCGCTTTGATCTATCTACCGCCCCTGAACCCATTGCTGTTAATAGGCTTTCGAAATTTGCCCCTGCTGTTGCTGCGACAAAATTTCCCGCCCCGTTTGACAATGCCTCTACTATTTGCTTTGCATTGTCTTTTTTGGCCATTTCTCCAGTTACAATAACCGCGCCACTTTGAATATCTCCGGCGTCAATTCCCGCTCGCTTATATTCTTCCTCAAAAAAGCCGGAGAGCCTTTCCACATCAATTGTATTCTTGTCCAGCATCGGGGTATCTACTATTTTTCCCTCATAAATGATGTTTCTTTCCTTGATTTGAAAACGTTTGGTAGGGGATTTCGGATCCCTTTCCAATACCAGGTTTGAAAAAACCAGGTGGCTTGTAGAGGTTCCCACGTCTACACCAACTGAAAGCAATTCAATTCTATCTGCGTCCACTGTTATCTCTCGACCTCTATTTCCAATCAACTCTATGAAAAGTGCGGCCGGCTGATCCCATGGAAGGGCATTTAAAGCCGGCCGCGACGGAAGTGTACCTTTAGAAGAATCCCCTCAGGGGTGTGGCATCCCACAAGGATTCTTTCAAAGGGCCAAACTGCTCCCCTATTATAATAAGGGCAAAAGAAAGGCCATGAAGAAGCCTGGGGTATTGATCATACGGCCACCTGCAAACACATGGTCTCCTTTTGTGCAACAGACAATCTTTTTGCTGCATCTTTTTTCTTAAATATGCTTACCCTGTCGGCGTCAACATAATCAACGGCCTTTTCCTCGCAAAACCGCACACACTGAGGATCTCCACCGCAAAGGTCGCACTTGAAGACCTTCTTGTCGATCACGTTATAATTCATAGCACCAAAGGGGCATACCGCCACACAGGAACGGCATCCAATGCACAGGTCGTAATCTACTGTAAGAAAGCCAAAATCCTCGTCACGCGAGATTGCCTTGACCGGGCATACATTCATGCAGGGGGCATCATCACACTGCTGGCAGGCCATTGGGATATACAGCCCCTCCGATTCCCATTTCATTACCTTTATCCGGCTTCTGGAAGGGTTTGAAACCCCGTCATGCATTACAGTGCACACGAGCTCACACAAACGGCAGCCGGTGCACTTCTGGTAATTTATCATCAAGATTTTCTCCATTGATTTCCTCCTCTCAAGCAGAGAACCCAGTTCCAAAGGATCTGGTTTCGGTTTTCCCCAAAATGGGTTCGACCTATTTTTGCAGGTCAAAACAACCTAAAGCAGGTGTGAAGGCTCTTTATGCACATCAAGCCTTTTTAACGTCTCTGGCGTGGGAATACCATTCTCATCCCAGCCATGATGCTCATAGAATTCATCGATCATTTTCTTAAACTTCTTTCTGTCTATCTTCAAACCAATCACATCCCGGGCTCCACGCCTGCAAGGCTCATCAAAATAGCGGTGATTCAGCATGTCGCCTTTCTTGAGGTCTTCTCTCGAGAGGCCTTCTCTGAGATTAAAGAGCCTTTCCATGATATTGCATCTTAGAGCGACATCCCAGATTTCTCTTGGGGTCATTTCGATGCCTGTGTTGTAGTAGAGCACCTTGGGCCAGTCCTCGAAATTAGGGAGCGTGGCTCCCAGGAACGTTGTGTGATATTTGCAGATCCCAAGGCAATCTACCGCCATATAACAGTTTTCCTGCCAGAAGACCTGCCATGGCTTTCCCTCGTAGGAAGTGTGTTCAGAACTCAGGGGGCCGTCGTAGGGTACA
>Ga0315542_1000379_pt1 | contig 27536 bp, 22 predicted proteins | sample SalMarSW160120MG_FD_202541 | JGI IMG/M metagenome (GOLD analysis project Ga0315542, IMG submission 202541) | Salt marsh sediment microbial communities from the Plum Island Ecosystem LTER, Massachusetts, United States - Salt Marsh Sediment SW1601-20 ... | reverse complement strand
GGCCCTGGCGGTCAACCGCCGCCACGACCTGAAGTACGCCTACTGAAAGGGGCCGGCAGAGCGCAGACAACGCGGCTCTGACCCCCCGGACACATTCTCGATGGCACAACCTAAGGATTAAAGTCATGGTTCCATAGCTTTGAATAAATTTAACTTTGACATTAACGGTTGATATCGATAACATGTAAACAGATTCATCATTGTCCTGCGGACAGCGCCCCCTCGCATCGAGGTGCATTCATGACGAAGAAGCTGTACGAGATGCAGGCTGAACTCTGCAAGACCCTGTCCAATCCCAAGCGCCTGGAGATCCTGGACATCCTCAAGGAGCAGCAGGAGATCTCCGTGAACCAGCTGGCCGAGCGCCTGGAGATTCCCAAGGCCAACACCTCGCAGCACCTGGCCGTGCTGCGCCAGGCCGGCGTGGTGAGTACGCGCAAGGACGGGATCAACGTCTACTACAGCCTGCGCTCGGACAAGATCTCCGAGGCCTGCGCCCTGACCCGTCAGATCCTGCTGGAGAGACTGGAGGATCACGCGGGCCTGACCGACCTCATCCGGCGCGAGGTCTAGTCCGGGTCATTCCTGGATGATCCGGGCTGGCCGGCCGCTTCCCACAGTTCGTGGGCCAGCCGCGACAGCCCTTCCAGCGAGACGACGCCGGCCTTCAACTCCGCACCCAGAGCCGTGAGGATACGTTCTCGCACGGCTGTCTCGTCCAGCATCGGTCGCGGATCGAGATGACCCTCGGCGCTCAGATAGTCCTCGAGCGCCGCGATCTTGTCCCGGTGGAAACGGCTGATGCGCCCCGCGCGCAGTTCCCCCAGCAATGCCGAGGCATCCCCGGCGAGCTGATCCGCCAGCTCGGCCACGCGTTCGAGGAATGTCTCGGACACGGCGCCGCTGGCGGCCAGCGCGCGTTGATCCACGGGGCGGCCGCGTCCGATGCGCCAGGCCTCCATGAACACCTCCAGGGCGTGCACGCGCGCATCGAGACGCGCCGCGGCGCCTTGGTCCAGCAGGCCTCCGGCGACGGCGGCACGACGGGCGTGCCGCCACTGCCCCGCGGTGCAGAGCCGGGCCTGCAGCAGCCGGTGCAGCAACGGCAGGTCGTCGCGGAGCAGGTGGAATAGGTGAGTCCGTCCGGCCCCGCCGAGCGGATCGAATCGCGGCACTCCCAGAACCAGGCCGTAGGCCTCCGGCGAGCTGTCCCGCGGCGCGGGGACTTCCGGAAGCGACGGCAGCTGCAGGTCGACCGCGGCGGCACGCTGCTCGCGACCGCGCAGCTCCAGCAGGTCGATCGGCTCGGCGGGGGGCAGGCCCACTGCGCGGGCAGCCCGCTGCCAGGCGGCGATGTCCGCGGGATCGGCCGTCAGGTAGAACAGCTGGCGGTCCTCCGCATGGGCCAGGCTCAGCAAGCTGGTGGCGATGGCGTGAAAGCGCTCCGGATCGCTCCCGGTGAGCGCCTCGTCCAGCAGGAGCGGCGGGCGCGCGCCCGCCTCGGCCGTATCGATGAAGGCCAGGCGCGTCGCCAGCAGCAGCTGGGCGCGCGTGCCGTCCGACAGCTCGCTCAGCCGGAGGGCTCGTCCCGTACGGGCATCGCGGGCGCGGAACGAGGCCTCGCCCGGACCGCGCTCCAGCTGCAGGGCATAGAGATGATGCGTGAACGCTCCGAACAGCTCGCTGGCGCGCTCCAGCACGGCCGGCCGGCTGGCCCGGGCGTATCGCTCCTCCAGACGCGCCAGGAGCAGCGCGCCCGCGGCGTGGCGCAGGCTCTCCTCGCGCCGCGCTTTCAGCTCGTCGCGGGCCGTCTCCACGGCGGCCAGCGCCTCGGCAGTCGCCGCGCTCAGCCGCGCCTTGTCGATCCGGTCGCGGATCACCTCGATGCGGCCGTGCAGATCCTCGCTTTCTGCGGCCGCCGTCTCGTCCGCGGCGATCCGCTCGGCGATCTCGGCCGGCGAAAACTGCAAGACCTCCGGCCTCAGCATCACCAGCGACTTCGCGTTCAGGCTCGCGAGTAGCTCCCGTTCCCTGCGCTCCAGATGCTCGAGTTCCTGCCGGCACTCCTGCCAGGATGCGAGGTGCGAGAGGCGCTCCCGCAAGCCGGCCCTGTCGCCAGCGGCCAGTTCCGCGTGCGCGAAGATCGCGGCGCGCCGCTCCCGGAGGCTCCCCGCCCGCGCCACGAGGCGCTCCAGGTCTTCGCGCGCCTCCTCGAGCGTGCGCCGCGCCTCCCGCAGCCGGCGCGTGCGATCGAGCAGGTCCTCGACGGCACTCCGGGCCCCCGTCGCATCCTGCACCTCGGGGCGGCCCAGCTCGGCCAGCAACGCCAGGACGGTTTGCAGCCCGGCCCCCAGCTGGTCTCGCAGGCGCTCCATCTCGGCCTCGGCACCGGCCTGGGCGGCACGGGCCTCGAGCCAGGCCTGCACGCGCTGGGCGAAGGACAGCAGCTCGACCGGACCGGCCGCCGGATCGGCGCCGACGCGCCGGGCCAGGTCCGCGCGCTCGGCCGCCAGGTCCGCGGACGTCTGCTCGAGCTGCCCGATCTCGGCGGTCAGGTGCCCGGCGAGATCCTCGCGCATCCTCAGCAGCCGCTCCGCCGCCGCCTCATCGTTCAGCTCCCGCAGGCGGAGGCCGACGGCCTCGACGGACCAGGGCTCCGGTTCGGGCAGCCCGCTCACCGCGAACGCCTGCTGCCAGTCCTCGCGCGCGGGTCCGCGGTCGTGCCGTCCGGACCGCAGCATGCTGACGAGATACAGGGCGGCGCCCAGAATCCCTGCCCCCAGGGGCCACCAGCCCGTCCGGTGCCCACCCAGCAGGAGGCCGAGGCCGGCCGCCGCGGCGAGCACGGCCGGCGACAGGGCCAGCAGCAGGGAAGACACCCGGGCGCTGCCGGAACGGCTCGCCGGGGCCGCCAGCCAGGACCCGAGGACCTGCACGGCCTGCTCCAGCCGCTCTAGGCCGGGCCCCCCCTCGCGACGCTCCGCCTGTAACCTGTCCCGGGCCGCAGACAGACCTCGTCGCTGCCAGGCGCTGGCGCTCAGCTGCTGCAGGAGCCGCTCCGCTTCCCGCACGCTGCCGGAATCCAGGAGAGACTCCGCATCTACGTGCCAGTCCCGGGCGAGACCCTCCGCAGCGGCCTGCTGGATCGCGGCCTTGTCGGCCGCGGCCTGCTCCGCCCGGGCGAGAAGTTGTTCCTTTTCCACCAGCCGCTGGAGGCGTTCCTTCCAGGCCGCCAGCTCGCTCTCCTCCGGAGCTCCCGCCGGCAGCTCCGACGCCTCGATCACGGTCTGGGCGGCGGTCAGACGGCGGCGCTGCACCTGCTCCTCGTCGGCCAGATCGACCAGGTCGGCTTCCAGCTGGTCGAGTGCTTCCAGCTCGTTGCCCTGCAAGCGGTTCATCCCCGCGGGCAAGGCTGCGATCTCCGTGCGGACGCGCTCCAGGTGCGCCCGCCGCTCCTGCAGCTCCTGCAGCTGGCTCCACTGGGCCAGGCGCGCGCCCGCCTCGCGCGCGGCCCTGAGTTCGGCCTGCAGCCGCGGCAGTTCCTCCTCGGCGCTGACCAGGGCCTGCTCCTGCGAGCGCAGCCCTTCCAGCTTCTCCAGGCGCGCGTTCAGGCGCCTGCGTTCGGCCAGTCCCGGGTTGCGCGGCGACGGGAACAGCGGAGCGAGCGCGGCCAGATCGTAGCCGCCCGCCATCTGGGTGAGGATCTCCGCGGCCAGCTCCTTGTCCGTTGCATCGGCGCCCGGCTTGAGCAGGTCGAGGATGCCGAGGCGGTAGCAGTCCGCAAGGTGGCCGGCCGGCAGCGGAGGCGGCGGGGCTTCTTCTCCGTCCCGCTGCCAGCGGGTCGGGCGACCGTCCCGCCGTTCGGCGTAGAGATCGCTGGATGCCTCGCGCCAGCGGCTTTCGAGGGCGAGGGGGGAAGGGGACTCGCGCCCCGGCCAGAGCAGCGCGCGCACGGCGCGGCAGATGGTGGACTTGCCGCTGCCGTTGGGTCCGACGACGAGGTTCAGGCCCGGTTGGGCGGGAAGCGTGAAGGGATCCACGCCGGGCATGAGTCGGATGCGCAGCTCCCGCAGAATCAAGCCTCGCCCTCCCGCTGCGCCAGCAGCTCGTCGAGCGCCTCGTAGCCGGCCTTCAGGAGCAGCTCGCGCACGGTCTCGTCAGCGGCCTCGAACGGCTCCAGGATCACGAAGTTCGGCTCGGCCGCCCGCTGCTCAAGAGGCACCCGGGCCGCGGCGATCAGCTCCTCGCCCCGCTCGTCCCGCGCTTCGAGCGCCAGCAGGTCGGACGCCAGCAAGGCCGGCGGCTCGTCGCCCCGGGCCAGCAGGCGCAGGTCCCGCGCGGGCACGGAGGCATCCTCGAGATCGGCCACGAATAGCAGGGTCCCTCCGGACTCGAGCTGCAGCGCCGTCGGATCCTCCGCGGCCAGGGTTCGGAGCAGCTCGCGATGCGCGGGCACCCGCCCGGTCAGGCGCAGGCGGCAGCCCAGGGCGCGGACCTGCTCCAGCTCGCTGGCCAGCTCCGCCTGGCAGGACCGCAGAGCGGCCAGCAGGTGCTCCGCCAGCCCGGCCCGCACGTCCTGCAGCCCGTCGACCGGGACGTCGCGACGTTCCCAGCGCAACGGCGCGAGCGGCAGGTGGCGCTTGCGGAGCGAGCCGTCGTTCTCGACCGTCACCAGCCAGGGACCGTGAAGGCCGGTCTCGCTGGGATCCAGCCCCACCAGGGAGCCGAGATAGCCGGGGTCCGTGTCACCTTCGCTCAGGGTGGGTTTGTGGACGTGCCCGAGGAGCCACTGGGCGACGCCGCGTCCGGCCAGCTCCGTGCTCCGCACAGGTGCGTAAGGGCTGTCCGGCTGGTCCAGGTCGCAGTGCAGCACGCCGAGGACCGGGCCGGCTCCGCTCAGGTCGGGCAGGCCCTGGGCCAGGGGACTGGTGCGCACGCTGCTGCTGGGGAAGGACCAGCCCAGCAGCCGGACCTGCGGGCCGCCGGCGGCTCCGAGAGCATGGACGGTCCAGGTTCCGCCCGGCCCCAGGATCTGCAGCCCCGCCTCGGCGGCCAGGCGCGGCAGGGTGTCGCCGTCGTGGTTGCCGGAGACCGCATGGACCTGGATACCGTGGTCCAGCAGGCGCTGGACCCCGCGCTGCAGGGGCCCGAACGCCTCGAAGCGCCGGTTCGCGGAGTCGACCACGTCGCCCGCGAGCACCACCGCATCCACACCCAGCGCACAGGCCTGATCCACCGTCGACCGCCAGGCTGCCGCCGGCCCCAGCTCGCGGGGGTCGAGTCTCGCCTCGACCAGGGAGGCCGGCAGACGCGCCGGCAGGCGCCCCAGGTGCATGTCACCAACGCAGAGGATGCGCAAGGGCATGGCTTACCTCTCTCGATGAGCCGGTGCAGCCGTGCGCCGGCCCGTGGTCCGGGCAGAGAGTATGCGACGCGGTCACCTTCCCGTCCAGGGGCAGGCGGCCGCGCAGCCTCTGGAGTTCTCGCTCAGCCGGTGAGCTGGAGGATCTCGAGGGCGCGCTCGATCTCCTCGCGGAAGGTGGCCTCGAAGGAGAGGGCCTGGTCCAGATCCAGACCGAGGATCTGCAGGCAGCCGTCGCTGCAGTCGGCCGGCGGCTGGCCGAGCGGCGATCCCATGTTCAGCCGGTGGGAGAGGATGTTGCCCAGATGCACGAGGGCCGTCAGCTGTGGATAGGCACCGCCCTCGCCCGGGACGTGGTGGAGCTGGATCGACTCGACCACCGGATCGGGGAAGTCCCAGGCGCGGAAGACGGCGCGCCCGATGCTGGCATGGTTGACGGGGAACATCTCCCGCTCGGCCTCGATCCAGGTCGAGCGTTCTTCCAGGAGACGGTTCACGATGGCGTCGAAGTCCTGCGGGAAGTAGCGCTTCTCGACCAGCTTGCCCACGTCGTGGAGCAGCCCGGCGATGAAGGCCTCTTCCTGATGCTGCGGCAGGGTCTTCTCCGCCAGCACCTTGCAGATGCTGGCCGAGGCCACGCTGTGCTGCCAGAACTGCCCGAGGCTGTAGCCGGCCGTGGACTCCTCGTCCTTGAACTGGTCGAAGATGCTCAGGGCCAGGGCGGCGTTGCGTACGGCCCGGAAGCCGAGCACGATCAAGGCGCGGCTGATGGTGCTGATCTGGCGCTGCTGCTTGTAGAAGGCGGAGTTGACCAGGTGCAGGATCTTGCTGGTCAGGGCCTGGTCGTGGGAGATCAGCTCCCCGACGGCGGCGATGGTGACGTCGGGATCCTGCATCAACTGGAAGAGCTGCTGGTAGATGACGGGCAACGTCGGGATCTCCCGCACCACACTCTTCAGCTCGCGGGGATGCACGTCGCGCAGGGACGGCGCCACTCTCGGGGCCATGGCCGACTCCAGAGGCGAAGCGGGATCATGGTCTTCGGAGCCCCGCCGCGGGACTCCACCTCTGCTCCCACCTATCGGCCCGGCCTGGAGCCGCTTGAGCGACAATGCGCGTAGAGACTTAGGAAAAAACGAGATAGGGCCCGCCGGCGTCGCGCGGCCGGACCTCACCCACCACCGGAGCGCAGAGGGCGCCGGCGGCCAGCACCCCCGCCGCCAGCCGGTCGCAGGCGGCGGGCGGCACGGCCACGAGCAGGCCGCCGGAGGTCTGGGGATCGTGCAGCAGGCCGATCAGGCCCTCGTCCAGACCGGCGGGGAAGCGCAGGTGCTCGCCGGTGAAGGCCGCGTTGGAGCGCGTGCCGCCGCAGGTGAAGCCGCGCCCGCAGAGCGCGGCGGCCTCGGGCAGCTGCGGCAGGGCGGCGGTGTCGATCACCAAGGTCACGCCCGCCGCTCGCGCCATCTCGTAGCCGTGACCCGTCAGGCCGAATCCGGTCACGTCGGTGGCGGCCGTGGCGCCCAGCTCGAATAGGATCTCACCCGGCCGGTTGAGGGACGTCATGACCTCGACGAGGGCCGCATAGCCTTCGCTGCCAGGAGGCAGCTGGCCCGCCCGGTGGGCCGCGACCAGGGCGCCGGTGCCCAGGGGCTTGGTCAGGATCAGCCGGTCCCCGGGTCGGGCCGTGCTGTTGCGCAGGATACGGTCCGGATGCACGAGGCCGGTGACCGCCAGACCGAACTTGATCTCGGTGTCCCGCACCGTGTGGCCGCCGGCCACCGCGCAGCCGGCCTCGGCGCACTTGCCCGCCGCCCCGGCCAGGATGTCCCGGATGATGGCCGCCGGGACCTCCTTCTCGGGGTACCCGCAGAGGTTCAGGGCCATCAGCGGCCGGCCCCCCATGGCGTAGATGTCGCTCAGCGAGTTGGCCGCCGCCACGGCCCCGAAGGTGAAGGGATCGTCGACGACGGGGGTGATGAAGTCCGCGGACGCGACGATCGCCCGCTCGGCGTCCAGACGGTAGACGGCGGCGTCGTCCGCCGTCTCGATGCCGACCAGCAGGTCGGCCGGACGTGCGGCCAGCAGATGATCCATCAAGTGCTCCAGGTCCACCGGACCCAGCTTGGCTGCTCAGCCGGCGCTCCTGGCGAACTTGGTGAGCGCGATCCGCTCCAGCTCGGACATCTCCCCTTGCCTTCTCCCGGACTTTTGGACCCGAGGTCGCCGCCGCGTGCGGCGCCGGGCCTGGCTTCAAGATAAGCTACGGCTGCATCCCGCCGCCAACGAGCCGATCCGCCCAGACTGCCCGATCCGGCGCGGCCTGTCAACGCTCTGCCCCTCGGCCACGGCCCCTCGGCCATGGCCCCCGGCCGGTCCCGGATCATCCCGCTGGCCGGACTCGCGGGCGGTTGCCAGCCGGCGTCCCGGGCCCTATGATGGATCACCCCCCGCAGTGACCGGAACCCAGCATCAGTGGAGGATCGCTGTGATCGAAGTCGAGGGCCTACGTAAGCAGTTCGGCGACCTGGCGGCTGTCGACGACGTCAGCTTTATGGCCCGCCCCGGCCGCATCTTCGGCCTGCTCGGCCCCAACGGCGCCGGCAAGTCCACCACCATCAACTGCATCGCGGGGCTGCTGAAGCCCAGCCGCGGGCGCGTGCGCGTGCTGGGACACGACGTGGTGACCGACGGTCCGGCCTCGCGACGGCAGCTGGGTGTGGTGCCCCAGGAGCTGGCCCTCTACGAGGATCTCTCGGCCCGCGAGAACCTGGCCTTCTGGGGCGGCGCCTACGGCCTGGGTGGAGTTCTCCTGAGGAGCCGGGTGGATGCTGTGCTGGAGCTGATCGGCCTCGCCGATCGCGCCCGGGAGCCGGTCAAGAACTACAGCGGGGGCATGAAGCGGCGGCTCAACTTCGGCTGCGGCCTCGTGCACGAGCCGCAGGTGCTGCTGCTGGACGAGCCCACCGTCGGCGTGGATCCCCAGAGCCGCGTGCGGCTGCTCGACCTGGTCCGCGAGCAGGCCGGCGCCGGCGTCTGCGTTCTCTACACGACCCACTACATGGAGGAAGCGGAGCATCTCTGCGAGGAGCTGGCCATCATCGATCACGGCTGCATCATCGCCCACGGTACGATGCTCGAGCTGCGGGCCATGATGGGCGAGCGGGACCTGGTGCGGCTGACGGGCGAGTTCGATCCCGCCGCCGCCGGAGCGGCCCTGGGCGAGCTGCCCGGCGTCGAGCTGGTGCAGGTCGAGACCGCGGGCCTGACCCTGGCGGTTCCGGAGGCCTCGGCGCGGCTCTCGGAGATCTTCCAGGCCCTGGCCGGCGCGGGGGCCCAGATTCGCGGCACCACCCTCACCGAGCCCAACCTGGAGAGCCTGTTCATCAAGCTGACCGGCAAGGAGCTGCGGGAGTAATCCCGCGGCGAGGCGGAGCCCCATGCGCTTCCTCTGGAGCACCACGCTCAAGGACCTGCGCCGGCACCGGCGCAGCCCGGCCGAATTCCTGGTCTGGCTCGGCGTCCCCCTGCTCATCGGCAGCCTCATCATCCTGGCCTCCGGAGGACGCAGCGGCCCCGCGCCTCAGGCCCTGGTCTGGGTGGCTGACCACGACGACAGCTTCGTCAGCAACTTCCTGCTCACGGCTCTGGGCCAGGGAGGGCACGGCAATCCGGTGCGCTCCGAGCTGGTGAGCGAGGAGGAAGGCCGCTCCAGGCTCGGTCACGGAAAGGGCTCCGCCCTGCTGATCATCCCCGCCGGCTTCGGCGAGGCGGTCCTCCGGGAGCGGCCGGCCACCCTGCAGCTGCTGACCAATCCCGCCCAGCGCATCCTGCCGGGCATCGTGGAGGAGGAGCTGAGTGTCCTGGTGGATGCCGGCTTCTACCTGCACCGGCTGTTCGGGGACGAGCTGCGGGCGATGGCCGCAGGTCCGCCAGCCGGCCGCCACGTCTTCGACGACGCCTTCGTCGCCGCCCTGAGCGTGCGGATCAACCGTCTGGTGGACCGGCTGGCCGGCAGTCTCTCGCCGCCCCTGATCCAGCTCCGGGTCGAGGCGGTGGAGCAGGAGTCCGAGTTCGACTTCGCGAGCTTCGCTCTCGGCTTCCTGCCGGGCATACTCTTCATGGGACTGCTGTTCATGGCCCAGGGGCTCGGCGACGAGCTGTGGCACGAACGCCAGCAGCAGACCCTGCGGCGGGTGGTGGCCTCTCCCCGCAGCGTGCACGTGTTTCTGGCCGGCAAGCTGCTGGCGGGCGTGCTGATGATGGCCTGCATGAGCCTCGTGGGGCTCTGTGCCGGCTACTGGTACTTCGGCTTGCCCGCATGGACCTTGCCCCTGGCCGGGGCCTGGACGATCTGCACGGGCATCCTGTTCATGACCGGCATGACGGCACTGCAGGTCCATGCGGCCAGCCAGCGGGCGGGCAATATCCTGACCATGGTACTGATCTTCCCCCTCATGATGATCGGGGGCAGCTTCTTCCCGTTCGAGGCCATGCCCGCCTGGATGGCGACGGTGGGGAAGCTCACGCCCAACGGCTGGGCGCTGCGGCGGCTGCGGTCCATCCTGGAGGGAAACGTCGACCTGCCGGTGGTGGCGCTCGGCTTCATGCTGCTGCTGGGTCTGAGCCTGGTGCTGTTCCTGGTCAGCGCGCGCCGCGTGCGCCGCGCCTTCGTGCAGGGTTGAGGGGAGAGGCGACAATGCTCCGGGAGATCCTCTTCGTCGGTCGCAAGGACCTGCAGTACATGCTGCGGGCCCGCGAGACCATGCTCTGGGTCTTCTTCATGCCGATCGTCTTCTTTTTCTTCATCGGCAACATCACCGGCGGGATGGCCCGGAGCGGCGGTGGGGGGCAAGCCGATCCGCTGCTGCTCGAGGTCGGGGAGAGCCCGGGCTTTCTGCTGGACCGGCTCGAGCAGAGGCTCGCGGAGCGCAACTACGCGATCGTGCGCGCCGACACGGTGAGCGATCCGGCCGCCTACACCCTGCGCCTGCAGGTGCCGGCCGCCTTCACGGATTCGGTCCTGGCCGGCAGGCCGGTGAAGCTGCAGCTGAGCCACAGCCGGCGGGGGCTGGGCGCCGATTACGACGTCATCCGCTCCGGCCGGGCCGTCTACACCCTGCTTGCGGACGTCCTGGTGTCCGGCGAACCGGGCCGGCCGCTGGCTGCGGCCGACCTGGCCGCTCTCGATTCCCTGCCGCGGACGCTCGGCCTGAACGTGGCGCAGGCCGGCGCGCGGAAGCATATCCCCAGCGGCTTCGAGCAGGCCATCCCCGGCATCATGGTCATGTTCATCCTGATGGTCATGTGCACCAGCGGCGCCGTGCTGCTGGTGATCGAGCGCCGGCAGGGGCTGCTGCGGCGCCTGGCCTGCACCCCCCTGCGGCGCCTGGCCGTGGTGCTGGGCAAGTGGGGCGGCAAGCTGGGCCTGGGTGTGATCCAGATCGCGTTCGCCATGCTGGCCGGGACGGTGCTGTTCCGCATGAACTGGGGGCCGGACCCGGGCTGGGTGATCCTGGTGCTGGTGGTCTACGGCGCCATGCTGGCGGCCCTCGGGCTCCTGCTCGGCAGCCTGGCCCGCACCGAGGGGATGGCCGTGGCCATCGGCGTCATCGCGGCCAACGTGCTGGCGGCCCTGGGCGGCTGCTGGTGGCCCATCGAGATCACGCCGCCCTGGATGCAGACCTTCGCCCTCTTCCTGCCCACGGGCTGGGCGATGGACGCCATGCACAAGCTGATCAGCTTCGGGGCCGGCCCGGTCAGCGTGGCTCCGCACCTGATCGGCATGTCCCTTGTCTTGCTGATCCTGCTGGGGGTCTCCGCAAGAGCATTCCGCTATGAGTGAGTCGACACAACCCGGAGGCTGTTCATGTCGCAGTTCATCACGGATCTTCTGGGAGACAGCGAGTTCCTCGCCCGGATCCTCCTCGCCCTGGTTCTGGGCGGTCTGATCGGGGTCGAACGGCAGGCGCACGGCCGCGCAGCCGGGCTGCGCACCATGATCCTCGTCTGCCTGGGTTCGGCCTCGATCATCGTGGCCTTCCAGAAGCTCCACCTGACCATGCAACCCGACGCCGCCGAGGTCATCCGCATGGACCCGGCCCGGGCCGCCGCCGGCATCATCACCGGCATCGGATTCCTGGGGGCGGGCACGATCCTCAAGAGCCAGGAGTTCATCCTCGGCCTGACCACCGCCGCCTCCATCTGGGTGGTGGCCGCCATCGGCATCGCCCTGGGTCTGGGCGAGTACGACATAGCCCTGCTGCTGACCGCCCTGGTGCTGCTGACCCTGGTCGGCCTGCACCAGATACGGATCCCGAGTCATCGCTACGCGGTGGTCCGCGTGGAGGGGGAGGACGACGGAGGGCTCTTCACGCGCGTCGAGGTCTTCCTGGCTCGCCAGAAGCTGACCATCACGGATCAGGGACTGGAAAGCGAACCCGCGCGCCGGAATCTCGTCATGCGCTTCGTGATCCGCTTCCGCGACCCCAGTCTCATGCGGGTCGTGGTCGCGGACCTCGGTGCCCTGCCCGGAGTGCGTTCGGTGCGCTGGCGGTAGGGCGCGCGTCGCGATCGGCGCCGCCGCCGTCAGAGCTTCAGGTACCAGCGCCGCCGGTGCAGCCCGCCGACGATCGCCAGCCAGATCAGCACCACCGACAGGGCGAACAGGAGCGAGGCCGGCCGCAGCGGGAGCCAGCCGGTGTAGAGGTGCTGGAAGAGCCAGGTCTTGAGCGCCGGCGCCCGGATCGCTCCGGACTCCGCAGCGGCCGGCACGCGGACCTCCACCAGCAGCCGTGCCACCATGCCCGAGCCCACGAAGGCCAGGATGGCGTTGCGCCCGTACCAGCCGAACGGCTCGGCCCAGCGGCGATGCCCCCGGGTCTCGATCAGCAGGTGCAGGCCGAGCAGGGTGGCCAGCGCCAGGCCGCCGGTCAGCAGCACGTAGCTCGCGGTCCAGAGCTGCTTGTTCAGCGGCAGCACGGGATGCAGGGCCAGGCCCGCGAGCGCCAGGCCTCCCGCGGCGATCCAGGCGCCCCGCACGCCGCTGCCCGCGCGGATCCGCCGGCGCAGCCAGCGTCCCGCCAGCAGGCCCAGCAGCACCGTGGCCAGGGCGGTCGGCGTGCCGATCAGCCCCTCCGGATCGAAGGCCCAGGTCACGCCGCGGGTGCCGGGATCGTAGGTCAGCTGCAGGCTGTGCAGGCCGAAGACACGAGTATCCAGCCAGATGCCCCAGTTGCTGGCGACGCCGGCCGCTTTCGCCGCCGCGAGGTCCAGATCCGGATCCGGCCTCCCGAAGCCCGGCACCGGCACCCACAGCACCAGGAGCGTCTGCAGCACCAGCAAGCCGCCGATCCACAGCAGCAGCGTCCGTTGCCGCACGAGCCACAGCTGCAGGGCCGCCGCCAGGAGGTAGCAGACGGCGATGCGCTGCAGGACGCCGGGCAAGCGGCTGGCCACGAGATGCTGGGCGAGCCGGGAAGCCTCGCCGGGCACGGCCACGCACCAGCCCAGCAGGCCGAGGGCCGCGCCGCCGGCCAGCGCCAGCCACCAGCGGCGTGGCCGCCGCACGCCGGCCAGCAAGACCACCGCGGCCGTCAGGACGAGCAGCAGTCCGGCTCGCAGCATGACTCCTCCGGCACCCATCGGCAGCAGGGGGGCCGCTGGGCCCGGACCATGGAACAGGGCGGGGAAGCGCGCCAGGAAGAGCCCCAGCAGCAACAGGGCGAGCGCCCGGCGCAGCGCGTGACCGAGCAGCGAACGGCGGCTCTGGCCGGCTTCCAGCCGCCGCGCGAAGGCGAGGGCGATCGCGACGCCGACGGCGAACAGGAAGAAGGGGAAGATCAGATCCGTGGGGGTGCAGCCGTTCCAGACCGCGTGGCGCAGGGGCGGATAGATGGCCGCCGCGCTCCAGCGGCCCGGGTTGTTCACCAGCAGCATGGCGGCGATGGTCAGGCCGCGAAAAGCGTCCAGGGAAAGCAAGCGCCGGCTGGGGTCGGTCATGATCGATTCCGCCCGCTCTGAGCTGCAAGGTGCGCTCGCGGCGCGGCCCCGGGGCTAGAAGTTGAAGTGGTCGGCGAACTGGAAGGCGCCCCGGCCATCCCGCGTGCGCGCGTATTCGAAGCGGAACTGTAGGTTCCAGACGTTCAGGTGCACGCCGCCGCCCCAGCCCAGCCTCGCCAGTCCCGGATCGTTGCCCACGTACCAGGCGTCGCCCAGGTCGCTGAAGACATGCAGTCCGATGCCGATGACGTCCCCCTTGGCGGAGATCGGCATGAGGAAGAGGGGCCAGCGGTACTCCACGCTGAGCAGGTAACCCCTCTCTCCCTCGATCCGCGCGTAGGGGTAGCCGCGGATGGTCTCGGGGCCTCCCCAGTAGAGCCGGTCCTCGAAGGGCACGTGGCGGTTCACGTACCGGCTGTAGGCGTGCAGCGCCAGCACGTGCTCCCAAGGCAGGGGCACGTACTCCCGCAGGTCGATCAGGACCTCGTCGAAGGAGAGGAAGCTGCCGCTCTCCCGCTCGTGCCGCCGGTAGATCACGCGATGCCAGGCGCCGCGCGTGGGGTAGTAGGGCATGTCGCGGGTGTCCCAGCCCAGCTCCGTGCCCAGGATCAGTCGATCGCGCCACTGGGCGGGCCAGAGGGTGGGCGCGAGCGGGGCACCGCCCGGCCCGGTGGCCCAGGTGGTCGGTTCGGTGAAGGCATCGCCCTGATGGAAGCCGGCGTAGGTCAGCGCTCCCATCACGTAGAACCTGCCGCGGGCGTTCCAGCGCAGAGTCGCGCCGGCGTCCCACAGGTCGTACTCGGTTGGGCGGAAGACGAAGCCGGCTCGCTCCCAGCCGCCGTCCACGGTCAGGATCAGGCTGCGCCGGTTCAGGAACCACGGCCGCTGCCACATGAGGCGGGCGCGCCGGATGTAGAGGGCGCTCGCCCGGATGTCCAGCCGCTCGCCCTTGCCCCGCAGGTTGTTGTCCGTCAGCATGGCGCCCAGCAGGTACTTGTGCCGCTGGTCGTACTTGATCCAGGGCTGCAGATGCGTGGTCCGCTCCTCCACGACGGTGACGACGACGTCCACCGTCCCCTCCGCATTCTCCGTGTACTCGATGTCCACGAAGGCGAAGTAGCCCACGTCCTCCAGGTGGTCCCAGATGGTGTCCAGGTCCTCCTCGGGGAACGGCTCGCCCACGTGCAGGCCCAGCTCGCGGCGGACCACGCTCTCGTCGGTCTTGGTGTTTCCGAGGATGGTGATGCTGCCGATGAGGGGCTCCGCAGGCGGGGGCGAGGCCGGGGCCGCCGTGACGGCCACCGCCAGCAGCATGAGCAGCCACGGAGCCACCCGGCGGATCCCGTGCGGCGGGCACCGCGGTGGAAGCGGGTCATGTGGCGACGAGCTGTGGCGTGTCATCCGTATCCGCGGTTTCCGTCAAATGGAGATTCGCAGCCCCTAGTGCGTCTTATTTACATGGCTATCCGCGGATTGTCCAGAGATCTCCCCGGGGGCCGGGCGGGCGCCGCCCGCCGGCCGCACCGACAGGCTCCGGCAGCTCAGGCCGAGCGCTGCGAGACCCTCCGACACGTCCGCGGGGGTCAGCCGGGGCAGCTCCTCCGCCGAGGCCTCGGGAACGAGGCCCCGCTCGCGGGCCAGATCGCCGAGGTGCTTCTCCAGACGGGCGCGGATCAGGGCGTCCACCACCCGGAAGGTCAGCTCCTCGCCCTCGCGCTCGGCATGGCGCAGGAAGGCGTTGTAGAAGGCCTCGGGGCCCGTGATCTGACAGACGCACTCGCCGGCCAGGCGCAGCTCGCTCGGCTCGCCGTCCGCTTCCGGCACCCAGATGGCGGCCTGGCCCTTCCAGGCGAAGGCCAGCGGGCGGACGAGCGAGAGGAACAGAATCTCGCTCTCGGGGGGCAGCTCGCCGTCACGGCGGCCGACGCGCAGGGTGTGGGATCCCTCCAGGAAGACCGCGCGCACCTCTCCGGCCTGGACGTGCAGCGCCACCTGCCCCGCATTCAGCACGAGCTGCAGGACCTTGCCCATCAGGAAGCCCAGATCCAGCGGGCCCTGCACGACGTCGCCCGACTCGTCCACGGACCAGGTGATCACGTCCTGGCTGGACGGCTGGTACTCCAGCGTCCGCTGCAGGTGCAGGATGTTCTCGGGGATCGGCCTGTGCTGCGTCATGACGTGTCACCCCCGGGGGGCCCACCGGAACTCGGACTCCCAGCCCAGGCCCAGCAGGTAGTTGCGCTCCTCGGTGACCTCGTTGAGGGCCGCCAGGTCGCGGGACAGGAGGCAGGCGTCGCGCTTGAACCAGCCGGAGGAGGGCACGCCGCCCTTCAGCCGCTGGATCAGGTTCATCGCCTCCTCCACGAGCAGGATCAGTCGCGTGTCGATCTCTTCCAGCTCGGCGATGGTGTCCTCGCAGTCGCCGATCAGGCAGATGACGCCTTCCCGGTTCAGGCGCCGAAAGATGGAGGTGATGCTGTCCACCAGCATACCGATGGTGTGGCGCTGCTCCGAGGACAGGAGCTGGCTCTTGTTCTCGAGAACGGTCAGGAGATGATCGCCGCACTCCTTGAGCATGTTTCCGAGGGCCTGGCGGAAGATCCGCTCGGCCACCTCCGCGTCCTCGCAGGTCCGGTAGGTCTCGTAGCTGGGCATCTGCCGCATCAAGGAGGTCATCTCGGCGCAACTGATGCTCGCGGCCCGGGTCATGGTTGCCACTCCAGGGTTGCGGGTCCAGGGGAGCGCGGGTCCGCATGCCTTGCGAAGCGCACGCGCGGGATCCGTCGCCCCGGGGAATCGCAAGGAACGTTCCACCGCGAGGAGGACCGAACGGGCATTGCGGGAAGGCACGCGCTCGATGCTGCAAGCGCCATTCCCATGGCCTGTTGGCGCGACGTGGGGGCGCGGGTGCGGCCGGCCGGCGCCCCGTCCGGCGCGCGGCCGGACGCGCGCGGGAGGCGTCCCGCGCGGCCTCCGGGGTGCAAAATGCAGGGTCCCCGCTCAGCCGGCGATCACGGGATTGGCCAGCCGGCCAATTCCCTCGATCTCGACCTCCACGATGTCTCCGGGCCTCAGGAACACCGGGGGATCGCGGAAGACCCCCACGCCGCCGGGCGTTCCGGTGGAGATGATGTCGCCGGCCAGCAGGGTCATGTGCCGGCTGGCATGGCTGATCAGCACGTCCACGGGAAAGATGAGCTGATCGGTCCGACTGCTCTGCATCAGGACGCCGTTCCAGCGGGCGGTGATGGCCAGGCCCGCCGCGAGATCGGGCAGCTCCTCGGGCGTGACGATCCAGGGGCCGCAGGGTCCCCCGGTGTCGATGCTCTTGCCCCGGAACCACTGCCGGTCGCTGAACTGCGCGGCCCGATCGGAGACGTCGTTGAAGCAGGTGTAGCCCGCCACGTGCTCGCGCGCCCGCTCGACCGGGATGGCGCGGCCGGCGCGCCCGATGACCACGGCCAGCTCCGCCTCGGCGTCGACCTGGTCCAGGTCGGCGTCCAGGATGATGGGGCCGTACGGGCCCTGCAGGCAGGAGGGCGCCTTGCCGAAGAGGAGGGGCGCCTGCGGCCACGGCTTGTGCTGCTCCTGCGCGTGGTCCCGGTAGTTGAGCCCGACGGCGATGATCTTCGAAGGTTCGGGCAGCGGGGGCAGCAGCAGGGCAGAGGCGAGGGGGAACAACGGGGTTTCCGGAGTGGTTCCAGCGCCGGCGACCGCCGCGTCCGCGTGGACCTCCGCAAGCTCCCGCACGCGATCCATCCGGCCGAACAGCTCGTTCCAGCGGCGCGGCAGGTCGGGATCGGCGGCCAGCAGGTCCAGGCCGACCTGCGGGTCGAGGGCCAGCCCCGGACGGGGCCCCGTCCCGTGACGGAAGGTCAGGAGCTTCATGCCCCCAAGATAGGCGCCGGCCGGGAATTGGAAAGGCCGGGAGTGAACCCGGCCTTTTCCCGAACCTCGCCGTGCGGATCCGGCTCACCGGACCTCGATGCGGCGCGGCATCATCTGCTCCGCCTTGGGCAGGGTGATCGTCAGCACTCCGTCCTCCAAGCGGGCGCTGATCTTGTCGAAGTCGATGGTCTCGTCCAGGCTGAAGGCGCGCCGGAAAGCAACCTTGCTCGCCAGCTCCTTGCGGCGGGAGCTGTAGCCCTCGGGCGAGGGCAGCTCGCGTTCGGCCGCGACGGTCAGGATCTGGTTCTCGATCTCGATGTTCAGGTCCTTCTGCGCAACGCCCGGCAGGTCGAGGCGGATCAGGTAGTCCTTCTCGCCCTCGAGGATGTCGGCCGCCGGGAGGCGGTGGGCACCGCCGTTCTGCGGAGCGCAGGCGCCGGTCGCTAGGAAACCGTCCAGCATCTGGTCGAGGTAGTTGAAGGGAAGCAGCGCGTTCATCATTGTGAGTCCTCCTGCTCTATGCTACAACTCTTGCGGTGGCATCCAGGGTTTACCCCTTGAACTTGCTCGCTCCTCCCCTTACAACCGGCGTGCCGGGCTGGGACCACGGTGAGAAAGCCATTCAAGTTGTTTATCACCAATGAATTGCCCTTGCCAACCCCGGCGAGGATTGCCGTGGAGAGCCGGAAAGAGGTCCTGAGCTGACAGGCCGAATCTGTCATAATGTCATCATAGCTGTAGCTGCTGTCAGCATCGGACTGACAGGCCCGGTGCTCGCCGGTGGGCTCGCCGCCGAACCGCTGACGAATCCCCCGCCGGCCCCGCTGCGAATCGGCCACGTCCGCTTTAGCATCCGGGACATCTACACGCCTGCGGAGATCGCCCAGGCGCACGGCCTGCTCCGCTTCGTGCGCCGGAGCATGAACGCGGTCCACACCAGCACCCGCCACTACGTCCTGCGCCAGGAGCTGCTCTTTCAGCCCGGCGATCCCTTCGATCCGGCGCTGCTCGCCGAGACGGAGCGCAACATGCGGGAGCTGGGCTTCCTGCACAACGTGCGCATCGTGCCCGTGGACACTTTGGCCGACGGCCGGATCGACCTGGAGGTGCGGGCCCAGGAGGTCTGGTCCCTCCAGACGCAGTTCGCACTCTCCCGGGCCTCGGAGGGGTCGCTACGCTGGAGCGTCTTTCTGTCGGACGACAATTTCCTGGGGTACGGCCTGCAGGCCGGCGTCGGGCTGGGCGAGACCGAGGACTACAGCTACCACCAGCTGAGCTTCCAGCAGCGCCGCTTTCTGGGCAGCCGCTGGCGGCTTCGCTGCGACGGCGCGGATCTGGGTGACGGCTTCTCGGAGTCGATCAGCCTGGCCCGGCCCTTCTACGCCCAGGACGATCCCTTCCAGCTGAAATGCGAGGCCTGGCGCGGGAACGTCGAGAAGCGTTTCTACCTGAGCAACGCCGGGCCGGCGGGCCGCAATCCCGCGCAGGCGGCCAGCCTGCACGCGCTGCTCGAGACCGCAGAGGACGGCGCCCAGCTGAGCACGCTGCTGAGGATCAGCCCGCCGGGCCGCGGCCGCATCTGGCGGGTGGGCGCGGGCCTGGAGGTCCACGATCTGGAGTTTCACTTCGACGGTCCGGACCTGGAGCTGTCGGACGATCGGCACGTTCCTTACGACGTCCTGACCGCGCCCGGCAGCCCGCTGCTGCGGGAGGAAGGGCTGGCGATGTTTCCCTACCTGCAGCTCGAGACCCTGGGACGGCAGTGGACCACGACCCGGTACCTCCTGCAGTACGGATCGGTGGAGGACGTCCTCCTGGATCCGGCGCTGACCCTCAAGATCGGACCGACCTTCTTCCCGGAGGACTCGCACACCCGGCCGCGGTTGGGTCTGGAATACGAGGCGGCGGACTGGAGCCGCGCCGGTCCGGGCTTCCTCCTGCTGCAGGCCGGCGGCTCCGCGGCTCTCGACGGCCGGAGCGGCGAGGGCACCGCGGCCCTCTGGCATGTCGTCGGCTGGGTGGGGCGGTACGGCGCCGAGGCGCATCCACGGCAGACCCGCCTCTTCGCCGAGGTGGACTGGGGGCAGCGGCTGCTGGGAACGGATGCCTTCGTCCTCGGCCTGAACCGGGGCCTGCGGACCCTGGCCTTCGACGGCATGGCCGGAGACCGGCTGGTGCGCTGGAACGCGGAACAGGGCTGGGTGCTGCCGCTCGACGTGCTGGGCTTCTATCGCGCGGGTCTGGCCGCCTTCTACGCGGGAGGAATGGCCTGGTGGCACGACGAGAAGCGGGGGCCGGAGGACGTCCGCCACGAGGTGGGCATCGGCCTGCGCTTCGGCTCCACCCGCTCGGCGCGCATGGACATGGCCCGCCTGGACCTGACCTGGGCCCCGGGAGAGGATGGCGGCCCCGTGCTTACGGCCGTGACCCGCGGACTCTTCTGAGCTAGCATCCCCAGCGGCAGAAGCGGACCAGAGCCCTTCGCCAGGAGCCGCCGTGGGCAGCACTCGTATCATCGCCAAGAACACGCTCCTGCTCTCGCTGGGCCTGCTGGTGGGGCGCGTCCTGGCCTTCCTGGTCCTCAAGAAGATGACGCCGATCCTCGGACCGGACGGCCTGGGGATCTGGGGCGTCGCCACCGACCTGACCACCATCCTGCTGGTCGTCGCCAACTACGGTCTCGGGACGCTGATCACGCGCGAGGTGGCGCGCTCCCGCGGCATGACCCTGCCCATTCTCTGGTCCGCCCTGCGCGTGCGCTGGGCGATGGGCGCGCTTTGCTACCTCTTCCTGATCGGCTACGTGGACGCCATGGGCTTCGGAGCCCTGGCGCGCGCCGCCGTGCTGCTCACGGGGGTCGGTGTCTTCCTGGAGGCCACCTCCATGGCCTGCGACGCCGTCCTGCAGGCGCACGACCGCGTGGAATACCAGACCTACGGGCAGCTCATCTCGGCGGCGATCTACTTCGGGTTGGCCGTCTGGCTGCTCGCCGCCGGTCAGGGCCTCATGGGCGTGATCTGGGCCAACGTGATCAGCCGTCTGGCACGCCTGGTGGTCATGGTGCCGCTGATGCTGCTGCGCTCGGGCCCGTGGCGCTGGCGGGACGAGAACGGCACCGACGGTCGCGCGCTCTTCGGCTGGCGCTGGATGCTGAGACTCGGGCTGCCGCTCTTCCTGTCGACCACCTTCGGCATCCTCTACTACAAGGTCGACACCGTCATGCTCATGGGTTTCGTCGGCGAGGCGGCGACGGGCATCTACGTGCTGGGGCACCGCGCCCTGGACGTGCTGCTGATGGCGCCCAACATCTTCGCCACCGCCCTCTTCCCCGCCCTGGCGCGCTACGGGGCGGTCTCCCAGGAGGACGCCGCCCGCATGGGCGAACGTGCCCTGCGCTACATGGTGGCGACCACGCTGCCCCTGACCCTGTTCTTCATGCTGGCGGCCGGGCCGATCATCCAGTGGCTCGACCGGGCGCACGAGTTCCCCGACTCGATCCCGGTCTTGCAGGTGGTCATCTGGGGTCTGCCCTTCCAGGCGATCAACACCATCCTCAACCGCCTGCTGATCACCGTCGGCCGGGAGAGGGTCTTCGTGCGCATCGCTCTGGCCTGCATGCTCGTGAACGTGGGCCTGAACCTGCTGCTGATCCCGCGCTACGTCTACTACGGTGCCGCGGCGGCCACCATCGTCAGCCTGGGGACCAGCACCGTCCTCCACTGGTACTTCCTCCGGCGCACGGCCTTGCAGGTGCCGCTGCGGCGCTCGGTGGCCGGCGCCACGCTGGCGCTCCTGCTGGCCTGGGCGGTGGCCGGCGCCCTGGCGAGGCTGGTCTTTCCGGGCTGGGGAACGGACTGGCGCGTGCTGCCCCTGCACGCCGGCTGGGGGCCGTTCGCCGCCATGGCGGCCGTCTCGCTGCTGCTCTATGCCGGAGCCGTGCTCTCCCTGCGCGTGCTGCGAGCCGACGATCTGCGCCTGCTCGTTTCCCTGTTCCACCGCGAGGATACCTAGCCCGATCGGGTTCGTGCTGCGGCTTGCGGATTCGATTCGGGCCGGCCGACCGGGCGTTGACTTGGCCGTATGCCTGCTGAATAATCACGCGTCCTTGACGGTCAACCGGCGGCCGCGCCAGCGCGCGGCTCTGCATCTTCATCTCGAGGAGCCGCGATGCGCGAGTGGATCCACGACGCGGGCACCTTCCTGAGCCACATCGCCGACAGCTACGTGTGGGGCTGGGGTCCGTCCTTCCTGGGCGGGGTGCCGCTGATGGTCATCCTGCTGCTGGGCACGGGCATCGTGCTGACCTGCTGCACGTTCGGGGTACAGGTGCGCTGGCTGGGTCGGGCCATCCGGCTCACCCTGACCGGCGCCGGCGGCAAGCGGATCAAGAGCCAGGTCGAGGGGGACATCACGCCTTTCCAGGCCCTGATGACCGCCCTCGCCGCGACGGTGGGCAACGGCAACATCGCGGGGGTCGCCACGGCGGTGGCCTCGGGCGGACCGGGCGCGGCCTTCTGGATGGTGATCACGGCCGTGTTCGGCATGGCCACCAAGTACTCCGAGTGCCTGCTGGGGGTGAAGTACCGCGTCAAGATGCCGGACGGGACCATGAACGGCGGTCCCATGGACTACTGCAAGCACGGGATCGGCGGTCCGGTGGGCAAGGGCCTGGCCATGACCTTCGCCGCCTTCGGCACCATCTGCACGCTGGTCGGCACCGGGAATCCCTTTCAGACCAACTCCATGGCCCTGGCCTTGCGCACGCAGGCGGGCGTGCCCCAGTGGGTGACCGGGGCGATCGTGACCTTGCTGGTGGGCATGGTGATCATCGGCGGCATCAAGCGCATCGGCAACGTGGCGGGCAAGTTCGTCCCGTTCATGATCTTCTTCTACTTCGGCGGCTGCCTGATCATCATCCTGGCCCGGATCACCGCCGTGCCGGGGGCGATTGCGACCATCGTGCGCTCGGCCTGGAGCCCGCAGGCCGTCTTCGGGGGTGCGCTCGGCTTCGGGATCCAGCAGGCCATACGGTACGGCGTGGCCCGCGGCATCCTCTCGAACGAAAGCGGCCTCGGCACGGCCGGCATCGCCCAGGCGGCGGGCAAGAGCGACAGCCCGGCGGAGTCCGGTCTGGTGGGGATGATGGGCACCTTCATCGACACCATCATCGTCTGCAGCCTGACCGCCACGGTCCTGACGGTCACCGGCGTCTATCGCTCCGGCCCGGCCTTCGGGGGCACCCTCAACTCCAGCGCCATGACCGCCGAGGCCTTCAACACGGTGATCCCCTTCGGCGGCTACATCGTGGCCGTGGCGTCCCTGCTGTTCGGGATCTCGACGCTCTTCGGGTGGTGCTACTACGGGGAGCAGTGCGTCCGCTACCTGTTCGGGCTGCGCGTAACGGCGGTCTACCGCGTGCTCTTCATCGTCATCATGTTCCTGGGCTCCCTTCCCGACGGGGAGAACTTCGACATCACCGCGGTGGTGGCCATCGGGGACATCGGCAACGGAATGATGGCGATCCCCAACCTGATCGGGCTGCTGTTCCTGGCCCGGGTGGTCGCGCGCGAGACGCGGGACTACGCGATGGGTCATGGCGGCCCGCCTGGCGGATGAGACCCGATCCGCCGGTGTTCTCCCTGATTTCTCGGTTCCAGCAAGGTGGTGGCTTCTTGAAGCGTTTGACGGCAAAGACCGCGGACAGGCACTGGCTCTATGAGCGCTCCGTCCAGAACCCCGATCAGGAGATCCCGTTCATCCGCCGCGTCTTCAAGCGGGAGTACGGTCGCCACCCCAGATTTCTGCGCGAGGATTTCTGCGGCACGGCTCTGCTGAGCTGCCGCTGGGTCGCCGCCCACGGCGGCCACACCGCCCTGGGAGTGGACATTCACGGGCCGACCCTGGACTGGGGGCGCCGGCACAACCTGAAGCCGCTGGGCACCGCGGCGCAACGAGTCACGCTGGTGCAGGACGACGTGCGTCACGTGAGCCGGCCGCGGGCCGACGTCATCTCCGCGCAGAACTTCTCCTGGTGGACCTTCAAGACGCGCCGGGAGCTGTCCGGCTACCTGCACAACTGCCGGCGCTCGCTGCGGGACGAGGGCATGCTGCTGCTGGACATCTACGGCGGCCCCGAAGCACAGGTCCCCCAGCTGGAGGAGCGGGAGCAGGACGGCTGGACCTACGTCTGGGATCAGGACACGTTCAATCCCATTACGCACGAGATCCGCTGCCTGATCCACTTCAAGTTCCCGGATCGCTCCCAGCTGAAGCGGGCCTTCCGCTACGACTGGCGCCTCTGGACTCTCCCGGAGACGCGGGATCTGCTGGAGGAGGTGGGATTCCGCAAGGTGGTCGCCTACTGGGAGATCGCGGACGGCGACGGCGAGCCCAGCGGCATCTTCCGTCCCGGAACCCGGGGGGATCTGGCCCCGGCCTGGGTGGCCTACCTGCTGGCCTACAGGTGAGGCAACGAGCGGGCCGAATCCCCGCGAAATGGACGGGTATTTTTTGGCAGTCCCCCCTTGCCAACCGGACTTTTCCGTGTATTGATTCCCCGCATGAGCGGCACGGGGGAGCCTGGGAATCCAACTTGTTTGGTTGTGGGAGGAGGCTTCAGCATGAGCGGCGGCGAGTGCGCCTGGTGTGGCGAGGAGATCACCGGTGAGGGCGTACGTTCCAAGAAACTGGTCTTCTGTTCCGCTGAATGCCGCGAGGAGTACGAGGATGACCTCGCCGGTACCTTGAAGTCGGAGGCCGACGATCTGGACGAGGACCTCGATGGCGGGGATCTCGAGGAGTTCGACTTCGATGACGAGGACGAGCTGATCGAGGACGAGCTGCTCGAAGACGAGGACAGCTATTCCACGGACGGGGACGACGACTACTGAGCCGAGCCTGCCGGTCCCGGACGACCTCTCGGGCCCCGGCGGCGGCCCGCCCCGGATCTGAAAAGAAGAGGAGCTCGATGCCGAGCTCCTCTTCTTGCCTCCCGGACTCGAGCTGCAGAGAAGGCGGCAGATCAGCAGGAGCAATCGCTCCCGCAACCGCCACCGGCCTTGCCCAGCCTGACCAGGTAGCCCTGCCTCTGCTCCTCGTCCACGTAATCGATCTCCAGGCCACCGTTTTCCCGGAGCAGCCCGATCGTCTGGGTGTCCAGCAGGAACCGGTATCCTTCCCGCTGGACGATCGTGTCATCCTGTCGCGGCTCGTCCAGAGCCAGGCCGATGGCCGGCCCACCTCATCCGAAACCCTGCACGAAGATCCGGATGGCATCGCGCGGTGCCTGCGCGGCGAAGTCGAAGTCGCCGAAGGCCTTCTCGGCGCCGGGCGAAACCTGGATCAGACCCGAGTCTGGCATGAGTCACCTTCCTGTTGCTGCTGCCTCGCCTGCCGGGGCGGGCAGGTCCGAAGATCCGGGAACAAGTATAGAATATTAAGAACTCTGCGGCAAGCCGCTGGTTGTGCCGCGGAGACTGTGTTTCGGGATGACTGGCGGCCATTCTTTGATCTTGAATCATGTATGCAACATCTTTCGTGAGAACTTCCTGGCCCTGTAGGCATCAGACACATTTTCGACGGCACAAGCTTTGGGTTAAGCTGGCATCATGATCCTGAGCTCACGCTTGCGGACCTGGCGCGACCGCCTCGTCATCAACCTCTACCCGCCCTTCTTCTTCACCGGCACCCGGTGTGTGCACGTCTCGCCCGACTACCGGCACGCCCGCATGGAGCTGCCCCTGACTCTCCTGACGCGCAACCTGAACGGCAGCCAGTTCGGCGGGGCCATCTTCGCCATGACCGATCCCGTCTTCGCCCTGCTGCTGTTCCGGCTCCTGGGACCGGGTCACGTGATCTGGGCCAAGCGCGCCACCATCGAGTTCCGGCGGCCGGGGCGCAGCCGGCTGCGGGCCGACTTCCACGTCACCGAGCAGGATCTGACCGCGATCGCCGCCGACCTGACGGCCGCAGGCCGCCACGTGCACGAGTTCCACGTCGAGGTGATGGATCGGGCCGGCGAGGTGGTGGCGACGGTGGATCAGCAGGTTTACGTGCGGAGGGAGGAGAGGTGCTGATCGACTTCCGCTGAAATGTCTTCCCCGAAGCCATGGCCCCGGGCGCGGGCCCGGGGCCAGAGGAAGGCTCGTCCAGCCGTTCCCTGTCGCAGAGACGGCCTACTTCACGAGCGTCAACTTGCGGACCCGGCGCTCACCACTGGATCTGAGCACTGAGAAGTAGACGCCGGAGGCCACCCGCCGGCCGTGGCTGTCCACTCCGAGCCAGGTGACCTCATGGTGGCCCGGGCCGAGCCGATCGCTGACCAGGGTGGCGACCTTCCGTCCCGAGATGTCGTACACCGCCAGCTCGACCTGCCCGGCCTGGGGCAGGTCGAACCCGATGACGGTCCTGGGATTGAAGGGATTCGGGGAGTTGCCGCCGAGGGTCAGCTCCGACGGCAGGCTGACGAGGTCCTCGGTCACGCCCGAGAGAATCCCCCGGTCCGCCGTGAGCAGGAAGTCGTCGACCCCGGCCTCGACCAGCGATCCCGACGCGTCGTCCGAGGCCACGAATCGCACCTGCACCTGATCAGTCAGGGTGATGAAGTCGGTCAGCTCGAAGGTAAACTGGGTCCACTCGGCCAGGGTCTGCTGGGTGTGTTCCAGGCTGACCCAGTTGACGCCGTCGCTGGTCACGTCGACGGCCCACCAGTCCTGGTCCGGCGCGCTCCCCCAGGAGTTGGTGTACCAGCGATAGTAACTGATGGTGGCTGAGAGTGCGTCGCTCAGGTCGAACACCGGGGTCAGCAGCGTTGTCTTGCCGTTGTCCACGTCGTTCTCTCCGGCGGCGCCGCCCAGCGAGCCGTTGCCGGTAACGAAGCACAGCGCGCCCGCGTCCGGCGAGGAGTCGTCCTCCATCTGGATCACATGACCGTCGTACTCGGTGCCGATGGGGTCGACCCGCACCCAGATGCCGCTCGTCGCATCATCGCCCGGAGCGCCCACTGTCCAGCCGCGGTCGGTCTCGAACGCATCGAACCAGCCGCCGACGGGCAGCTCGACGTCCAGATCGGCCAGGAAGCCGTTGGCCGCCGTGATGTTCAGGTCGAGGGTGAGAGTGGAGGGCGAGGGGCAGTCGGGCAGGATCTCCACATTGAACGACCCGATCCAGCCCTCTCCGGATACCGGCACGGCGGTGCAGCTACCGCTGCTCTGGTGCACGATCACGTTGGGGTCGGCGCAGGACAGCGTTCCGGTCAACACGTCAGCGGCCGAATGCCCGGTATTGCCGAGGCGCACTTGCAGGTTGACGGTCTCGCCGCTGTCCGCGCCGCCGTTGCCGTCGCCGATCAGATCGGTGACGAGGATACCCTGCGGTTCCAGGACCGGGGCCTGGGCCACGAGGGTGAAGCTGCCCTCCCAGCCCTCCTCGCTCCCGTTGATCGACAGGTTGAACATGATGGGGTGGCCATCGGGAACGTCTCCTGCGACCCGGACGGGATAAGGTGAGAGCGAGGTGCCGGAGCCGCCGGACGGGATGTCCGGGAAGGAGCTGGGCCGGAGATCCACCTGGACGTTTGGATCGCCGGAGCCGAGAACCGCGCTGACGCCCGTGGCGGTCTCGGTGCCCACGTTCTCCAAGGTGATCTCGATCTGGGCCCTCTCACCCTCGTCCAGTACGCCGTCCATGTCCCCTTCGGCATCGTGCACGACCTGATCTGCCACGACCAGGTAGGGTCCGGCAGGGGACACCACGGGCACCGCCCGGCGGTAGCGGTAGTGGTTCTGCTTGGTCACCGTCACCACGAATTCGTCCCCGGGCGGCAGCGGCGGGATCGTGAAGCCGATCGGAGCACCATGGCTGGTGGCCGCGCCGATCAGTTCGCCGGCGACCGACAGGCCGATCAGGGCATCCTCATCCGCGGTGACGGTGAAGGAGTTCATCCCGCTCACCAGAACCGGAGCGTGATCGACCGCCAGATCCTCGGGCAATTCCGAGAACACGGTCATGAAGGCGCCGCCGTGGTGGTGGAAAAGATGGTACGTGTCCGCCTTGTAGCTCGAGTTGTAGGGCCAGCTGGAGGCCTGCAGGTAGTACTTGCCGTAGGCGCTGCCGAAGGCCGGTTTCACGTCGACCGGACCCGGCACGCCGTAGCCGGGATCAAAATCGGGCCACATGAAGTCGTACATGCCCCAGACGTAGGCGTCGTTCACGAAGGAGAAGGAGGTCTCCGTGGCGGCGATCAGGCCGAGCGCTCCCTGGGCGTGGCGATGGAACACCTCGGCGAAGC
>Ga0315542_1000378_pt1 | contig 27596 bp, 28 predicted proteins | sample SalMarSW160120MG_FD_202541 | JGI IMG/M metagenome (GOLD analysis project Ga0315542, IMG submission 202541) | Salt marsh sediment microbial communities from the Plum Island Ecosystem LTER, Massachusetts, United States - Salt Marsh Sediment SW1601-20 ... | reverse complement strand
TTTTAACCTCTGTGCCTAATAAAACAATTCAATACCTTCCTTAAAATCTGTGTTTTCGGCTATTGAACCATTCAAGGCTCCATAGAAGGACCAAGATATCCAACGTAGACCTCATATCGTGCTATGTCTTTGCAGTCGGTCGCCAAGCAAACTTCTACCAAATGAGTTTCCTCGGGCTCGACAACAAACACATGACCGCCATGCAAAGAATTAATCGGATACGTTACATCAATGGCGTCAACTCTGCCTTGCTGGTTATAGAGGTGGACAGTCAGCTTCACATGATTATAATACAAGCCAGAAGGTGCGTCCTCAGATGTCCAAATTGGGTCTGTAGTGTAATCATTCCTGACCACAACATCAACGATAAAACAGGAGTCTCCCTCATGAACCTCAACACCACCAACTGCACTATAATTCCAATTACAGACACCATATCTAGGATTGCCTGCAGAAACAAGAAAAATTTTCGTTTCGTTGCCCTGCAGGTCAGCAAGATAACCAGAACTTAGGTCCTCAACCGTTGAGGATGAAGCATATGACATAGCATAATAATAGCCGCCCAACAACGAGACGATCATTATTACAACAACTACGAGGCGCTTCTTCAATATTGCTCACTATATTTTCCTTTTTTTATTAATTAAATTTTACGGTAAACTTAGTTTGTTCACTTTTTTAGCTTTCAAGTGTTCCAAGAATTTTCAAGAATTTCGGTTGAAAGATCTTTAAAAAATGGGGAAGAAGATTAGTTCCTGCGTTTGTTTTTCTTCTTTTCTATTGTCACCAAGTCTGTGATAGAAAGTCGTATCTCCCTTCATCGATGTATACGGACCAGTTCATATAACCGGGGGCGTCATAAACATCATAGCCAATGTATTGGTTCCAGTTAATCCAGCTATAAAATGGATTGCACAGATAATTGTCATGAAACTTGCAACCTGAGTTTTCTGTGAAAACGCCAGTATCAGAAAATATTTCGTTCGCGTCATTAGCTTCATTTCCTTCATATGGTAAATGCCCATTCCGTTTCCAACTCCAATTTATGTAAATGTCGTACCAATAACCGCCAAAACTGCTATCATATGTGCCATTCAGTACTATGCAGTAGGCGTCCGATGAATACAGATTCGTTTTTATGCCATGGTAACCCCAATAATCGCCATTAATTTGTTCATCGTTGTCGTAGGTGAAGTACCATACATACTGAACGTCAGACCAGTGTGCGACACCTACTTCTGTCCATACTGCCCATGGAAGAGGTCTTCCAAGGTGAGTAGTGACATAGTGTGTATGTGTTTCATCTTCATCTAGTGGCATGCTTCCAGGATACATATAGTTCCCTATGCCTCTGTAGGTCAATGACTCGCTGGGAGTAGCAAAGGCTACGCTTTTCTGAATATAACGAGAAGTGGAAAATCTGGGTGCTGGTTTAGTACGAGGCACATTTTTCAGTTCCTCTGTCGATGGCGTGTCAAGCAAAGCTGTTGCACCTGACTTCGGATTCCAACCCATGCCAAGTTTTTTCAGTTCCTCCGTTATTTGTACGTCTGTCATGCCTTTGGCTTTAAATTCTGCAATTTTAGGTTCCACCGGATTAACAAATTTCTTAGTTGGCCATGGGTTAGCCTTTGATGTGAGACTAGTACCTTGCACTGGTAATATTATGGCAGGAAAAATCAATGAAAAAGCAGCTAAAAGCAGAAACCATTTTTTCAATAGAGATACCTGTTTTTTCTTCATTTATTCTTTCCTCCTTTTTCTTCTTTGCACCAAAATGGTGCATCAGACAATTTTTGGTTTTGTTCATTTAGAAATTGCTGAAGTGTTTAATGCTATTTGTTTCATTGATTAACATGGATTGAAGAAATTGACGTACTTTTTCGATAATGATTTGGCAGGAACATTTAATCTGAAAATATTTATTAGTAAGACACACGTCTTAATATATAATTTGATGGTTTTGATTGGCTTGAGTCAATACAAAAGTTCCTGAAGAAAATGGCGGTTAGAGGATGGCACCTATTACTTGGAATGAATCTGAGACCAAACTCACAGTATTGACGGTTATTCTCCGGAAATCAAGAAAACAGGGTCAAACAATTGCAGCTACTTCTATCCAAGAGATAAAGAACGACTTGAAAAAATACTATGATAAAGATTTGAGCGAAAGACAGATACTAAATGTAACTCAGAGTTTAAAAAGAATTGTAATAAAAGAAAAGGATCCTCGTGATCACCGAAAGACCCTTTACCGAATAAACCCAAACGCAATTAAAGAGCTTTCTTTCACTCTTGTAAAACTAAACAACGAGAACAAACATAATGATGACTTCGTAGATGGGATTCTTTATTATCCTATTTCATCAGTAGAAAAGAAAAGATTCTTAGCTATCAGCCACTAACTACGTTATAAACAGGAGATTCTAGGGATAACTTTACATACTAGAAGCTAATTTTGAAAGGTCGAGGAACATTGGGATTAAAAACGTTCTTTCAATCAGCATCAAGACTGCTAAAATTAGCTACAAAACCTGGCAGAACCGAGCTGTGGCTCTCGATAAAAATCTGCTTCTTAGGCATTGTCGCAATCGGCGGAATCGGCTTCGTAATCCAGCTTGTAGGTGTAGTATTGCAGGGTGGTGCTTAGCCCATTGAGTGAGGAAGAAAAAATTTCAACTGCGGTCTTTGCTGTACGAACCACTGCTGGACAAGAGAAAAACGTGGCAAACCTCATCGAAGCAAAAGTGAAGATGAACGACCTGAACATAAAAGCCGTGCTTGTGCCCGAGATGCTAAAGGGCTACGTTTTCATCGAAGCAGATGGACCCCACTCAGTAGAAAAAGCCATAGCCGGAGTCAAGCATGTCCGATCCAGAGTCCCCGGCGTTGTAACCTTTCCTGAAGTAGAACGATACATAGTCGTGAAACCGGTAATCGAAGAACTTGACGAAAATGACCTCGTCGAAGTTGTTGGAGGACCCTTCAAAGGAATGAGAGCCAAAATCACGCGGGTCGACAAAACAAAGGAAGATGTGACCCTGGAGCTTTTGGAAGCCACCTTCACTTTACCGATCACAGTTCACGCAGACTACGTGAAACTTGTTGAAAAAGCCAAAAAGGAAGAATAGAAACATGGGAGAAAAGAAAGTTGTTGAAGCACTGGTTAACGGTGGACAAGCTACAGCTGGACCTCCGCTTGGACCCGCGCTGGGACCATTGGGAGTCAATGTTCTGGCTATAGTGAACAAAATCAACGAAATAACACAAGATTATGCCGGCATGAAAGTGCCAGTGAAAATCAGTGTTGACACCGATAACAAAGAGTTTGAAGTAACCGTAGGCACGCCCACAACTGCGGCGTTGCTTGTCAGCGAGTTAGGAGTAAGCAAGGGCTCAGGGACTCCAAACACCGAAAAAGTTGGTGACCTGTCCTTGGAGCAGGTGGTTAAGATTGCTAACATGAAACGTGCTGATGTTTTGGGTAGGGACCTGAAGGCAGCTGTCAAAGAGGTTCTGGGCACCGGCGTCAGCATGGGCGTAACCGTTGAAGGCAAAGACCCGCGGGAAGTTCAGCAGGAAATCGTTGAAGGAAAACATGACGCCTTACTAGTGAAATAGGCTTAAAAGTAATAAGATTTTTATAACTGGCTCTTGTACGTCATTGGCGCGAGGTTCATAGTATGCCGTTGAACATGAAAAACCTCCTTGCTGCAGTGAAAGAGGTTAAAAGCAGCGCTAAGGAACGGAAGTTTTCTCAGTCGATAGACCTCGCCATAAACCTGCAAAACATTGACATGAAGAAGCCTGAAGGCAGAATCCAGGAACGTATTGAATTACCCCACTCTGCCGGAAAGGAAGTGAAAGTCTGTGTTATAGCCACAGGCGAGATGGCGCTTAAAGCCAAAAAGGCAGGAGCCAGCCTTGTCCTTGAAAAAGCTGCGCTCGAATCTTTAGTGACTGATAAGAAAAAACAGAAAGACATCGCCAAAGACTATGACCTGTTCATAGCTCAAGCTCCCCTGATGCCCCTTGTGGGTAAGAGCCTCGGCGCCTCCCTTGGACCAAGAGGGAAGATGCCTACGCCTGTGCCCCCAAACGCTGACATACAGGAGCAGATTGAGAAGCATCAGAACATTGTGTTTGTGAGGATGCGGGGGCAACCAGTTATTCAGTGCCGCATCGGAAACGAGTCGATGCCAGATCAGGAGATTGCTGATAACGTTCAGGCGGTTGTGAGGCGAATCGAGGGAAAACTCAAGAGGGGAATCAAAAACTTCAGGTCGGTTTACCTGAAAACTTCTATGGGTTCCTCAGTTAAGGTGGCTATGTAGGGAAACATTATGGTGGTCCGTCAATCAACTCTGTTAAAGGCTGACGAAGTTAAAGAGCTAGCAACCTGCCTAGGTAAATACCATGCAGTGGCAATTGCTAGCCTAGAAAAAGTGAGGGCTGCCAATCTTCAGCAGCTGAGGAAAAAACTGGAAACCAGCGCATACGTGCGTGTTGTCAAAAATTCTCTCATAAGACGGGCTGTTTCTGAAGCCAACAAGACTGGAATAGAAAACCTTGAAGAATACTTGACAGGACCTAACCTGTATCTTTTCACAAACCTGAATCCCTTCAAGCTTGTTATTCTTCTGGAAAAAAGCAGGGTAAAGGCGGCGGCTAGGGCAGGCGACTTGGCTGCCTTCGACGTTGTTGTGCCTGCCGGCAACACGGGATTGCCTCCCGGTCCGATAATTAGCCAGTTCACTGCTGTGGGTTTACGTACCCGAATAGAATCGGGAAGCGTCTATGTTGCTAAGGACACTATGGTTGTAAAGAAAGGCGAAGCAATAAGTGCTCAGCTTGCAAGTTTGCTTTCTAAGCTTGGAATAAAGCCTGTGGAGGTTGGGCTCAGCCTAAAGGTTGTCTACGATGATGGAGTGATCCTGACCGAAGAAGACCTGACGGTGGACCTTGATGCGGTTCGGCGAAGCGTTGAAGAGGCTCATCAGTTTGCTTTCAACTTGAGTTTGGAGGCGGCTATTCCTCTTCCAGAAAACATCAATTATCTTCTCAGTTCAGCCTATCAGAAAGCCAAAAGTTTGGCTTTAGAAGCGGGCATAATCAACACGGACACTGTCGCTGACCTTGTCCGAAAGGCTAACGCAGAAATGCTGAGCCTAAGCAAAAAATTGGATGAAGCAGAGAAAAAGGGTGAGTCAGCGAGTTAGATTTCAGAAAAGTTGAAAAGTAAGTATGTTGGAAAAGATGGAGGGAAAAGAATATGGAATACGTATATGCTGCAATGCTCCTGCACAAAGCTGGAAAAGAAATAGATGAAAAGAACGTATCTGAAGTTCTCACGGCAGCAGGCATAACTGCTGATGCTGCTCGGGTTAAGGCTTTAGTGGCGTCCCTTGCCGAAGTTGACATCGAGGAAGCAATCAAAGCTGCTCCTGCAATGATGGCGGCGGCACCAGCGGCTGCAGCTGCGGCACCAGCCGAGGAAGAGAAGAAGGAAGAAGAAACGGAAGAAGATCAGACTAAGAAAGAAGAGGAAGCAATGGAAGGTTTAGGTTCCCTGTTCGGATAAACGGTTTAGTTCCGTTTTCCTGAACTTTTGGGAGGCTCTGCCTCTCTTTGTGCTCTTTTTGTTTTCTTAGCTTTTGCAAGTTTAGTGTTTACTGGCTTGTTTACGTTATGGATATTAGGCAGTTTTGACCAAACTCCTATCTATGGTCATAGATTCGAAGAAGCTAAGGACGCTGTTCTTGGATTTTTTTAGTGAAAACGATCACAAGTTGATTCCTAATTCTCCGCTTATCCCAGAGTATGACCCAACTGTTCTCTTTACTCCCGCGGGCATGCACCCGCTTATACCCTACTTTTTGGGGCAGCCTCATCCGCTTGGAAAGAAGCTGGCTAACGTTCAGAAGTGTTTCAGGACCGGGGACATCGAATGTGTCGGAGACAGTTCTCATTTGACATTTTTTGAGATGCTGGGCAGCTGGTCTCTGGGTGACTACTTCAAAAAAGAAGCCATAAGGCTAAGCTACGAGTTTCTCACAGACAAACGATGGCTTAATCTGGACAAGAAACGGTTGTCTGTGACCGTGTTTGCGGGTGACCAGGATGCGCCAAGAGACCTTGAGAGCTGTGAGGCATGGAGCAGCTTAGGTGTCCCTGACAGCCGCATCGTCTTTTTGTCAAAGGAAGATAACTGGTGGGGACCCGTCGGCGAAATGGGACCCTGTGGACCATGCACCGAAATGTTTTATGACACAGGAAAGCCGCTCTGCAGTCCCTCCTGTAAACCGGGCTGTTCTTGCGGCAAATATTTTGAGCTGTGGAACGACGTTTTCATGGAATACAACAGGACCCCTTCAGGCTGCTATGAGCTGTTAAAGCAGAAGAACGTTGACACTGGAATGGGCGTGGAGCATACTGCCGCGATGCTGGAGGGAAAGGAAACCGTTTTTGGGATTGCCGCTGTTCGTCCAATAGCGGCGAGGGTTGAGGAGATTGCCTTGATAGATGTGCCGACAGCGGTTCAGGAGCGGTCTATCCGAATCATCACTGACCATATTCGGGCTTCAACCTTCTTTTTGGGTGACGAGCGGGGAGTCAAGCCAAGCAACGTTGACAGAGGCTACGTTCTCCGCAGGCTAATCAGGAGAGCAATAAGGTTTGGGCGCCTACTTGGGATCGAAAGAGACTTTTTGACTGAACTCGCCGAAATAGTCATCGACATCAACGAGCCTGAGTATCCGCTGCTCAGAGAAAAACAAGCCAGCATATTCGAGGAGCTAAGCAAAGAGGAGACCAAGTTTAAGCGAACTCTGGAGAAGGGCTTGAAAAAGTTCCAGCGAATAGCAGAAAACAGCCCAAGAATCGACGGAAAAAACGCGTTTTTGCTGTTTCAGAGCTTCGGCTTCCCCATCGAGCTGACAAAAGAGCTAGCCACAGAAATCGGCGTCCAAGTTGACGAGCAGGAGTTCAGGCGCGAGTATGAGCGGCATCAGAAGGTTTCGGCTGCAAGCGCAAAGAAGCTCTTCAAGGGCGGCTTAAGCGACGCATCAGCTGAAACTAAGCGGCTTCACACCGCAACCCATCTGCTGAATGAGGCTTTGCGGGTTGTGCTCAAGAAGAAGGATATTGTTCAGAGGGGCTCGAACATTACTCCGGAGAGGCTGCGTTTCGACTTCAACTTTGACCGAGCCTTGACGCCCGAGGAGATAAAGGTGGTTAACGAGCAGATAAGAAAGTGCTTGCCTGTTAAGCGGGAAGAAATGACTGTGGATGAGGCAAAGGCAAGCGGCGCTCAAGGAGTGTTTGACGACAAATATGGTAACACAGTTTCAGTTTACAGGGTTGGCGACTTTTCGTCAGAAATCTGCGGCGGACCCCACGTCAACAACACATCCGAGCTGGGCGTTTTCAAGATAAAGAAACAGAAAGGCATCGCAGCAGGAGTCAGAAGAATACGAGCCGTGCTTGAGCATAAAAAGGGGAGCTAACACGGCTGGTGTTATTTTCCCCATTTTTCGTCGTGTTTCTTCTTTTTCTGTTTGTTCTTTTTTGCTAACGAAGGCATACCCATCATCTCCCTCTAAACTATGCTTTCACTAAAGACTGTACCAGAAGATGCCATATATTAACTTGACAACCCACAGCCAACCAGATTAGAAGCCTAATAACAGAAGATTGTTGAAAACAGTCTTTTTTCTGGAAACGACAGCACATTTGAAGGATACGTAAATTAGTTTGGCTGCTGAAACATTCTTCTAAAGTGGTTTGGCAGATGGGCGTCGATTTTGGTTCTTTGATTATAGATTTAGAGGCGCTTGCTTCTAGTTCACGGGAAGATTTTGTTAACGAGTTCTGGGGCAGCTACGAAAACTACGTCAAAACATACAACAGTCTGCTACAGGATTTGCAGTCTCTGGGCTTCTACAAGCAGCTGACGCCCATCGAGGAGGTGTCCTTCAGTGACCAAGCCTTCGATTCTGGCTTCAGCAAACAGGAAAAGGCGAAACTGCGGGAAGTAGCCAATGCGTCAAGTGTTCTTTTACAGAAGGTGAAGCTGCTCCTGTCTCCGCCCGCCCCAACAAAACTGAACAGCCAAGTACGGTCAAACCAAATCTTCCTAGTCTATGACCAAGCCAACCAGATGACATCCGACGTAACCAACACACTGGAACAGCTAGAACTCGAACCCGTAATAATCAATAATCCGCAATCATTAACCGACAAAATCGCCGCCTACCCACACGTCTCCTTTGCTATAGTCATCTTATCTCCAGACCAAACAAAACATCATCCAACACAAAACATCATCTACGAACTAGGTATCCTTCTAGGGCGACTAGGAAACACGAACGTGGCTGCCATCTACCCGCCAAAACAGGGCTTCGAAATCCCAGATGACCCCAACATTCTCTCGATAGAACACAAAACAGGCTGGTACCTAAAACTCATCAAGGAACTAAAAGCCGCCCGCTTCGACGTAGACGCAAACAAACTAAGCTGGCTATAGTTTCCATCTCCATGTGGTCTGGTCAAATTTTCTTGACTAAGAAATGTTTTATTAGGTCAAGTTTTCTTGACAAAAAAGCTTTTCTTCGCTATTTCTGAAGTAGTTGCTGGGGGCTGTTAAACATGTTGAGTTTCCGTGAGAAACTGGGAAGACATCATGAACCAGCTTTCTTTTTAGCACTAACAATGGTTGTTATCCTGTTTTCTTTAGCCCTGTTAGGCGGCGAACCAGCATCCTCTACATTTGCTGAACAATCCGACAATGATTCAACTCCACAGTCCTTGGAACCTATTACAGAGCAAACCGCACAAACGAGCAATGAGCCAGAGCCGCCGTTTATATATGCGCCGCCTTCGTCTGACCCTATGCTCACACAAACGTCTTCGGATGATTCAGAGCAAACGGCACAGCCGCTGGAAACCACTGCCAGCTTTGACATGGAAGTGATTTATGCGTATATCGGGAAAAGAGACTCTGAAACCACACACAGCCACTTTGAGGGTATTGAGATGCAGCCCATAGACCAGTACCCCTCCGTAATCTACTTCAACGTTACGCACATTTCCAGCGCCGAAACCGAGTCCTGCGACGCAAAAATGGAAGTTTACCTGATTAAAGTAACCTCGTCTACTGGATTCACCGAAAAATACCTCCTGTTTGAAGGCACCAGCTACAACCCCAACTACACTAGCCTGGAAAAGATTACACGAAACTTCGAAAGTTTGTCTTTCTCCCTCTCCAGCAGCGTAGTTAGAGGCTTCTACACCTTCAATTTAACCGCCAACCAGTCACTTATTGGTCACCGGATCGGCTCAATTGGGTGTTACGAAAGCAGGTCCAGCTCACTTGGTCTATGGAGTGACGGAGAACCCGCATCAATTACCGTGAGCGTCTACAGGATAGCTTGGATAGTAGCAAGCAACGACAAAATTTACACAATCCGCAATAACGATTCTGAGCCCATCGAAGAAGTCCAACTTGAACCCTTCGGAGACGGATTCATCTACAACACAGTGATCCCAAAAAGCCAACTAACACAAACAGACCTATTCTCTCCCAAAGCTCTAGGATAAACGGTCTATTAAGCTCCAAATAACAGATGATTGTTGAAAACAGTCTTTTTCCTGAAAATCTGACCGAAGCAAGTTAAGGGTTGACTGAAAAACTTTTAACGCTCAGGGTACTCCATTGGCTTTAATGACATCCTTAAAGCAGACTGAGGAAAAGTGGCGAAAAAAGTGGGAAACAGCCAGAATATTCGAGGCTGACCCAGACCAAACTAAACAAAAATATTTCATCACTTTTCCCTTCTCTTACATGAACGGTCCCCTCCATGTGGGACACGGCTTCACAGCAACCCGCGTCGACGCACTCGCACGCTTCAAACGCATGCAAGGCTACAACGTCCTGTTTCCCTGGGCTTGGCACTGGACAGGCGAAACCATAGCCGGAGCAAGCGAACGCGTAAAAAACGGGGACGAAACCCTGATCCGCGCCTTCACGGAAATGGACGGCGTTTCAGAGGAGACCCTCAAAAAGTTTGTTGACCCCGTCTTCATGGCAAAATACTACACGGACGACAGCCGAGAGTCCGTGAAGCGAATCGGCTACAGCGTGGATTGGAGAAGAGAATTCCACACCACCAGCCTCTATCCCACCTTCAGTAAGTTTGTGGAGTGGCAAACCGAGCGCCTCAGAGAGAAAGGCTACATCATCAAGGGAACCTACCCCGTGGTCTGGTGCCCCCACGACCAGAGCCCAACAGGCGACCACGACAGACAAACAGGAGAAGGCGTAGTCCCCGAAGAGTACACCCTCCTCAAATACATGATGCTAGACGGCACAATCCTGCCCTCAGCCACCTTCAGACCAGAAACAATCTACGGCATAACAAACATCTGGATAAACCCAGACGCGGACTACGTCAAAGCAGACGTAAACGGCGAAAAATGGATAATCAGCCAAGCAGCCGCCAACAAACTACGGGAACAACTCAAAAAAGTCGAAATCTTGGACACCTTCAAGGGCAAAAAAATAATCGGAAAACAGTTCACCAGCCCCCTCAGCGACATAAAAATGCTGATACTGCCAGGCTGGTTCGTGAGCCCAGACAACGCAACAGGAGTAGTCTACAGCGTCCCCGCCCACGCACCCTTCGACTGGCTAGCCCTAAGAGACCTCCAAAACAACCCTGAACTGCTCAAAGAATTCGGCATCGACCCCGAACAGGTCAAACAGATACAGCCCGTCTCCCTCATCACAGTGGAGGGCTACGGCGAATACCCCGCCATCGAACTGGTTGACCAGATGCAGGTGAAGGACCAGCATGACCCCAAAGCCGAAGAAGCAACAAAAACGCTCTACAAGAAGGAGTTCCACGGCGGAACCCTGAAACAAATCTGCGGACCCTACGCAGGAAAGCAAGTCAGCAAAGTCAAAGACCTTCTAATCCGAGACTTCAAGGAACAGGGCATCGCCGACCAAATGTATGACCTGCCCGAGGCTGTGGTCTGCCGATGTATGACTCCCTGCGTAGTCAAGCTCCTCGAAGAACAGTGGTTCATAAAATACTCGGATGAAAAGTGGAAACAGGAAACCAAGGACACGCTGGCTCAGGCTTCCATCTACCCTGACTCAGCCCGCCAATGGTTCCTCAACATCATCGACTGGCTAAAAGAGTGGCCATGCGCAAGAAAAAGCGGCTTAGGAACACCCCTCCCCTGGAGCCCAGGCTGGATAGTCGAAACCCTCACAGACTCAACCGTCTACATGGCATTCTACACCATAAACAATCACCTCAAGAAACACAACATAAAAGCCGAGCAGTTGCCCCCACAAGTTTTTGATTACATCTTCTACGGAAAAGGCGACCCAACAAAGCTTTCAGAACAAACAAAGATTCCCAACAACATCTTAGACGAGATGCGACACGAGTTCCTGTACTGGTATCCGCTGGACATGAGAATCTCAGCCAAAGAACTGCTCCCCAACCACCTGACCTTCTTCCTCTTCCAGCACACTGCACTCTTTCCAGACAATCTGCCCCGAGCCGTCGGCGTAAACGGCATGCTCAGCATAGAAGGAAAGAAGATGTCAAAATCGAAGGGCAACTTCATCACCCTCAAGGACGCCCTCAACCATTTCGGAGCAGACGCCACCCGCTGCGCCCTACTCCTAGGCGGAGAAGGAATGAACGACCCAGACTGGAGAAAAGAAACTGTCGGAGACGTCAAAAGCAAGCTCCGCGGCTTCCAGAACCTAGCAGACAACATAATCGACAAAGCGAAACAGCCAGAAACTGGACAACTGGAAACGTGGCTCACAGGCATGCTGCAGCACAGAATCAGAATCGTCACAGAAAACATGGAAACGCTGAAGACCAGAACCGCCCTAGAAAACGCCCTCTTCGAAGTGTGGAACGACTTCCGATGGTACATCAGAAGAAAAGAATCTGTCAACTCAAAAACTCTGAAGGACGCCCTGGAGACGTGGACCCGGATGCTGGCGCCCTTTTTGCCTTACATGTGCGAGGAAATCTGGAGCAAAATGGGACACACAGACTTTGTTTCCTTGGCTGAGTGGCCAGTCTACGACGAAACAAAAGTCGATGTTGGGACAGAAGAAACCGAAAACATGGTCAAGAACGTTCTCGAGGACACCTCAAACATTCTCAGAGCAACAAAGATGGTGCCCAAAGAAATCCACTACTACTCCGCCGCATCATGGAAATGGAAAGTCTACCTGACAGCACTCAAAAAATCGGCGTCCGGCACGCTTGCTGTAGGCGACTTGATGAAGGAACTGATGGCTGATCCAGAGCTAAGAAAGCTGGGAGGAAAGGTCGCCAAATTTGCCCAAGGAATCACAGAAGAAATTAACCGGATGCCCGAAGACATGAAGCAGAAGCAGCTGCAGGTCGGCGTCATAGACGAAGCCGCTTTGCTGGAGAAAGCTGAGCCATTCTTTGGAAGAGAATTCAACGCAAAAGTCCACACTTACAGGGAGGACGACACGCAGATTCATGACCCGCAGAGAAAGGCTGGTTATGCCAAACCTTATCGTCCCGCGATTTACATCGTGTAACCTTGAAGCTTTGCGGTCTGTTTTTATGAAAGAATATATCTAAGCAATTCTTAGACTATGAAGGTTCAAGGATCCGTGGCCTAGCCAGGATAAGGCATTGGACTTCTAATCTACGAAGAAGAAATCCAATGATCCGGGGTTCGAATCCCCGCGGATCCGCCACTCACATCTCTAACCTGTCCAGTTTTCTTTGTCTGTGATTTTGAATGCGTACATTTTGTGGCTGAAGTTGAACTGTTCGTCACGTTATACGGAAATTATAAATCTGTCTTAGTTAAAATAGGTAGCTTGCACACTCACAGTTTTATTTGTTGGTGTGCATAGAAAAGTGATAAGTATGAACACACATGCAGAAGACCTTAAACTTCGGCTAATGACTATCGAGCTACTTAGAACAGCAAAAAAAGAATACACTTACCGGGAACTATCCGCCAAAACCAACCTGCCAGTTACAGTCCTGAGCAGATACGCGAAAGGTCATGTTCTGCCAAACGCTGAACGCGCCAAAGAACTTTGGGAAACATTGACCAAACTCGTAGGCTTGAAGGCAGAGCTTCGTAGAAGAATCAAATTCAACTCAGCAGGATACTTCAACAACACATGGATCATAGGCGACCACAACATCCTTCAGCAAGCAGCTCAGCACGCACTCGCAACTTTCGCTGGGGGACGCGTGACAAAAGTTTTGACTGCCGCTGTTGACGGCATACCTCTTGGGGCGCTGGTTGCCAACTCTCTGGGGGTAGATTTGCTGATAGCAAAACGAGGCAAGGAGGTTGGGGTTCCAGCTTTTCTGGAGGAAACCTATGTTCTGCGGGATTCGGGCGTAACAATGACGTTGTATTTGCCGAAGGATGCGTTGAAGCGGAGAGACAGCGTGCTTATAGTGGATGACATGATAAAGTCTGGGGAAACACAGGCTGCGTTGGTCAACTTTGTTAAAAAAGCTAGAGCCGAGGTTTCCGGGATTTACTCTCTTATTGCTGTTGGCGACGATTGGAGGGAGAATCTGAAGCTTCCAAAGGGAAGCCCGATTGAGGTTGTAATAAAACTCAGCAAAAAAGGCGATCAAAAATCATAAAGCCGCTGGAATCATAAATAGAAGATGTTCCGGTGGAACTCTGGGAAGTGCAGGTAGGGAAAAAATGAATAAACCCTCCACGCCGTCACCGAACGTGAACACTTCCCATAGCCACTAAAAATTTTTGGGCTCACCGAAGTAATTAAACTGTACGTTTACATTTGAGCGCAGTGTCTTGCATCGCACACGCTCACCGCAGCTTACACCGTGCATTGTGGATGGGGAGCTTGAATGTTTATCTTCGAAGAAAACATATTATCTAGCAGAACAGAAACAGCATAAGATGCGGTGTTGACTATGCGAACCATAGAATGGAAAGACGGCACAGTTGTTATTGTCGACCAAACAAAATTGCCCAACGAAGAAGTCTGGGTAAAGATGAAAAACTCTGATGAGATGGCTTCTGCAATCAAGGAAATGAAGCTACGGGGCGCCCCGCTCATAGGCGTAGCAGCTGCTTACGGTTTGGCTCTCACAGCCTTTCACTCAAAAGCCGAAAACAGGGAGACACTGATGAAGGAGCTGGAAGCTTCGGCTAAGGTATTGCGGAAGACCCGCCCAACTGCAGTGAATCTTTTTTGGGCAATCGACAGGGTGATGAAAAAGGCGCAAGAGACGCCTGGAAGCAAAGAAGCTTTGGCAGAGGTTGTGGTGGCTGAGGCTCAGAAGATGGCTGATGAGGACGTTGAAGTCAACAGGAAGATGGGAAAGCACGGAGCCGAACTGATAGAGGATGGCGATGTGGTTCTCACCCACTGCAACGCGGGCAGCTTAGCCACGGTTGATTATGGCACAGCCCTTGGAGTTGTAAGAGCCGCCATTGAAGAAGGCAAAAACGTCAGGGTTATCTCCTGCGAGACCAGACCGCGGCTTCAGGGGGCTAGACTCACCTGTTACGAGTTGATGCGGGACAATATTCCGGTGACGCTGATCACGGACACCATGGTGGGCTATGTCATGTCCAAGGGGTTGGTGGATAAGGTTGTGGTTGGCGCAGACCGGATAGTCAAGGACGCGGTTCTGAACAAGATTGGAACCTACAATGTTGCTGTTTTAGCCAGCGAACATGGCATCCCCTTCTATGTGGCTGCGCCCATGTCAACGATGGACCTGTCCAGCACCTCGGAAGATGCTGTCATCGAAGAAAGAAGCCCAACAGAGGTTACGAATGTCCGTTCCGAGAGAATCGCTCCTGAAGGCGTCAAAGTGTTGAATCCAGCCTTTGACATAACCCCCTTAGTTTACGTGGATGGAATCATAACCGAAGAAGGCGTCCTAGTTCCAGAGGTTCTATTGAAGCCGAAACCAAAGAAGTAGCCGCAAAAAAGAAACGATTAAAGCAGATGGTCCCATTTAGATACATAAATTGTGTTTTGGAGAGGACAACACTGGGCAAAGTTGAATGTAATCAAAACCATTGCGTAAACAACTCTGACGGCTACTGTCAGTCATGGAAAAAAAGATGGCTTGGGCTCTGCACATTTAAACGAAGACCGAAACAGGAACAAACATAAACAAAATTGAAGCCCTAAAAAGCACATTCTTGCTGAATAGTGGTTTTTATATAAGGGCACACCTGTTAATGCTGGAATAGGATGTGCTTAAACCATATGGCTTCTACGCGAATTGCAGTGATGAGCACACTGCTCCTGTTGCTGTGCATATCAGCGTCTGTTGAGACAACAAGTGCACAAACAGCGACCTCTCAATATTGGACCTCTGTGAATCCTGCAACATCAAGCTCAGTTATTTACGGAAATATTGAAAAAAACTGGACCATCCCCTTTCAAGCCGTTTGGAGTTACGGCACAGATTCAGGAAAAGCTGTCGAGAACGCAACGCTCACATTAGAGGTCAAAACAGATGCTGGTGAGTCTGTGGAAAGTATTTCTCAGACAACAAACTCTACGGGATTTGCCATATTCTATTACGTTTCTTCGAGCCCTGCTGTGCTAACTTTTACGCCAACAAGTTTGGTTATGCAGGATGAAACCGAATATAACGCGAGTCTTTTTGGAAATGGGCAAAGTGCTGTTTATGGGATGAAGTCAGAATCGGTTACTGTCTACTGGGACACTTTTGATGTGTCATTAGTCAGCACCAACACGGACAGTCAGGGAGTTACCGCCGTCTCTGTTAATGTTACTTACTTGATGGTGCCTGAAGAGGGTCTGGTCATCCCCAATTCCTCTCCTGAGCAGGTTTTTCCAAAGATTGCCAATGGAGTAAACGTGACCATTAATGGCGTCAAAGCTGAAGAAACCTCAGTGCCGGGCGTCTACACAGCAAACTTTTCCACATGGTTGCCCACCACATACGTGCTCGTAGAAGTTACACAGGAAAACTGGATTCCAGCCCAGAAAGGATTCAGTTTTTACCACAACTTCAATGCAAGCTTCTGGACGCCAGCAGCAGTAATTGTGTTAGTTCTTGTTGCTGCGGTGGTGCTTTACCGTCTTTTCAAGAAAAAAGAAGGAACCGCCCTATTGTACAGTACAGGTTTTCCCTTCATCGGAGGAGTGCTGTTGGCGCTTACCTCTTTCATAAGTCTTTATTGGGGAATCGTTGGCTTTGACAGCACAATAAGCGGCTTTGATTGGGCATGGTTGGCGGCTTCAGAGCTGCTTGCCTTTGGGTTTGGGCTTGCAGGAAGCATCATCTCCATGATAAAGAGGAAACAGGCTATAGTCATATTCGCCATATGTATTCCCATGTTAACAAACGTAATTGCCATCAAAGCCGCACTTGATGCTTACCAGCTAGCGACACCTTGGCTGATTATAGTGCCGTCATTCATCCTCTCAGTGCTTAGCGGCATCCTCATCTCAAACGCAGACAAAAACTTCAAAAATTAAAGTTCACAACTGCGAGGACACCTGACACGGCTTCTGAGCCGTCTATCCAACACACCACCCAAAACGCTCCACCTTAGCTGGGATAACATTCTCTTCTAGCATCAGGTCTCTCAAGCAAACTGGGTCTTCCGCCAAAAAGTCGCCACTATACGCGTAGGCTCTGCCCCTGCATCCGCCACAAACTTCTCGGTATTCGCAGTCTCCACACTTTCCACTCAACAAACTTCTATTTCTGAGCGTTTTCAGCAACTCTGAACCATACCACATTTCGGTGAGGCTCTGCTCTCTGATGTTTCCGACCTTGATTTGCAGAAAGGGGCAGGGGTACACGTCGCCGTTAGGTCGCAAGCTGAGGTAGTTGATGCCGGCGTGGCAGCCGACTGGCTCGTTTATCCAGAATTGTTTCAGAAGCAGGTCTGGCGGGTCTGTGCCGTTTGTTTTGTGCATTGTTGCCGCGATTTGTGGATAGAGCGGGTTTCCTCCTGAGAACACGAAAATCATCTCTTTTTCTTCCTGCATTCTCTGAAGATACCGCATCAGGCTCTCCCGTTGCTCCTGAAGCATCATCTCATCCATCATGTCTTTTCCTCTTCCGTTAGGCACCAAATCGTAGATGGCAATCTGGTCAACCCCAAGACCTGACACGAAATCTATCATTCTGGGAATCTTAGCGAAGTTGCTTCTCAGCGCCATCGTGGTAACCACCACCTTCAAGTCCACATCAAGGCAGGCTCTGATGCCTCTCAATGATTTGTCGAAGGTTCCGGGCACGTTTCTGAGCCTGTCATGAACCTCAGGGTCCGTTGAATCGATCGGTATGCCCACAGCCATGATGCCCGCATCCTTGAGCTCCCAAGCCACCCTATGGTCTATCAGCACCCCGTTTGTGAGCATTGCAGGAATAATCCCCGCATCAACACAGTGTTCGGCGACGTTCAAAACGAAGTCTTTCCGCAGCAAAGGTTCGCCGCCGCTGAAAATCAAAGCCTCTGTTCCAAGCAGCGCCAACTCATCTATTGCCTGAGCCGCTTCCTTCAAGGTTAGTTCGTTGGGGAATGCTTCCCGTGCATCGGCGTGACAATGTAGACAGCGGAGGTTGCATGCTTTGGTGACGGCGAAGGACACAATCTGTGGGGTTTCATGTTTTCCTTTCAGTCCCTTGCCTGTGAGCTTCTGTCTGACAAGCAATTGAAGGAGTTTGATGCCCACGCCCATCTTCGTCAATCTCATGGAAGGTTTCTTTTTAGTTTCGGGATTTTGAGTAAATCACCCACGTTTGGATGAATTTACGTAGAACCCACGCCGTGGCGAAAACCACGACAGCGATGACAATGGCGATTAGCAGGTTGTTTCCGATGTCGATCTGTGATGAAAGAAACTGCTGCTCTGGAGCAAGGTCACTGATTTTGACTTCGTCTATGGTGACCTCCGAGTCGTGTCCAATGTAGACCTCGGTTCCGTTTATGATTGAGCCCTGAGGATTCTGCACCCCACTTATTGCCTCCACATCCTGTTCTTCCCCGTTCACGTACAGGTGCATACCCGTGGATGTGCGCGTGAAGGCAACGTTGATCCATCTGTTCAGAGAAACAACCGGTTCTGTGGTCAGTATTTCGTTGAATCCTCCGGAATCAGTGAATACGCAGCCGCTGAGAACACCTGCCCCGTTCTGTTCTGGGCTCGGCTTGATGGCAAGCCCAAAGACTCTGGTGACGTCCTCTATTTCAGCACCTGTCCGTGTGACCTTTACGACAATGTTGTTGTAGGTTGCGTTTGTGAAGGCTTTGACGTTTATCCATGCATCGATTTTCAGTTCTTTTTGGATGTCCAAGTTCGTGGAGACGGGTATGTATATGGGCTGAGGAGTGGGCGGAAAGCCCACTAGAAAAGCTATGGGCACGTACACGAAACTGCCTTGGCTAAAGTCTAAAGCTTTGTCAAATTTTCCGTCAACAAGTGCTGGTTCGCCGCCTATGGTTCCATGATTGATGCCCATGGCGTCTGGGGTTATCTCCATGTAATCGTTTGGCAGGATTTCGTCAAGATGCCATAAACCCACAGTCTGAGCATCAGTGCACTGCGCTTTTGGGATGTTTACGAATCCTAAGTTTAAGGTGACAGCCAGAAGCATGACTAATGCTAATCCAGCTGTTTTTGTTGGTTTTTTTTCTTTCATTCTATAGTCTCCCTCGGTTATGTTTGCGGATGCTACGCCCGTAAATTGTAGCGGTTATAGTTGCAGGAACCAAAATTATCAGAAGTAGTGCCGATGATGGAAACTCGGGGATTTCTGATTCTAAGGTGGTGTCGACTGTGAAATAGACTGTGCGATTATCCAAACGAGAAACTTCGTTGTTGATAGTGTATTCCGCAAAAACTGTTACATTATGCGAACCGTAAGACAGTGTTGGCAAATTCACTTCCCCAGTGATTATTGCTTGGAACGAATTTTCGCGTGGATGGATTATTAACGGAATTGTGTTATTGTTCAGTCCATCTAAACTATAAGTCATCGAAACCCCGAGGTTGCGAAAAACCAAGGAATTAACACTGACATTTAGAGTAAGCAAAGTGTTATTATACGTAATGTTAGACGGAGATTTGATGAAAATTTCAGAGGCTAAAGGATAGCCTGCTTGAACAACGGAAACTGATGCATCATCTAACATTCCTCCACACAATTTATCCGCTGCAGGTGATGAAGACGAAGCACCAACATTCGAGATTCCTAACAGAACCAAACTGGAGACTGGAATCACCAAAATCAGCAACTGTAACCTTGAAGATTTTCTTGCAGAAACAAGCATATCCGCGTTTTCTCCGCTGTAATCTGGCTGAAAAGTTTCTCTTAGCTCTCCCTGCGGAACAGGGGCGTTCTTAAGGCGGAACGGGGCGATTCCAAAAGTTTAGTCTGACTTGCGGGCTCTGATTTTTGTGAGCATCCTCAGCCCCTCTATCAGGAACAGGAACAAGGCTGCGGCGGTTATCAAGGTTAGCAAGAGGAAGAAGATTTTGAATTGTTCAGTTTCGACGGAAAAATGGATTGCCAAGACAACCAATTGTGTGATCAGTATGCACAGAAAAAGTAGGGAATAAATCAGCGGGTTCGGAACAAGGTGTCTGCCAAGCCAGACGTAGCCTCGGACAGCAACTTTTTCTTTCACAACATAATTGCCCAACTCATCCTTTGTCAGCAGACCCATGTTTTCAAGTTTCTGCAAGTGCCTATAGGCTACGCTGGGGCTACTGAGGTGCACGCCCCTCATGACGTCCCTTGGACCAACAAGCCCCTTCTTCTTAACCACATACAGGTACACTTTCAGGGTAACGCCTTGCAGTCCACTGGTCTCTGAGCCTGACAAAACAACTGCCCCATCTGTTTGCGACAAGGTTTTAATCTGAATATAAATTTTTGCTGTGAAGTATATTGTTTGTTTTGCTTTAGTCAATATACAAAACCTGTTCTGTTCTTGTCGAGAACATTTCTGTTCTTCGGGGAGAATTATATTGCTCATTTCCATATTGTATGGGATGGAGATGAAAAAATGAACTCTGAAAAAAAGTTGATTGCATGCAGTATCCTCGCCTTAGCTATTGGTATTTCTTCGGTTTTTCCTTTGACGTTCTTGATGTCTGCAACAGCACAAGCTGAAACCACCCCTGAACCATGGTTCAGCATTGATATGCCATACGCTTACTGGGTCACTAATGATGGTCCAGTCGCTAATCCTAACTTCGAACCTTCATGGTACAGTGAAATGAACGAAACAAACTCTGTTAGCGACCAACAGCTGATAATGCTTAACTTCACATTAACTGCCGACACTGCAAAGCAGCAAGCTGACGCCCAAATCGAGTACTACCAAATAGACATGAACTCTGACAAAGAATTCATTGAAAGTCAGTACTGGGTGGTTGGAACCAATATTAACAGCTCATTCAATGTTAGCAGTTTGATTACAGACTTCCATTTCATGCGCAGTGAGTGGTTTGACACTGACACATTTAATCCTATGAAGAGTGGCGGCGGAGGCGGATTAGTAAGACAGAATTGGGCTTCAGACTTTTCGGTATTGTGGCCAGCGGGAGGCAGCGGATCAGGTACATTAGGTGGAAGTGGTGCATACCACACGGTTTCAGCGCTCAGAGCAGCAGAAACAGTAACCATAAGCATCTACAGAATAGGATTGGTCACATTCTCTGGTGATTCAACAGTAGTTACTCGAACAAACAACGAACTCGTCAGCCAGATACAACTCGAAAAATATGGTGAAGAAGGATGGCTATACAACAACCTTGTCCCAGAAGACGAACTAGCAACAGTTGACTTACTGCGTCCAGTTCCGTTTGAAGAGCTAAATCCTCTTCCTTAGGTGCAAATAAGATGGGCGATAATGAGCTTGCAGGTAACACTCTAATCGTCTACGCATACGTGGTAGGGGAAAACAGGCCCGTTGGAACTAGGGACGTTATGCGGGGAGCAAACCTCAGCAGCCCAAGCGTGGCACACAGGCACCTGCAGAAACTAGAAACACTGGGGCTAATCGAAAAGAACCAGTTTGGCGACTACATACTCAAAGAAAAAACGGGTGTCAGCGGGCACATCTGGGTGGGCAGAAGCCTTGTTCCTCGCCTAATGTTCTACTCCTTCTTTTTTGTTGGCGCCTTCGGAGCAGAAATCGCAATTATCCTTCTAAGTCATCTGGTTATAGGTCTAGTTGTTGAAACAAGTTTTCTTTTTCTCACAGGAATGACTGCAGTAGCTATGATTCTTTTCCTTGTTGAAGGCGTCCTGTTGCAGAGGAGAGAAAAAACATAAAGTGTAACATGACAATAAATCATCTAGTTTTTTTCCAGACTAAAACCAGTCTGATCGTGTAGATGATTGCTGCTCCGAAAAAGCTGTATATGCATATGATGTATGCGTCTAATCCGGCGGAAATTCCAGTAGCCAGAAATGGGTTATAATCTGAGGGGAAAAAGGGCTGGATGTCTGTGTAGCCCCGTGAATCAAGTAGGATGTGGAGATAGACGCCGAATAATGTAGCGGCCAAAACCATCTTGAAGGATACTTTCTGTTCCAGCTTGAAGAAGGACATCAGAGAAGAAAACTTGTCTCTTACCCGATACATCACCAGAGCTAGAGGCACCGCCACCAATGTTCCGCCTAGAAAGGAATGAAAGAATCCGTGCAAAGGATAGTGCAGGTTCAAGGCTAGAACCAGAAATGGTTCCACATCAAGGATGACGCTGGCGATAAGAAACGTTGGCAAATCGATGAAATTGAGGAGCAGGAGCCCAACAAAGAGTGCTGGACCCAGATGATATGGTGTGAAGGGCATGCTACCGTATTACGGTTACAGCAGACTTAGCTTTTGCCGTTTTTTCTGTTTCTGCTTTTCAGTAGGCTCTTGTTTATGCCGTCTATCATGGCTTCTACGCTTGCCATAACTATGTCCTCGTTGACTGCCCGTGAAGAAACCACGTTCCCATCCTTGTCCTCAACCTTAATGATGACTTCTCCGATAGCATCCGAGCCGCCCGTCGTGGCTTCAATGCGGTATTCTTTCAAGCGGACATTCACCAGCGGCGACGTCAGCTTCTGAACTGCCTTGATTGCGGCGTCAACAGGACCAAACCCTGTTTCAGAAGCAACATACTCTGTTCCGTCCACTATAAGCCTGACCGAGGCTGTGGGGATAACGCCTATTCCAGTAACAACCGAGAAGCCAGCCAAGTCAACAATCCGCTTTTCTTTAACCACCTTGCCCATAACTGACCGGGCAATGGCTAACATGTCAGCGTCAGTCACCTTCTTGCCTTTGTCGCCCAGTTCCTTGACTGTTTTAACGACCTCTGCAAGCTGTTCTTTGGTGGGATGCAGCCCAGACTCCGCCAGCTCCACCCGTATTCCGCTGGTGCCAGCCAGTTTTCCAGCAACCAGCTTCCGTTTTCTTCCAACAAACTCGGGTTTAATTGGCTCAAAGGTTGAAGGCGCCACTGTAACTCCCCGAGTGTGGATTCCTGACTCGTGGGAGAAGGCGTTTTCGCCTACGATGGCTTTGTTTGCCTGTATCATCATCCCCGTTAACTTGGCTACTAGCCTTGAGGTGGCGTAAAGCTGCTTATGGTCTATGTGCGTCTTCCGTTTGTAAATCAGCTCTAGGGCAACAGCAATCTCCTCAAGCGCCGCGTTTCCAGCCCGCTCTCCTAAACCGTTAACTGCGACATGAATCTGAGAAGCTCCTGCTTCAACTCCAGCCAAAGAGTTGGCGACGGCCATTCCGAAATCGTTGTGGCAATGAACACTTATTGGAACTGTGACTACGCTCTTGACTTCTCTGATTAGCTGCTGCATGGTGGTGGGAATCATTATGCCAACCGTGTCTGGGATGTTTATTCTGTCGGCTCCAGCCTCTTCAGCTGCTTTGCATATCTGCTTCAGAAACGCCAAGTCCGTTCTTGTGGCATCCATGGGAGAGTACTCGCAGACTAAGCCGTGGCTTTTGATGTACTCTATCGAATCTATGGAGCTTGCCAGCACCTGCTCCGGAGTCATGTTAACGGCGTACTTCATCTGAACCTCTGAAGTTGAAATGAATGTGTGAATCGCGTCCACGTCACAGCCGATGGCAACATCAATGTCCTTTCTTGTGGTGCGGGCTAAACCGCAAATTTCGGCGTTTAATCCTGCCGCAGCTATCTCCTTGGCTGCTCTCCTTTCTCCCTCAGAACTTACTGGAGTGCCTGCCTCGATAGTGTCTACGCCCAGCTTGTCCAGCTGCCGCGCTATCTCCAGCTTCTCTTCAGTGGTTAAAGAGACGCCTGGAGTCTGCTCCCCATCTCTCAGGGTAGTGTCGAAGATACGGACGTAATCCCCCTTTGTTTCCATGTTTTCTCCTTCCTAACCTTCTATGATTTCCTTAGCCATGGCTTCCGCCATCTCTATGGTTTTGGCTTTGCCGCCAAAATCTGGAATCACATCTTTGTCCTTACGTAGTGTTTCAGCTACAGCATGTTCTACAGCCTGAGCGGCTTCAAGACATTCTTTGTCATCATACTTTTCGCCCAGCCAATCCAGCATCATCTTTGCTGACAGTATCATCGAGATTGGGTTGGCTGTCTGTTTTCCTGCCCTGTTAGGCGCTGAACCATGAATCGGCTCAAACAACGCAAAGTCGTCGCCGATGTTTGCTCCCGGCGCCATACCTAAGCCGCCTATAAGCTGCGCTGCCTCATCAGACAGTATGTCGCCGAACATGTTCGGGGTGACAAACACATCAAAGGTTTCAGGCTCCTTTATCAGCCGCATCGACGCAGCGTCAACATATAGTTCATCAAATTTTATGTCCGGATACTGCTTGGCTACTTCCCTGCAGGTTCTCGCAAAGAGTCCACAGGTTTTTTTCATGACGTTTGCTTTGTGGATGGCTGTGACACGTTTTTTGCCGTTTCTTCTTCTGGCTGTTTCGAAGGCTTTCTTTGCTATTCTTTCGCTGTTCTTCTTGGTTATGACCCGCATGCAGACGGCAGTGTCTTCTATCTCAAATTCTATTCCCCTGTAAACGTCCTCTGTGTTTTCCCGAACGAAAATCATGTCTATGTCAGGCTTCAAGCTTGGGACAGGCGGATACGTTTTGATGGGGCGGATGTTAGCATAAAGGTCAAACATGATCCTCAGTCTGACGATGACGTCGGCGGCTGTTTCTCCCACTGGCCCCTTCATGCATGCATGAGAGTTTCTGATTATTTCGATGACTTCGTCTGGGAGTGCTTCTCCAGTCTTTTCGAAGCATCTGTCACCAGCCTCAACCTGAACTATGTCTAGGTCTATGTCAAATTTTTGCTGAACAGCATCCAAGATTTTCAGGGTTGCTTCTGTCAGCTCGGGTCCTATTCCGTCCCCTGGGATTAAAGATATTTTGTATTTACTCATTGGGTTCAATACTCCTTTTCAGATGTTCAATTAATCCTCCATCATCAAGAATTTCCATAATGAATTCTGGCAGCCGTGTTGCCTGCATGACAGAGCCGTTTGTTTTGTCTTCAACTTTGCCTGTCTGCAAGTTCACTGTCAGCACGTCTCCTTCTTCTACTTTGCCTGATGCTCCTGCGCACACCAGAACAGGTAAGCCTATGGTTATCGCGTTTCGGTAGAATATGCGCGCAAAGGATTCGGCCAGCACACATTTGACTCCCGAATACTTCAGTGCGATTGGCGCCTGTTCTCTGCTTGAGCCGCAGCCAAAGTTTTTGCCGCCAACAACTATCGCGCCGTCGGCTGCTTTTTCGGGAAACTTTGGGTCTAAGCCTTCCATGGCGTGTTTTGCCAGTTCGTAGGGGTCTGTGTGGACCAGGTATGGTCCAGGCAGAATCACGTCTGTGTCCACGTTGTTGCCAAATTTGATTGCTTTTCCGTTTATGGTCACTTTAGTGCACCTTCTCCATTACTTTTCTGGGGTCTGTGATTGTTCCTGTTAATGCTGAAGCCGCAACCGTGGCTGGAGAAGCCAAATACACGAAGGATTTGGTGCTTCCCATTCTGCCGATGAAGTTTCTGTTTGATGTGCTGATGCAGGCTTCGCCGTCCGCCATGATTCCCATGTGCCCGCCTAAGCATGGACCACAGTTGGGGTTGCCTATGGTGGCGCCTGCTTCCATGAAGGCTTTGATCAGCCCCTCGTTTACGGCATTCAAGTATATTTCTTGGGATGCAGGAATCACAATCAGCCGCACGCCTCGGGCTATCTTTTTGCCTTTCAGTATTTGGGCGGCGGATTGCAGGTCTTCTAGTCTGCCGTTGGTGCAGGAGCCTATGAAGGCTTGGTTTATTTCTGTGCCTGCTATCTCGGTTACTGGTTTGATGTTGTCGACTTGGTGAGGAACCGCAACTTGAGGCTCCAACTCTGAAATGTCCACGTCCACAACCCGTTCATATGTTGCGTCTGGGTCGCTTTTGACTGGATTAAAGGGCTTGTCTGTTCTGGCTTTGACGTAATCTAAGGTTTTTTGGTCAGGCTCGATTATGCCTGCTTTGGCTCCCATCTCCACAGCCATGTTGCATAAGACCATTCTGCCGTCGATGGTCAGGTCTCGTATTGTGGAGCCGCCGAACTCCAGTCCCTTATAGATTGCGCCGTCAGCGCCAATCTTGCCTATTATGTTCAGGGTCATGTCTTTGGCTGTCACCCATTTCTGGAATTTGCCTGTCACGTCAATTTTGATGACTTCAGGCACCCTAAACCACAGTTTGCCTGTTGCGAATACTGCAGCCATCTCTGTTGAGCCGATTCCCGTTGCGAAGGCGCCGAAGGCTCCGTAGGTGCAGGTGTGAGAGTCTGAGCCTACAATCACCTCTCCGGGTCGGACATGCCCCTTCTCAGGCATTACTTGGTGGCAGACTCCGCCTCTGCCTACATCATAAAAATTTTTGATGCCCTGTTCTTCAGCAAAGTTTCTTACAATCTTGTGCAGGCCTGCCGAAATCACGGAGCTGGCTGGAACCAGATGGTCTAGGATGATGACTACTTTGTCTTTGTCCCAGACTTTTTTGGCTCCAATCTCCCGGAATGATTTGATGGCTAATGGACCCGTCAGGTCGTGGGTCATTGCCACGTCAATGTTTGCTTCGACTATATCATCTGGGGAGACATGCTTTTTTCCTGAAGCATTAGCTAAGATCTTTTCTATAATGTTCATGGTACGTCACCTTCAATCTGTAGTTTCCATATAAATCTATCCGCTTCAACGTATGGACTAACATGTTTTGGTGAAACGAAAACGATTTTCTGAGAGGCTGTGCTAATAAAGCTTGAAGTAATTGAGCGAACTGCTTTATCGGAAGAGGAAACGATCCCTCATTTTACAACCTCTAACAAGCCAACACCAAGCTGTCTTAAAAATCTTTAGGCAATTCGTAAGCTTTTTATTGTATGTTCCTGCCTAGACGGTATGCTTGATACGGTCAAAGGGTTCTTTGCTTTCATTTCTGTTGAAAGGGGCATCATGCTTTTTATGATTGCTATGGGCGCAACGTTTCTGGTTGCCCGAAACCCCACCTTGACTGAGGCGGCGTATCTTGGCGTTGTCGCGTTTTGTTTGTGGAGTGGCGTAGATGCAATCAACAACGTTTATGATGTGGATTTGGACTTGAAGTCTGATTCCTTCAGGGCAAACTTTACACGGAGCCTAGGAAGGTTTGGGCTCTACATTTCTTTAGCCATATTTGTTTTGTCGATGGCTTTAGGTTTGATAACTGGAATTCAGTTGGTGACTGTCTTTATTTTTGTGGGAATTGTTGCTGGCGTTGTTTATTCGGTGCCGCCTTTCCGTCTTAGGCAAACAATCTACAAGCCTCTAGTGAACGTGTCTGTGGGTGCTGTGCCGGTTCTTATTGTGGCGTCGTTCTTCAACGTTTTCTCGTTTCAGTTGCTGGTTCTGGCGCTTCTCATCGGCTTATCCACGGCAGCGAACAGTCTTTGGGAGGATTTGGCTGACTACGAATCAGATTTTGCTGCAAAGGCACGAACCTTGGTGGTTGTGTTAGGTTTCAAACGCGGCTTTTTCATAACAGTCCTAGTTGGTTACTGTCTGGTTCCCCTGATGGTTCTGGTGGGCATCCTATTCCATTTGAACCTTCTTTACTTCTTGGTTCTTGGAACCCTGATTGCTTTCTTGTCGTTTCGTCTGATTCAACACAGAAACACCCTGTTCAGAAGCTCAAAGGTTGAACTCCACTCTTTACTTACGCTGGGTGAAGGCTTTGCAAGAGACTTTGTGGTAATCGCGCTGGTGCAGACAGCAAACCTGATGATAAATGGGTTCTTGAACTACCAACAAGTCATCCTAGTTTAAGCCCCGAGATGGGCACTGAAGCATTTTGGGTTCAGCTAAAGATTAAAATCTTAAGACCGTGAGATAGGCTGGGTAGGTAGAGGATTGAAAGGTTTTGGTGTCCGATAAAGCTGAGGTTGAAGCTGAAAAATCCATAGATGCGGTTGTTGTGCCTGTTGAGGCTTCCGTGAAGGGAACGGTTGTCACCGTCTCGTCACCT
>Ga0315542_1000377_pt1 | contig 27622 bp, 24 predicted proteins | sample SalMarSW160120MG_FD_202541 | JGI IMG/M metagenome (GOLD analysis project Ga0315542, IMG submission 202541) | Salt marsh sediment microbial communities from the Plum Island Ecosystem LTER, Massachusetts, United States - Salt Marsh Sediment SW1601-20 ... | reverse complement strand
AAATTTTCTTTACTTAACCATAAAATCTCTTTATATCTATTAAAGTTTAAGTACTCTTGGACTTCAGTATCATGAAATATTTTTTCTAATGTAATGCCAGCATTGAAATTCGATGATTTGAGTATATTATACCAATTTTGCTGGCTAATCATAATTTTTACAATTTTTATATCATTAATGATAGATCTTGAAGGTTCATTAGCTGATATTTGTTGAAATGTGCTATTAAGAAATTTAGAAAGATGCCATTCATCCATCAAACTTCTACTTCTAAGTTCAGAAGATTCTTCTTCTTTTACACGACCTAATTGATGTAAGATTAACCAAGATATGAAAATAGCCCATTCAAGAGGATTTTTTGGAATGATGTCTCTTATGAAATTAATTAAATCATCATTCGAATCAAAAAGCTCTAGATAGTTTTTATAATTTAGAGCAATTTTAAGTTTATTAATTAATTCTTTTCTAATTTCTTTAATATCACCCAACCCTTGCATGTAATTTTCGACTTCTTTTAATAAACTTTCCAAAATTGAATCAAAAGAGTCTATTGAGTCTTCACGTTTTTCTTCATCCAAAAGTTCATTTAACATTTTCTCTTCAATTAATTTCCTAAAAGGAACATGTATAGGTTGATAAATCACATCATTTAAAGCATCATTTATACTTGGAACACCTTTTCCTGAGAGAAAATCAAATAATTGGGCATAATGAAAGAATTGGTTATCTTTTATAATTTGGAAATCTAAAAAGACAAAAACTTGATACGCCTGAAGCTCGATATACAAGCCTTTTTCGTGAATATCTTTATTTCTTCTAAGATATTCAAGCCCAGTTACATAATCCTTAAAGATGCAATAATCTTCAGAGGGGAGGTTTAATCCTTCGCCTAAGGTTGTTTGTCTAATTACTTTATTTTCTCCTTCATTTACAGCAAAACCAACTGAATTTTTTATGAATCCCTTCGTTTCGTTGTACTTATTATGATAAATAACCAATGATCTTTCACTGTTAAAATTATTAGAATAAGCAAACACATCTTCGTTAACTACATTACCAGTCCAAAAATCATAAAGAAAAAAGTTTGATACCTCAGAAAATAAATACCTTTTCCTCATGATTGGAAATACCACCATTTTGTGATAATTTAATAATCCATAATCTATATCTTCATCCCAATAGGCTTTACGGTATTCCATTCCGTATTTTTCATGGTATCCTTCGATTTGACCATGACCAAACATCGGCAATCCCGGCATTGTTACCATCATTAGGCATACTCCGAAGTATTTACCTCCAGAACCAAATTGTTTTATTGCTGTCTCTTCGTCAGGGTTATTCATGAAATTTACAAATCTTTTGAGAATTTTGGGATCAAACTCAAGCGTATTTTTTATTACTAACCTATACATTGAATTCTCCTCATCTCTAAGCATGTTCATAAATGCAGAATTATAGACTCTATGCATTCCCAGAGTCCGTACAAAATATCCTTCAAGGAGCCAAAAAGCCTCAGCAAGAAGAAGGGTATCGGGATTATCTTGATTTATTCTTTCAACTACTTCTCTCCAAAATTCTTTGGGCATTGCTCGATTAAAGTCAGCCCTTGAAATTCCATGCTCGGCTCTTGAAGGAATTGCCCCTCCAGTTCCCGGAACAGGATACCATAATCGCTGATAATGTTTTTTTGTCAATGTCATAGCAGCATCAAATCTAATAATTGGGAATAATCTTGATACATAAAGTATTGTTTTAATTACCGCTTCTCGGACTTCTGGAACTAAATAATTCAATTGAGCAGTATCATTCCAAGGAAAGCTAGTACCATCATTTCCATGATATATATATCTAGTTATATCATTTCTGAAATCCACATGTTTAAATGTAACTGCAGCATCACTCCTGTTGAAATATTTATCTTCTAAATAAATCCCTACATCAGCCTTACCCGTTAAATTTTCCCCTGAATATTGATATGAAGGAAATGGCGGATAAGTCAAAGAAACATACCAATCGGGATGCTCCAGGGTCCATTTAGAAACGATTCCAGTATGATTTGGTACCATATCACTAGCAAGTCTAATCCCGTTTGCTGAAGCTCTCTTTTTTAAATTTTGAAATGAATTTTCCCCTCCTAAATCATAGGCAATTACATAATCCCAAAGTGAATATGCGCTTGCTTCAGCTTCTGGATTCCCACACCATCTTTTAATTTTTTTGGAAGCTTGGCTTCGCTCCCAAACCCCTATAAGCCAGAGGGCATTGAATCCGTAATTCCGAATTTCATGTAATTCCTCATCAGGAATCTCATGCAATTTGCTAATAGATCTTTGATATTTTTTTGAAAGTTGATTTAACCAAACATAGACATTTTTCGCTAGCATGATAACTTTCGGCATCCAATCTTTATCAGGAGTGAAATTTTCACCTTCCATGAGATCATATTCATATGCTCTGGACTTTCCAGGCCCTAAACCTCGAAATTGTTCCTCTTCCCTTATTAAATCCAAAGCGCGTAATATTTTGTAAGCAAAATCCCCTAACAATTCATTCCAATTCTTATAAATATATTCCAATTGTTCCCTTAAAGAGTGAGGATATAATTCAAATGGAGCTTTTAACATTTCAATTAAATTTTGATTATTAGGACCAAATTTTTGCTTACTCTCAAAAAATTTTGATATTTCATCAATAATTTCTCGATAATCAGTTTGCTTTTCAAGCTTTTCATCATCAAAGAATTCTATATAGGGGAGAAATGAGGGATTCGTATTTCCCAACCACAATATTATAACTTCATTCAAAAGCCTTTTTTCATTCTCAATCCCATTAGTTTTTTGTTCAAGATATTCATCCAGATCGATTTTATCCTCATAAACCTTTTCTGGAGGAAAATCTTCAGAGAATAATTCAATTGATTCCTTAATCTCCTTTAAATCAAAAGTTTCTTCTAAGTGATCGTATAAGTCAGTTTCAATATCTTCATTTTGAGTTTCTTTTTTATACTTTTCAATAATTGCATCATAAATCTCATAAATTAAAGCCATTGCATTAAAATATGCCGTTTTTACTGCTAATTCGGGATAGTTAATCAAGTCTTTTTTTTCATTTATTTTTTGAGTGAATTTTCTAACGGTATAAATATCACCATCAAAAATTATGTTTCCAACGTCTGAATACTTGAATTCACTAAGTTGATACTTTTTTCTTGCATCTCTAGAGATTTTCATGAGAAATTCATCCTAATATATAGTCTTTTTCTATTTAAGCTTAATACTAAATTAATATAGGTAATGTTTCTATAATAAAAACTCTAAAAATATAAGTTCTATCCTTGCTTAATCACATTAATCTAAGTTGAAAATTAACTTACAGTTCGATAGAAATGGTCCAAAATCTTAATGAACTTAATAAAAGGGGTCGTATTATCGGTAGAGCTAATTATATCTTCACGCCGGAGATCGCTAGTTCTATAGGTTCTATTCATGGCAGTCTTTTTAATGAGGATGATACGATTGTAATTGGACGAGATTATCATAATGACAGTAGAATGTTGAAGAGGGGATACACTTCAGGAGTGATGAGTACGGGTGTAGATATACTTAATTTAAGTGATTGTACTTATCCTCTATTACAATTTACTATACGTAGATTTGGAGCAAATGGAGGAGTATATTTCTCTGGAGGCCATTTATATAGTGAAGATGTAGGCATAAGATTTGTGGATGCTGGAGGGATTGAATTTGAGCAAAGTGAAATACAAAAAATTATCGCTTCTTATAACTCTTATCCGTCAGAAGTACGACGCGTGGAACCAAGTAGAATTGGACAAATCACTGCCATTCCTCAAACTCAAGATGTTTATGTAAAATCACTCCAGCAGTTTGTAGATAATAAAGCAATTAGGAACGCAAATTTGAAAGTCGTAATTGATTGTTCCTATGGACCGACTGGAAAAATTACTCCTTTACTCTTAAACGATATTGGAACAGAATTTATCGCACTAAATACTCATTATCGCGAGCGATCAGAAATTCCTGTACCAAGTATTAATTCCATCAGAAACACGGCAGATATAGTCAAAGCTTCAAACAGTCATCTTGGAGTTTGTTTTGATGTTGACGGTTCGCGTATTTTGATTTTAGATGAAAATGGATTGGAAATAAGTTTTGAAGATTTATTGATGCTTTTTATTACCTACGAAGATCGTATAAGGAAGTCTAGTTCCAATACAATAATCACAACCCCCTCAATCTCCCCAATTGTAATTAAGTATATTGAAGATACAGGGCATCCAGTCAAACAATATGAAAATTATCCTGGAGAAATATCTCGCCAAATGAGAGAACATAGAGCTTGTTTTGGTGCTGCAGATACACTAAAATTTTATTTCCCTCAGTATGCTCCATTTTCTGATGGCAATTTAATCTTGTTAAAACTGCTTGAAATAATGACAAAAGAAAACGATTTATTAAGTGCTCTTATTAGAGGCTTCCCAAAAGGAATTAAAGTAAATAAAAGCGTACCTGTCCCATCAAAAGTTCTTGAAAACATCCATAATAAGTTAATTAAATTCGCTGAAGCACACGATCTTAAATATCATGATATAATTAATGAATTGAAAATATTAGATGAAGATGCTAATATGACGATAAAAGTTGCCTTAAATCGAGATTCTATACTTCTCTCATCAGAAGCAAAAGATCCGAAAAAATCAAAAGAAATGATCGAAACCATCTCTCACTTAATCTCGGATTTGACTAAATAATTATCAGCTTTACTAATATTCACACGTAAATAACATTAAAGATTTAAAAAATTAGATTATTATATTATTATAAACTAATTCAAATAAAAAATAAAAGATGGTCTAATTTTGGCATTATTCGATATTAATTCAATTATCATTCTATTTACCCTTCTAATTATCTTTGCCGTGTTTCTTATATTTGATATGTTTAAAAGAAACGAGAAATATGCATATCTGGCTTATTTAGTAGCTTTAGCACCTGTAAATTACTTATGGTCATTAAATTTCGATGTTTTAGGAGTTTATTTCGTACTATTTATTCTTTGGTGTATTTGTCTATTACGTGATTTGTGGGGTGTAAAAGCAAATACGAAGAATATCAATGATATAGTATTATATTTAGTATTGGCTATTGTCGTGCAATTCATCTTGACAGCAATATTGCCAGTAACAAATGCCGTCTTTCGTACAAATACAACTGTTTGGGTGGGCGTATTTTATCTACCCGATATATATACTGATACCTTCGCAATAGAATCCTGGGTGAATCCAATAATGTTACTCGGTTTTCGATTAACGGCGACTCTATTAATCATTTTGGTGATAATTCCGTTAATAGTAGACCTAAAAGATGAAGAAGTACCTTTACCAATGTTTATCATTATAATTGCATTATTCATTCTTCCATTTTTATATTTAAGCTATATCTGGTTGCCTTCTGCTCTGGTAGTCCTAACATTCCTCATGTGTGTTATCTTATTTATCGTATTACTGCTCATAACTAGAAGTGGTAAAGAAGCTCAACAAATTAAACCACAACAAAAAAAATCTTAACTTTTTTATTCCTTTATTAATGATTTGTCATTATTTTTATATGTTCATAACGATTTATTTATAAGAGAACGAATTATATTCAAATTTTAAAATTATGGCTAAAAAGATAGCATCATCTGAAGGAGAACAACCAACTTATACCCTAAATGACATACCTGGAGTTGGAGAAGCTACTCTGAAAAAGTTAAAAGACGCAGGGATAATTTCAGTACGAACATTAGCAATGTATCCTATTCAAAATTTAATGGAAGATGCTGGTGTCGGAGAAAAAACTGCTCAGAAATTAATAAAACAAGCTCAAGATTTTGAACAAATGGGCTTTAAATCTGCTGATTTGGTTTGGGAAAAACGTAAATTAATGCATCGAATTAGTACTGGAAGTCAGAATTTGGATGATCTTTTTGGAGGAGGTATTGAAACAAGAGCCGTGACAGAATTATTTGGAGAATATCGGACTGGCAAAACCCAACTTGCTCATCAGTTATGCGTTAATGTGCAATTAAAGCAAGAAGAGGGAGGTCTTGATGGAGGCGCTTTATATATAGATACAGAAGGTACATTTCGCCCTGAACGAATCATACATATGGCAGAAGCTAAAGATATGGATTATAAGAAAGCTCTGCAAAAAATTGTTGTTGGTCGGGCTTATAACAGTGATCATCAAATTATTTTAATCAAAGAGGCTTCAAAAATTATTGAAGAAAAAGATATAAAGCTCGTTATTGTTGATTCTCTTATTGGTCATTTTCGTAGCGAGTATGTTGGTAGAGGAACACTAGCAAATCGTCAACAAATTCTTAATACTCATATACATGATTTATTACGAATAAGTGAAATATATGAGGATATGGCTGTTTTAGTCACAAATCAAGTTTCAGCAAAACCAGATGTTTTTTATGGTAATCCAATAAGAGCCACAGGAGGAAATATCGTTGCTCATGGAGCTACTATAAGAGTATATTTACGTAAAGGTAAAGGTGAGCAACGGGTTGCTAAAATTGTTGATGCTCCAAATCTACCTGAAGAAGAGGCAATCTTTTCAATTACTGAAGATGGCATAAGAGATTAAATTAAAAATATTTTAGTAATTCATTTTTAGTTCTACATCGATACCCTTTCTAATTGATTGAGTGACAAGACAGTATTGCTCAAACATTTTCCTACATTGATCTGCTCTTTTCCTAGTTTCCGGATCGTCAATTTTTACATCTATATTAACATTGATTTTCTTAACTCTCCAAAATCCTTTTTCATTTCTTCCTATTATTACTTCAGCTTCTGCTTTCAGGTTATCTAAGGTAAAATCACGTTTCTTTAGACAAAAAATAAAACTTGAACTTAAACACCCTAAAACGGCTAAACCTACCAATCTTGAAGGATTAGGACCGAGCATGTTGACCTCATCTTTATTTGTATCATCTATATAACACTCCTCCACCTTTATATCGCCAAGCTCACATTTAAAAATCATTTCCTCTTCTAATGTGATATTTACATTGACCTTTTTAATTTCCTCTGACATTTTTATGATCCACTTTTTATTTTTGACTAATTTTAATATGAGTTAATTCTTTTAAACATATTTAATTCGTTCTATATATAATATTTTACCTATTTTCTGCCTTTTTAAGGTGAAAATGCCGTGATAAGTGAAAATATAAACCTAAAAAGTAAAAAATAGAAATGGGAAGGTAATATGGTGTAAAAACCAATAGACTAATTATCATTACTATAAACAAGGAAACTTCAATAATTATACAAATCTTATTATTGTAATATTTAGAATCAAAAAATGATTCCTTATTGTTGTATTCTGCTAAGTAGTTTGGAAGATTTTCTTGTTCTTCTTTCGTGATCAACAGCTTCAAACCAACTGGTTTTTTATGAAAAAAGAATATGTTTGTTCCCCAATCTAATGTATCAATGATAATATGGATAGAGTAAACAATTCCACTAAATAATATTACAAACCAATTAAAAATTAAGCCTAAAAGGATTAAAATAATACTAGGGATTAAAGAGTGACTTATTAACATCCTGTGATTGTGGTCTATTGCATACTTGGAAAAAAAAACATCGAAATCACAAATAAAAGAAGAGATGACGATTATAGAATAGTCCAACAATGAAAAAGAAAATATACTGTTTAATATTGAAGTAATCGAAACACCTATGGCAAAATGGCTATTTATATGCATTCTAATCTTTTATATGTTTTTTTTCTTTAACACGCTTCATAACTTCTTCTTTTGATTCGCATCCTGAAGGGCCATCTTTTTCAATGAGAAAAGAAGCTGCTGAGGAGGCAAGAAGTCCTGCCTTTTCTATTGATCTCCAAGATCTATTAGAATTAAAGAGTTCATAAAGAAAAATTGCTAAGTATACATCACCAGCACCAGTTTCATCAGTCACAACTTTACTTTTAAATGCTGGAATTTTTAAAATATCACGCCCTTTTTTCATAATCAAAGATCCAGATTCCCCTAACGTCATTATATATATTCCCTCGTTGTCAAATTTTTTAAAATATTCCATGACTTTAATTAAATTAGTTTCTCTAGAGACTAATTTCATCTCAATCTCAGATCCTTTTAAAATCAATTTATCTCCAACAAGATGAATGATACTTTTTAGGTTTTTGATCAGATCTTGATCAATAATATAGGATACATTTCCATTCATATCTATGTTCCGTATAAACCCTTGTATATCTATCCCAAAATATGCTCTTGGAAACGTTTCTATTATTTTTTTTACGTAATCATAGCTGATTTCGTTGCAAAGTGGTACTAAAACTATGACTTTTGGAGGAAAGTGAATATAAGATTCAGGAAAGTCCTTAAATTCTAGATTAGGACTTTTAGATTTCAAGATTAAAGTTCTCGAATGATCTTGATAATCTAAAACAAAATTAGTATTTAAAGAATCAAACCACTTAATTCCCTCTAAGTCAATTTTCTTCATTTTCAATTTATTTAATAACTCATTATTAAAGTTCTTAGATCCCAAATTTGAAACTATGCCGATTTTAACGCGATCCGTGTAACAGCTCAATGCAATTGATCCATAGGAAACACTCCCTCCTAGTGTTGGGCTCTTAGCTGCTTTAAATCGAATAATACTATCAATTGCTAAATGTCCAATGAAGAGAATTTCTATAATTTTTTTCTTTTGATCCACGATTCTCTTAATTTAATTGCCGATTCTTCAAAAAATTTATCTATAATAATTTGAAAATAAGTTAATTTTGGGTGATTTAAAGATTTTGTGCGTTTGTTAATTCAGATATCTTCTGATCCCTTTCTTGAATTGCATGTTTCAATTTATTAATATTATTTTGTAATTCTTCAACTAAATCTGCCATTGGTCCTTTAGGGATAGAATTCTGCGTTACTTGAGATAATTTTAGTTCTGCTATAAGATTATCTTTTTCTAATAACTTCTCCTGAAGTTCCTTTAAAGTATGGTCATCCGAAGTTGATTGCATTGGAGTTTTCTCCGAGAAACTATTTCTTAGTTGCTGTAAATCATTTCTAAGAGCATCATTTTCATTTTTTAATGCGTTTAGCTCCTCAACATCAAAGGTTATACCTTCTTTTTCTAATGCTTTTTTTAATTGATCTTTTTCTTGATTTAAATGAGTGATAATTTTCTTATATTTATTTAAATCCGCTTGAAGATCTTGGCATAATAATTCAAGTGGTTCGTTAGAAGGTCGAGGAGGTAAGGGTTTAAGTGCTTTGTTCTCATCCTTTTCTGCTGATACTACGAAAGTGGGGACACTTTTAATTTTTTCTAATAGTTGAGCATTTATTTTTTCATTTTCGTCCTTAATTTCTAAGATTTGCTGACTTAAACGATCAATTGTATCATTTTTTTCAGAAAGTTCTGATTTCATCTTTTCATTCCCTATTCCCCCACTTGAATTAACTTTATTTTTAAGCTCATTTATTTCCTCATCTTTTTCCATCAGTACCTTAACCATGCTTTTCACTTTATTACCTAATTCTACATTTTCTCGCTCAAGATTATTTACACGCATTGTAAGATCCATAATTGACTCTTCATGCTCTATCCTTGATCGTTCCCTGTCATTTGATAAATTTTTTATGACTTCTTCAGATTTTGAAATTAATTCAATATTCTCTCCTATTTTTTTTCTCAATTCATCATTCTCTTTCTTAAGTTTGTCTAACTGATCGATTGTTTCACCAATAATTGAAGGCTGATTATTTTCCTGAGATTTATTTTTCCACAATGTAACAAAATCTTCTATTTTATCTTTATCAGCTGGCATATAGTTTCACTTTAAGTATTATTTAATTAAATTCGAATGATTCCAGAAAAATATCCTACAGAATATTCGCAAGGTCCTGTTCCCCCTCCTTTTTCATAGCTAGTATAATATTTTAAATCTTCACATGTTTTTGCGTTTAGTTTCTGACAAGTTAACATTAACGTTGTAATAGTCTGTGGACCACAAACTGTTGTATTTTTAGCATTCTGAAAAGTTTTCAGGGGATTAAATTCTTTGAAAGCGTTTATAACTTCTAAATCACTATTTTTCATTTCTTGAATATCATTTTGAGGATTCATCATATTTTTTGGTTGTTTATGAGTCATATCAGAAGAAGCGATCATTATAATATCTTTTGAAGAAGATTGAATGACATTTGCGAGTTGTTCTGAGATTTTTTCAAGTAACTCAAAATCATATTTTGAAATTTTTATAGGGACAATTTTTACTAACTTATTTTTAGAACAGTATTTAATAAATGGTAATTGGACTTCAATATTATGCTCTCTCCCAAAAGGATACCCAATAAATGCTGAATCATCCGCAATGATGTTTTTAGTTTTTTTTAATATCATTTCTGTAATTTCAGAATCAATTTCTAAATTACCTAATGGAGTCTCCCATTCACCTTCTTTCAATAAGGCTATTTTTCCCAATCCCACGTGATCTGTCCCTAAAACGATAACTGTATCTGGTGTTTTTTCTTTAAAAATATTCAAGTATGTATGAGCAGCACAACAACCAGAATAAGTATAACCCGCGTGGGGACAAATACCTCCGAGAATAGTCCTGCTTTCCTCCCTTGAATTCTCAAAGAGAGCCCCTGGTCCAAATTCGTTATCTAAAAATGAACTTTCGATTATTCTGATTAAATCAGGTTTAAAACGAGGATAAAATGATCCAGCAACAGCTGCTTTCCTAAGGACCATATTATTCACCTCAGATCTTTAATAATTGTATATAAATAATTTGATTTTAAAGTTTTTATAGTTTGATTCAAGTCTTATAAATTTGAAAGATTTATTAAATTATGGAAAATATTTCTAATTCGATGAGTGAAGAAAATACTACCACGAAAAACTTGGATAAGATTCACGAGGATCAGATCCCAGATAAAATCCCAACTAAGTTCATTAACTCAAGAGTTGTGGTATTCAATCCATTATACGCGTCATATTTATACGTTAAATATAATTTTTTTGGTGCTCCATTAGGGATTAATAAACCTCGTTTAGAATATTTTTCAAAACCTAGTGAGTTATCCCTTATCGAGGCATTTTACTTACTTAAAAAGAATAAAATAACGATTTATGATGTTAAAAATCAAGATTTTATGAATGAGAAAGAATTTTTTGAAATTTGTAAAAAAATTCATCATAAATTTGAGGAGAAGTTAATAATTTATGAAGATTTAAGGGAAAAGGGATATGTTCCCCGGCCAGGTCTTAAATTTGGTGCTGATTTTGTGGTTTATAAAAAAGGACCTGGTTTAGAGCATTCTCCCTTCATAGTTCACGTCTTAGATCATAATGCTAAAATCTCAGCCATCGATATGGTTAGAGCGGGGAGATTAGCTACTTCTGTAAGAAAAAAGTTCGTAATTGCAAATCCATTAACTAGAAGTTATTACTTTTTTGAATGGTTTAAACCTTAATGAGGTATAAGAACTATTATCTTCTCTTTTATATTAAAATTTATAAAATGATATAGCTAATTCAATAAGTTAATTTTGAAATATCATATATTAAATCTTTATGAAAAGATTTAGTGAAAAAGAACAATCTAATTGTAAAAAACAAAATTTAGTCTCATACTGAAACTGCTTCATATTTCAAAAAAGTATACATCGTAATATGGTTAAAAATAGCCAAAGTTAATAATTATGAATATTTATATTAAATAGATATAGTTTAAAACTAATTACAAAAAAAAGGTTTAAAATTGAAGCCCAAAAGTAAGTTTTACATATTACTAGCACTTTTTCAAGTGTTTTTAGTATTGATTGTATTTTTTTCAATAAATGGATTAGTAACTTTTGTCAGCGCACAGACAACCACTCATGATCTCTATGATTATTATAATACTGCAACAGCGGGACTTCTAGGTGTTGGAGCGGGGTTAGCTATTGGTTTAGCAGGTTTAGGTGGCGGAATAGCAATTAAAACCGTCGGAACGGCAGTAATTTCTGCGATGTTAGAGAGAGAAGAATCATTCGGTAAAGCCTTTATCGTAGTAGCATTAGGTGAAGCTATTGCGATTTACGGGCTAATTGTCGGGATATTATTATGGACAAAGATTCCAGCCATTCCAACAAGCTAGATAGCATAAACTATTTTTTTATCTGGTGAAATTCTAATGAGTGGTGTTATTGTACCAGATTATGGTTATTTATATGTAAAGTTGGCTATTTTAAAACAAATTGTGTTAACTGAGTCAGATATTAATAGTGCAAAAAACATCAAATCTATAGATGAACTTATCGAATTCATAAAACCATATTATCCTGATACTTCTTTTAAAATGCTATCAATTTCGGAAATCGAAAAATCTCTGTATCATAGTTTTTTTAAATTAATTGGGAGAATTCTTGTAAATTCACCAGATGAATTAAGACAATTTTTAAAATATTTTTTAATGAAGTACGAGATATACAATATAAAGAATATAATACTTGGAACGATCCTTAATAGAACTAAAAAAGAAAAATTAAATGATACTAATTTTATAATTGAAGAATTACTTGATAATGAGGATTTTATCCGGGAACTCATAAATAAACGCACTATCAACGAAATTCAGTTATTTATGAAAAAGACAAACTATTATCAAGTTATAAAGGAAGGATTGGATTTTTATAAGAGAAATCAAGAAATTTTTTTCTTGGCGGTTTCCCTTGATAAATTATACTATGAAATTTTAAGTAGAATAAAATCTAGATTTAGTAAATCGGATTTCGAGATAATGAGAATATACATTAATTATGTGGTTGAAATCTATAATGTCAAAATTCTTTATCGGGGGATTAAAAATAATATTGAAAAAAATTTATTATCGCAATTGATTATAAATAGTTATTTATTCTTAAATTCAAAAAAATTAAATATTTTACTGAATCAAGAAACGGTTGAAGGATTTAATCAATCATTAATCTCCTTTTTAACGGAATCTAAACCAAGACTTTTTCCACCAGATGTTTTTAATAAAAGTACTGAAGATATCATCGCTATATTAAAAGGTGTTTATGATGAATATTTTTTTAAGGAATGTCATAAGCAAATTTCAAGTTTATCTGCACTAACGGCGAGTAAAGTCTTAGAGTTATTAGTTAAAAAGGAATCTGAGATCAAATATGTTTTAATTCCTTTAGTCGTCAATATAATAAATCTCAAATATCAAACTTTATAAACAAAAGTAAACAGGTTAGATAAATTGAATATATTTGATAATGTGAAAGAATTAGAAAAAATGTATGAAAACCTCTTAAATGAGGCTAAAGAAAGGCATACAGAAGAGGTTCGTTCTTTAAGAGAGAAATACGATGAAGTAATAGATAAGCGTGCTAATTTATTAGATGTGTACATAAATGATACTCTTGAAAATCTTTCAATAGAATTACAGGACAAAATAAATGAATACAAAAATACAAATACACAACTATTTCATGAAATTGAACAGGAATATAAAAAGAATAAAGAAGATTTTATAAATCAAATAATCAAAGTATTGGAGTTACCATTCTGATGGCTATTTCTAATTACAATAGAATTAAGGTCTTAGGGGATGAAGAGACAGTAACTTTATTTGAATTATTAGGTATTGAGGGGAAAGTGGTTAATAATTTTAATGAATTTGAATTAGAGTTAAATGAAATAATAAAAAATCCGACAATTGGAATGGTCCTTATCTCCGAAAGAGCTTTAACTGGACATTTAGATTTTTATCTAAATTTTAAATTGAATAACCCAAAACCATTTATATTCTTATTACCCGATATTTTTCAATCAAGAAATATAAAAACTGATTCAATTACGAAAAATATTCAAGAATATATTGGAAAGGTTATGCATTGAATAGAGGTGGAAATGAATGGAAGAGAATGATTCTAGTTTAAAAAAAGAATTTGGAAATTTAGGATTATATTTGGTTGAAAATGCGGAAAATGAAATTAAAGAAATTGAACGTAAACAGGTTCTATTAAATTCTAGTTTAAAAAAAAGAAAGAATGAAAGAATTGAACAAATTCTAAATAAGAAAAAAAAGCAATTTAAAGACCAATATCATTCTCAAATAAATGAATCCACAGTTTCAATTTTATTGGATATTAAAAATCAATTATTAGAATTAAAAAATAAACTTATTACAAACATTAAAAATGATTTTAAAGAAGCAATAGCGCTCAAAATCTCAAAAAACTATGATAAATATATTAAATATTTGCTTAAGATAATGAAAGAAAAAGTAGATGACTTAAAAATTCATAAAAAAATGACGTTTATTCTAAACTCTAATGATTTCAATTATCTTAGTAATCATAAGGAATTATTAAAATCTAATCAGATTAATAATTACGAATTACAGAAATCTGAAAAAGAAACTATAGGAGGTTATATATTGATTATCCCAGAAGAATCATTTAACCTAAATTACATACTTGAAAATCAAATAAAAATGCATACAAATGCATTTGAATCATTGATAACTGAGGAACTTTCATTATTAGAAGAGTCCTACTATGGTATAAATGAAAAGTTTGAGAAAAGTATAGAAGATATCAGAAAGAAGATTCATATTTATTTAGAAAAACTAGAGGAATTGGTATAGAATGATCAGTTCTAAAAAAGGCTCGATCGCAAGTATTCATGGATCATTAATCTCTATTAAGGGAATTGAGAGACAAGTAAAACTACATAATATTGTGAAAGTTGAAAGGCATAATATATTGGGAGAAGTTTTGCAAATTTATCCCGATCATGTAATTGCTCAATGTTTTGAAAATACAGAAAAATTAAGAATTCATGAGGATGTAGTTGATCTAGGTTCACCATTGTCTATGGAATTAGCACCAGGTTTAATTTCAAGTATTTTTGATGGTATCCAAAGACCCTTGAAGATCATTTATGAACAAAAAGGTGGATTTTTAGAACGTGGTATTGAAGTTGAACCTTTATCAAGGACAAAAAAATGGCATTTTCAACCTTCTAAAAAGATCGGAGATAAAGTAGGGGAAGGTGATATCATAGGAATTGTACAGGAAACGCCTTTAATAGAACATAAAATCATGGTTCCTTTCACTTATTCGGGAATAATTACTCAAATCGTTCAAGAAGGGGAATACACCATTTTAGAGGATATTTATACAATCAAGCGAGAAAATGATGAGATTTCCTTTCCAATGTTACAAAAATGGCCCGTTACAAGAGCTAGACCGTTTAAAAGAAAGAAGATTCCATATGAACCTTTGGTTACAGGAATTCGCGTAATTGATTTATTATTTCCTATTGCAAGGGGAGGTTGCGTTGCTGTTCCTGGTGGTTTTGGAACGGGAAAAACGGTAATACAACAGTCCTTAGCAAAATGGAGTAATGCAGATATAATTATTTTAGTAGGATGTGGGGAACGTGGAAATGAAATGGCGGATGTTCTAAAAGATTTCTTGAAAATCATTGATCCCAAAACAAATCGCCCCTTAATTGAAAGAGTAGTTCTCATCGCAAATACTTCAAATATGCCTGTCTCTGCTCGAGAAATTAGCATTTTTTCTGGCGTCACAATAGCTGAATATTACCGGGATATGGGATATAATGTTGCCGTGTTAGCAGATAGCACTTCAAGATGGGCAGAAGCTTTAAGAGAGATCTCGGGCTTGATGGAAGAGATGCCCGCAGAAGAAGGATATCCTGCTTATCTATCTTCTAAACTATCAAGTTTTTATGAACGATCTGGTGTTGTTCAATTGGTTGGTTCTGAAGAGAAATATGGGTCTATTACTCTCGTGGGATCTGTGTCACCTCCTTCTGGAGACTTTAGTGAACCCGTTACCGCTACTACAAAACGTTTTGTGCAAGCATTTTGGGCTTTGGATGCAAAATTAGCGTATTCGAAACATTACCCTGCAATTAACTGGTTAGATTCGTATTCAAAATATACGGATTATGTTTCAGATTGGTGGCTTGAAAAAAATTTTAATTGGAAAGAAATTGATGTAGATTGGTTAGAATGTAGGACAAGAATTGATGAAATTCTTGCAAAAGAAGCTAATTTAGAAAATATCAGCCAGTTAATAGGGGAAGAAAACTTACCAGAAGAACAACAGCTTAGCCTTTTTTTAGCGAACCTTATTAAAAAAGGATTTTTAATTCAGAATGCTTTTGATGAAATTGATCGATTTACAGAACCAAAAAAACTCTTAGGAATGATTAAAATTATTCTTTTGTTCTATAAACAAGCAAGTGAGCTTTTACAATCTGGAGTATTATTAGAGGACATTAAAAAATTAGATGTTATTAATAAAATCTTAAGAATTGGTATTACTATACCTAATGAGGATTTTGATAAAATAGTAGAAATAAAAGATACTTTAATAAAAGAAATGGAAGATTTAAAATTTAGTTATAAGGGTTTGTAGACAATGAGTGTAACATATAATAAAATTAATCAGATAATTGGGTCTCTATTATTTTTAAAGAATAATCATGATGTTCAGTTTGGAGAATTTGTTAAGATCATTACTAATGATGGAGAAGAAAGAAACGGACAAATTATAAGGATGGATGAAGAAGTAATAGTTCTCGAGGTTTTTCAAGATACCACAGGTATCTCTTCAGAAAACTCAGATATTGCTTTTACAGGAGATTTATTTAAAGTAAAGCTATCTAAAGATATGATGGGGGGCACATTTAACTCGTTAGGAAAACCAATTAATATATACACCAAAAAAGCATTAGAATCAGATATAATTTCAGGGGTTGAACGAGAAATTAATGGAAGCCCAATTAATCCATTTGCTCGAGAATATCCTACAGAAATTATTCAAACTGGGATCTCTGTAATCGATGGATTAAATACACTGATTCGAGGACAAAAACTACCTATTTTTAGTGGACAAGGGTTATCTCATAATAATCTGGCTGCACAAATAGTAACTCAAGCGAAAGTTTTGACTAATGAACCATTTTTAGTGATTTTTTGCGGGATTGGTTTACTACAAGATGAAGCTGTATTCTTTTTAGATAAATTTAAAGAAAGCGGTAATATAAATAATATCATTTCTTTTTTCAATTTTATTGATGATCCCGTTATGGAGCGACTCTTAATTCCTAGAGTTGCTCTCACAACTGCAGAATATTTTGCTTTCGAAAAAGATATGCACGTATTAATTATTTTGATTAATATGACAAATTATGCGGAAGCTTTAAGAGAATTAAGTTCTGCTCGAGAAGAAATTCCAAGTAGAAAAGGGTATCCAGGATATTTATATTCTGATTTAGCTTCTATATATGAACGCACGGGTAAAATTAAGGGAAAAAAAGGATCAATAACCCAAATTCCAATTCTTACAATGCCAAATGATGATATAACTCATCCGATTGCTGATACTTCAGGTTACATCACAGAAGGTCAAATTGTATTAAATAGAAGTATGCATAAAAGCGGAATCTATCCTCCTATTGAATTATTAGCCTCATTATCACGGTTAATGAAGGATGCTATAGGGGCAGAAACAACAAGGGCAGATCATGCCGATGTTGCATCACAATTACTAGCATCTTATTCTGAATCCCTAGATGTAAAAGAATTAATCTCTATAGTTGGAGAAGATAGTTTAAATCAATATCAAAAATCATTATTGAATTTTAATCGAGAATTTGAAGCCAATTTCATAAATCAAGAAGAAACAGAGAACCGAAGTTTTGAAGAGACTTTAAATATTGCTTGGAAGGTGCTAGCAAATATTCCAAAAGAAAATCTTTATAGAATTCATGATAAATTTGTTAAAGAATATTATATTGGGTGATACTTAATTAGCTTTAGAGAAGTTAAACCTACAAAATCGAATTTAATTAGTTTACAAAAAAAATTAAAATTTGCGATTAAAGGGAAGGATTTATTAAATATCAAACGGGAACAATTGTTATTTTATATAGATAATTATTGGAATGAATATATTTCATTAAAAACTCAGTTTTACGATTTATGGATTGACTCTTACAGAAAATTAAATTTGACCTATAAAGGTATGGGTAAGAGATATTTTAATCTAATAAGTACCTTAAGTAGAATTCAGTATGACTTCAAAATAAATATTAGAGTAATTAAGAATTTAGGTTTAATAACTCCTAAAATAGATTATATTTTTGATGAACATGAAAAATACCCCTCGTATGCTTTTGAGAACACTACTCATCATTTAGATGATTTAATATTTACTTTAAAAAATGTTATCAAAAACATCATGAGATTGGCAGAACTTGAAGATTTAATGATGAAATTTGGAATAGATTTAAAAAAGTTAAATAGAAGAATCAATGCTTTAGAAAGCAAAATTATTCCAGGGATTGAAACAGATATAAAAAAAATTAAAGATGTTTTAGAAGAAAATGAAAGAGAATCATTTTCAAGATTAAAAAGGATTAAAGAATTAATAAATACTAATTAAAAAAGAATTAAGGGAACATAATTGACGGATCTCACTCAATTAAGTCTGTTTGAAGTACTTATCAATGATAAGTATAAAGAATCGCTATTGAATTATCTTGCAACAATAAAGAATGTTCAAATACGTGAATTGGAAATTAAAAAGGAAAGGAAAGAAGAAGAAATTTCAACAATTGAAAAAATAAAAACATTGCGAACTAACCTAATCTCGTTATTTAATAAATTAGAAATTGAGGAAATCAACTTAGAACAGGAAAAAAAAGTAGAATTTAGGGTAACTTCTTTATACAATTTAATAGGATATCTTTCAGACGAAGTAAAATATTATGATAATAGATTAGCTGAATTAAATGAATATCAAACAAACGCTCAAATAGAGTTAGAGAATCTAAAAATTTTAAGAGGCTGTTATAAGTTTCTTGAAAGATATGAAATTAATCGTGAAAAATTGCAAATTTTTAATTTTTTTCATTTCAAAGTTTTTACTACATTTAGTAAAAATATCCCTAATTTAGAATTAACAATAGATACCCTACCATTTCCTACAATATATCAAAAAGAAGATTTAGGGGATGATAATGTGGTATTTTTCCTAATTTACCCTGCAAACCAAGAAGAAACTATTTTTAAGGAATTTAAGATTCTACACACAAATGAAATTTCATTACTAAAAAAATATATAACTAATCAAGGTATCAATTTTAAAAGATTAGAAAAAGAAATAGACTTAATTTCAAAAAACATTTCACGGTTACAAAGTGAGAAAGATTCAATCAGAGACAATAATTTATTGAAATTTTTTGCTTTTAAAGAGACTCTGGAAAACATTGAAATTTATAATTGGAGCGAAAGACAATTTCTAAAAACTTCTTCTAGTAATTCACTTCTCACATTTTACATTCCTAGCACTTATACCAAACAAGTTAGGGAAGAATTATCGAGGATTTTTCAAGATAAGATCAAAATGGATATTATAGAAATTACAAAGAAAGTTATTAGAATAGAGGAGGAATCAAAAAGAGAATCAGAGGAGGTTCATGAAATTGATCAGAGAGAACTTGATGTTGCTGAGAGGTTTGTTGATACAAAAGATTTAAAAAATAAAGCTCCCACGATCATGAAGCACAAGAGTAAATTTGTTGGTCATTTTGAATTTCTTACTAAATTATATGGGGTCCCCACCTATTCTGAAATTGACCCTACTATTTTTGTAGCTATCAGTTTCCCAATATTATTTGGTATAATGTTTGGCGATATTGGTCAAGGATTAGCTTTACTAATTGTTGGTTTAGTTGGTGCGAAACTATATAAAAACAAAAAGGAAACCAGATATCACTTCAGCTATATTATAGCTTATTGTGGGATTGGTGCCATTGTAGCAGGATTAGCATATGGTGAATGGTTTGGTGGACATGAGATCTTTGGATTCCATTTAACTCCTTTACTGCTTAATCCACTGGATAATATCTTCTTGATATTCATATTCGCACTTTTTGTAGGAATTATCCAAATTTGTTTAGGATGGTTTATTCAATTTATAAATTATTGGAAACTAGGGAAAAAATACCTTGCTGTTACCGATTCATTATTTAAAATCTGGATCTTAGTTGGTGCGGGTTTCTTGACTAGAATTTTATTTTTTGAGTTTAGTGTTGATATTTTTGGATGGTTAGCTCCTCCGTATCCCATCATTTGGTATTTAGGAATTCCGATTATTGCATTATTAATATCAAAACCTATAGGTCGGATGATAGGAGTTTCGTATTTAAAACATGAATCATACAAATCTTTAATGACTGAAGGAACCATGGAGGCGTTCGAATTAGTATTGTCTTCTTTAAGCAATGTTGCATCATATGCAAGGTTATTAGCCTTGGAAATGGCTCATATTGGTTTAATGCTGACGTTTACTGATTTAATTGCATTGATAACTAAACCTGAATTATTAACAGATCAGATTTTAGGGGTGATTGTAGGTGGTCTTATTGTAGGAATTGTTGGATTCATCCTAATTAGACGTTATAAATTCTTAGGTCTTCTCTTGGGTGCAATTTTAGGTGTCATTTTAGGATACTTTTTTGGAGGTTATCAAATAACGGTGACAGTTGCGTTGATCGCAAGTAATATTACTGTAATGGCATTAGAAGGATTATTAGTATTTATCCATGATTTGAGGTTACATTTTTATGAATTTTTCTCTAAATTCTATCAAGGATCTGGAATCGAATTTAAATCCTTTATGATAAGTGAAGAGTATTCAAAAATCTTCTTTGAAGTCAAGGAAAAAGAAGATAAGATCTCTGAAGAACTAGAAAAATTGATTAATCCGCAAGATAAAAAAGATCTTGACAAAGCAAGATCAGAAGTTATTTCAAAATTCATTAAAGAGACTTAAAAAATGGAAAAATCGGATAATAAAGCTCCCAAGAAAAAATCTCATGTTGGAATTAGGATTGTATTTTTGTTAATCTATGTTATTCTATTATTGTTAATTTATCAATTCTTTATCATAACTGAACATAATTTACTGGTTGGAATACTATTAATCGTTTTCTCATTTCTGATTTTTATTGGACCAATTTTTCAATATCAAAGAACAAAAAGAATGTATCAACGGTTATTCCCCGACAAGAATAAAAGAATCAAAGAAAAATTTGATAAGAAACGTTTAGAAGAAAAAAAGAAAAAAGACTTTGAATTTTATAAAAAAAAAATACCAACTCCAATCGATCTTGGGTATACCTATAAAAAATCGATGATAGTAAAATGTCTTAGTTGTGGAACCATAGTGCCTAATTTTGTGAAGAAATGCCCTAATTGTGGAGCATCTCTTGAATAAAACAATTTTTGAATCTAATATTAGAGGGAAAAAAATGACAATGAATTTAGAAATATCTTGTATCGAAGGTGCTATAACGGGCATAAATGGAACTTTAATTGAAGTTAAAGGATTGGAGGATCGTGTAAGATTACATGATTTAGTAAAGATATCTAAACATAATCTTTTAGGGGAAATAATTCAAATCTATAAGACTTATACGATAATACAGTGTTTTGAAAGTACTTTAAACTTAAAATTAGGTCAAAAAGTTACTAGTCTAAATGAACCTTTATCAATGGAACTTGGTCCGGGTTTGTTAGGAAGTACTTTTGATGGTATTCAAAGACCATTAGAAATTACTTTCAGAGAAAATAAAGAAGGAAAGTTGGAAAGAGGTATAGAATTTAAACCCTTATCAAGAGAAAAGAAATGGCACTTTGTTCCTTGTAAGAAAATTGGTGATGTCGTTGAGGAGGGAGATGTTATTGGCTCGGTACAAGAAACTGCTTTAATTGAGCATAGAATAATGATACCTCCGGGATCCAAAGGTACAATATCCTTTATCGTAGATGAGGGAGATTATACTATTATCGATGAAATCTTTAGACTAAAAGATGAAGATACTGAAAGATTCTTTAGTATGCTGCAAAAGTGGAAAATAACAAAAACAAGACCAAGTTCAGAGCTCAAAAGACCTAATGTTCCATTGATTACAGGAATAAGAATCATTGATTTACTATTTCCAATAGCGAAAGGAGGAACAATGGCCATTCCTGGAGGCTTTGGAACAGGTAAAACAGTTATACAACAATGTTTAGCAAAATATTGTGATGCAGATTTAATTGTTTATATCGGATGTGGTGAACCTGGGAATGAGGTAGCAAATGTATTAAAGCAGTTTACCGAAACAATTGATCCTAAAAGTGGGAGACCGATAATGGATCGAATTGTTTTAGTAGTAAATACTTCAAATATGCCGGGATCCTCACGTGAAGCAAGCTTATTTTCAGGCGTTACAATCGCAGAATATTATAGAGATATGGGATATGATGTTGTTGTATTAACTGACAGTATTTCTCGTTGGGCGGAGTCTTTAAGGGAATTATCTGGTTTATTAGAAGAGATGCCCGCAGAAGAAGGATATCCTGGGTATTTGCCTTCCAAATTATCTAGTTTTTTTGAAAGAGCTGGTCTTATAAAAACACTAGGTAAAGGTATGAAAGGCGATGAAAAATTTGGTTCTATTACTATTATCGGGACAATTTCGCCACCAGGAGGAGATTTTAGCGAACCAGTTACCTCCGCCGCCAAACGGGTAGTTCAAGGTGTTTGGGCTTTAGATCAAAAGCTTGCTTATTTAAAAAACTTTCCAGCCATTAATTGGTTGCAATCTTATTCAAATTATCCTGAATATATTAAAATGTGGTGGGAAAAAAAGGACATTGAATGGCCAGAGATAAAACTAGATTGGAATGGTTGCCGCAATCAACTGAATGAAATTTTATCCCAAGAGAGTAATATCCAAAATATGACACAACTGCTAGGAGAAGGAGGAATGCCTCCGGAGCAGAGATTAGAAATAGTTATTAGCAAAATAATTACAAACGGGTTTTTAATTCAAAATGCATTTGATGAAATTGATGTTTTTACTTCCCCAGAAAAACTCTTGAGTTTAATAAAACTTTTCTTATTATTTTATAAAGAAGGAAAGGAACAAATAAGAAAGGGTTCATTTATTAACACATGGAAGGTTAATCAGGTCGTCAATGAATTGATTAAGTTAAGATATACAATTCCAAATGAAGATTATTTTGAAATAGAATCAATTAAAAATAATATGCTAGACAAATATTTGGATTCGATTTTTAGGTAAAAAATCCAAAAAATATTTGAATTTTACAAAATCTTTGTAAAAGATTAATCAAAAAAAGATGTTATATTTTGAAATTTTGCTTAATTTAATATGAATTAAATTTTCTATTAATTTTGTGCCAAAAAAGTGAAAAATCAGCTTCTATTTGAATGTATATCTAATTAAATAAACGGGTATATAATATAATTTTAAACAACAATGAAAAAATATTAATGCTTGTTTTCTTTTAATAACCTTAAAGAGCAATATTTACATTAATATCTGATTTGGATGATACTTCAAGGTCTTTACAATATTATAGAACTGTATTCAGATCAAGAAGATTTTTTTTATGAAAATATTGACAACTATTTTCGGAACCTATTAAACCACAATTTTAAAAGTTTTACGAGAGAACATGAAGATCTCTTGAGAATCACAGACGAAATAGTAAAAAAATTCAAAAGCGAAATAGTAAAATTGGGTTTTGATAAAACTGAAACTGATAATAAATTCTCTGGTCCCGATTTGAAACTTACTAAAAGGGACTTTGAGGAATTAACAACAATCGAAAAACTCTACAGAAAAAAAATCGCTCCTATTGTTTATGAAATATTTTTAGAAGTGATTTTATACTATATCGCAGATTTGGAGGATGAGTCGTTAATCCTAAACCTAAAATCTAAAGGATTCCTCCCAATAGAATTTATTTTAGAACTCGGTAATTTAAAAAAACTTTATTCAGAAGCTCCTGAAAAATTAGAAAATCTCCGGAAATATATCAAGGTGAAGGATGAAATAATTGCTAAATTTAGGAGTAATAAAGCTAAAATAGAGACTTTGGAGAATATAAGTGAAGTTCAAGATAAATTACAATTGTTATATTTGATTTATAGAATTCTTAATTTCTTCCAATTTATCCGATATTTTGATTTTACGCATTTGAAAGACTATATTGAAGAGAATCAAAATGAATGGCTGTATTCTCTCCCGATCGTAACATTGAAAAATCCGGATCTCTATTTTTGTGGAATATATTTAGCAAATCGGTTTGATATTCAATTAAAAACTGAAAAGATTACCAATTTTTTAAATGATCTATATGAAGAATTTATTGATGAATTTGACGCACCTATAGCCGAATCGACGACAAAATTGTATTATTTTTTTAAATCAACAGAAATAATGAATTTTTGGCTTCCATTTGATAAACTAACACCATTAATACATCTGGATGAAAATTTTTTCAATTCTAACTATCTTAAAGATTGTGAGACCTCTGAATTAGCAGTTATTGTTAAGATGTTTTATGTTCTTAAAATTCAGAATAAAATCGAACCCTCGATTTTAAAGATACTCATCGAAGAGATTGAGCAAAGAGTCACTCCAGAAGGAATTAAACATCATAGAGATGGATTTGTATCTTCAGAGTCAACATATTATGTTATTTTTTTAAATTATATGAGAAATACATTAGATAATTTGAAGGACTATGATCTTTTAGAACCAATTATCGATAGAATTTATAGAAATTTAGAACTTATTAATTTCTCAAGTGAAACTAACCATGATTTAGTAAGTGAAATCTTTTATTCTGTCGAAAGTTTAAAATTGTTCAATTGTATCGAAACAAAAGAAATGATTACTCATTTAGTAAAACACCTATTTCCTCAAGAGGTTGTAGATAAAATAGAAAACAGCGAGCAAATTGCGAAAACGGAAGCACGGTTCAGACATTTGAAAGTTAACCGAATTTCTGGAGAAACCATATATTAAAGAGAAAAAGGAATAAATCTAATAAGTTTAGTGTGGATTTAAAACCTATGTTCAATTAACGCTTATCAAATTCATTTTGAGAGTAGAATAAGATTATTGATATATCAGAATTCTTATTAAATCAGCTATATCATGAATCCGATCCGCCATTTGCTCTAAAAGTACGATACTATCTCTTATACGGAGTAATATGCGAATAGGAATGTCTTCATTTGAGTATAACCCTTCGAGAAATTGCCTATAAATTGAATCAATTTCATTTTCTATTTCATGAATTTCAGTAGTATTATTGAACACGTTTTCCTGATTATCCCTTAGGTTTTTTATCGTAGTCTTTAGAACATCAGCCATGCTGAGTATTTTATTTATTAACTTGCGATATTGTTTACTTATAAATTGTATCTGTTTTTGATCCAAATGAATTTTAGGTAGCATATCAACAAATTCAAGCGGATAATTAATAACATTGTCCATTCTTAATACCAATGCAATAAAATCCCCAAATCCTGCCCCAGATTCCGAGTAATCTTGAATGATCCTCACTTTTATCTCGTCAGCTTCTTCCTCAATGATTTGCATTTTATTCCTTTTCTTTTCAAGTTTCGATTTGTCTTCTGACCAAGAATTAAAATAAACACCCATATCACTGATTATATTGTAAATAATTCTAGAATGATCTATCAATAATGAGATAATCTCTTCCTTGATTTTTCTATTTGATGCCATTTTAAGATTCACTAAATTTTTAATAATCTATGAATATTATATGATTAAATAAATAAAAATCATCAGTATTAAGAATTAAAATAATTCCATAAAAGAATTATTCTAATCTTGTAGGGAAAAAAGGTGCTTCGCTAAAAAAATGGAATTAAAAAGTTTAATGGAAAGATGGAGAAAATACTCTGCAATGTCCGATTTGGGCATTATCGCACGTCGGAAATTTTTCAATAATTGTTTTGATGGAGCTTTAACTTGTGCTGGGATTGTAAGTGGAATATTTTTTGTGTTTCTTTATGGTTCCGCTTCGAACACCCCCGCAAATGTGATTGTGTATGGTTTTTCGACGGCTCTCGCAATTGGCATTAGCGGCTTATGGGGTGCTTTTTTATCAGAAGAAGCAGAAAGAAAGAAAAAGATGGATGATCTTAAGAAGGAGATGGTCATTCTAGACGAAGATGGACTCGCTAGAACTAAAGTGGAATCAATATTAAGAGAAAGCAACATAATTGATGAAGAAGAAGAAATTAAAAAAGCAATGCTAATCCCCTTCAAGAGAGAGAATAAAAAATCAGTACCTAAAAAACACTTAATCTTAATTGAGAAAAATCAGAAAAAAGAGAAATCAATAATTCAACAAGCTGAAAACTTTGCAACAATCGTGGCTTCTTTAGTTGATGGACTTGCTCCAGTTTTAGGCTCCTCACTCCCATTAATTCCATTCTTTTTTGGCACTAGTTTAACTTTACTGCATTTTATCTTCTCTTATATTATCTTAGCAGGATTACTAATATACCTGGGAATATTTTTAGGAAACATTTCTGGAGGAGGTCGTATAAAGTATGCTATTCATCTAATTACAGCAGGAGTCGTGACTTTGCTAATATCTGCATTATTAGGAATTTAAAGACGAAGTAATTAATAATGCTACTTGCTTTAAATAAAATAGTATAATCATGCTTGAAAAATTCAGAACTTACGCGAAAATCACAAATCTTTGGCCAATAGCACGTAGATATTTTGTTAATAATTTTTATGACGGTATGCTCACTGTGCTAGGTATTTTATTAGGATTCTTTATCATAATCTTTCAATCAGAAACTCACACTGTCGATAGTAGACTTGTAATCTTTACTGGCTTAGGAACATCAATTTCAATGTTCTTATCAGGATTAACGGGTTCTTATCTCTCAGAGAAGGCTGAACGACGCAAATTAAAGGATGAGTTAAATAAGGCTATGATACTTGATGAACTTAAAGATGGAAATCTAACAGCTAAGTCTGCAACTCAAGATATCGAAAAAGCAATGCTTATAAAAATAGATAAAAAAAGAAAGCAAACAGAGCGTGATTCGGATGATGAAAAACTGAAAAAAAAAGGTAAAACCATATTAGAACGCGCAGAATTTGTTACTAGTATCGTGGTTGCTTTTGTAAATGGACTCTCTCCTTTCTTGGGAGGGTTAATTTCCCTGATCCCTTTTTTCTTTCAAGCTTTAGCTGGCTTTGTTACATTCTTAACTTCATTCATAATTATCTTAATCTCAATAATTTTACTAGGAATATTTTTAGGTTTAGTATCCAAAGAATCAATCATTAAAAATATACTTCAAATGCTACTCGCATTTGCACTGACAATTGGTATATCCTTTCTGATTTTAGGAGCGTAATAAATTTTACTTATCTAACACTTCTTATTATTGCCGTTTTAAAGCCTAAAATTTATAAGTCGTTCAGAACCAAAATTTTAATATTTTTTAAAATACTTTTTTAAGAAAAGTTCGCCTAAAACTCGAGACTAAAAAATGAAATCTTTTATAGGTATTGATATTGGGTCATTAGCAACTAAAATTGCATTAATCAGTGAGAAAAAGTTAATCGATCACCGTACAGAACGTTCCACATACAATTTCAAAA
>Ga0315542_1000376_pt1 | contig 27631 bp, 16 predicted proteins | sample SalMarSW160120MG_FD_202541 | JGI IMG/M metagenome (GOLD analysis project Ga0315542, IMG submission 202541) | Salt marsh sediment microbial communities from the Plum Island Ecosystem LTER, Massachusetts, United States - Salt Marsh Sediment SW1601-20 ... | reverse complement strand
TCCACCCAGCGGTTCGGCTTCCAGTTCACCTTCTTCCGCATCGGCCTCGCCCCGCGCGCCCCTCGCCTCGCCTCGGCGTGGAACGCGACGGATCTGATCATGGGCCATGCCGCCGTCACCGACCTCGGCGGCCGGCGCCATCTCTTCACGGAGGTCCTGCACCGGGCCATCCCGCTGCTGGGGCAGTTCAACCCGTACCCCGACAGCCTGATCGCCTGGGTCCGCGCTCCCGCCGGGGCCGGCGGCCGCTGGACTCTGTGCTGGAACGGCGAGGGGTTCGACGTCGCCATGGTGGACAGCACCCGGCAGCTCGGCTTCAGCCTGGCGACCCGTCCCCTGAAGCCGCTCGTCCTCGAAGGCCCCAACGGCTTCAGCCGCAAGGGCCGCGAGCCTGCCGCCGCGAGCCAGTACTACAGCTTCACGCGGCTCGCGGTGAGCGGCTCGCTGACTGCAGACGGCCGGCCGCGGCGGGTGCACGGGCAAGCCTGGTTCGACCAGGAGTTCGGCTCGCACCAGCTCGGGGCCCGGCAGGTCGGCTGGGACTGGTTCAGCCTGCAGCTCGACGACGGTCACGAGCTCATGCTGTACCAGCTGCGCGGTCCCGCCGGCCGGAGGGACTGGGCCCTCGGCACGCTGGTGCAGCCGGACGGAACGGCTACCTACCTGTCCGGCGCCGACTGGCGTCTGTCGCCCGAGGGGAGCTGGAAGAGCCCGGCGACGGACACGGTCTACCCGCAGCGCTGGCATCTGGAAGTACCCGCGGCGGACCTGGACCTGAACGTGGTGCCGCTCCTGATGGCGCAGGAGAACCTCAGCCGCCTGGCCGACCTGCACTACTGGGAGGGGGCCGTCGAGGTGCGTTCGCCCGGGTCCGCCGGCCGGCGCCTCGGGCAGGGCTACGTGGAGATGACCGGCCGCGGCAAGGGCAACCGCCCGCCTCTCTGAGACAGGGTGCGAACCCCACATTCCAAAATCGAGAAGAGCCGGACCCGTCCCCTGTCATGGCCGGTCCGCACCATCGTCGCCCGCCGCGACGGCCGCCTTCGGCGACCTGTCCGCCCGGAACAGGCCCCAGTGCTTCTCCACGTCGTCGGGATCAGGGCCGCCCTTCCAGTTCTCGTCGAAGGCCTCGAAGAAGAAGACCGTCTGCTGCTGCGCATCGGCCCAGGCGCGGACGGCGTCGTAGAACTGCTTCTGCTCGCTCTCGCCGGCCCGACCCTTGATCAGCTCGGCCTGCTCACCTTGGTCGTGGACGGACGTGGCCCAGCCCGTCTCGCCGATCACGACGGTGCGCGTGGGGTGCATCTCCTGGACCGCCGCCAGCTGGCCCGCGAGCCACGGCAGGGCTGCGTCCACCTGCAGGCCGTGCCACATGGGGTGCGCATGCATCGTGATGAAGTCGATCTGCGCCGCCAGCAACCGGCTCTCCGGCTTGTTCCAGAAATCGAAGTCGTCCGCCACGGTCACCGGGACCGCGACCTGCGCCCTGACCCGGCGCACGGACTCGATCAGGTCGGGCAGCGGGCATTTGTGGTCCGACCAGGAGATCTGGGTCTCGTTGCCCACGCTCACGGCCAGAACGATCTCGCGATAGACGTTCGCCAGATGGACCGCGGCCTGGATCTCGCGATCGTTGGCGGCTGTGTCCACGGGAGCGATCCACACGCCGAGCATCACCTTCATGTCCAGTCCGTCGTCGCGGATCGTGACCAGCAGCGGTTCGGCGAACTCCGCGGACCCGTAGATGCGCAACAGGTTCCAATGTGGAATCATCAGGTGCAGATCCTGGCGGATCTCCGCGGTCGTGGGAGCGGGGCCCCCGGGGCGCTGACCGTCGTGGTGGGGTCCGTAACATATCGCGTTGCCGATCCAGCGGTTGCCGCTGAGCGGCCGGAAGGTGCGGACGACGAAGGCAGTCTCGCCGAGCCGGAATTCCTCGCCGGAGCAATCGCCACAGCCGGCCAGACCGGCCGTCAGCCAGGCGGCGATCAGGATCGCCGGAATGGGACGCGCACGCATGGTCTTGGCTTCCTGCTCGGCGATGACGGGACGGATCCCGTCGCGCTCACGACCCGGCGCCGGGAGCCGCGATCGCCCCCGGCTTGCCCCTGCGGCGCTCGAGCTCCTGGCGCACCGCGCCGGCCGTGGTCTCGGTGATCGGGTACCGCGCGACCGCCCAGATGGCGATGGCCGAAGCCACGATGGGGATGCCGGCGTCGCAGAGACGCATCAGGATGATGGACCGGGGGGCTTGCCCTCCACCCAGCGCCACGTCGAATCCCGTAGCGTTCAGCAGATAGCCGCCACCGAGCAGTGCCGCGGCCATGCCGAGCTTCACCGTCCACCAGAAGATGGATCCGAACATGCCCTCGCGGCGCTGGTGGGTCTGCAGCTCGTCCGTGTCCACCACGTCGGCGATCATCGACGGCATCAGCGTGAACAGGCCGCCCAGGCCGAAGGCCAGCAGCGGCGCGGGCATCACCGCCAGCAGCGGGAATTTCGGGTTGTAGCAGATCCATTTCAGCGCGTAGCCGACCATGGACAGCCCCGTGGACACGAAGAACGCGCGCCGCTTGCCGATCCTGGTGCCGAGCCAGGTGATGAACACGACCACGAGGAACGTGCACACCGCACCCACCGTGCCGGCGTATCCGGCGTACTTCGCACCCTGGGTCTGGTCCCCGCCGCACACGTAGTAGATGATCACGTAGAACTGGAACGACGAGATGAGCATGAAGCCGTTGAACACCAGGAAGGTGGCCAGACACAACTTCTGGAACGGACGGTTCGACAGGGTCGTACCGAATCCCTTGAAGAAGCTCTCCAGGTTGTACATCAGCCCGCCGGGCGCTTTTACGGCCTCCTGGGCTCTGGCGGCCTGCGTCTCGGCCACGGCGACGTCCAGCATGCGCTCGCGCAGGAAGATGGCCGGCAGCACTCCGAGCCCCATGGCCACCACCGCAACGATGATCGCCAGGGCGGCCGCGCCGGCCACCTGATCGGGGAAGAATCCCTTGTACGTCATGATCCAGAGGAACCAGGGGGAGACCACGTAGGCCAGCTGACCGAGGAAGTTCTGCGTACCCATCAGGCGCGTACGCTCGTGGTAGTCGGGAGTCAGTTCGTAGCCGAGGGCCACCCAAGGGGTGGCGAACACCGTGTAGCCCATGTAGAAGACAATCGACATGACCAGGAAGTAGACGAAGTAGAAAGTCTCGCTATGGCCGCGCGGCAACTGCCACAGCAGCGCAAAGATGACGCCTGCGGCGATGGCACCAACGAATATGTACGGTCGACGCCGTCCCCACCGGGTGCGGGTGTTGTCGGAGATGAAGCCCATGAGCGGATCGGTGAACGCGTCGGTCAGCCGCGGCAGAGCTCCCAGCCATCCCACCAGCGCCGGGTTCATGCCGAGGCCCAGGTTCAGGACGATCATCATGCCGCCGCTGGCGGCCGCCAGCAGGTTGTTGACGAAGGCTCCCGCACCGTACGCTGCTCGATGCGTCAGCTTGATGCGGTCCTGCGGCGCCGTCCGGGTGTGCGCGGCGGGATTCATGGGCATCGTGTCCTTCGCGCGGTTTCACTGCTGCGTCGAGCATGCAGGAGATTCTTTGTACGAAACCCGAACAAAGTACCTCGGTCCCGCTTCCGGCGTCAAGACGATTCTGGAATGAGAGACCGCCCCCGACCCTCCGGCAGCCGATCCCACGAAATCAGGAAATCCCCCAGGGCTCCATCCGTTGCCTTATCATAGTAACCGCTTTATCATGAAGCTGATAGATGGAATGAGATGGGCGGGCATGAACCTGGCCATGTCTCAATTTTGGACTTGATTCGGTTACCGAACATAGTCTAGAATGGACCCATGAAATTCGCGCACGCAAAGTTACGCCACGGGAACCGTACCATCCGCAAGGCGGGGATCGCGAGGGATGTCCGTGGCAGGAGGGTCGTCTTCAACAAAGGGGTCTCAGAAATGAAGAGCATTGGTATTTCGATCTGCATGGTCGCCGTCCTGATCTGCTCGAGCCCGGGCGCGGGCCTCGCGCTTCAGCCCTACAGCCAGAACTTCGAGGGCCTGGTGCAGTCGGATCCCGACGCGCTGGCCAACGACGGGTGGCTGGTCTTCGGCAACGTCTTCGCTCCGGACATGACCTACCTCTACGGGTACGGTCCCTTCCCGGCCCCCAACGGCACCAACGCCTTCTGCCAGATCGTCACGGGGGAAGGTGGGGCGGAACAGGGCGCCCAGCAGCTCGTCGTCATCAGCGACTACAACAACGGCGATCAGGCCAACGGCGACCTCATCGAGTCCAACGTCTACCAGGAGCAGCCCATCGATGCCGGGAACGTCGGTCAGAGGTGGCATTTCGAGTTCCAGGCCAAGCTGGGCAACATCGCGGGAAGTACGACCGCGCTCGCATTCATCAAGACGCTGGATCCCAACAACGGCTACGCCACGACCAACTTCATCACGGCGGACATGACGTCCATTCCCGCCACGTGGTCCGGCTATGCGCTCTCGATCGACATCGACGCGAGTCTGGAAGGTCAGCTCCTGCAGATCGGCTTCGCGAACACCGCGACGAACTACGAGCCGTCGGGGATCTTCTACGACAACATCGACTTCTACAGCGGACCGGTCGCAACCGAGCAGTCGAGCTGGGGCAACGTGAAAGCGCTGTACAAGTAGAGCTTGGAACGGCTTTTTCTTCGATGACCGGGGCCCGGGATTTCCGGGCCCCTTCGTTCGTCACCAGGGCAAGATCGCTTCCTGCGGGATGTCGAGCCGGATGAGGTCGATCCGGCCGCTGCGGGAGAACAGCTCCGCGCTCAGGCGGACGTCGAGCATGTTTCCGGGTTGCTCGACCACGGACCCATCCGCGAAGGTGACACGCAGCTTCCAGGCGTCGCTGCCGACCAGCTCGTAGATCACCGGTACCTGGCAGAGCGTGAAGGCCAGGCTGCTGGGGGGCAGCGGGAGCGAGCGGGTTCGCGCCCCGACGTCGTAGAAACGAAACGTCGCGGGCTGTTCCAGGAACTCCCGGGATCGCAGGAGCACGGGCCGGAAGCGCACGGCGCCGCTCTCGATGCGGACACCGAGCTCGCCCAGGCGGGTGAGGATCTCCTCCTTCACCTGTCCGGTCATGCCCGGCTGTTTCGCTCCCCCGTCGGCCGGCGTGTGCGAGTAGGGGTCGGTCGGAAAGGCGCCGTACTCGGCGACCGTCTTCTCGTAGCCGAGGCCCGAGCGGATCCGGTGGAACATCCTGGCGAAAGCCTCCAGAATGGCCGGGGGCCGGCCTTCCTGCGCGGCCCGCAGGCAAGTCTCCTGAACGGCCAGCAGCAGCTTGGCGACCATGTGCCAGTAGATGCAGCCCAGGCCTTCGTATCCGAACATGACCCCGGACCGGCCGGTGTACGACTTGTGATGGAAAACGTCCTCGAACAGGTCCAGGATCGCGTTCCGATCCCGCGCGACCGCCGGTGACCATTCCTCCTGTTCCGCGAGACGGTCCAGGGCTGACGCGAGATCGTCGGCGTTGCGCAGATCGCCCTGGAAGCGCAGGATCCCGTCGGCATCCCGGGCAAGCAGCGAGCGGTTCCCGGCCGCCAGCAGGTCCTTCAGCAGGGGAACGGCGTTCACCTGCGCTGCCGGTAGCCGGTTCTTCTGCAGGAAGCCCGGCAGCACCCGTTCCGGGTAGAGCATGAAGCTGCGCTGAGCGGGCCGGTACAGGGCGCTGGCGAAGAGCCGCTCGAGCAGCGCCAGCGCCTCGTCGGGCTCGAGCACGCCCGAATCGAGCACCGCGACCTGACCTTCCAGCATCTCCTGGAGATGCGCCACCTCGACGCCGGACCCGTCCTCCGTGATCTCCAGCAGGTTGTAGGTGTGATAGAGCCCGTCCTCGCGCCGGTTGGCGGCGATGCTCCGGTCGAGGTACTCCAGAGCGGTGCGGCACATTCCGGCCACCCGGCGGATCGCGAGGGGGCTCTTGCCCGAGAAGCCCCGGGCGTAAACCGTTTCCCGGTAGGTTGAGAAGGCCTCCCCCAGAGCATCCATCAGCCGCTTCCGGTCCCGTGGGTCGAGACCGTCCGCCGCGAGCAGATGCCGTTCGGCCTCCAGGGTGGACTCGACGCGCCCGAACCAGTCGGCGACTTCCTGGGATACGGGCAATTCCGCGCCGCCTCTTCTCGCCGTCAGGTCGGCGAGGAGGGAGAGACATCGCCGGAGATGGCAGAGGGTGACGACCGAGACGCCCCCACCGCCGAGGGCATTGTTGGCGTCGTTCCATTCCGGTCGCTGGGTGTTCATCCAGATGCCGGCGTCGGGGATCAGGTTCGACAGCTTGGCAAGGGCCGGCACGAGCAGCTTCTCGAGGAGAGTCGCGTGGTAGACGGATCCATCCGGCGCGGTCACCAACTTGCCGTCCGCACCCAGGTTCGCGACCCGTTCGTCGATGTGCGCGGCACGCGCCGTGTCGAAATCGATCGTCCGGGTGGGATCCCGGAAGATCGCCGGATAGGGCCTGATGCGGTAGGGGACGTCGGCGTAGCTGAATATCTCGGCACCGAGCAGCTCCCCGAGCGCGGTGGGAACGTGGCGGTCGAGGGCCTCGAGAAGCCTGAGCAGGTAGATGATCTGGTGGTCGCCCCAGTACCCGATGTTGCTCCAGGGATCGCCGGGCGCGGGGACTTCCCATTCCACGCCGCCGCGCGTGATCCGGTAGGGATTGAACCCGTCCACGGTCGAGGCGTTGACGAACTTGGCGACGATGCTCGGCAGGAATCCGGGGAAGGCCGAGCACAGGGCTTCCCAGTTCTGGAAGATGTCCCGCCAGTTGCCCTCGTAGCTGAGCTGCCGTTCTCCCGCCCGGTTGCGCACGCGGATCGAGAAACGGTTCCAGGGCCGGCTGGGATCGCCGTGGCGGCGGCCGAAGTAAAGCGGAAGGTACTCGTGGCACAGGCGCGCGAAGTCCGGGTCGCCGGTCCTGTGACCCAGCTTGCGGAGCTCCTGGACCGACATGACGTCCGGCAGCTCGTCGAGCAGTGCTCGCTGGCGAGCCCCGACGGCGCGATTGCGGGCGCGCAGGAACGCGCCGAAGTCCGCGACGGGGATCTCGTCGTTCCGGACGAAGACGCCACCGCGCATGTTGTTGAACAGCACGTTCGCGAAATGATGGGTCCAGCACTCGGGCCGGTTCGTCAGCTGGAGACCGTCGGCGCTGGCCACGATCTGCCGGAGCTTCTCGCCGGCCTGCCGGAGGCTCTCGGTGATCCGGCCGGCCAGGTCCTCTTCCCGAAGGATCCGTTGCCGCAGGGCGGCGATCTGCACGTGATCCCGGCCGGTGTCGCCGACGAGATGCCAGGACCGGGATTCGCCCGGCTCCAGGTCGAGGCTGCAGCTCACCAGGTAGTTGCCCCGAATGCCGTTCAGGACGCTCGCCGGGGCCAGGACCCCTCCGCGGCGGAAGGCGGCCACCGCATCGAGCGAGAGATGAACCCGGAAATCCTCCAGGCCGCAGCACCAGACCGTGTTCGCCCGCAAGACCTCCAGGGCCTCCGCCCGGTCGGCGATGCCGGCGGTGAGCGAGTAGATGCCGAGGCTGGCTTCGGGATCCACTTCCGACTTCTTGTAGGCGTCGACGAGGTTGCTCGAATGCTGGTACAGGGCCAGGGGGGCACCGTACGGCAGGATGTTCCGCAGACCGTCCAGCAGGGTCACCCGGACGGGAGAGGGGCTCCGGTTCTCCAGCGTCGACGTGCGCACCCAGCCGAACTCGTCGGCAGCCGACCAGCGGCAGCTGAAGGCCAGACCGAGGCCGTGCTGGATTTCCTCGCGGACGAGGCTGTTGCAGGTCGTGGTCTTGTAGAGGTTCCGTTCGATCGCGGCCGGCGCGGCGCTCGTCTCGCTGAACGGCTGCCACAGGAGGGGCGGGTCCGTCTCGCGCTCGATGCGAACCAGGGTCAAGGGCCCCGTGTGGTGGTGAGCGTCGTGCAGCCGGTCCACCGTCTCGTAGGGAAACAGGCTGCCCTCGGGATCGATCCGCCCGGCCGTGAGTCCTCCCCCCGAGGTGATGAACATCCAGAGGTCGGTGTCGCTCGCCAGGGTCATCAGGAAAGGAGCCAGGCGATGATAGGCCGAGATGCGGTAGTGCAGCTCGCCATCCCTAATGACGAAGCCGCCGGCCGGAGACGCCGGCACGATCGCGACGGAAGCCGGAACGCCAGCGGGTCTCGGTTCGTGTTCCATGGTTCCTACTTCAACAGGACCATGCCACGGGATACCTGGCCCTTCGCGGTCCGCAGCACGTACCGGTACTGGCCCGCGGCGACGGGCCGGCCGTCGTCCGTCTTGCCCTCCCAGATCACATGGTGCTCGCCGGCGGCGAGTTCCCCCTGCTGCAGGTCGGCGATCCTGCGGCCCGCGAGATCGAACACGGAGATGGTGACGGGTCCCGACCGCTCCAGACTGAAGTCGATGCGGGTCCTGGGGTTGAACGGGTTCGGGTAGTTCTGGCGCAGGGTCACGCCGATCCCGGGGTTTTCGGGGACGTCCGAGAGCATGAAGAAATTGAAGATCACGTTGTCGTAGAAGATCCCCGACGGCTCGTAGTTCGTCGCGGTGTTCATGAAGCCGAACTGCAGGATCTGACCCTCGAGGCTCGCGTCGATCCTGATGTAAAGCGAGAAGCCGGACCACGTGACCGGGATGGACGTCATGTCCGCCGTGATGAAGTTCGTCAGGGCATAGCCGCTGCTCGGGTCCAGCGTCTTGATGAACGCCTGTGCGGTCGAGCTTCCTGCGATGTTGCCCAGCTTGGCCTGGAAAGCGAACTCCCAGATCGAGCCGACGTCGCCCGCCTCGATGGTTTGCTCCTGGTAGACGTTGGACTCGATGAGGTCGCCGACGCCATGATCGAGGTTGTTGTAGTCGCTGTAGACGACGAGCTGCTGGAGGCCCTGGTCCGGCCCGCCTTCCCCCGTGACAATGTCGCAGAAGGCGTTGGTGCCGTTGGGAGCCGGGAAGGGACCGTATCCGTAGAGGTAGCCCCCGCCCGGATCGAAGACGTTGCCGAAGACCAGCCACCCGTCGTTGGCCAGCGCGTCGGGATCCGCCAGCACCAGGCCCTCGAAATCCTGGCTGTAGGGAGCGAGCGCCAGGCCCACCGCCGGGGTCAGGCAGGCCAGCGCGACCAGCGTGCATGCAACCATAGTTCTCTTGTTCATGAGGAGACCTCCGTTGAAGAACACCCTCTCGGTATCGCCTTCGGCCTGCTTGCCCCTGGCACGGGCACGGCCCTCGTTGCTTTCCGGATCCGGCCAGCGCTTTCCGGAATCCGGGCCGTCCCCCTGCCGGTGGTCCCCGCGGCCGGGAACAATGGTCTCTTGACAGGATGAGCACCATCATACACTATGTTCGGAGCCCGAACAAAGGATATATTGGGGCCGCGGGGGGCGCAAGGCGGGCCGGCCGGAGCATGCCCGCCCCCACGGCGAGGAGCCGGATCTCGGGGAGAGAAGCCTCATGTCCGGATACGGCTTTCCTGACGGCTTTCTCTGGGGCGTGGCCACCTCGGCCCAGCAGATCGAGGGCGCGCGCGACGAGGGCGGCCGCCGGGAGTCGATCTGGGATCGCTTCGCCGCCGAACCGGGCCGAGTAGCGGACGGCTCGAGCCCCGCTGTCGCCTGCGACCATTACCATCGGTGGCGGCAGGACATCGCGCTCATGACGTGGCTCGGCGTCGGCGCCTACCGCTTCTCCATCGCCTGGCCACGAATCATTCCCACCGGCACCGGCCCGATCAACACCGCTGGACTCGATTTCTACGACGCCCTGGTGGACGGTCTGCTGGCGGCCGGCATCCAGCCCTTCCCCACCCTCTACCACTGGGATCTGCCGCAGGCGCTGCAGGATCGCGGAGGCTGGGGAGCGCGCGACACGGCCCAGGCCTTCGTGGAGTACTGCAGCGCCGTGACCCGGCGCCTGGGCGATCGCATCCGCTTCTGGGTGACCCACAACGAGCCCTGGTGCGTCGCCACGCTCGGCCACGAGGAGGGCCACCATGCCCCCGGTCACCACGATCCCGCCGAGGCGCTGCGCGTGGCCCACCACCTGTTGCTGTCCCACGGCTGGGCGACCGAGGCCCTCCGGCGGGACGTGCCCGGGGCCGAGATCGGGATTGTGCTGATCCACTGCCCCGCCTATCCGGCCAGCGCGAGCGAGGCCGACCGGGACGCGGCTCGCTGGTTCGACGGGTTCTTCAACCGCTGGTATCTGGATCCCTTGTTCAGGGGCTCGTATCCGGCCGACGCGATCGCCGACAGGGTCGCCCTCGGCCACCTGGGGGGGGCCGACCTGCCGTTCGTGGCGGACGGGGACCTCGCCGCCATCGCCGCGCCCCTCGATTTCCTGGGCTTCAACTACTACAGCCGCGTCGTCATGCAGGCCGGTCCACACGGCCGGCCCGTGGCGGTGAAAGCCGTTCCTGCGAAAGAGCTCACGGGCATGGGCTGGGAGGTCTTCCCCGAAGGCCTGGACGCGAGCTTGAGGCGCGTCCACCGCGAGTACCAGCCCCGCCGGATCTACATCACCGAGAACGGGGCGGCGTACGACGATCCGGTGGAAACCGAGGGCCGGATCCCGGACCCTAGGAGGATCGCCTACCTGCGCGAGCATCTGCTGGCGGCTCGCCGGGCCATCGCGGCCGGCGTGCCGCTGGCGGGATACTTCGCCTGGTCCTTGCTGGACAATTTCGAATGGGGATTCGGCTACACGCAGCGATACGGTCTCTTCGCGGTCGATTTTGAGACCCAGGAGCGTACTCCGAAGGACAGCGCCTACTGGTATCGTGACATCGTGGCGGCCGGCGCCGTCGATCATCCTTCCACTCCCGCAAACCGAGGAGAATCCCGTGCGTGCGATCCTTGAGGGCGGTTTTCACCCATCCCGCCGGCTGGCCGCGGTCTGGGCGCTGATCCTGTTCGTGCTGCCGGTGGGAGCCGGGGCCCAGCCGGCGAGCGCCGGCCTTCCCGAGATCGAGGTCGTGAACGACGCCACCGGATCGCGGCTCCTGGTGAACGGCCGGGACTTCATGGTCTTCGGGATGAACTGGGACTACGTGCCCATCGGCCAGAACTACACCTACAGCCTGTGGAACCAGCCGGACGAGATCATCCGCGCCGCCCTGGACGAGGAGATGCCCCTGCTCAAGAACATGGGGGTCAACGCCATCCGCCAGTACGTGGGCATACCGCCGCGCTGGGTCGCGTACATCTACGAGAAGTACGGGATCTACACGGTGCTCAACCATACCCTCGGACGCTACGGGTTGACCGTCGACGGCGTGTGGCATCCGTCGACCGACTACAGCGATCCCAGGGTACGGGAGCTTCTCGAGGCCGAGATGGCGGCCGTCGTGGACCAGTTCAGGGAAACGCCGGGCATCTTGATGTGGCTGCTGGGCAACGAGAACAACTACGGGCTGACCTGGTCCTCCTTCGAGATTGAGAACCTGCCGAAGGGTGAGCGGGACAAGGCGCGGGCGCGCTATCTCTACTCGCTCTTCGGCGAGATCATCCGGGAGGTCAAGCAGCACGATCCTCACCGGCCGGTGGCGATCGCCAACGGGGACGTGCAGTACATCGACCTCGTCGCCGAGGAGTGCCCGGATCTGGACATCTTCGGGGCGAACGTCTATCGCGGCATTTCGGCGCGGGATTTCTTCCAGGTCGTGCACGACAAGCTGGGCATTCCGGCCCTGTTCACCGAGTTCGGTTCCGATGCCTTCAACGCCATCACCATGAAAGAGGACCAGGCCATGCAGGCGCACTACCTGCTGGGCCAGTGGGAGGAGATCTACGAGCAGTCGGCCGGCAAGGGGCTGGTCGGCAACGCCATCGGCGGATTGATCTTCCAGTGGAGCGACGGCTGGTGGAAGTACGGCCAGGACAGCAACTTGGAGATCCACGACACGCATGCCTCCTGGGCGAACGCCGGCTACGCCGAGGACTACCGCCAGGGCGAGAACAACATGAACGAGGAGTGGTGGGGCATCACCGCCAAGGGATTTCCCGACACGCGCGGGCTCTACGACGTCTACCCGCGCGCGGCTTACTATGCCCTGCGCGAGGCGTTCCGTCTCGATCCCTACGCCGCCGCCACGGACCTCCAGGCCATCCGGACCTGGTTCGGCCGCATCCAGCCGATGGGGGCGGTCCTCGAGGCGCGCGGCGACAAGGCCGCCCTGCAGACCTCCGTGCTCAGCAAGGTCCGGATGTCCGAGCTGCGCATGAAGTTCGAGACCTACAGCACCGGCGGCAAGGACATCACGACGCCGCCCGCCTCTGATCCGCAGACCAGCTTTCCGGCGTTCCGCGGCTTCGATCATCTGCAGTCCACCTTCGTCGGCATCGAGGCCAAGCCGACCGAGGCCGTCACCGGCCGCCTGTCCTTCAGCTTGCTCGGCCGCGTGCCCGACAATCCCATCGACGAGATCTTCTACGAGAACCGCGGCCGGTCCCGCACGCTGACCGACCCGCAGGGGGACCTGGTCGAGATCGAATCGCTGGAACGCGTGAAGATCTACCAGGCCTCGATCCTGTGGGACGATCGGTGGTTCGACTTGCAGAGCTTCTACCGCACCGGTCATCTGCACTGGCAGTATGAGGGCGACTTCTTCGGCCTGTATCACGATGCCTTCTACGGCGAGAATCTCGACATCTACAACGGCGACGCGCCAATCGGTTTCGAGGTCCACGGCAAGAAGCTCTTCGATGGCCTGGCGGTGGCCCTGGGACCGCAGCTGTGGTGGGGCGCCAACCCGGCGGTCTTCGTCAAGTGCAGCCGGCCGCTGGCCGGAATCCAGTGGACCGGGATCTTCCAGGAGGACTTCGCGCGGCAGACCCAGGTGACCAGCTCGGTCGCCATTCCCGTCCGCGTCACCCGCAAGGCCTCGCTGCAGATGCAGACCCCTCTGGGCCCCTTCGAATTCGAGGGCGGGGCCCTCTGGTCGGGTCAGCCGCGGGTGGGCGAGTCCTTCCAGCTGGTGAGCGACGACGTTCTAGAGGCCGGCGGCCCGGTCAGCCCCGGCGAGATCCACGAGGACACGATCAAGGATGAGGACACCTTCGGCTTCCGGGGCAAGCTGATCTGGCAGAAGGGTCGCTGGAACTGGTACGGGCAGGGCGCCTACATGGGGCTGGTGGCGGAGGCGGGTCCGACGGCCATCCCGACCTTCACCGGCTGGGAGCTCAAGGACAGCGGATCCGGCAACCAGGTCAACGCGCTCACGGGATTGGCGGTCTCCATGGGCAACTGGCAGGTCGGGCCCAACTTCCTGTGGCAGAAGCCGATCGTGGGTCCCATGCCCTCACCGGAAGACATGCCAGGCACTCAGGGGAGGACACGCAACATCCTCGACGATCCCTTCGCGGTCCTGGGCAATCGCGAGACCAAGGCCGCCGAGATCATGCTGACCTACGATCCCACCCCGGCCACCTGGCTGTGGGCCTGGGACAACGACATCCGCGAGGACGCCCGCCTGGCGGGCAGCCTGGGCTTCGTCTTCCGGCGTCACGAGACGACGGCAGACGCCGGCCTGTTCATCTCGAAAGAGGGCGCGATCTACGCCTTCCCGGGAGGCACGCCGCCCCGGGATCTCTGGGAAATCCACGGCCGGGTGATCAAGCGCTTCGGCCTGACCACGCGCATGATCAGCCACATCTACTACGGGACGGCCGAGCCCAACGGCGCCGACAAGCGGCTGGTCCACCGGTTCGGGGTGGACAGCCGGATCGCGTGGCCCAGGGTGGCGCTGGCCGGCTTCGTGAAGATCAACGACTACGGTCCCTACGACTACCACCGGGATCATAACCTGACCTTCCCCCTGCAGCTGATGGCGGATCTCTCGTACACGCTGGGCAAGCCGTTGTGGTTCGGCTTGCCGGAGACCAAGCTCGGTGTCCGGTGGACGTACCGCACCCTGGACCGGTATTCCAATCGCTACCAGCCCGCGGGCGTGCCGCCGCCCGCGGAGGGGGAGCTCTACCCGGCAGGCCTGCCGGAGGGGAGGGAATGGGAGATCCGGACCTACCTGCACTTCGCCGTCCACTAGGCTCGGTGCAGGTTCAAGGGTGCAGGTTCAGGGGAGCGTGCCGTAGACCCGGACCCAGTCCACGAGCATGGTCTGCGGAAACACGGTGCTGGCGTTCGGGGGGCCGACCCAGTAGCCCCCAACGGCCACGTTGAGCAGAATGAAGAAGGGGTGGTCGAACACCCAGCTCGCGCCGGGCGGAAGGTCGGCCGGGGTGACGGTGAAGTAGGCGTAGCCGTCGACCAGCCAGGTGATGGAATCCTCGTCCCATTCCAGGGCGAAGACGTGGAAGCCCAGGTTGAAGCCGCCCTGGGCCAGGACGTGTTCCATGGTCAGGGCCGTGATGCCGGAGTATCCCGGGCCATGGAGGCTGCCGTGCAAGATGCGGGGCTCCTGGCCACGGTATTCCATGATGTCGATCTCACCGCACTGCGGCCAGCCCACCTGATCGATGTCGGAACCGAGCAGCCAGAAGGCCGGCCAGATTCCCTGCCCCACGGGGAGCTGGATCCGGGCCTCGAAGCGGCCGCGGGTCTGCGCGAAGAGGCCCTGCGTCTTGATGCGGCCGGACGTGTACGGCTGGCCCAGGTAATCCTCCTGCCGCGCCGTGATGGCCAGATGCCCCTCGCCGTCCAGACTGACGTTGGCCGGGCGGTCCGTGTCGTACTCGAGCTGGGCGTTCCCCCAGCCGGTGCCGATGTCGAATCGCCAGCGCGTCGAGTCGGGGGACTGGCCGGCGGATCCGGTGAAATCGTCCTGCCAGGTGATCCCGTACTCCGCGGGCTGATCCTCCTCGCTGCAGGCGGCCAGGGTGGCCAGGACGCCCAGAATCAGCAGAAGCCCGGCAAGCACCATGGGACGTTTCATGTCGCGGACCCCTCGGGGAAGAGACTACGAGGCGACCTCGATGACCGGAAAGAGACGGGAGTCCTCGAGCGCCGCCTTCAGGACCAGCGTGGCGGCGCCGAGCGCCACCGACTGGGGACCGAGCTTGCTGATCAGGATCTCCGCGGCCGCGACCGAGGTGAGGAGCGTCCGGCTGCGAACCCTCTCGCGCAGGGGAGCGAGCACCAGCTCGCCGAGCCGGGCGAGGTCGTCCCCCAGGACGACCATGGCGGGGTTCATGAGGTTCAGCAGGCCCGCGATGACGGTGCCCAGGTGCTCGGCCGCCTCGCTGACCACCTGCAGGGCGAGACGATCGCCCGCCAGGGCGGCATTCTCGATGTCATGAACGGTGAAGGCCTTTGCGGTCAGGTGGCTCTCGGGGAAATCGGCGGCCAGCTCGGAGGCTCGAGCCTCGAGCGCCGAGCTGCCGACGAAGGTGGCCAGGCAGCCCCTCAGGCCGCAGATGCAGGGTGACCCATGCGGGTCGATGGACACGTGGCCGATCTCGCCCGCGAAACCCGATGAACCCCGGTAGATCTCCCCGTTGATGATATGACCGGAACCGATGCCGGTCGCCACCTTGATGTAGGCGAGATGATCGACGCCGACCCCCAGGCCCCACCAGTGTTCGGCGAGGGCCCCCAGGTTGGCGTCGTTGTCCACCAGCAGGGGAACGCCATGGTGCTCGCCGAGGTCATCGAGCCCGAGCCGCCCTTCCCAGGCCGGAAGCACGACGGTCGAGAGCCGATCCGGGTGAGCGGGATCCACCGGGCTGGGCACGGCGACGCCGATGCCGACCAGGGGTCGCCCCGCGGCCACCGGCGCCGCGAGACAGCGCCGGCAGAGCTCGGCGACGAGCCGGCGGGTCCCCGCCGGATCGGAGCGAACGGGATGATCCTCGGCCTCCCAGGCCAGAACCCTGCCCCGCAGATCCGTCAGGGCGGCCGCCACGTGGGACCCGCCCATCTCGACACCCAGGATGACGCAGACGTCGTCCTGGAACTCGAGGACGATGGGGCGGCGACCCCCGCGGGACGGCCCCTCGCCGACCTCCGCGACCAGGCTGGTGGGCAGGATCTCGTTGATGATCTCGGACACGGTGGACCGGGAAAGCTCAGCTCGCCGCGCGATGTCCGCCCGGCTGATCCGGCGCTCCTCCCAGATCAGCCGGAGCACGGCGTCCGCCAGCGGGCGCGGGCGGTCGGGATCCGTTCGTCGCAGGCCTTTCCAGGCCAGGATCTCGTCTTGCATCCTGTCATCTCCTCCGGTCGCCAGGCTTCCGCGACCGGATTCTATTTGTGCCAGTAGATGTTGTCCACCAGCACGAGCGGGGCGTCGTCGGTGCTGAGCACGAGCTGCCCGATGTGGTTCCAGGGAGCCGCGAGCTGGAAATCGGCCAGCGGGATGTCCAGGGAGCTCCATTGACCGGCGACGAAGGCCGGCGTGGTGCTCGCGTCGAAGGTCAGCTCCGCCTCGCCGATGGAGCTGCCGTCGTTCTGGTCGAAGGCGACGACCTTGACGCTGAAGTCCGTGCCCACGGGCGCATAGAGGTCCAGGTGCAGGTGAGTCATCTGGGAGGCGTCGATCGTCTGCGTCGTGAACACGATGCCCACGAAATTCAGGTTGGAGTACATCTTGGTGAGGTCGCCGTCGACCACGTAGTCGGCATCCTCGGTCGTCGAGTACTGCCAGTGCGGGTTCCAGGAGTCGACAGGCACGTTCCGGTAGACGTCGCTGAACATCGAGATCACGTCCTGCGCGGGCAGGGTCGGGGTGGGAGGGGCCGTGGCCGGGGGCTCGAAGCCGCTCAGGGTCACGCTTCCGGTGACCGGGATGCCCTCCAGGGTGGCGGTGATGACCGCGTCGCCCACGCCGACGACCTCGATCCGGCCCTCGACCACCCTGGCCACGGCGGGATTGGAGGACGTGAAATCGAAGTAGCCGGGCGAGTGGTCGACCCGGATGTTGGCGCCGTCCACGTTGAAGATCGTGTACGTGCCCTGGATGCTCGCGGTCGCACCCACGAAGTACTGCTTGCTCAGGGAGGGCATGATGGGGCGTGGATCGGTGATGTTGCCGAGATGGGCGTACCGGATGTTGTCGAACCAGATCTGATTCCCCTCCGGGTGAGCGGCCTCATAGCCCTCGGCGAAGGTGAAGAGCCCCCGCTCGGCGATCAGCTTGGATGGCGCCGGGATGGGGACGACGACGAACGTCCAGTCGGTGGTCAGCGGGACGTTGGACCGGCCGGCCTCGTAGAGCGAGAGGCCGGTGTTGTCGTTTCCGAAACCCACCGTGTTCAGGGTGGAATTCACGCTGGATCTGGCGTAGCAGGTCAGGGCATTGAAATCGGTCAGGTCCCGGACGTTCACCGACGTCAGGACCCCGCCGGCGTAGGCGCCCAGCGAGGAGCCCTGGGGAGGAACGTCGACCTTCAGCGACAGCGGGCTGTCGTTGTAGGTGTACACCGAGTCCAGGCTCACGGCGTTGGCATAGGTGCCGGAAAAGGGCTGGAAGTAGATGTCGTCGTCGTAGCCGTCGATGAAGACCAAGGGATCGCTCGGCGCGCGGGCGACGGGAAGGTCGGCCGGATCCCGCCCGCTGCATCCCAGTCCCGTGACGAGCAGAGGCAGCGCCGTCAAGCCCAGCAGGTGGCGCCAGTTCAGGTTCACGTCTCGCCTCCCTGGTGATTGTCGAGACCGCGCCTCGCTTGCGCATTCCCGCGGGAATGCGCGCTTTGTGCGGTAACCGATCAAAGTATGTCCCAGGCCGCCGGGCCTGTCAAGGGAAGGAAACCGGGCTACCGCACGACCGCCATCCGCCGCGTCTCCACGACGTCCCCGCTGCGGAGCTGGTAGATGTAGATCCCGGAGGCGACGGGGCGGCCTCGCTCGTCCCGTCCGTTCCAGCTGGCCTCGTGCTCTCCGGCCTCCACCAGGCCGCTGACCAGGGTCCGTACCCGGCGGCCCGAGATGTCGTAGACGACGAGGTCGACGTGACCGCTCGTCTCCAGCGTGTAGCGGATCCTGGTGGCGGGATTGAGCGGGTTCGGCCGCGCGGCCGCCAGATGAGCCGCGGGCGTGGCGAGGGACGTCGAGCCGGGCTGAGGCTCCGTCACGAGGGCCAGCGCGTTCTCGGGCACGAAGTGGAAATCGGTGAGGACCACCTCCTGGGCGGAGGCCGGCGGGGTGCCGTTGTACCACAGGTTGAGGTGGGCGCGGGGCTGTTCCGGCCGCGGGATGTGCGGTCCCGTGTAGGTCCAGGCGTGGATCAGGTTCGCGGGGGACTCGTCGCCGGGACCGCCCCGCCAGCTGCGAAACTCGACGCGATCGGGCAGCCAGCGAAAGGCGTGGCTGGTGATCTCGTCGGGGCCGAACGTGGCGTCGAAGCGGTCGAGGTTCCCGGGGTAATCGGCGGGCTGGGCGACGAACTGGCCGATCTCGTTGGCGGGACTTCCCCAGCGGCTGAACTCGATGTCGATCTCGTCGTAGGGATTCCACCACAGGTAGGCGGGATCGTAGCAGGGACCGTACTGCCAGAGGAAGAGCCCGAACACGACGTTCGGATCGAGCTGGTCCAGCCGCCCCTGCGTCGTGAAGACGTAGTCCCCGTACCCGAGCGACTGCTCCAGGGCGACCTCGGTGCTGTACCAGTTGCCGCCGACGTACCGGTTCGTCAGGTGGAGGCGCTCGTCGCCGTCGACCCAGACGCTCGCGGGATCGTCACTGTAGAGATTCGGTCCCGGCCCGTAGTAGCCGGGGCCCTTGACCCGCCAGGTCCACCCGCCGAACTCGAGCGTGCGGCCGCCGGGGAAGTCGTCCCACTGGATCTCGTCCATCGTGGGCGGTTTCAGGCTGTAGAACGTGACCTGGTCGTAGTCGACGTCGGGCGCGGGATCGCCCGGACCCTGCAGGACGCCGAGCACGAGGTGGGTCGCGGCCGTTCCGGCCGGGGCCGGTCCGGTCACGACGCCGAATTCACGGTACAGATCGGTCGGGGTGGCGACGTCCGCCGCAGCGTACGACTCGTAGTCGATCAGGCCGCCGCCGCTGTCTCGCCACTCCACGTTCACGATCGCGCGGCTCTGGCCCGTCAGGGGACTGGATGCCGGGTTCCGGACCCAGACCGTCACCGTCCACTGCTCGCCCGGCTCCGAGTCCAGCTGCTGCCAGTAGCCGGAGACGCCCCAGTCGCCGCCCGGACCGGTGACCTGCGCGGCGAGCGAGCCGTGGGACGCGTCGGCGGTCCAGCCGACGACGCCGAACTGGTTCCAGCCTCCAAAGGTAGCGCCTCCCTGGCCGCGGATCTCGAAGCTGGGATTCGCGAGGATGCACTGGCCTCTGGCCTCGGCTACGCCGAGCGGGCCGAGGACGGACAGCAGGGTGAGCAACAGAGGGAGGGTGCGAAATCTCGAGCGCGGCGACATGTCGAACAGCCTGTTTTCCAGCAAGTTGGACGCTTTGTTCACTATCCGAACATTGTAGCTCATCGCGGCCGCAACGTCAACGAACGGGCGTTTCCCATTCTCGCCAACGCTTGAGTCCATACCACGCGGAAGAGGCTGCCTCAGGGCGACCCCTTCCGCTATGCACGTATCTGTAGTAATTGGCCTTACCGTTCACTTGGCCAATGTCACCTTGACCGTCTGAGTTCCAGCCGCGGTCCCCAGGCGAGCGAAATAGATGCCTGAAGGCGCAGCATTACCCTGGTCGGTCGTTCCGTCCCACTCCACGCTCTGCTCACCCGCCGGCAAGGAGGCGTTCACGAGGCTGCGGACGAGACGCCCGCGGATGTCGTAGATTGCAAGGCGCGCTGGACCAGCCTTCGCGAGGGCGAACGAGAAGCTCGTCCGGGGATTGAAGGGATTGGGGTGAGCGCCCAGCCGCACGGCCATCTCCGCCGATGGCAGCTCATCGGGGGCTGCGGACACGCCCGGAGCGATCAACAGCCGGTATTCCACAACGCGGGGCAGGTCAGAGGCGCCGGTCTTGTAAACCGCGATGCAGTGAGAATAGTATGGCACGTCCAGATTCAGCCCCTCGTCGCCGCCGGGGCCGTGGGTGTTGGCGATCATCCCGTCCGACTTGCACAGGGGCTCGAGGCCGGCCTCGTACACCGCGAGTCCCAGATCGGCGCCGCCAGAGACATTCTCGAGGAGCAGCGCCAGAGGACCAGCCGGCGGCACGATCTCCACCAGGTCCAGGATCTCGCCGGCGCCGAGACTGCCCGTCAAGGTGATCGGGTGATCGGCCGTGAACCAGGGCGGCGATATCACTGTCTGGATCACGTAGCCATCGCTGCCGGTCACCCGCCGGACGCCGATGTCGAAAGGCACGAACTGAAAGTGGTAATCAACCATGACCCAGTCGGAGCGCTGCGGGCCCCAGTTCGATGTCACCAGCGGGGTGGCAAAGCCATTCTTGGTCCCAATAAGGCACGAGTGCAGATCGATGTCGACGTCGCTGGTTCCCAGCGGCATGACCGCGGCGACCCGCCACGGACCTCCACCGGGGCCGGAGAGTGCCGGTAGCCGGAAGCCGTCGCAATTGGAGTAGAACGGCTCCCCGCTGCCCAGCTCGGCGGATCCGGCGTTCGGATCGGGTGGGGCTCCGCGCGGCACGGACTCGCCGAAGTTCAGGACCAGCCCTGACCAGCAATACTGCTCGGCGTAAGTATTGTCGTATGGATTGCTCTCGATGACCCAGTTGTACTGGTTGGTCCTGAACATCAGCGTGTGCCGTCCGCCCATGATGGTCACCGGAGAGGGCAGGTTGATCGGAGCGGCTTCTCCGGGCGCCAGCGGTCCTATCCCCGTGCCCTGATTGCGCACCCCGTCGACCCAGACGTACGCGTCGAAGTCGCGCGGACAGGCTCCTATGCCCAGGTTGGCGCAGCAGATGTTGAACCAGGTGCGGGGGGTCACTTCGTCCCCGATCAGGGTGTCGGGGAGCGCGACATGAGTCGGCGTGCCGTCCTGAGCAGGCCGTGGCACCATCGGCGAGTGCCAGCCCGCGGCGGTGTAGGTGGCGGGGTTCGGCAGGCCCGGCCCGACGTGCAGCGTGAAGGTGCGGGCCTCGGCACCCCAGACGGGATCGCGCATGATCGCCAGCGCGAAATCGCCCGGGCTTCCCACCACGAAATCGAGGCAAGCGAACCCATGGATGTCCGTGACGCCGTCGGACGAGTAGGACGGCAGACCACCCCATTGGAATGTCTCGCTGAACTCCAAGAGCATCAAGCTCGGTCCGCCCTCGCCCATCTGCAGGGTCGCGGTGACGGGGCCGACGTCGGCTCCTCCGATCGGGACGCCGTACAAGCGCAGCATCTCGTTCAGGACCAGGCTGCCGGTCATGGTTGAGCCGAAGGCCAGCGGCAGGCTTGCGATGTGCTTGGCAACGTAGTTGCTTCCCCCGCCCGCCAGGGAATACCCGACCACGCCGACATCGAAGTTCTGGTATCCCAGCAGGTAGCCACTGGCGATGACACCGTCGAGCCCGCCGCTCCCCCGCTCCGAGGCGCCGATGGAGTTTGCGAAACCGTTGCCGGCCCCTGTCGAGGGATTGTACAGGTAGACGTCGTAATCGTCGTCCCAGCTCAGGGCGTACACGCAGACCACGTCCCAGCCGCTCCCCGTCGCGAAGCGCAGCCCGTCACAGTTCCAGAACCTGTCCTGCCCGCCGGGGATGGATTCCCAGCCGGCCGTCGGACTGGGCGGTGCCTCGCGCGTCACCGCTGTCCCGGCCGGGAGCACGAGAGGCGTCCATACCCACTGCCGTGCGAAGTTGTTGTCGGTTTCGTTGCTCTCGCCGATCAAGCCCGTGCAGTCCACGCGCAGCTCGAACGTGTGCCGGCCGCCGCGCACGATGACCGGTCCGGCGTTGGTGTGGGTGGAGTAGCTGAATGGGGACAGGATCGGCCAGGAATACCATTCGTACACGCCACCATCGATGCGCAGCTGGTTAAGAAAGGTGCTGGGGGTCGCACTGCTTCCGGCGTTCCAGCAGCTCTCGTTCCAGTAGGTCGACACCGTGTTGCCAGGCAACGTGGTGGGCGCCGGCGCGTTGTTCCAGGCGGCGTCCGGAGCGCCGCGTGGCACCAGCGGATAGGCCCAGCCCGCGGGTTGGTAGGGTTGCAGATTTGGCTGTGCCGACGCCGTCGCCGCCAGCAGCGACAGCAAGGACAGGATGGCGACCTGGAGTTTCTGCTTCATGGCGTCCTCCCCACCCGCCCGGTTTCCCACCTCGGTGAAACCCCCGCTTTCCCGCTGGTGAGAGCAATCGGGCTGCGTCAAGGGATAGGAAAAACAACCGCATGATCCGTGCTTCTCATAACAGTTCCATATTTCAATCATACTACTGCGGCATTCCTGGAATGGAGGCACTGGCCGGTTCGTGGCCGCCGGAACGCTGAATTGGGTCTTGACAGCGTGAAGCGCGTTTGGCGCCGATGCACCTTTGCGGCCATAGCCGAATTGAATGCTCGCCGGCCGCGAATGAGAACCATTATCAAGACTGCCACCCGCAGCCCGGAGTCCCTGGAGGCCCAGCGACCTGTGTGGCACAATCGACCGGGTGGGAATCCACGAACCGGTTCCGTTCTCCCTTTCCCGCTTCGCCCACTCGGAATCACACGTCCTCCACGGCGGGGGCGGTTTCTGGGGCAAGGACACCGGGCAGCCGGCTGGACTTCGGTCCGCTGCCGCAATAGCTTCCCTGAGGATCACCAACGAAAGGACCGCCCGGATGAGGAAGCCGCCCGCCACCCTCTTGCTCGTCCTGCTGCTCGGCCTGCTGGCGGCCGCCGGCGCCGCTCACGGCCCAGCCGCCGCGGACTCGCCGGCCGTGCCGGACACCCTCGGCCGCTACCAGGTGACGGACCAGGTCCTCCACCAGATCGATTCCGGCTGGCAACTCAAGCACGTCTACGCCAGCGACGACCGCCGCCGCGTTGCCCTCTCCGCCACCCGCGGCGGACGCGACGGCAAGGTCCACCTCGACGCCTTCGGGCAGAAGCTGGAGTTCGACAAGGGGGGCTACTTCTGGATCGAGGGGCAGGGCGAGAGCCCGCGTTGGGACGCCCTGCTGAGCGCCGACTGGAGCCCCGACGGCCACCACTTCGCCTATGTCGCCCTCAAGGGCAAGAAGATGCACGTGGTGGTCGATGGCGGCGAGGTCGGCGCCTACGACTACGTGCTGGAGCGGAAGGTGCAATTCAGCCCCGACGGCGCCCACTACGGCTTCCTGGTGGCCAGGCTCGCCAAGAAGCGTCCCGAGGCCTTTCAGGTTGTCGTCGACGGCGTCGCCGGCGAGCCCTTCGACATGGTCAGGGGCCCCGAGGAAGGACCCCTGCTCGTCTTCTCGCCCACCGGCGGCCACTGGGTGGCTTTCGCGCTGATGGGCAAGCAGACCCACGCGCTGGTCGACGGGCGCCCCGGCCCCCCCTTCGATGACACGGCCGACATACCCGTCTTCTCGGCCGACGGCCGGCACCTGGCCTACGTGGGCGTCCGCGGCGAGGACTGGTTCCTGGTCGAGGACGACAGCCTGCACGGCCCCTTCCCCTGGGTTTGCGACCCCGTCTTCTCCCCCGTCGCGGATGACCTGGCCTACTGCGTGAACGAGGAGGACCGGGGCTGGGTCGTGGTCGACGGCCGGCCCCTGCCAAGCCATCACGTGGTCCGCAAGCCGCTGTTCAGTCCCGACGGCCGCCGCCTGGCCTATCTGGCCTTCGAGCCGGACGGAGGCAGCTGCGTCGTGGTCGACTCCACGGCGGGCCCGCTGCAGATCTCGGCCTCGACGCCCCAGTTCCTGGACAACGGGAAGCTGTTCTACGATGTCTACCTGGACTCCGCCGGCACGCGCCGCGCCTTCTACCTCGAGGACCAGCGGCTGGGCGAGATGGACGGCAGCTTCGCGTGGCTCCCCTTCACCGGCGGTGGCGGCGGCGTCCCCGGCCTCTGGCTGTCCGGCTCGCCCGACGGCCGGCACTACGCCTACGGCTGGCGGGTGGACGAGTCCGAGGAGAACCTGGTGGTCGACGGCCAGCCTTGGGACCGCTGGGAGCATCTCTTCCTGGCCGGGCCGCTGGCCTGGAGCGCCGACGGGGCCCACTACGCCTTCCGCGCCGCCGGCAAGCAGGAGTGCATCGTCGTCGACGGCGAGCCGGGGCCCCTGTACAGGTCGGCCATGGGCGTCGCCTTCAGCCCCGATGGTACCGAGGTCGCCTACGTGGCCTCCCGCGAGAAGAACGAGGAGATGCTGGTGATCGGCGGCCACGAGGGCCCGACCTGGAACGACATCCTGCCCAGCTCCATCAAGTTCCAGCCCGACGGCTCGCTGATCCACTACGGCGTCGCGAGGAAGGGTCGCGAGCTGCACCGGGTGGTGCTGACGCCGCGGCCATGAGTCGGGGCGAACGGTTCCGCTCCCTCGATCGCCTTGGTACTCGTGGCCCCCGACGGCTACAGCACCGTACCCACCGGAGATCAATCCTGACCGCAGAGAGATCCAGCCTCCTTGGACGGGTCGATCGCGGGCCCAGGAAGGGCCGTTCGGGAAGTTGAATGACCGATTGGACTTCTGCTGTCGATCGGCCGGCAGCGGCGAAGCTCAGGCTTGCGGGCCGCCGGTACTCTTCTTGCTCCGAGCCGTCATCCGGGATGCCGACCTCGTTTCCGTGCACCCGGCTGGCGATCGCCGACCCCGAGGCCCGTGCCGGCCGCAAGATCGAACGGAGGAACGTCATGCCTCGTGGTTTCCACCAACTGCGCATTCCGGGATGCCTCTTCCTCGTGGTCGCCCTCTGCTGCTCTCTAGTGGTCGGGTGCGACGACGACCCATCGCAGCCGAGCGACTTCTGCTGGACGCATGTCGACACGCTCTACACCAGCGGCGCGGCCGTGTCGGACACCGCCGCCGTGCGGGCGGCCTTTCAGGCCTATATCCTCGCCATCGTCGACACCCAGGCGGATTTTCCCAGCGACGAGGATTGGACCTATCTCACTTCCCGTCCCTTCCACGCCTGGCGGGGGCGGTTCTACTGGCAGGTCGATCACGAGGCCTACGATCCGGGCAGCGACAGTCGACTCATGCGCCGCCTTGCCTATGTGGATCAGAACGGCGTGGTCGTCTGGCCGTACGGCTGCATCTGAGCCGCAGTCGGGGCGCGGAAGCGGACGGCTGCACTTCCATGGCGTTTCGAGCTATCTTGGGACGTGAAGGGCCGGTCTCCGCCGGCGCGACCCGCTGGCGAGGAGCTGTGCCCGGCGGACAGGAGCCTCGACATGGGAATGCTGATCCCCCTGCTGGTGCTCGCGCTGCTGGTCGTCGTGGCCGCGGCCGTCGCCTGGGGATCGAGTCGCTGGCGGGAGGTCACCCGCGACCTGCATGCCCGCCTGGCGGCGGCGCGGCTCGCCACCGGGGTCGGGACCTTCAGTGAGACTGAGTTGTCCAGCTTGCCCGCGCCGGTCCAGAGATACTTCCGCACCGCACTCACGGAAGGGCAGCTCATGCTGCTGGCCGCCCGCATGGAGCAGGCCGGCACGTTCAACCTGAGCGAGACCGGGGAACATTGGCGGCCGTTCCGCGCGACCCAGCGCGTGATCATCCGCAGGCCGGGCTTCGACTGGGAAGCCCGCATCGCCATGCTGCCGGGCCTGAAGGTGCGCGTCCACGACGCCTACGTCGCCGGTGAAGGGCTCCTGCATGCCTCGCTGGGCGGGCTGGTGCCGCTGGTGAGGCTGCGCGGCACCAAGGACGTGGCGCAAGGCGAGCTGATGCGCTTCCTGGCGGAAGCGGCCTGGTACCCGACGGCGCTGTTGCCGAGCCAGGGCGTGCGCTGGGAGGCCGTGGACGACGGCTCGGCCCGCGCGACCCTGACGGATGGGGAGACCACGGTCACGCTGCTGTACCGCTTCGACGGCGCAGGCCTGATCGAATCCGTGCGCGCCGAGGCGCGCGGGCGCACCGTCGCGGGCGCGGTCGTCCCGACGCCCTGGGAAGGCCGCTGGAGCGAGTACGAGCTGCACCACGGGATGCAGATCCCCGTCGCCGGCGAGGTGGCGTGGATCCTGCCCGAGGGCCCCAGGCCCTACTGGCGGGGCCGCCTCACGAACATCAGCTACGAGTTCGCGTGATGGCGGAAACGCACCTCGATCGAGCCGCACTCCTGACGCGGGCTGCTGTTCACACCTGCGATTGAAGGGGAACGATCATGAACGTGAATGATTGGCACGTGGTCGGGATCGATCCGGCGCCGAGCAAGAATGCGGTGCTGTGTCATGGCGACGGTCAGTTCGAGAGTGTTCCGCCGCCTGAGCTCCGTAAGCGAATGGAGGAGCTGGCGACCCGCCATGCACAGCTGCTGGTGGCCTGGGACGCCCCGCTGAGCTTCGACAAGACCGATTTCTACGACCGGAAGATCGACAAGGCGGTCCGGCGATGGGCGGCCGATAGGGTGCGCGAAGACGTGCTGGCAGACAAGGCCGTCAACGTCAGATCCTTCGCGGGCCTTCCCCACTGGACCATCTCCTGTCATGCGGTGGGGTATCCATTCGGTGATCCTCCCGGGGGGATCCATCTCGTGGACTATCCGCGGGAGGGGCGCTGTGTCGTCGAGGTTCATCCAGCCGTGGCCCTGGCCGTGTGGTGGGTCCACCGGAAGCCTGGTTTCCCGTTGATGCGCTACAAGGGAAACCACGATGCGGCCGAGAAGATCGCCGAGACACTGGGCTTCCCCGGCGAAGCCGGCAGCGATGACGATCATCTCGATGCGTACGCGGCCTTCAAGCTCGGGATCATGCTGCTTGAGGGAAGCGCTCGCTTCGTCGGCTCCCTGGCCGGCGGTGGCTATGTGCTGCCGGATCTTAGCCCGTGCCGACAGATCGAGGACATACTGGCCTGAAGGGGCTTCTAGCGGATTCCACCGGCCTTTCCTAGTCTTCCTGGGTCTCGACAGCATGGCTTTTCCGCTCGTGATCGTCGCGTCACGAGCCTGGTGTCACGGCGGCCCATCCTCTGTAGAGGACGGCTGCCGGGCGCATCCCGGCCGGCGGAGAAAGGAGACCCGAGGATGATGACCGAGCAGGTACGGAAGATCCTATCCTACTACGAGGGCGAGAATCCCGGTGTGCGCACCAATCTCGCCCGTATCCTGAACCACGGCACGCTGGGCGGGACGGGCAAGCTGGTCATCCTGCCGGTGGATCAGGGCTTCGAGCACGGGCCGGGCCGGAGCTTCGCGGAGAACGCGGCCGGCTACGACCCCGCCTATCACTTCCAGCTCGCCGTGGATGCCGGTTGCAACGCCCACGCGGCACCGCTGGGCGCGATCCTCGCGGCGGCGCCCGCGTACGCGGGCGAGATGCCGCTGATCCTGAAGCTCAACAATCACGACGTGCTGGCGCCGGACGGCGCGGATCCGGCCCCGGCGGTGACCGGTTCGGTGCAGGACGCGCTGCGGCTCGGCTGCGCGGCCGTCGGATTCACCATCTATCCCGGGTCGGCGCAATTCAAGACCATGTACCAGGAGATCCGGGGCATCGCCGAGGAGGCGAAGCGGTGCGGCCTGGCGGTGGTGATCTGGTCCTACCCGCGCGGCTCGGGCCTGTCCAAGCAGGGGGAGACCGCCGTCGACGTGGTGGCCTACGCGGCGCACAT
>Ga0315542_1000374_pt1 | contig 27790 bp, 25 predicted proteins | sample SalMarSW160120MG_FD_202541 | JGI IMG/M metagenome (GOLD analysis project Ga0315542, IMG submission 202541) | Salt marsh sediment microbial communities from the Plum Island Ecosystem LTER, Massachusetts, United States - Salt Marsh Sediment SW1601-20 ... | reverse complement strand
ACCGCGGCGTGCTACGCCCTTTTTCATCGTGCCAGGGCCTTGCCGGGAGAGACGGTGCTGGTGCATGGCGCCACCGGAGGTGTGGGCCTTGCCGCGGTCCAGTTCGCGGCAGCCTCCGGCATGACCGTCATTGGGACAGGAGGAACCAGGGAAGGAAGGGACCTGGTCAAGGACCACGGTGCGTTGCACGTGCTTGATCACCACGATGGGGAGTACCAACGCAAATTGATGGACCTGACAGCCGGGAGGGGCTTTGATGTGATCCTGGAGATGCTCGCGAACGTGAATCTTGGGAATGATCTCCAGATGCTGGCAAGCAACGGCCGGGTGGTCGTTATCGGCAGCCGGGGCCCGGTGGAAATAAACCCAAGGGACGCCATGGCGCGGAATGCGGCCGTTCTGGGCATGGTAGTCATGAATGCTTCCGACGAGGAACGGAGAAAGATGCATGCCGCCATCCATGAAGGGATGAAGAACGGTACATTGCGTCCCGTGGTCGGGAAAGAACTGCCCCTTGTCGAGGCACCGGAAGCCCATCGGCTCGTCATGGAACCGGGGACCTTCGGCAAGATCGTACTTATCCCTTCATAAAAGAAAGTGCAAACCGGTCATCGAGAGTGGCCGCGAAACCATGTATGAAACCGATGCAGCAGTATCACAGTACTGTGACGCCCACTACGGGGGAACCTATTTCGGCGTGGAGAACTTTCCAGCTGCCTGTGCAGGGATCTGTCTGGAGCATATGGAGGGCCGGCCCAAGAAAAGGGCGCTTGACCTCGGATGCGCCGTGGGAAGGGCGGCCTTTGAACTGGCAGAGGGTTTTGAACTTGTCCAAGGCCTTGATTTTTCAGCGCGCTTTATCCGCATTGCTCTTCATCTGAAGGAGAAGGGTTTTGTCCGCTACGAGCTGGTGGAGGAAGGGGACATCGTGTCCCATCACGAAAAACGGCTGGCTGATTTTGCACTGGAGGGCATCAGGGACCGCGTTCAGTTTTTCCAGGCCGATGCCACCAATCTTGAACCCCGGTATAACAACTATGATTTGATATTGGCAGCCAATCTGATCGACCGCCTCTCCGATCCGGGAAAGTTTCTTACCACCGTTCATGCCCGGATTCATGTGGGCGGATTATTGGTCCTTGCATCGCCGTATACCTGGCTTGAGGAATATACCAAACGGAGCAACTGGGTGGGCGGTTTCAGAAAGGACGGCAAGCCGTATACCTCCCTGGAAGGGCTGAAACATCTGCTGGACGCTCATTTCAGGATGCTCACCGAACCCAAGGATGTGGCGTTCGTCATACGTGAAACGTCCCGCAAATTTCAGCACAGCATTTCACAGATGACGTTCTGGGAACGAACTGACTAATTTGAGTCAGGACACGTCAGGTGACGAGTCCTGCCAGGCGTTTAACGCCTTCATGAATCAGGTCAATGCTGGAATAGGAAAAATTGAGCCGCATTTCGTTTTTCTTTTCGGTCCCTGCCGGATAAAACTTGCTGCCGGGAATAAAGGCTACCTGGCTGCGAATGGCACGGTCAAACAGAGTATCCGTATCCATGCTCTTTTCAAAGGTCACCCAGATGAACATGCCCCCTTCGGGAACGGTCCATGATACGTTGTCCGGCATGTGTCGCTGCAATGCCTCCAGCATGGCATCCCGCCGGGGCCGATAGAGCTCGATGATTCTATTGATATGCCTGCGCATCAATCCCTTCTCCATAAAGCGGGCGGTAACACGCTGGGTGGCGCAATCCGGGCTCACGGTGGTCTTTTGTGCCCACTTTACCATGGGTCCGAGCATCTCGGGAGGACCCGCCGCGAAACCCAGCCGCAATCCGGGCCCCAGTATCTTGGAAAATGACTTGGCAATGGTTACCCGTTTGGGGTCCTTAAACTCGGTTCTGGCCAGTTCCCACAGGGTAATGATCCTCTCTCCGGAGTAACGGAGTTCACGGTACGGTTGGTCTTCCAGGATCGGGAGATCGAATTCCCGGGCGATCTCGATGATGCGTCGCCTCCGGTCCAGGTCCATGGTCTTTCCTGTCGGGTTCTGAAATTCCGGGATCACATAAATGAATTTGACGGGTTTCCGTGCCACGGTAAGCTCCTGGAGTATCGCACGTAACCGATCCGGGATCATTCCCAGCTTGTCCATCTCCACACCGACCATCCGTGCGCCGCAGGCCTCCATGGCGGCCAGTGAGCCGGGGAACCCGGGGGCCTCGCAGACAACCATATCCCCCGGATCCACCAGGGTCCGGGTAAAATAGTAGATGCCGTTTGTTGATCCCACCGTAATCATGATCTCGTCGTCGGAAAGGTAGGGGACCTCTTCAAACTCCTTGATAATTTGCTTGAATACCACGTCTCCGTCACTCGCTCCGTACTGGAGGACTTCATCGCCTTCGTCGCGAATAACCGTGGCAAAGAGATCGGCAAGAAGTTCTTTCGGGAAGGTCTCCGGGCTGGGCAGACCGCCTGCAAAGGAGATCATCCCCGGAACCCCTTTAGTCACCTTCAGGATCTGCCGGATGAAGGAGTGCTTCATGGACGAGGTTGTTCTCGAGTAAAGCTCCTCTATCCTGCCTTTCGCCTTTGAGCCATCACTACGCATTTCTGTTACCCTCGCGGTGTATTGGCCGGCCGACTGTCTGACCGTATCGGTTTTTTTCAGGGACCCGGCCGGTTTTTTGGAAAACGGCTCTTGAAGGAAACGGCCAGCTATCCTCCCAGATAAAGCCGCTTGACCTCTGTATCGTCCAATAATTCCCTGCCTGTTCCGGTGAGTCTGTTTCTGCCCAGTTCAAGCACATAGCCTCTGTTTGAAACGGAGAGACCTTTCCGGGCATTCTGCTCGACCAGCAGAAAAGAAATTCCTTCCTTATTCATTCCCTTGATTTCCTGAAAAATGAGATCAACAACATTTGGAGCCAGCCCGATTGAAGGCTCATCGAGAAGCACGAGCCGGGGACGAAGGATGAGTATCCGGCCCAAGGCAAGTAACTGGCGTTGTCCTCCCGACAATTCGCGGGCCGGACGGGTCCTCGCTGCCCGTATGGCTGAAAACGTCTGGAAGACATGCTCGATTCCGCTGCGGAGTTTCTGCTTGTCTGAAAGGACGGAACCGGCTATCTCCAGATTTTCATGTACGCTCAGATTAGGGAAGATGTTATTCCCTTGCGGAATGAAGATAAGCCCGTCTTTGCCTTTCCTGCCCGTATCATGGTGCGTCACGTTTTCGCCGCAAAAGATAACATTCCCTTTTGCCGGGACGATCTGTCCGGCAATCGCCCTCAGCACGGTGGATTTTCCGGCCCCGTTTGGGCCGATAATACAGACGATTTCACCTTCAGCCAGTCTCAGACCGACCTCATGAATAACCGGTACTGGGCCGTATCCGGCGGTCAAACCGTCCACTTCAAGCAGCATGATTCTCCCTTCCCAAATAGGCATCTATTACCCGATCATTCTCCCGTGCTTCAATCGGTGTCCCGTGAAAGATGAGCTTCCCCGAGTCCATCACAAAGATCTCTTCGCAGATCTCAGCGACAAAGGGCATGTTGTGCTCAATAAGGAAAATCTTGATCCCGTCACTATTGAGCTTCCTGATCACTTCAGTGAGTTGACGTATGAGCGTTGGATTTATCCCGGCGGTCGGTTCGTCCAGAAGTATCATCTTCGGCCTGGCCATAAGGACCCTGCCCAGTTCCACCAGCTTTTGCTGCCCAAAACTCAGATTGCCTGCGAGGTTGTCAGCCACACTCCCGAGATTGAGGATTTCAAGTATCTTTCCAGCCTTTTCCCTGTTTTTTCTTTCTTCGCGTTTTACCCTGACAGGATGCAGAAAAACATGCGCAGGGCGCTCTCCTGCTTGATCAGGCGCCGCTGACAGAAGGTTGTCCAGGGTGGACATGAAGGACAGTGCCCTGGTCTGCTGAAACGTTCGAACAAGGCCCATCCGACTTATGGTGTGGGGCTGCCGGCCGCTGATCACTCTGTCGGCGTACCGGATTTCGCCACGGTCCAGGGTGTAGAAGCCGGTGATGAGGTGAAAGAGGGTTGTCTTTCCGCTTCCGTTTGGACCCACCAGCCCGGTGATCCCATCCCCTTTCAGCATAAGACTCACATCATTCACCGCGGTCTGACCGCCGAAGCTTTTCGTGACATTTTTGAGTCTCAGCATGTTCACCCAGCGTGCTCGGGGATAATTCCCCCGGGTCTCTTAAGCATGATAAGGATCAAGACCGCCCCATAGATCATTCCCTGGAGGGGAGCCACAAAACGGCCCAAGTCTGAAGGAATGGGGAGAAACCGAACAGATTCACTGCTGAAAATGACCAGAAATGCCCCCAGTACCGGTCCCCAGTTCGTTCCGCGGCCGCCGAGGACAACACACAGAAGCACGAGAATGGTCTCTGTCAACGTGAAATCGGCGGGACTGATATAGGTGACATAGTGGGCCCACATGGCCCCGGCGAGACCGGCCAGGAGAGAGCCCAGGATTACTGTCTTCACTTTCAGGGAAAATACGTTTTTCCCCAGGGCCTGCGCCACGAATTCGTCTTCTCTCACGACTTTGAGCACCCGTCCAAAAGGAGATGTGGTGAGACGACGGACGATCAAGAATACCGCCGCAGCGACCAGGCCGGAAAAGAGGAGAAACTTCGGCAGGGACGCGATTCCCGCTCCGATGCAGTCTGGCCGGGGAATGCCGGGAATGCCCATTGGCCCTCTGGTAAGCCATCGTTCGTTGAGGAAAAAGAGCCTGACCATCTCGGCAAAAACCAGGGTGGCAATACCGAAGTAATCCCCGGAGAGTCTCAAGGCGGGAATGGCAAGCAGGAACCCCGCTGCAGCGGCAGCGGCCATGCCGCAGGCCATGCTCAGAAAGACGGGCATGCCCGCAAGGCTCAGGAGGGCCGAGGTGTAGGCGCCTATCCCGAAGAAAGCCACATGGCCGAAGTTGTAAAGGCCCGTGAAACCCAGCTCGATGTTGAGAGAAACCGCGAAGATTGCGTAAATCAAGGCGATTATGATGATATGCATCAAATAGCCCATCTATCTCACTCCCTCCAGGATTCCAAAAATGCCCTTTGGACGGAAAAGGAGCACAAGAATAATCACTGAAAAGGATATGAAATCCTTATATCCCGGAGAAAAAAAGGCCACACTGATATTCTCGGCAATACCGATAAAAAGCCCTCCGAAGAGAGCTCCCCAGACATTTCCCGCCCCGCCGAGCAGGACAGCGGCAAACGCCTTGATCAGATTGGTCAGCCCCATGGTCGGTTCCAGGTTCGTATCCAGTGCGAGCAATATGCCACCAAAACCGGCAAATACGGAGGCGAGGGTCCATACGGTGAGTCTCACCTTTTTCATATTGATACCCATGACACCGGCCAGTTCCGGGTTGTCGGACACGGCCCTCAAGGACTTTCCAAGCAACGTCCGGGTCAATATGACATACAGCAAGCCCAAAAAAAAGACCGCCGAGGCCACCATGAGCACCTGCACCGTCGTAACGGTCAATCCCGCAAACCTCATTCCCCTGGTGGATTCCAGTCCGTAAGACATGAGGTCCGACCCCCAGATGATACGAATCCCGTTTCTCAGAAAGTAGGAAAGACCGATGGATCCGATCAGCAGTGTAATGGGTTTACTGTTTCTCAGGGGATGAAAGATCCACCTGTCCTGGGCAAGTCCGATTGCGGCGGTAATCGCCAGGGCCGGCAGGATTGCAAGGTAGAGGGGCAAAGAGAATGGGGGCTGACTCCACAGCAGTGTCAAGTAGGCGCCGTATGCAATCAGCTCCCCATGAGCGAAATTGATAAACCGGAACACGCCGTAAACCATTGTAAGCCCTACGGCGAACATGGCATAGGTCGAGCCCGCAATAATTCCATTCAGCCCGAGCTGCAGATAATAGATCATGGACAAGGCGCTCCATGGCAGGGAAAAGGCACACGAACGTCCTCGCCCCGGATTTTCAGCATTGCCGCCTATTTGTAGTCTTCAATATCTCCTGCTCTTACGGTCCATCGTCCATATGTGGCGCCCACATCTCCGTTTGCGTCAAAAGTTTTATTCCCAGTGGCTCCCATATATCCCTTGCTGACTTGTATGAGGGCCTCTCTGATATCGTCGGCGGACATGGATTTGGCGGCGGCAAGGGCCTTGGCAGTCAATTTGACCATATCGTAGTTGTACGCGCCGAAAATCGGGAGTTTTTTCCCGGGGTATTTTGCCGCCCACCCTTCCTTGTACGCCGTATACTGGGGAGTATTCTGAGAAAAAGTAGGGTAGGTTCCGATCACACCCTCGGCCGCCTTGCCCGCGAGTGCGATTAATTTCGGGGACTTGGCAGCGGAACCCATGATCCACTGCACTTTGAGACCCATCTCATAGGCCTCTTTAAGCATGGTCGCCCCCTCTTTGACATATGTCAGGTTCACGACAGCTTTGGGAGAATCTTTCTGTATCCGCAGGACCTCGCTTCGATAGTCGGTCTTCCCTTCATCATAGGCGAATTCATCGATCAGCGTGCCGCCTGCCTTTTTGAAGTACTTCTTGAAGACTTCTGCAAGGCCCACCCCCCAATCATTGTTCACATAGGTAAGCACCAATTTCTTATAGCCCAAATATTCGACCAGCTCCGCCACGCCTCTTCCCTGAAGCAGGTCGGATGGAAAGACACGAAACACATATGAACCGCATTTGCTGATTGAAGCGGCGGCGCTCTCTGCGCCTATCAGGATAGTGCTGTTCTGCTGAGCAATGGGACATACCGCCAGGAAATTGGAACTGGCCGCAGGGCCGAAAATGACGGAAAATCTATTGATCGTTATCAGCTTTTGAATGGCGGACACAGATCCTTTGGAAGTGGAGTTGTTGTCTTCAAAGGAAATCTTCATGTCCTTCCCATTGATCCCGCCGGAGGCGTTGACCTCATCCAGCGCCAGAAGCATTGCCTGTTGAAAGCCCTGGCCGTATACCGCCAGTTTGCCTGTAAGGGGAGTCACCGCACCGACAACAACGTCTGACGCCAAAGAGGAGCCCTGCACACCTGAGACAAGAAAAAGAACACACGCCAAGACCAAGATTACCTTTTTCATAATTCCCTCCCTTTTTTGTCTGCATCACCACCCACCATTTTCGGACGAACGAATGGCGTATCCATCACTTTGCGTGATCGACGAAAATGCAGGTCAGATTGTTTCGCGTCACTATTGCAGACATGAACGTCGGGGTCAAGCGGGTCTTGTGCCCGGCATGACATTTTTAAGCGAGCAGGCCAAGGTGCCAGTACCCCTGAAGGCACCCCCCGCACGGTGAAGTGAAAATACCACTTATCGGTGGAGATTCCAGGCGCAGACAACATCAATGCCGGCCCGGGTCAAGGCGTCGGCAGTGGCATTTACCGCCTCATGCTTGTCCAGGTAGTTCCGCTCCATGGCATCCATGAGCCCCTGCTTGAGGATCTCTTCCTTCGGCATGAAATAATCCAGGATATCAGTTGGATGCTCCCGAGTCCTTTCCACGGCTTCGTCTCCGCCTTCATGCTTAGCCGAGATATTGGGCACTGTTTTTGCGATCTCAACCAGTTCGTCGCGTCTGTTGTAGGGTTGTATGACAATGGATTTCCACGTCTCGGTGATATGGTGCTCAAAACGCACCACATCCTCAAAGTCGAATGATCTCCTGATCATGCTGCTCGCCAGGATGGTGTCATTATCTACCGAGTTTGAAAAATTCAACCCGATGAGGCTGGTGGTTCCGTCGTCACGGGAGAAGAGTTTTGCCCCTGCCAGGGTCCAGAGAACGGCAAAGGGATTGTCATTTCCCATATACACGGAAATCTTGAATTCGTTGTCAATCCCGAGCTTGTGGAGCATGTACCCAAGAAAGACCGTTCCCGGGTTGATGTTGAGCACCTGGCGGATGCCGTAGTTCGTATAATAGTGAAGGTATTCATCTACCCATTTCAGAGGATGATCATTCGGCTGTCCCACGCCGCCAAAATATCCGGTAATGGTATCCGGCCCGCCCAAATGCACATTGGAACCATCGGTGCCCTTGGTATCCAGGGTCTCTACATAACTGGCACCCACAATCTGCATGGCTGCGGCAACCGCCAGGATATCTCCATGGTCGTCCACCTGCTCTTTCATACTCCTGACACGGATATATCTCCCCGGCATGAGCTGGCGTTTTTCAATGGCCTGCCTGGCTTCTGCGATCAGCCACGGAAAGAACTGGAGCGCTGATATTTCAAGCGTCACAGCCGTCTCTTTTCTGAACTGCATGCTTTCCGCCGTTTGTCCCAGGATCCCCTTGCGATAGTCAGAGATAGGAACGAATGCCCTTTTTTCTTTCTGCTTTTCCAGCCACTCGATATCCGCCAGGTAGGGGGAATGCACTTCCTCCAGGCGGCTTTTGAGATTCCCGAGATCACGGGCATCAGCGGCCTTTCGATTGATTTCATCCGGGCCGCCGTACTTTTCCACGATCCTGATGAGCTCATTGATGAGTTCGTTCTTCGGATCAAGGAGGAATCGGTTGATTTCCTCCAGTCGATCAGGAGCTATTTTCAACCGGTTTCGTAAGTCCGACATGGTGCTTCCCTCCTATGCATATTCGTTGATCACATCCCCCAGCTTCTCTTCTTCACCCTTCAGCATATGGTAACAGTGCTCATCCGTGGGAAAGGCGCCGTTTTGAACATCGCGGACATAGGCCTTGAGCGCATTTGTGACCGCCTCTGCCACGTTGGCGTATTGCTTCACGAATTTGGGGGTAAATGCGGTAAATTGCCCGATCAAATCGGAGACGATCAGGAGCTGACCGTCACATTCTGCGCCGGCACCAATGCTCAGGACCGGGATCTTGAGCTTTCTGGCTATGAATCCGGATACTTCAGGGGGGACAGCCTCGATGAGCAACATCTGGGCCCCTGTCTCTTCAATTGCCAGGGCATCCTCGATAACCAGCCTGGCGGATTCGGCGGTCCTTCCCTGGGCCTTGTGCCCCCCGATCTGGCCGGAACTCTGAGGTGTGAGGCCGATGTGGCCGATGACCACGATTCCCGCATCCAGAATCGCCCTGATCCGCGAAAGGACCCGTTTTCCCCCTTCCAGCTTGATAGCATCGACCCCGGCTTCCTTGAGAAAACGAATGGCGTTTCCGGCCGCCTCCGCATCCGACACCTGATAGCTTCCCAGGGGCATGTCACCCACCACAAAGGTATTGGGCGCTGCTCGCCGCACCGCCTCGCTGTGGACGATGCACTGGTCCATAGTGACCGGTACCGTACTCTCATAGCCGTACACGCACATGCCCAGGGAATCTCCCACAAGGATCATGTCCATTCCGGCCGCCTCTGCAAACTGGGCGGTGGGGAAATCGTATGAAGTGATCCAGGTGATCTTTTCGCGTTCCTGCTTCATCCGCATAAAATCATGAATCATGAGTTTTTTCTTTTGCATCATGCCCCCCTTTATTGTTGTTTGAAAAATCTCCCTTGCCCTCCTTCTTTTGACCTGGACTGGCCCCGATAGGAACACCTTCATCGGGTTTTATCTCGGAGAAAATCACGAACGTCTCCGATTTCCCATACCCGTCCAAGGCGGCTATTCCGGTCTTGACCAGTTTCCCCAGTTCTTCGAGGTCCTTCACCACCACATGGAGCAGGTAGTCAAACCGCCCGGTGAGATGGTAGCACGCCCGAACGCCGTGCAGTTCCCTCACGCCCTCCTCAAATCTCCTGATGGTCTCAGCCGCATGCCTCTGCATGGTCACGGACACAAAGGCCTGGATGGTCAATCCCAATTTCTCGGGATCAAGAATGGCGCGATATCCCCTGATCAATCCCTGTTCTTCCAGCCGGCGAACGCGGTCCAGCACGGTGGATTGGGCAATTCCCAGTTCACGCGCCATTTCCGCATTTTTCATGCGACCGTTCCTCTGCAGAAACTGAAGAATCTGCGTATCCACTCTGTCGATAGGTCACCTCCTATGGAATGAACAGGTTTCGTTTATATTTCGGATAATGATTATAATATCCGAATAATATTCGATAGAAATTGATAATACTCGAAGTAAATACTATTGTCAAGTGTTTTGGCAGGCTTAAGACGAGCCGGCTTTTCCTCGATCTTTCCCGGTTCTCCATGCTGTCCGGCAAGAGAGACGGCGGAAGATGTTTTGTCTGCAAATGAATGGTCGTTGATGAACTGTGGAAAGCAAGATTTGGAAAAAATCAGAGGGGAGCCTTCAGCTGCTTGTAGATTCTCTGCGTTTCTTCTGAAGGGGAGACATCCAGTTTTCCGGCCAGTGTGTCCCTGCAGCGGCGATATGTCTTAACAACATCGGCGTGGCGACCCAACGTTCCATGGCAAAGCATCAGCCGCTGGTAAAAGGTCTCTTCCAGGCTGTTTGCTTCCAACCCGGTTTCATACCACTCGATCGCGTTTTGGTGTCTTCCATCATGTTCCAAGGCTCCTCCCAGGGCGATGAGCGCCCTCTGGTATCTCAGGGACAACCGTTCCCGGGGGAAGACCGCCCAGTGCTTCAGGGCCTCATCCGACATAAAAGACCCTTTATACAACGCCAGGGCATCTTCATACGTGGCCACTGCCTTCTTTCGATCACTTTCTTCCAGCAGCCTTTCAGCTTCTTTCAGAGCTTTTTCAAAGACCCAGGTATCCAGCCAGCAATATTTCGGATTCAGGGTCAACCTCCCTCTTCTGAGGAGAACTATTTCGTTATGGGAAAAAATGCTTCGAAGGCGGTTCAGGTTGGTGGAAAAAGCGCTGTGGGCCGCGTCTCCTTCCGCGTCCGGCCAGAGGTCGTCCATGATTTTTTCGATGTCTACCTCTTTTCCGCCCCTGGAAATGAGAACCTTGAGAAGTTCCAGAGGCCGTCCCTGAAGCCTCTCTCCAGAATCAAGCGGAATGCCGTTTTCCCATATTTCAAAACGACCCAGGGTATGGATTTTTACCGTCCATGGCCAGTTATGCAGGGCGTACACGGGACTCTCAAGCGAGAGATTCCAGGTGCGTACAAGCTCCTGACAGTAATCCACTTCGATGTCTTCCTCCAGGGCCACGGCGCACAATCTGGAAAGCATGCGAGGGTGCCACCACCAGATCAGGTTCTGAAAGGCGTGTTTCCGGCCGAAACTCATAGCTTCCTTCAGCCTTTCCAGGTCGGCAGCACCTTCCATCCTGATGGCCAGCCAGGCCTTGCCCAGGAGACACATGAATTCTGCGATAGTGCTTCTCGTCTTTCTGGCGAGCGAGTGGGCGGAGGAGAGTTCTTCAGCAGCTTCTTCAAAGTCCTCCTGATCTATCAGGATCATGGCGAGCCCGTATCTGCAGATCATGACGGGGAAGACATACCCGGTCTCATTTATTGCTTTGAGAGCCGTGCGTGCATGTTCCAGCGCCCGTACAGTATCTCCTCTGAGGAAGTCATAGAGAGCGACACAATGATGGAAGATGCCATAGCCATGATACCGGGAGGGGTTCAGAATTGGCTGAAGGCGTTGCAGGAATTCTTCTGCCATCTTGAAATTTCCAAGAATCAACGCAACAAACACCCCGTTGAAGAGAAACATCTGCTCCCAGGCTAAGATGCCGTTTTGTTTTATGGTTTCAAGGGCTTCTAACACCTCGTCGAGGGTTGAGTCATCCGGGATGTCATAAAAAACACGTGTCGAAATATCCAGCCATTTCCAATGCAGGATTGCCGGAAGATGGGTCTTATAGGCCTCCATACGCCTTCCGGTCTCTTCTTTGAGGATTTCAGCCTTGGCAAAATCTCCGAGCCAGGAAAAATACATAATGGCCCAATCAGCCGCTTCTCCCTGGAGGTGCAAATCACCCTGTTTTTGTGAGAGGGAAAGGGCCTTCTCTATCCACATCATCATACGGGGATGGTGCGGGCGGCAGCACATCAAGGCACTCATCATGTTTACGGCAACGGCGGCCTCAATTTCAGGGGACGGAAAGGATTTTTCTCGGGAAAGGATCTCTTCCATACGGTCGATCCAGGGATTCAGGATGCTGAAATTGTTCCATTCATAAAGCGTGGTGTGCACAACGCCTGTCCAGGCCAGGAACAGGCCCGGGCTTTCCTTTGCCTCATCGAACAGGCGAAAAGCGGCCTCAAAGAGTGTCCGTGCCTCGGCAGGATGACAATGCCCGCAGGCCGAGCCAAGCCAGTAGAGAGCCCACGCGTTTTCCTGGATTGTCTTTTCCGGGAGGTTTCTGATCCATTGTTCCAATGTGCTGTGCCTGCCTTGGTCCAGAAGGTCTCCGGCCTGTTTCTTGATGAGGTCCATGAGGCCGTCCGTATCTCCGGCCTGAACATACTGATCAACCGCCTCCTCAAAGAAGCCGGCGGAATACAAAATTCCAGCGGCCGTTCCCTGCAACTGCGTGCGTTCATCCTGAGTCAGAGTTTCACCGGCCTTTGAAAGGAGAAATTCACGGAATAAGGGATGGAATTGGTATATTGGTTCCTGGACGGGAACTTCTTCCACGAAGAGATGGTTTCGCTCCAGGGAGGCAAGCAGGTTGGCCGCCTCCCCGTTTCCAGTGAGTTCCACTGCCATATCAGCCGTCATTCTCGGGAGGACAGAGGATCTGAGCAGAAACTCTTTTGTGGCAGCATCCATTTCCCCGAAAACCTCGTCTGCGAAATAGAAAAAGATCTCTTGCGGTGTCAATGTCTTCAGGTCTTTTGAGGGAAGGTGCCCTGATTTGAGACTTTTGGCCATGAGGATGAGGCCTGCTGCCCACCCATTTGTTCTTTCGAAGATCTCCTCCATCAGTTTTTCCGGTACACGTTTTCCAAAGGCGATCTCAGCAATTTTATTTGATTCCGTACGGGTAAGTTTCAGATCTTTTTGGCCGATGAGCCTCAATCGGTTATTGGCTCTCATCCTGGCAAAGGGAGCAGGAGGATTATTCCTGCTCAGGATCAGGACGTGAAGATCGGGTCGGATTATAGAAATACCGTCTCGAAAGGCCTTATGAAATCCCGACTCGGAGGGTATCTTGTGATAATCGTCAAAAACGAGAAAAGACCGGCGCGGTAATCCCCTGCTTAATGCCTCAAAATAGCGCTTGGAAAATATCGTGACATCTGGAAGATATTCCGCGGTGAGAAACGGAAGAGAAGGGAACCCGGTCGAGGTGATGCTCTGTGCGGCGCGTCCCAGATAGAAAAAGAAAGTGGCGAGATCCTCATCGCCTTCGTCAATGGAATACCAGAGACAGGGAGCATGCAGCCTGGCGAGGTGCCCTGCCGCCAGGGTTGTCTTGCCTGATCCCGCCATCCCTGCAATCCAGGTGACGCTGTAATGTCCCCGTTGATCCAGCTTATGAAGAAGCCGCTTGCGGGGAACAACAGGAGGAAGGCTTGGGAAGGAAATTTTTCGTATCACAGGGTGATCCGGTCTCATTTCTTGCGCCCTCTTCTTCGATGAGAAGACTCAGACTCCGAGATAAAAATGCGCTGTCAGGGCTTCCCAGAATGAATCATTTTTCCCGTTTGAATGCCCCAACGTATTGTTTCCACAATCAAATACTTCAAATCACCACTGCCTGTCAAATACATATTCCTCCTCTCCCTTGGCCCGTGGAAGGATGTTGTTACGAATATTTTTGAAATAAACCGGGAGGTTATAGTTTTTTCTCGTCATGTGACTTATCTGTGACCGCCCGTGTGTTTCAATACGAGACAGATTGGAAAACCGGCATGACCACCGGCATCTCCAAATAGTATCCCTGTGGTTCAGGAGAAGAAATGGAGAGCTATCTCGTACGCATTTACCGTCGTGAGTTGAGCAATCCCGAGATAATTACCGGCACTGTGGGAAAGATTGGGACCGAGGAAATCCTCACATTCAAGAACCTTGCTGAGCTAAGGGAAATCATTATTGGCCGAACCAGGCAAGAGGACGAGGAAAAATCCAATACCCAAAACAAAGATTAGGAGAGAGCCTCCATGTATAAAGGGCGTCTGCAAAAAACTGGTGCTTTCTTTTTCACTCTATTGTTTATCCTGCTACCGATTACGGGTCCTTCTGAAAAAGCCCATGGTGACGAGCCCAAAAAAACTCTGCCGGTGACCCTCTCGGTGGATATCCACTGGGAAATTGATGAAGGGAGAAATATCCGGAAAGGGTATTTCAGAATGAACGCAAACACCACCCTGAACCTGGATCGGACCGGAAGCGGCCTTGATCACAAACCAAAGCTGACGCCGTTTTCCCTGAAATACAGGGGCCGGACCTTTGGGGGAAGCTGCCATTTCGAGGAGACATTGACTCAGAAGAAACCCCAGCCCGATATTTGTCCCCCGCTTCTTGAAGAATACAGCGGCTCAAGGGGCTTTTCCTTTGCTCCACCGGAACAATTTGACTCCATAAACCTGTCCCTGCGCCGGTTCGGTGTTCCCAAGGGCCTCATGCCCATGGGCATTCCCAATGCGTACTATGAATTTTTTGCAGGAGGTATTACGGGAAAAATAGTTGTTCACGGCAGGAAAAGAAAAATAGTCAACGGAAAATGCACGTATGAAAAGGCCGAAAAAGAAATTGGCATGAATGAGATCGGGCTTCGATTCCCCATCCCTGAAAAGGGCCCCATGAAGGGCATGAGGAGGTGGCCGGTGAAGCTCGATGGGCCGCCCAGAAATTTCAGCATCAAAATCTCCGAGATGGGAATGAAAGAGAAGAAGCGATTTCGTCCGGCAAGCGTTGCCACGGGCGGCAATGCCACCTATTTCATCTCCTGGAATCTCGAAGAAGTCGCACCGGATTTACGAATAAAATGTTTAAGGGACGGTCAATGGGCCGATGTGACTGATGAGACGCAAACCGTTGTGGTAGGGGAACAACTCCATCTTAAGGCCTTTGCCGTACCGGGTTCCAATGAATCGCAGCAGGGCCTTTGGACGATACCGGGAAAGACGATAAAGCAATTCATCGTAACCCGTGAAAGAGAACAGATTGCGGGAAAAGTCATTTATCTTGATGACGAGGACCTCAAAAACCCGGAAGTTACTTTTTACTGGTGGGATACATCCAAGAAACCCCTTTCCGTCAAGTATATGGCGACGATTCAGGGCGAGAAGATGACGGCTGAGGCCGAATTTGAAGTAAAAGAGCCGAGTATCAAAATCAAGACGGAGATACCACCCGGAGACTGGATCGTCGCGAATACGCCGGTGTATGATCCCAAGGCCCAGTCTCTCAAGGACTATGTCAATTTGATGTATGACCCTGAAGACAAAAGCAAGGATTTCTCTATCAGATTCAGCCATGATCCCCTGTCTCCCCAATTCCCGGGAGAAACGCAATATGTTCAAATTGTCAAGAAACTTTCTCAAAGAGAAGAATCGGAATATGGTTGCAATGAGGGAGAGGATTCTGAAGGAATTGACACAAACTATCCGTACGCAGAAGGCCCCGTGACCACAGACAGACCCGGATTTCCCATGCCATTCGATTGCCTCAAGAAAAACGAACAAGGCCTATGTGTGAATTGGAACACCAACGCAGCCGCGAACTTTAAACATAAATATAAGACCGTGATGAAGTTTGAAATGTACTTGATGTTTAAACCGGACAAGCCGCAGTCGATTTTTGTTCCCCTGAGAATGGTCGATTGGAACTGGATAGCAGATTGCCACCGAAAAGATTCGAACGAACCGTGGAACTGGAAAGACAGCAGCGTCACGGCGACCAGGGACCGGGAGGCGGAAAAATTCCCGGAGTGGGATCATGTGTCCCCTGAAGAAGTCACGCTGAAGCCCTGCAAGGAAATCCCACCAAAGAAGGAATAAGGAGGTCAGGCAAATGGACACGCCCTCGTTTACGCCCCAGGGACCGGCCCCGGGGCCTGCATATGAATCTCATGTTGACTCCATGGGAAGACCGACCGCGTCATCCCGTGCCAAGGCCAAATCCAGAAGAGATCTCGGCATCCTTACCCTGGCTATGTTCGCAGCAGGCATTTTCCTGCTGGCATGGGGCGGCTACGAATTGAAAGGTGCACAAGAAAGCGGCAACTGGCCCGGCACCCAGGGGACCATCATCTCGTCTCACGTCAGCAAACAAACCAGAAGGGACTCAAAGACTCGCCGCAACGTCATAACTTATTACCCGAGAGTACAGTACAGGTATCAGGTCAATGGGAGGCAGTATACCTCGAACCGGATCGAATTCGGTGGTACGTCCGGAGGCATGGAGAGAATGGCAAAAAAGGTGGTGAACCGGTATCCCGCCGGGAAGAAGGTAGTGGTGCACTATAATCCCGGTGACCCAGAGTATGCCGTCCTCGAGGCCGGGTTGACGTGGTCGGGACTTTTTATCTTCCTGGGCGGGATTGTCTTCTTTGCGGTGGGGATAATTTGCTTCAGGAGCTACCGGCATCCCAGAAAACAACAGGAAGCATTCGGGCAAGGGAACATAAGATGAAAGGTGAGTACTGATGAATACGGTGACTGTTCTTTTCGGATGCGGGGCCGGGATTATGGCGTTGATCATGTTCTATCTGGCGAAAGAGGACTGGGTCAATCGGAAACTCACCCGGGGGCTCACCGTGAGCCGGATCAGGGACGTCCAACCAGGCCTTTGCATGGTGGAGGGAGTGGTTGAAAACGGGGAGACTATTCCGACGGCCTATACGCATACGCCCTCCGTCTGGTACCGATGGGCTGCCACCGAGAGACGCAAGAGAAATGACCAGGGCGGGTTTTATGAAACCACCCTGGGATCAGGGGACCAAAAATGCCCCTTTCTTTTGAGGGATGATTCAGACACCATCAGCATCATCCCTACAGGCGGTCGCACCGGCACCTATCCCCACCACCGGGTCCTGAAATCCTTGAGCGGGAAACGTACTCCCCTGGGCGGCCGGATCAAAAAGATGAAGGAAATGGACCGCAAGCAGTATCCGGAAGGCGGGAAAAAGCCTTTTCTTAGAAAGCTGGAGGTGGATGCACCCCTGGACATCCCGGATGACCTGGTGGAGATCCCTTCGGGCTCCAAAGAGGCCAAACAGGCATTTCGAAAATATTACGAATCCTGGGTTCAGCCGGGCGATCGGGTCTTTATCCTGGGAAACGCCTCGCATGCAGACGGCTCATCAGGCTTGACCATTAGAAAATCGGGCCGGACTCTTCTGCTCCTTTCTTATCGGCAGGAGGACCTCACGGCCAAGTCGTTTCAAAGGAATTTCATTGGAGAGTCGCTGGGTGGCATCGCTCTGACAGCACTCTGTCTCTTCATTTTCTTTTACTGAATTGCCATCTCCTGCCAATGCAGGGGTAAGGAGTAATCACGGCAGGATCATCGATGAGAAAGGAGGCAAATTGAAAATGGTGAAGATGGGTGGTATGAAAACGAGGGGAATTTTTGGCACATTGGTTTTCCTCGGTATTTCCTCCCTGTGCTTTTTGGCCTGGGCCGGGAGTTTTACGGCGGACATATCGGAAGAAGTATTCAATAATAACCTGATAGGCAAGATCATGGTTCAAAACAAGCAATACCGAATGGACCTCAGGATGCGTGATAAGGAAGAAGAGGGAACTCGGACTGTTCTCGTGGACCGGCAAAAGGGTTTGACCTGGCTCATAAATCCCCAAACCAAGACCTATGAGGAAATAAAGAATGCCACCTTCCAGGCATTTATGGTGGATCCGTTCCAATCCATCGATAAACTGGAAGAGATGGTAACGAAGAAAAAGGTGGGAACCGAGACAATAGCCGGATACACCTGCGAGCGATATGGTTATTATGACAAGGAATTCAAACTGGCCGACGTGTGGTTTGCCTCGAAGTTGAACTCCTTTCCGCTCAAAGTACACATGGTAAGCGGCCGAAAGGATGGGAGCATCAAGGTCACGACCAACTGGGGAGATACGAAGATTGAACTCAGCAACATCAAGGAAGGGCCGGTGGATGCCACCCTTTTCGCCGTTCCCAGTGGATTTATCAAGGAATTGAGCCCTGCACAGGCTCGAAAGAAGGCTGCGGCAGCACTCCCCGCGGTCTCGGGGACCCTGAAAGGGACCGCCCCCTGGGGACGCAGAATCACCAAGGGAGGCGAGATAGAGGTCAGGGTGGATCCTCAAAGACCGGTCAGGATCACCCTCAAGAATCTTACCGAGAAGTCCAACGGCGACTATACTGTATACAGCGAAGGCGCTTCCAAGGAAGGCGCCCGATCAAAGCCGTTCGCGTTTCAGAAAATGTGGGAGCGCAAGGAAATAGAAATCAGCAAACACAAAAAGAGCGAGTGGGTCTTCATTCACGTCAGTAACGGACTTGTTTATGCGACCGTGATAAACGAAAAGGACCCTTTCACGTTCAGCCGGGATAGACAACTGGAAGAGGGGTACCTCACGGACAACAGCAGTCGAGGCCTGATTGTCTATCAGGACAGAAAGCTTACTATTACGATAACCGGAGACAACCAGGACGCCTCGACATCCCAGGTGACCGTCACCGGGTACCGTGATGATTACAAGAACAAGGTCGTTGAAAAAAAGGTCGTTCTGGCCAATGCAGAGACAAGGAAATGGGAGTTTCCTCCCGGGCATGAGATAAAGACGTGTGAAATCCGGGTGGGCAAGCCTAGCGGCATTAAGTACAAAGTGGAACAACCGGCTTTACCGAGAGAGAAGAAGAGCGTTTCCTCAGGGTCTTCGAGCAAGAGCAAGAAGGCTCCTAAAGTTGTCAGGACCACGCCGATCAAGTCCCCTGGAACATCGACAAAGATTGTACGAAAAAGTTCCGGTCCCGGTCTCAGCAAGGCGGAGAGCGGGGTGATCCTCAAGGCCCTCAACGCAGGAGACGCGGCGACCGTCAAGGAATACCTGGATACGGGAATGGACCCCAACGTTGTGGTTTATGGTTCCCCGCTCTTGCAAAAGGCGGCAAACCTGAGCAGCGCGGAAATGGTAAAACTGATCATTGCACGGGGAGGCAATCTGAACTACCGGAGCAGGCAGGGTCATGATGCCCTGTATCAGGCCATGAGCAATTCGAAGAACTGGAAGGAAATCATACCGGTGCTCGTTGAAGCCGGCAGCAAGGTGGACAAGGAGACCCCCATCTGGAAAATCGCATTCAAGACAAGAAACGGCAAATTCAAACCGGGCGTTCGCGAAACTCTGGAATATCTCCTGTCGAAAGGCGCCGATGTCAACTATCCGATCAGCAAGAGCGGCAACACGCTGCTCATGTTCGCGTGCAAGATGGCCTGGCTGGAACCGGTCAAATTCTATCTGGCCCACGGAGCGGATGTGCATGCGAAAGACAAAAACGGCAGAACGGCCTTGAGTTGGGCGGGAACCAAACGTCGCGGCGCGAGACCATATGAACAGCAGAACCGAAAGGAAATTATAAAATTGCTGAAAACGAAAGGTGCACAATAATCACAACAAAGGAGAAATTTGATGCCAATGAGAAGATTTATTTGTTTACTCTTGTGGCTTCCCGTCGGTTTTCTTATGCTTGTTTCTTTGTCTCCGGCCGGCGCGGCAGACGAAAAGGGCCTCATGGGTGGAGCAATCCCGCTCATGGAAGACGCTCGAGTCACAAAATCAAAAACCCACGAAGGTTCCGGCCGCTTTGAGGTGGAAGTTGATGCGTCTGTTGATCAGGTCATCGCCTTTTACAAAAAGGCCATGGCCGACAAGGGCTGGCCCCCGGGAATGGCTACCTGCATAGGAGGCAAAGGGGCGATCATGCTTCAAAGAGGCGGCGAACAGTTTGCTCTGAAGGCCGAAACGAAAGACGGCAAAACCAGGTGTATCATGACGCTGATAAGTAAATAGGTCGGCATGTCGCCATGCTGTGGCCTTGCGGATATCCTTCCCACCATCCCCGGACAAGCCCGTTACGCAGAGCAGGAATTGGGCATGTCCGGGTCCGCATGGCTGCCTGCTGCGGCTTCATTCTTTCGCCCGCGTCTTCTTGTCCATCCACGTACCGATCTCCTCTTTCATCTCCTTAACCGCGTTCGAGGTCCCGCCGAACAGGGCGGTGCGGGTCCTGACGAGGATCTTTTTCCCGAATTCGGACCGGGATTGATTGAGCAGTTCCAATCCTTTTTCGATCTCTTTGTTTCTGAAAGATTCACACGCGTCTTCAATAAGGGAAAGGGGTTGGTCTATTCTTTCCTGTTGAATTTTATTCAGGGCAATTCCCAGGCTGGTTGACGTCACGAGGAGGGCCTTCCGGGTCATTTGGATTTCTTCCCGGAGGCCTTCGAGCACTTCCTTGGCCCCTTTTATGGATACTCCGGGATTGATTTCCCGCTTCCTCGCGAGCTTTGAGGCCTTCTTCAGTGACTTCACGGCCTTTCTCAGCCCCTTCCGAAAATCTCTTTCTGTCTCAAAATACCTGATGGAATTCTTGAGGAGATCATCATGGAATTTGACAATGCGCTGCGGCAGCCTGTCTCTATTATATAAGCGTACGGGAACCATTTTCACGCCTCCACTGAAAAATAGAAACGCCAATCTCTCTCCTTTCTTCAGCAAGTTTTGTGCCGATACCCATGAACCTTAGAATGGTCATATTTTTGGAGTCAACAGGATCGAGCCGTTGAGGCTGAAAACGGCAGCAGCAATGAGAAAAGGGGCGAAAACGGAGCGAATCGGTCGAAACGGCAAAAACCGTAATCAGAGACAACCGTTCATCGGCATTTATCCATTAGAATACGTTGGGTAGAAAAGTGCAGACAGGACCGGCGGCCAGAGAAAAGCGGCTTCCATTCCTTTTACGAACGGCTCTGAGCGTCTTCCAGGATGGCCAGGTAGTCCTGCTGTGTTACTTCCCGGGGATTGGAGGGATTTGAGTTGTTTTGCCAGGAATAGCGGGCAATGACTTCGAACTCTTCCGCAGCAATGGCCAAATCCGCGAAGTGCGGGATGCCGATGCGACGGGACATGATTTCCACTTCATCAAGGAGACCTTGGGCCGAATCTTCTTCATCTTTCCCGGCAATGCCGATTGCCGCTGCGATGCGGGCATAGCGTGTCATGCAGACCGGGAGATTGAAGCGCATGACGGGGGGCAGGAAGACCGCATTGGCAACCCCGTGCGGGACGTCAAAAAGGGCACCTATGGATTCGGAGATACAGTGTACCGCGCCCACGTCGCTGTTGCCGAACGCAAATCCGGCCAAGGTGCTGCCATACATCAGGTTCTCTCTCGCGGCCTTCTCCTCCGTGATATTTTCGTATGCCCTGGGTAACGATTCCCATATGAGCTGGATTGCTTTGAGAGCGAACATATCGGTGATAACCGTGGCCGGTTTTACGGTGAACGCTTCGATGGCATGGGTGAGCGCGTCCATGCCCGTAGAAGCAACAATGTGTGCCGGCAAGGAGAGGAGCAGGTCAGGGTCCACGACGGCGACGGCAGGAAACATCTTCGGCCCCTTGATGCTCATCTTGAAATTCCTGCTGGTATCGGTAATAACCGATACCCAGGTTACTTCGCTCCCGGTTCCGCAGGTTGTTGGAACGGCAAGCACCGGCAAGGGCGCACGGGAATATCGTTCGCGACCTTCATATTCTTCGATTTTTCCCTGATTCGTTGCAAGGAGTGCCACGGCCTTGCCGGCATCAATGGCGCTGCCCCCGCCCACCGCAATAATGGCATCAGGCTTCTCCTGCCTGATTATGTCTCCCATACGGTTCACCGTCGCTGATTTTGGGTTGGCTTCAACGTCATCAAATACCTCCACATCGCCCAGTAAAGATGTTACTCTCTCAACCAACCCCACCTGCCGCAGATTCCGGTCGGTAATCAAAACAGGTTGATTTGCGTGAAGATCTTCCCTGATCATGCTGTCCAGGGCATCAAAACTCCCCGGTCCGAAAATCAGTCTTGTCGGCATGTGAAAGTTCATGATGACGTCCCCTTTCTTCTTTCAGATCAACTCCACGACACAGGTTCCCAGCTTCTCCATGGCCCTCTCGACAGTCTCAGACCAGTTGGCTGCATTGAGCCGGATGAAGTTTCGGTACCGATCGGTGGAGGAAAAAATATAACCGGGCGTGATGGCTATGCCCTCCTCCAGCGCCCTTTTATAGAGCTGCATGGAATCAGCCCGATCAGGAAGCTGTACCCAGACAACGAACCCCCCGGTGGGCCAGGTTGTCCTGGTCCCCTTTGGAAAATAGCGCTCGACCGAGTGCACCATGGAGGCCACATTCCGTTCGTAGATGCGCCGAATCCCCCGCATGTGGTGATGGTACCCCCCGCTCGCCAGGAATTCGGCGATTGCCAACTGAGGAAGCGTGGCAGTGGCCATGGTCGACGTATACTTGAGCCACTCCACCTGTTCCCTGAAACGGCCCGGCGCCACCCATCCCACCCGGGAGCCCGGGCATATATCCTTTGAAAATGAAGAGCAGAGCATGACCAGTCCTTTCCGGTCATAGGACTTCGCCACTGCCGGACGGCGGTCGGTGAAGTAAATCTCGCCGAAAATGTCATTTTCTATAAGCGGTATGTCATGCGCGGCCAGGAGCCGCACAAGGTCTTCCTTCTTATTGTCCGGGATGCAGCTCCCCAACGGATTGTTGAAATTCGAAATGACCAGACACGCCTGCACGGGCGTATGCTCGATGGCGAATTCCAGGGCTTCCAGGCTGATGCCTTCTCGTGGGTGAGTCGGTATTTCCAGTGCTTTCAATTCCGATGCCTCGACGCACTGCAAGACATCGAAGCTGATGGGCGACTCAATTGCTATAGTGTCGCCCCGCTTGCACACGGATCTCAGGCAAAGGTTGATTGCTTCCGTGCAACCCGAAGTGGTTACAATGTCTCCGGGGACAAGATTGCACCCGGCTCGAATACTATTCTTTGCGATCTGGACACGAAGCGCCCTGCATCCTTCCGGCGGCAAATCGTACACGCCGCTCATTTCCTTTTTGCGCCTCCCTATGGAAGCCTGGATCCTGTTGAGCTTCTGCGCAGCCAGGAGACTCGCATTAGGATACGCGGCACCTAACTGAACCAGGTCAGGGTTCTGCGCATCACACAGCATCATCTTGACCAAGTCCCAGACGCTTACCTTGCCCGGATCAAGCTCAGGCGAGGAGATTTCGGGCTCCGGCATGGCACCGGGAAGTCTGATGCAGACATACATTCCCGAGCGTTGCCGCGTCTCAATAAAACCCTGAGCTTCCAGGAGGTAATAGGCCTGGAGGACCGTGGAAATGCTCACCTGCTTCTGCCGGCTCATCTCGCGCACGGAAGGGATCCGGTCTCCCGACCGAAGAGTGCCGGATTTGATGAGATGGATCACCTCTGCAGCAATCTGCTCATACTTATAAAGCCTTGGTCTCACCTGCATGATACGTTGATGCCCCCGCAGTTCAAATCAAGGGTACAGTAACCTGCCCTGCCAACCATAACAGTACGCAAAAAAGCAAATCTGTTCTGGTTACAATTCTGTATTTTTGAGACTGTTACTGTACTGTTTTCTCCTCTAGAATGCAAGCAAGAAATCAGAACTTTTGGAGTAGCAATTCACTCCACAGATGACAGGAGAATACGCCATGATGACAATAGTGAACATGAACACAGAAAATAATCCGGCCCGGTCATTGACAGGGCGCATTTGCAATGAAAAGAATCCCGGACATGAGATGGCCCTGAAAAAAGGAGCCTTGAAGAGGCTTTCGGGAGTCAAAAAATGGGATATGGTGATTTGTCTTGAAGGAGAAATCTGGATAACACAGGAGCATGACCTGAAAGACTACGTCCTCTGCCCGGGGGATGAATTCTTCATCACGTTGCCGGGCACTGTCGTGATGCAGGCACTCCGGGATACCCGGGTAGAGGTCATGTCATCCTTGAAGGGCACTTCCTACTCAGGAAAGTATCCGGTTTTTCACTAGCCCGACCCATGGCATGGTACAGAGGGAACGGCCTTTCCACTGTTTGTGCCGGTCACAGGGGCCGTTCCCCAGGCTTCATGCATTCCGCTCTTCTTTCGGTCTTTGTTCCGTACCGATGGTGAGCGGCCTTGCCGGATCACCTACAAGGTAAAGTGTCTGGGTTGGGAATGCAAAATCGATTCTTTCTTCGCCGAAGCGCCGGAACACCTCCTTGTTGAACCGCTCGGTAAACTCCATATAGGCCCAGTAGTCGGGTGGATGATACCAATAAAAAACAATGATGTTCAGTGAAGCAGCATTGAATTCATCAAAATAGACCCTTGGGGGGAAATCCGGGTGCATCCCCTCATGGTCCTGCAGTATCTCCTTGACGATCTCAATGGCCCTTTCGATCTTTTGCGGTGGCGTGTCATAGGTAATGGTAAGGTTGGCTATGCGCTTAATGTAGGGCCGTTTCCCGATATTTCGAATCATCTTGTTGGCCAGCTCTCCATTGGGAACAGTCACCAGATGCCCGTCGAGGGTCCGTATTTTCGTGGAACGGAAACCCACCTCCTCCACAGATCCGTCCTGCCCTTCCACCACGATCCGGTCACCCATCTCGAACGGTTTGTCTGCAAACAGAACGATCGAGCCGAAGAAATTCTTGATCGTATCCTGGGCCGCCAGAGCGAAGGCCAAGCCGCCGATTCCCAAGCCGGCGATGATAGAGGTAATGGGTTTATCACTCAGGATCTGGGCGATCTGGACAAGCACCAGAATCACCACGGTCACCCTGAGGCTCTTGCGCACGATGGGGACCAGCATATCGTCGAGCCTGGTCTCTGTTTTTCCGGCCATCTTTGTAAACCAGGACGTGGGCACATCCACGAGCCAGTACAGAAAATACCCCACTCCCACGCTCAGAAGAACCGAGCTGAGCGTATCTGATACCTCGGCAACCCAGGCCTTTAGTTGCAGGATTTCAAGGCCGACCGAAATTCCGGCAGCGGCGAGGAGAAAAACAGCCCCCCGGCTGGTTGCCTTCAGGGTTGTAGCCATGAGAAATCGATTTCTCGTCTCAAACTTCGAACCGGTTTTTTCAAGAACAGCCTTTGCGATCCTGCCCACAATGAAGGAGAACAGCACAATTCCAAACAAGGATAGGATGCGCCAGAGGCTGTTTCCGAGAATCTCAAGCTGAAAAAATGTATTCATGGTGCTCCCTCTCTCCCCGGTACTGCCCTTTTTTCAAGGAACCCTTCCAGAATTTCCACGTGGCGATTTTCCTCTTCAATAATCCTTTCGAGCCGGCGTATGGTCTCCGCGTCATCAATGAATTCGCCGAGCATCTCATAAAAGAGAATCGTGTCTTTCTCAAATTCAAGAGACACGGAAAGGAGATCCTTGATGTCCTCCATCCTGGAAAAATCCACATCATCGATGGAAAAGGCCTGGTCTCCCAGCACACCCCGCAGGATCTCCTTTCCGATCTCTTCCAGCCGAGGAACTTCCACTCCTGTCTCCGCTGCTTTTCCGAATTGTTTGAACCACTTCCCGTGTTCAAGCTCTTGATCGGCAAGCCACTTGAGCAGGGAAGCCAAGGAAGGATTTGAAACCTCGTCCGCAGCCTTTCTATAGACCTTCTCTCCATTTTTTTCTATGCGGACGGCAAGATCTATAATTTCTCCCAGTGTGAACATGGGTTCCTCTCATCCCTCCTCGCGCAGACGCGGCGGCAGCACGGACACCCTGCGCAGGCCTTCTTTCAGTGAAACGGCTTCCTCAGGACAGAAGCGTGCGCAGATACCACAACCAAAGCAGGCATTTTCATCCCGTTCCGCTTTGCCCTCTTCGTTCAATTCTATTGCGTCTGTCGGACATCGATCCACGCAGATCCCGCACCCGATGCACAATTCTTCATCAATGACGGAAAGGTAGTAGGTGGAATTGATCAGCGGAAAGGCCCCGTCTCTCCAGAGGCGCAAGGTGTCACAGCAGTCCTTGCAGCAATTGCAGATGCTGGTTTCCGGACGTGATACCTTGGAATTGGGATGAAACGCCTTGTGCACAAGTCCTGCCTCTTCCGCTTCTCTCATGATCCGCTTCGCCTCGTTCTTTGTGATCATCTCGGCAAAACCCTGAGCCACGGTATGCCGGGCGGATTTGCCAAAGGTGAAACAGGTCCTTGTGGGTGCATTAAATCCGCACGGTTCTCCCATGACCGCCCGCCGCTGACGGCAAAAACAATGACCCACCGCGATATCCTCAAACTTGTCAATAATCTCGTCCACTGACTGGCTCGGCAGAACAGACTCCTCCGGGACCTCCACCGCTCTGTCAAGAGGAATGATACGGATCGTGGCGCCTTCTTCCGTATTCCTGACAGGAACGGTCCGGTCCACGGGCGGCGCCTTCTGGAGCATGGGGACCAGTTGATCATAGTTCGCCTGGACCTGGTCCCTCACTTCATCCATGAGTTTCTGGAACATGCCGGCAAGCAGCCTTTCCTCTTCGTTCCATTTAAGCTCACGCATGAACTTGTATTCCATCAGCCCCACATTCATGAGGGGAAGCAGGCGGTAGATCATAATCCCTGCCGAGCTGGGTTGATTGAATATGAGGCCTTTCCGGGCAAGATTCGTCGCGAACCGTTCGATTTGTTCCTCGGAAAATTCACTGGATTTCCGCAGTTCCTCCATGGTCTTTGAGCCTCTGTCCTGAAATGCGCAGATCAAATCAAGCTCATTTTCTTCATCGCCTATGACGTATTTCAAGATGGATACGGTCGTGTCATTCACCGGGAAAGGAACCGTTCCCTGCCTGCAGATAACGCCGGCGGCGCGTCGGTATTTTTGTTCCAAGATGTTGTCGGCCATAATTTCCGTCCCTCCTTTATAGACCTTAGTCCCCTCTGGGAAATTATACTATTGGGGGAGATACTTCCAGTGCTTTTTTTGTGCAGGGATGTTCAGGAGCCAAGACCGAGTTTGACAGCCCGCTTTTCTTTGGGATAGACTGGCAATGCGAAACTCTTCATGAACCACAAAAATTACTCACAACGATCCATGCTTTTTGAGGGGAGGTTTCTTATGCGGTTTTCACTGCTCCTCTGGGTCCTGTATAGGAAACTGAGAAAGGCCTCCAGGAAAAACGCTCCTTTTAAAATGTATATCAGCACCATGAAGACAAGCATTCTCATTAAGACGGCTGAAGACAGACGGGGGCGGCTTTTCATCTTCGACCGGGGAAGAATATCGTCAGTACGTGGCGGCGATCACCCGGATTTTCACGTGGCAATTATCTGGTCCGATCCCGTTACCGCCTTCAAGGTCATGGCCTCCGGGAGCGACGAGAAATCGTTCAAAGCTGCCGCAGACGGGAAACTGAAGGTGGAGGGAATGGCCTATTTCGCCCAGTGGTTTACCGAGGGGGTAAAACTCGTCCTGTAAAAAAAGCCTGCAAGACCCATCGCAGGGGAAACCTCTCGAAGGGAGGGCATTTCATGGGAACGACATACGGCGGTCATCTGGCAGCAAAATATCTCAAGGAAGTCGAACACGTAACAACAGCATTCGGTCTATCGGGAGGGCATATTGAACAGATCCTGGACGGCTTCACCGAGTACGGCATCAAGGCCGTCGACGTGCGCCATGAACAAGCCGCCGCCATGATGGCCCACGCGTGGTCCATCTATACAGGGAACCCGGGCGTCTGCTTTCTAACCGCAGGACCGGGCTTTACCAACGCCCTCACCGGTATTGCGAACGCATCACTGGACAACGCTCCACTTGTGGTTCTGTGCGGTCGCTCTCCGCTTCGGGATGACCTGAAGGGCGCCCTCCAGGAAATGAACCAGGTGGACATGGTGAA
>Ga0315542_1000373_pt1 | contig 27853 bp, 25 predicted proteins | sample SalMarSW160120MG_FD_202541 | JGI IMG/M metagenome (GOLD analysis project Ga0315542, IMG submission 202541) | Salt marsh sediment microbial communities from the Plum Island Ecosystem LTER, Massachusetts, United States - Salt Marsh Sediment SW1601-20 ... | reverse complement strand
GTATTCCGCTCGTGACTACCATTTTTCCCGGGATCTCTGGACCCCGTTTTCAAGAGCCCCACAAGGCGTTGGTAATATATTCTGTGTGAACCCGGGCGGGAACGCACCATCCGCCCTTCAACCCTCACTTCAAGCTGTGCACCCGAAGAATACTCTCAAAAAATCCCGATGATGTCCCAAGGGAGTAGTTTCCACGTATTAAAAAGGTACCTCAACGTTCATTCTTGACTTGCCCCGGTGGGTTGACTATTTTGCAGAAAGGTTCGTTGCAGCTAATCCCTGCACCTCCGGTGGAGGGCCCCGGAATATTCTCCCGCCAAAGGCGGGACTCCCTGGGCTCCCCCGGGGGGCTCCCTGATTCCTCCGGCTCTTCGGGAGGAGGCTCACTTATGACTTATGATTAAAGTTACCACCTCTGGAGGAAGTTATGCGATCGGATACACTGAAAAAGGGTATTGAAACCTTGCCGCACAGGGCCCTGCTCCTGTCGGCCGGCCTGAAAAAGGAAGACTTCGGCCTGGAGAAACCCTTTATCGGCATTGCCAACAGCTACAATAATATTACTCCTGGTCATATCCATTTGAGTGACCTCACACAGGAAGTGAAGAAGGGCATCCGGGATGCCGGCGGCGTTCCGCTGGAGTGGGGAGTTCCCGGCGTTTGTGACGGCATTGCCATGTTTGTGGAGATGCGATTGAGCCTCCCCAGCAGGGAGCACATCGCGGATAATGTGGAAATCATGGCCTTGTCCCATTCCCTCGATGGCTGGGTAGGGGTCACCGCATGCGACAAGATTACGCCGGGAATGCTCATGGCAGCCGGACGTCTGAACCTTCCGGCCATCATCCTCACCGGTGGTCCCATGAAGGCAAACGTCATAGAAGGGGTGAAATACCATCCCATCGAAGGGTTCCGTATGGTGGGCCAGGTGAAGTCCGGAAAACTTTCGGCGGAAGCGGCGGAAGAGATGCTCCCTGCCATGGTCTGCGGGGCAGGTTCCTGTGTGGGGCTCTATACCGCGAACACCATGGCCGTGGTGACCGAAGTCCTGGGAATGTCGGTCACCCGGTGCGGCACTACCCTGGCGCTGGACCCTGACAAGAAGAAACAGGCATATGAAACGGGAAAAAAGATTGTGCAACTGGTGAAGGAAGGAATCAGGCCGAGAGATATCATGACGGTTTCCGCATTTGAAAACGCGATCAGGGTCGATATGGCAATGGGGGGATCAACAAACACGGTCCTCCATATCCCCGCGATCGCACGGGAGGCCGGGATCGACCTTGAAGTGGAACTTTTTGACCGTATTTCGCGGGAGACTCCCCATCTCTGTTCCATTATCCCGGCGGGACCCTATGAAATGGCGGACGTGGATAGCGCCGGAGGTATTCCCGGGCTACTGCATCGATTGCGGGAAAACTTCAAGGATTCCCCTACGGTGAACGGGGAATCCCTGAAGCGCATAGCGGAACAGGGAGTGGTCGTGGATGAGGAGGTGATCAGGCCCCTGGAGAGGCCGTACCATCCGGAAGGCGGTATCGCTGTCCTTCGAGGGAATATCGCCAACAGTGCGATCATCAAACAGACGGCAGTGGATCCGGGCATGATGGTGCATGCGGGTCCGGCCAAGGTCTTTTATTCCGAGAAGGATTTGCTCGATTCCATAGAAGCCGGAGAGATCGAAGAAGGAGATGTGGTGGTTTTGCCGTTTCAGGGACCGGCCGGCGCACCGGGTATGCCCGAGATGCTGACCCCGACTGATGCCTTGAAGGGCGCGGGATATAAGAAGGTGGCCCTGATCACGGACGGGAGGTTTTCTGGCGCGACAACCGGACCCTGCATCGGTCACGCGGAGATGGAGGCGTTCAACGGCGGCGCTATCGGTGCAATCAGAAACGGGGATATCATAGAGATTGATATCCCGAAAAGAGGCCTCAACATGCGGGTGAGCGATGCTGAAATCGCCGGGAGGTTGAAAGAGACCAGGCCTCCGGAAAGAGAGGTCACGACGCTCCTGAAATCTTACAGGGAGAAATTCCTCGGGAAGAATTGTTACGGAAGATAGTGCTGTTTTTATTGGGATGATGCCGCCAGTTCCTTCAGAAATCTTCCGGGGAGGTTATCAAACCCGCCGTTTGACATGAAGAGGACTACATCGCCCGTATTTGTCTCATGGATCAGGTCCTTCAGCAGCGCGTCGGTGCTCTCGAAAGAGGCAGCCGCGAGTCCCCTTACCTGAAGATCTCGTGTCAACTGGCGGGAAGAAAAACGTTCCTCCGGCGGCACTTTGTGCATGAGGGGGGGGTCGGGCACGAAGATTCGATCAGCCAGATCAAATGATTCCGCGTAGCGTTCCTGGAAAATCTTCCGCCTGCTGGAATTGGAACGGGGTTCGAAAACCGCTACAAGCCTCCGCCCGGGAAACCGCTCTTTCACCGCACGGATGGTTTCGCGGACCGCAGTGGGGTGATGCGCGAAATCATCCACCACGAGGACACCACGTTCTTCTCCCAGTATTTCCTGTCTGCGCTTGACACTCTTGAAACTCAGAAACGCGTCTGAAAGGGCTTTGCTCGGTATATCAAGGAAGCTTGCCAGTGCCACAGTGGAGAGGAGATTGGAAATATTGTGGCGCCCATAGAGAGGTGTCCGGACACTCAGAAATTTCCTGCCTTCCCTTGCTAAGCGCAGATGGGTGGATCCCTCAACGAAGGATATGTCCTCTACTCCCCACATGGGTCGCCCGGAAAGTCCATAGGTCCAGACGGGGCATTTGGCGCTGTCGAGTTCTCCGGTGATGCGGGGATCATCGCTGTTCGCTATGAGAACTCCCTCCGGTGGAATGAGGTCGATCAGCCTGCGGAAGCTTTGAAGAACATGCTCCAGGTCCCTGTAGATATCGGCGTGGTCGAATTCAATACTGGTCAGGATGACGGCCCAGGGCCTGTAGTGAACGAACTTGGGTCCCTTGTCGAAAAACGCGGTGTCGTATTCATCGCCCTCGATGACAAAATAGGGTCCGCTTCCCGACTTGAAGTTCTGTTTGAAATTGAGAGGAATCCCGCCGACCATGAAGCCGGGATCGAGATCTGCTTTTTCAAGGATCCATGCGGTCAGCGCGGTGGTGGTTGTCTTGCCGTGCGTACCGCTGATCACGATGGATCGTTTCCCTTTCATAGCAAAGTGGTCAAGGGCCTGGGGAAGAGAAAGGTAGGGAATGCTCAGACGGGAAAGCTCCACCGCCTCAGGATTCTGACGGGTGATGACATTTCCGACGATGACCAGGTCCGGAAAAGGATGGAGGTTTTCGGCTCGATAGCCGGGCAACACGAGAATATGCATGGATTTCAGGAAATCACTCATGGGAGGGTAGACGTTCTGGTCAGATCCGGTGACCTGATAGCCTTTGCTCTTGAGCAGCCCTGCCAGGGAGGCCATGCCGGTCCCGCAGATGCCCATGAGATGGATGTGTCTCGGGGAGCGTGGAACGGTATTCAGAATCGGTAAAAGTTCCTCTCGCGCGTCGGCCGCGGTTGGTGTAACAGGACCTTTTTTCATAAGATTGCCTACGAATTTGCTTGCTTTTAGAACGTATTTTAAATAAAATTATAAATTCGAATTTAATTACGACCCCTCATGGGTCGCTTACACACTGTGCAAGGAGGACTCCCATGTCAAGAGTCTGCGAAATCTGCGGCAAAGGCCCGACAGTCGGCTACAATGTCAGTCATGCCCATAACAAGTCCAAAACAAAGTGGTATCCGAACCTCCAGAAGGTCCGCTGCGTTCAGAACGGGCAAACAAAGAGGATCAGGGTTTGCACGAACTGCATAAAGTCGGGAAGGGTGGTGAAACCTTGACTCCGAGCCAGATTCAAAATGCCCCCTTTTGCCCGATCTCTGCGTCAGGCTCAAATTTTAATCCTCGAAATATTCTTGTATATTCCTGTGGTTAAAATTCATCGTCTTTCTTGATCTCGAACAAAATCGAACACTTTGAATCTGGCTCCAGGTTATACCCTTTCCACCATTATAACGTTCTTGATCCTTTTTATGGCCCCCATTATTTCCTGCAGTTGCTGGTAATCGACCACCTCAATGGTGAAAAACAACATCCCTTTTTTGTCCAGCGTCGTCTTGATCTCCGCGTGGACGATATTGGCGTCTTTCTGGGCAAGGACTCCCGTTATACTTGCGAGGGTTCCTTTCTTATTGAGGCTGGTTACCTTTAAATCCGCACGGTAGGATTCGTCTCCCTCCGCCTCCCATTCCACATCCACGAGGCGATCCTCATTGGCTTTCAGAACATGCGGGCAGCCCTTCGAATGGATAGTTACGCCTCGACCGCGGGTAATGAAACCGATTACTCCCTCTCCCGGCAGGGGATGACAACAATTGGCGAAGCGAATCAGCATGTCGCTGACCCCCTTCACCTGGATGCCCTTTCCCGTTTTTCGCCGTTTGATCCGGTGGACCATTTTGCCGACCAGGCCGGGGGCTTTCTCTTCCCGTATCCCAAGCTTGAGTTTGAGCCGCCCGATGACCTGCTTGGATGAGACTTTCCCGAAGCCTATTTCGGCGAGGAGATCTTCAGCGGAATGAAAGGAGAGGTCTTTTGCGATAGAGTTGATCTGGTCACTCTTGAGGATGTTGGAGAAGGCTATGTGTTCGTGTTCCAAGAGTCTTTCCAGGATGTTTTTCCCGAGAACAATGCTTTCATCCCTTTCCTGGTTCTTGATCCAGTGCCGGATCTTGTTGCGGGCTCTGGGTGTCTTCGCAAATTCGAGCCAGTCCTTGCTCGGATGGTGTCTTGGAGAGGTAATGATTTCGACAATATCGCCATTCCTCAACTCGTATCTCAAAGGGACCATCTTCCCGTTGATCTTTGCCCCCATACATTTATTGCCCACTTCCGAATGGATGCTGTAGGCGAAATCTACCGGGGTTGCCCCTCTTGGGAATTCTTTTACATCTCCATTCGGGGTGAAGACGTATACCTCATGGGGAAAGAGGTCCAGCCTTACGGACTCGAGGAACTCCAGAGGATCACTCAGGCTCTTCTGCCATTCAAGGAGCTGGCGGAGCCATGCGAATTGCGTTTCGTCTGTCTGTTTAGCCTCCACGCCCTCTTTGTACTTCCAGTGCGCTGCTATGCCTTCCTCTGCGATTCTGTGCATGTCCCAGGTGCGTATTTGCACTTCCAGCCTCTGCCCCAGAGGACCAATCATGGTTGTGTGCAGGGATTGGTACATATTTTCCTTTGGGACTGAAATATAGTCTTTGAAGCGACCGGGCACCAGTTTCCACATGCTGTGAATATGCCCCAGAACCTCGTAGCATTCCCTTATGGAACCAACGATAACCCTGAAAGCCAGGATATCGTACACCTGGTTGACTGTCAGGTGCTGGGTCATCATCTTCTTGTAGATACTGTAGAAATGCTTCTGCCTTCCCTCGACGGTTGCCTTTATTTCCACCTCCTTCAGTTTTCCGGTCAAGAGTTCGCGGACCTCTTGAACAAATTTCTCTTGTGCCCCTTTTCTCTGTGCCGTCTCCGTCTTTATCTTCTGGTAGATCTCCGGTTCCATGTAGTAAAGGCAGAGATCTTCCAGACTCGACTTTACCCAGTAAATACCCATCCTTCCTGCAAGGGGCGCGTAAATGTCCAGGGTCTCCCGTGCGATCAACTGTTGTTTCGATTCCGGATGATAACCGAGAGTTCTCATGTTGTGGAGGCGGTCCGCAAGTTTTACCAGAATGACGCGAATGTCGTTGGACATGGCCAGGATCATTTTGCGGATGTTTTCGGCCTGCTGGTGTTCCCGGCTGGAAAACTGTATCTTGCTGATCTTGGTTACGCCGTTCACGATATCAGCCGTCTCTTGGCCAAAGAGCCTTGTTATATCGGAGAGTTGCGCATCGGTATCCTCAATGGTATCGTGGAGCAGCCCGGCGGCGATACAGACCGTGTCCATTTTCATCTGTGTCAGGATATAGGCTACCTCGAGGGGATGGGAAAGGTAGGCTTCTCCGGAGAGCCGAATCTGGCCTTGATGGACCTTTGCCGAATAGACATATGCCTTTTCCACCAATGTGATATCGGCCTTGGGATGGTAGGTCAGAATCTGGGAAGTAATATCATTCAGTCGAATCATAAAGCAGATGCACCTGTTTCATGATAAATCCTGCGGCATCCGGGATCGAGATCGATCGGGGTTCTTTTCCAGCCCTCACATTGACTTCGACCTCTCCGTTCTTTACCCCGCGGATTCCAACAGTTACCCGGAGAGGGATGCCGAGAAGGTCGGCGTCCATGAACTTTATTCCCGCACGTTCGTTTCTATCATCCAGCAGGACCTCGACGCCTTTGTCCAGCAGGAAGGAATAAATCTGCTCGGCTGCATCGAGGACCGTCGATTCATGCATCTGCAAGGGCAGGATGATGACCTCAAAAGGTGCTATCTGAATGGGAAAGATGATGCCGTCTTCATCATGATTCTGTTCGATGGCAGCAGCCACGGTCCTGCCCACACCAATACCGTAACATCCCATGACCAGAAACTTTTTCTTTCCCTGTTCATCCAGAAAGACCGCGTTCATGGCCCGAGAGTACTTGGTCCCCAGTTTGAAGACGTGCCCGACCTCAATACCCCGTTTGAACTCGATCGCTGCGCCGCACCGGGGACACGTGTCTTGCGGAGTGATGGTTCGAATATCTCCAAACCGCTCCACCTGAAAATCACGATCCAGGTTGACATTCTTCAAGTGAAAATCTTCGCGATTTGCACCTGCAACGAAGTTTTTCATGGCCTGGACGGCCTGATCCGCCACCATGCGGACCTTGAGTCCCACAGGGCCTGCGAATCCTGTTGGGGCGCCCGTGGTCCGGTGCACGCTTTCCGGATCGGCCATTTCGACGGTCTCTGCGCCCAGCAGGTTTCGGAATTTCGCCTCATTCAGTTCGTGGTCCCCTCGTACCAGGGCGGCAACAATTTCTCTGCCGTCCACGCGATAAATCAAGGTCTTCAAGAGGTCTTGAGCGGAAACGGAGAGAAAGGCTGCCAGGTCATCAATCGTCTTGATGTCGGGCGTGTGCACTTCTTCCAACCCCGGAAAGTCCTTTTTTGTGTCAGGAACATTGATCTTCAAAGGTGTGATTTCCGCCTTTTCAAGATTAGCGGCATAGCTGCACGAAAGGCAGCTGACAATCTGATCCTCCCCGCTTTCCGCAAGGACCATGAACTCGTGTGAATAACTCCCGCCAATGGGGCCCGTATCCGCCTCCACGGCCTTGAATTTGAGCCCGCACCGCTCAAAAGTCCTCGTGTAGGCCTCGTACATTCGTTCGTAGCTCTTTCCTGCGCCCTCTTCATCCGCATCAAAGCTATAAGCGTCCTTCATGATAAACTCACGACCGCGCATAATGCCGAAACGGGGACGTATTTCATCGCGAAACTTGGTCTGGATTTGATAAAAGTTCAGAGGGAGCTGTTTATACGATTGCACATTATTCCGAACCACATCGGTAATGACTTCTTCATGCGTTGGGCCGAAACAGGCTTCCCTGTTATGGCGGTCTCTGAACCGCAAGAGTTCCCTGCCGTAGAAATCCCATCGGCCGCTTTCCTGCCATAGTTCTGCGGGTTGTACTGCCGGCATCAGCACCTCGATAGCGCCTGCCCGGTTCATCTCCTCACGGATGATCCGTTCCACCTTTCTTATTGATCTCAGGCCGGCGGGGAGGTAGGTATAGATACCGGAAGTCAGTTTCCTGATCAGCCCTGCCCTGAGCATGAGTTGATGGCTGATGACTTCGGCATCAGCAGGGATTTCCCTGTGGGTGGGAATAAAATAGTCTGAATATCTCATGGTCCTTGTCTACTCCTTTTTCTCCTGATGCTCTCTTGTCATTCCACCATTTTTTTGACTTCCCGGATCAGCACATCGGCAAGATCAGATTCGGCAATCTTCCGAACCAGCTTTCCCTTTTTGAACAGGATACCCTGTCCCCTCCCTCCTGCGATCCCGATATCCGCTTCACGGGCCTCGCCGGGACCGTTCACTATGCACCCCATAATGGCCACTTTCGGCGATGCGGTCAGGTCTTCAAAAGCCTTCTCCGCGCGTTCCACCAGGCTGAACAGATCAATTTCACAGCGCCCGCACGTGGGGCAGGAGATGATTTCCGGTCCCCGTTGCCTGAGATCAAGGGCCCTCAGGATCTCGTAGGCCACCTTGACTTCCTCCACGGGATCACGGGTGAGGGAAACGCGGATTGTGTCTCCGATACCGTTGGCGAGCAGGTAGCCAATGCCGATGGCATTCTTGACGGTCCCCGAAATGAGCGTTCCTGCTTCAGTGACTCCCAGATGGAGGGGGTAGTCTACCTGGCCGCTCAGGAGTTCATAGGCGCGAATGGTCTTTTGCACATTTGAGGACTTGAGGGAAATTTTCATTTGGTCGAAGCCAAGATTCTCCAGGAGCCTGATGTGCCTCATGGCGCTTTCCACCATGGCTTCGGCAGTAGGATGCCCGTATTTTTCAAGGATATCCCTGTGGAGTGACCCGGCGTTTACTCCCACCCTGATGGGGACGCGCATCTTCTGTGCTTCCCGCACCACCTCTTCAACCGCCTTGTGAGAGCCGATGTTGCCCGGGTTGATCCTCAATCCGTCGGCCCCGGCTCTGAGCGCGGCTATGGCTAGACGGTGATCGAAGTGGATGTCTGCAATGAGGGGCACAGACACCAGCCCTTTAATTCTCCCGAACGCCGCGGCGGCCTCCTCATCGGGGACGGCCAACCTGACGATCTCGCAACCGGCATTGTAAAGACGGTTGATCTGGGCGACTGTCGATGCCGCATCCCGGGTGTCGGTGTTGGTCATGGATTGCACCGCGACGGGCGCCCCCCCACCGATTGTCACATTGCCCACCTGGATTCTGCGCGTCATTCTTCTTTCCATGGCCCTTTTTCCACTATAAAATCACGAGGAAAAGACTCGTTTCGACGTTTTGCTGACGCCTTTTCCCTCTATTTTACACAAAAAAGGCCGGTCTGTCTTGATTCGTTTCTTCCTGCAAGAAGTCCGGCCCACACGAAATTGTTGAAAGTGATCTGATGAACCCCGGCGCGACAACGAGTTGGGAACAATTGCCTCGATAATTCCCCGCGCCGGACGAACAGCACAGCCGCATTTTGATTCGCGGGGACGGCGATGGATAACCTTGCTCCAGCCATGCCGGTTTAATAAAGAAACATGGGTTTTCCTCTCGCATGCCTCACTTTCGGTCGGTAGGCGTCTACGTCATAGAGTTCCCCGACGTCGACCCTTTTTTGCCCTTCCGTAATGGTGTTGAGGGGAATGTCCGTGTAGATTCCCTTGGTCAGGGACACGAGACGGCCGAAGATCCCCTTGAGGAAGAGGTCAATGGCGATGTTGGCAAAATTGACTGCTACCATGAGGTCCAGTGAATCGGGTACGCCGCTTCTCATCAGGTAAGAAAGCCGCTGGTTGAGGATATCCTCACCGGTGAGTTCCTTCAGGATAGCTCCGGTCTGTTCGCCGATACCCCCGAGCCTTTTGTGGCCGTAAGCATCCGATTCCCCACCCATGATCATATCTCCACCCGCCATTTTTGCCCCTTCTGAAATCGTTATCATGGCATAATTTTTTGGGTTTGCCTTCTTGTCTTCCATGATCAGACGGGCCAGTTTGTGCGGATCGAAGGGCACCTCGGATATGATGGCCCGGTCCACTCCGGCCAGGTAGGCGGATATGAGGGAGGTTTCACCGCAGTAACGGCCGAAGAGTTCTATGACGGCTATTCTCTCGTGAGAGCCGGTGCAGGTCCTCAAGGCGTGGATAAAACCGACGCCCCTGGTCACGGCGGTTGAAAATCCGATGCAGTAATCGGTTCCAAAGACGTCGTTATCCATAGTTTTCGGTATGGCAATGACGGGAAATCCTTCTTGCCGGAGTCTTTCGGCAAAACTGAGGGTATCATCTCCGCCGATGGGAATAATGGCATCGATTTCCAGGGATTCCAGGTTGTCCATCACCCGGCCGGTAAGATCCCTGACCCCCTCCTGCGAGTCAAAATCCTCCTGGAGAAAAGCCGGGACATCCCTTTTTCGCACGGCGCTGGGGTTGGTGCGGGATGTATGGAGAAAGGTGCCGCCGCTCCGATCTATTGTTCGCACGAGGAGCGGGTCCAGAAATTGAATACAGTGTTCGCATTCCTCGCGATTCTCCGGATTGTATTCCAGTATGCCTGCCCAGCCGCGCCTGATGCCCACGACCCTGAGACCTTCGCTGGCCGCCCTGCACACCAGCGCCTTGATGCAGGGATTCAATCCCGGGACGTCCCCGCCGCCGGTCAGTATGGCAATGGTTCTGGTTTTAGAGACCTTTTCCATAATCATTTCTCCAAGTCTTTGTTACCACCGAAAGGGAGGTGCATACTGTAAAAATAGGTGATGCGAACCGGCGCTGTCAAGGTGATTCTGGTGCGGCTTTTCCTGGCAGCGTCACGTAGACTGTTATGCTCCGAGGATGAATCCTCGATGTTTTCCTTTTCTGTTGACAAGGCCCGCCAAAAAAAGGAAGGTTAATTTCCAAAAAGGTAAGGGAGGATAAAGAATGTCGGCTTCTGAAAAGATACGAGCCTCTATGGACCGGTCGTCGTGGATCCGGAAGATGTTTGAAGAAGGCATTGAAAGAAAAGCAAAATTCGGGGCAGAACACGTGTTCGACTTCAGCCTGGGAAATCCTGATCTTGAGCCCCCGTCGAGTGTGGGAGAGATCCTTGCCGATCTGGCAAAAGATACCACTCCGGGCACTCATGCATATATGCCGAATGCGGGATTTGTTGAAACGAGGCAGGCCGTGGCCGATTATCTGAATACGTTCAACGCGGCCCGGTTTACCGCCGATGAAATTGTCATGACCGTGGGGGCGGGAGGCGGTCTAAACGTGGTCCTCAAGACCATTCTGAATCCCCAGGAAGAAGTGATCATCTCGAGGCCCTATTTTGTGGAATACAATTTCTATCTGGACAATCATCAGGGGGTCCCCCGAGTGGTCTCATCCCGTCCCGATTTTTCTCTGAACCTGGATGCCATTTCCGAGGCGATTTCGGAGAAGACCAGGGCCGTGTTGATCAATTCCCCCAACAATCCGACGGGACGTGTCTACAGGGCAGAGGAACTGGAGGGGTTGTCCGAAATTCTCACCCATTACAGCGCCAAATTTGGTGAGCCCATCTACCTTATTTCTGATGAACCATACAGGAAAATCCTCTACGACGGGATATCGGTGCCCAGTGTTTTTGATGCCTACCGGGAGAGCCTCGTGGTTACCTCGTTTTCCAAGGACCTGTCTCTTCCGGGCGAACGGATCGGTTACGCCGCAGCAAACCCCGGGATTTCCGAAAGGCCGGTGATCCTTGGCGGTATGGTGCTTTGTAACCGTATCCTGGGATACGTGAATGCACCCGCCTTGATGCAGCGATTAGTGCGTCATCTCCTGGAGGAAAGCGTGGATATATCCATTTATCAAAGGAGGAGGGACCTTTTTTGTGAGGGATTGGAAGCCGCGGGGTACGACTTTCAAAAACCGGAAGGAGCGTTCTATCTCTTTCCCCGAACCCCTATCGACGATGACACGGAATTCGTGAAGGCGTTGCAGGAAGAAAATATCCTGACGGTGCCCGGCAGCGGTTTTGGAGGTCCTGGGCATTTCAGGATTGCCTACTGTGTCGATGACCGGGTCATAGAGAGGTCGCTTCCCGGGTTCAAGAGGGTCATGGACAAATACCGGTGACTAAAGGCAGGGCATAAGGCGTAGGGTTAGGATTATCCGGGTAGATTGGTTTCTCGGCGAAGTTCTCCGGGTAGAACTCGAATTGAGACGATTGAGACAATTCTTTTGACATTTGTCATTTTTATTCGCCCTGCCAGGCTAGGCAAGCCTATGCTGTACTTGCTGGGTTGCTCCAATGAAATGCGAGGAAATGAGTTATGTATTCAAAGATACTTTCATTGAGATTCCCGAAGAAAGTGGCCAACGAACCCATTGCTGCCAACCTTGTCAGAAAGTTCGACCTGTCTTTCAATATCCTGCAGGCGACCATTTATCCGAGAAAAGAAGGATTGATGGTGTTGGAATTGAGCGGGCATCGCAAGAATTTTCAAAAAGGGGTCAAATACCTGAAGGGGCTTGGAATCAGGGTGGAGAGCCTGGCCCAGGACGTAAAATGGGATGAAGAAAAGTGCTTCCACTGTGGCGCCTGCACCGCGGTGTGCCCCACCGGTGCCCTTTCCGTGCACCGGCCCGATATGCTTGTCGTTTTTGATAAAGAGAAATGCAGCGGCTGCGAATGGTGCGTGTCTGCGTGCCCTGCACGCGCAATGGAAGTGAGACTGAACAAGGCTCTCCTCTCCTGACCGGAGGCTCCTTTTTTCACCGTAGCGGCCTTTCGAGGCCACACATCCTTTTACCCTCATCCTCACCTGATAGACAAATGAGACCAGAGGAGCCTTCAAAGGTACTAGTTGCGTTGAGCGGGGGTGTCGACAGCGCTATGACGGCCTGGATGCTTAAGAAATGCGGATGGGAAGTCCATGCGCTCCATTTTCTCCTGCCCGGACCAGCGAAAACCCAGGAGAAGAAGACGGAGACGGTTCACGACATTTCAGCATTCCTGGGCATTCCACTGGTGCTCGTGGATGTAAGGCCGGATTTTGAACGCCTGGTGGTTCAGCCTTTCACGGAAGAATATTTCCAGGGACTCACGCCCAATCCCTGCGTGCTGTGTAATGAGGTGATGAAGTTCGCATACCTTTCCCGGGTAGCCGGAGAACTGCAGATCCCGTTCATTGCGACGGGACACTACGCGCGGGTGATACGGAAGGAGCGTTCAGGCGTAATGCTTTTCAGGGGTGTGGATCCGGGCAAGGACCAGACCTATTTCCTCCACAGGTTGGCCTCGCCCGGTCTTCGAAAAACGCTGTTTCCCCTTGGAGCTAAAAAGAAATCATGGGTGCGGGAAAGGGCGAAGGCGGAGAAAATCCCTTGCCACTCTTTTCCCGAAAGCCAGGAGATCTGCTTCCTGGCCGGAAGGGATTATCGGTGTTTCATAGAGTCAAGAAGAGGAAAAGGTGCTGAAAAGAAAGGCCGGATCATTAACAAAACAGGCGCGATCCTGGGGGAACATCTGGGCGCACACCGGTACACGATCGGTCAGAGAAAGGGCCTCGGGATCGCTTCTTCACGGCCTTATTACGTCATGGAGATCCGGCCGGCTACAAACGAGATAGTGGTGGCACGGAAGGAAGACCTCTATTCCAGGCAGGTCATTGCAAGGGATGTCAAATGGATTGGAGGGGAAGTTCCCAGGGACCGGGAGGTCACGGCGCAGATCCGATATCGGCACCGGGCTGCACCGGGAATCCTTGAACTCGTAGGCTCCGGAAGAATACGTCTTCTCTTCCGGAAACCCCAATGGGCTGTGACGCCGGGCCAGGCGCTTGTGTGTTATGACGGCGACCGGGTCCTTGGCGGCGGGTGGATCTGTAAGGAAAATGAAAAAGACATTTAGCATTATAACACTGGGATGCAAGGTCAATCAATATGAGTCGGCCTGCCTGCAGGCAAGGTTAGAGGAAAAGGGATGGATACTTGCCTCATCCGGTGTGCCTGTTGATGTGACCATCATCAATACCTGTATTGTGACCCAGGCGGCGTCACATCAATCAAGACAGGAGATCCGCAAAGCGATCCGGGGGAACGAAAAAGGAACGGTAGCTGCGATCGGTTGCTACGGACAGGCCTTCCCGGAAGACTTGAAGGCCGTAAAGGGATTGCGGCTTATCGCAGGAAATGTGGAAAAGGGGAGGATACCCCATCTTCTCTCCTCTGTACCTGACGAGGATGGCCCGGTGGATTTTTCGATCCCGTTTCCTCATGGCATGCGGTTTGAAGCCATGAACACCAAGACATTTCCCGGAAGAAGCAGGGCGTTTTTAAAAATTCAGGACGGGTGCGAATCATTCTGCAGCTATTGTATCGTGCCGTTCGCCAGGGGACCATTCCGGACCCTGCCCCCGGGTGATGTCCTGCGTGCACTGGAAAATTTCTCGGTCGAAGGATACAGGGAGGTTGTGTTGACCGGGATTCACCTGGGCAAGTATGGAATTGATCTTGAGGGCGGCGCGGACTTGAAGGGCCTCCTTCGGGCGGTGGCCAGAGAGAAACTGCCGTTGAGGCTCAGGCTCAGTTCACTGGAACCCGGGGAGATAGACGAGGATCTTATCGACATGGTGGCCTCGGAGGCCTGGCTCTGCCGACATTTTCACATTCCCCTCCAGAGCGGAGACGATGGGATATTGAAAAAGATGAGCAGGACCTATTCATCCCGCACATTCGCAGGACTTGTGAAAAAGATCCATGATCGAGTTCCTTTCGCAGCCATCGGCGTGGACGTGATGACCGGCTTTCCCGGGGAAGACCACGCTGCCCATTCAAACAGTATGGCCCTCCTCGAAGACCTCCCGGTTTCTTATCTCCATGTTTTTCCTTATTCCCGGAGGCCGGGGACTCGGGCGGCGGAATTCCCCTCCCATGTAGCACCCGGCGACAAAAAGAAAAGGGCAGCCGGTCTCAGATCCCTGGGAGCATCGAAAAGACACCGCTTCATTGAAAGCTGCATAGGCCGGGTCTTGGGGGTCGTGACTGAAGAATGGCATGCAAAGGAACGCGGACTTCTGAAGGGGATAAGCGACAACTACGTTCCCGTCATATTCTCATCCTCCGGGGCCGTCCAGGACGATTTGCCTTCCGTGAGAATAGAGAGAGTTGAAAAAGAGCATGCGATCGGGCACGTGGTGCGTTCCGCGCTGCCGGCGGAGGAAGCCGCCCGAATCAGAGGGATTGACAAATCGTCAATGCTATAGTAGATTATTCCAGCCTGGAATAGTTAAATCCACCGTCATTATCATCTGCGTTTATGCAGGCGGATGATTGGGGAAGAGGCCTGATCACCAGCCAGGCCTTCAGCCTTATGACTTTGTACCTGCACAGCCATGAACCGGGAGAGAAAATGGCAAACAAGCACAGTTCATCCGCAACTGTTATTTCGTTGGAAGAAGCAGTGGGCAAGGTGCTGGCCCATGATATAACCGAAATCAGGCCCGGCCAGTTCAAGGGGCCTGCCTTCAAGAAAGGGTACATTGTCCGGGAAGACGACCTGGAGCATCTGAGACGCCTCGGCAAGGAGCACCTGTACGTGCTGCATATGGGGCCGGACGAACTTCATGAGGATGATGCAGCGATCAGGCTGGCGAAGGCACTGGCGGGTCCGGGTGTGGCCTTTAATCAGCAGGCGACTGAAGGGAAGATCAGCCTCAAGGCGGCCCATGGCGGACTCCTGAAGGTGGATGTGCGGGCCCTCACGGGATTCAACATGGTTCCGAATGTCACCTGCTCCAGCAGACATACCAATAGTGTCGTGGAGGAAGGTGCAATCATCGCCGGAACGAGGGCCATCCCGTTGATCATCGATCGCCGGGAAGTGGAACAGGCAGTGGGAGTTGCGCAAGCGGCGGGAGGAGTCTTTTCTGTAAAGAAGTTTGCTGCGCCGGATACCGGGCTCGTTATCACGGGCAATGAAGTGTACTCGGGGAGAATCGATGATAAATTCGCCCCGATTCTCAGGAAAAAGCTCGGGTTTTTCGGCTGCCCGGTGAAAGAGACATTGTTTCTGCCGGATGATCAGGATAAGATCAGGAATGCCATCGAGAGGTTGCTCCAGGGGAATATCGGCCTGATCCTCGTCGCGGGCGGGATGAGCGTGGATCCTGATGATGTGAGCAGACTGGCGATTGCGGCTGCAGGCGCAGAGGATCTCATATACGGATCACCGGTTCTGCCGGGAGCCATGTTCCTTTACGGGCACTTCGGGGATGTGCCCGTCATGGGGCTGCCCGCGTGCGTTCTTTTCTATGGGACCACGGTCTTTGACCTCATGCTCCCCAGGGTCCTGGCAGGTGAACGGATTACCAGGAAAGACCTGGCCGAAACGGCGCATGGGGGACTCTGCCTCAACTGTGATCACTGCAATTACCCTGTCTGCCCATTCGGAAAGTGAGAACAAGCGGAAAATGCAGGACGCCGGATAAGATCCACCGATCCGAGGTTAAAAAGGATGTGCTGCTGAGGGAGGAAGCCTTTTCTGGAGTGACTGGTGAAAGGGTGCCGTCTTTTCGTGACTTATCAGTGGGGGAACCCGCAGCTCGACGAAGTCGAGAATGCGGAGGGGGTAGCTATCCCACGCTGATAAGTCACTGAAAAGACCAGCCCGGAGCCTCGGAACGAGAGAATAGGCTTCCTCCCTCAGCAGCATGCGGGAGGGCACCCGATACCGCCTGCTCTGCCGAGGAGACTCATTTATGAAGACAGGACCTGCTACAGAATACGCCCTGCTGGGGGCACTGAGAAGCGGTGCCAAGCACGGGTACGAAATACTCCATTACTTTGAGACCAACCTCGGCTCCACTTGGTATGTGAGTACGAGTCAGCTGTATGCTCTCCTGAAAAGGCTCGAAGACCGGGGTTGGCTCCGATCTTCTGTTGAAGTGCAAGAGACACGGCCTTCGAAAAGAGTCTTCTCGCTCACCCCGAAGGGAAAGAAGACTTTTGAGGAATGGCTGTTCTGCCCCACAGAGCATGTGCGCGACTTGCGCGTGGAGTTCCTGGCCAAACTCTTCTTTCTTAAGCAACTCCACCTGCAAGGCGGGACCGCACTCGTGGAAGCCCAGGTGCGCCTTCTGGAATCCCTGAGGGAACAGCTGGTGCGCATGGGAGAGGAGACTGAAGAGGAATTTCAGAAGCTCGTGCTCGATGCCAGACGGGCAAATATCGACTCCTGGAAAGACTGGCTGAGAGAAGAGGCGGGAAAGTACCTGTCAAGCGAGTAGGGGAGGGACGAAGCTCTCAGGGTTCTCCGAAGGATATTTTCCCTTGACCCGAGCGGGGGTTCAAAGGTAGATTATGCCACTGTGGAAGCGGGTCTCTTACAGTGCATGAGCCGGTCAAAGACGTATTCCGGAGGAACCTATGTACAGCGCAAGTGATTTGAGGAAAGGTCTCAAGATCGAAATCGATGGAGAGCCCTATGTCATTGTTGATTTTCAATTTTCCAAACCTGGAAAGGGACAGGCCCTTTACCGGTGTAAGCTGAAGAATATGATCAGTGGGGTCATGTTCGATCACACCTACCGATCTGTTGATACCTTCAAACCCGCCAATCTTGAAGAACGGAAGATGCAATTCCTGTATGCCCAAGAGCATGAATTCTGTTTCATGGACATGGAGAACTATGAACAGACGTTTCTTTCAGAGGAGCAGGTGGGCGATGCGAGTAACTACCTGATCGACAACTTGGAAGTGGAAATTCTCTTTTTCGGAGAAAGGGCAATCGGGATTACTCTTCCCAACTTTGTTGATCTGAGCGTTGCCCAGGCAGATCCCTGGGCAAAAGGTGACTCGGTTGCAGGCGACACCAAACCGGTTACCCTGGAGACCGGGTATAGCCTCAGGGTCCCTCCCTTTGTGAATGAGGGCGAAAAGATAACCGTGGACACCCGGACTGGAGAATATGTTACAAGGGTCAAGGAATAAGTCCGCGGAGAGCGAAAGAGAGCGGTTGTACCATCGGAGATCGGCTCTCAGGTTGCGATCCCTGATGGTGCATGCCATCAGGGATTTTTTTGTACGCAGGGGCTACCTGGAAGTGGAAACTCCCGTTTTGATCCCGGCACCGGCCCCGGAACTGCATATAGATGCTGTTCCTGTCGGGCGCTGCTATCTCCATACCTCTCCCGAGCTTTGTATGAAGAGACTCCTGGCCGCCGGGTACGAACGGATTTTCCAGATTTGCAAGTGTTTCCGGCACGGTGAGCGAGGCCATCTCCATCTCCCGGAATGTACCATCCTTGAATGGTACCGGGCGGGTGCGGGATACAGGGATCTCATGTCCCAATGTGAGGCCATGATCCGATCTGTGGCGGGAGACCTCGGTTTTTCGCAGATGCTGGAATACCAGGGGAGCGCTATCGATCTTACCGGCCCGTGGGAGAGGATCACCGTCAGTGAGGCATTTGAACGGTATGCCTTGCTGACCGTACAGGAATCAACGGCAAACGGCAGCTTTGATGAGCTTATGGTTGAGGCCGTTGAACCACATCTGGGCAGCCCGAAACCGACCTTCCTGTATGACTACCCCGTTACGATGGCCGCCCTCGCCCGGCTGAAGCCGGAGGATGCCCGATTTGCAGAGCGCTTTGAGCTTTACATGGGCGGAATAGAATTGGCTAATGCTTTTTCAGAATTGACGGACCCGGAGGAGCAGCGGACTCGATTTCAGCAGGACAAGGCAAGGAGAATGGAACTCGGGAAAGAGACATACCCCCTTCCGGAAAAATTTTTGGCCACCCTCGACCTCATGCCCGAAGCCGCGGGCATCGCCCTGGGAATAGACCGCCTGGCAATGATTTTCTCGGACAGAGCAACAATTGACGATGTGGTAACCTTTACCCCCGAAGACCTGTGAATCTCATAATTTTTCCAGGTGATACACGAGGTTTTCAAGCTTCACACTGAAATCGACGTTTTCCACAATACAGCACTGCGGTGTCCTGATGTGGGTTGGGGCAAAGTTCAGAATGGCCTTCACTCCCGCGCCCATGAGGAGGTTGGCCGCCCGCTGCGCCTCAGAGGGACGAGCCGCAATAATCCCTATTTCAATACCAAGCGTCTGAACCGTTTTCTCAATCTCGTCATATGATTTGATCGTGAGTCCGCAGGGGAGTTGCGTGCCTAGCACTTGGGGATTGGAGTCAAACGCCGCGACAAACCTGTAATTTCTCTTCTTGAAGTTTTCGTTCTCCACAAGGGCTTTTCCAAGGTTGCCCATTCCCACGATACAAATGGTCCACGTCCTGTCGGAACAGAGGATCTTCTGGATAGCGGTCAACAGATCATAAACATTATAACCAACGCCCCTGACGCCGAATTCCCCGAAGAAGGCAAGGTCTTTTCTCACCTGAGCCGGATTGACGCCGCACATCTGGGCGAGTTTCTCCGAAGAAATGACCTCTACCTTCGTCTTTACAAGTTCTTCGAGTGGTCTCGCATAGATCGCAAGGCGTTCAATGGTTGGTTCCGGAATTTTCACTGCCTTGTTCATAGCAACATGGAACGAATCAGGGATTCTTTGCCCAAAATGTATTTAAGGATGGGCACTAGGTTGTGAATTTTTGCACATAGCCGGTGAAAAGAAGAGGACCCTTACCGGGTCCTCCAAGGTACCAGTTTCTTAAAAAAGTTTGTCAATAATGCTTGCGAAGTCCGGGATCTTGAAGACCATGATGAAGCAGATCACCAGTGCATAGATACACAGGGACTCGATAAGAGCCAGACCGATAATCATGGTGGTCATGATCTTGCCGCCTGCTTCCGGATTCCGGGCCGTTCCCTGAAGAGCGCCATTAATGGCATTCCCCATGCCGATACCGGTCCCCATCGCGGCAACACCGATTCCGAATCCGCAGGCGATGGCGATCCCGAAAAAGATCCACACCCCTGCTGCCTGTGCCTGGGGTGAACCCTGGGCAGCCAAGGCCATTGAGGCCATACCCAGCACCAGTATCGCGGTTAAACTCCCAATCAAATGTGTTTTCCTCATTTGAACCTCCTTTGCTTTTTTTTGACCTTCTTCCAAAATCAAATCCGTCTAATGAGCCTCTTCCATGGCCCCGACGAAATACATAATGGCAAGCAACATGAAGACCAGAGCCTGTATGAAGCTCACCAGGAGTCCCAGGAATAAGAGTGGCAGCGGAGCGAGATAAAGACCTGCCAGGGTGACCACGATGCCGAACACCATTTCCTCGCCGAATATGTTCCCGAAGAGTCGAATACTCAAAGAGAGGACCCGAGCCAGATGACCCACCACTTCAATGGGGAACATGAGCGGGGCGAGCCACCAGACAGGACCCAGGAACTGCTTGATATACTTGAATCCATGGAACCTGATACCGATAATATGCGTGTAAATAAAGGTGAGGATGGCCATGGAGAGAGTGGTGTTGTAATTGGCGGTCGGAGAAGCAAATCCCGGTATTTTCCCGATGAGATTGCATATGAGAATGAAGAGGAAGATGGTACCTATAAACGGGAAAAAGAATTTGCCTTCAGGACCGGTAATATCCACCATGAAATTCTCGAGTCCTTCGACGATGACCTCGAAAACATTCTGGCCCTTCCTGGGCACCAGTTGAACTCCTTTGACAAAAAGAATGGAAGCAACAACCATGATAAGCATCACCAGCCAGGAATGGGTGACATGGCTGTAAGCATGACCAAAATGTCCAAGGCCGATGGCCGCAAATAGCTTATCCAAGAACAGAAAGCTGTGTTCCTCCATAGACTACGCTACCCCCTCATGATTTCCTCAAAACCAGATGCACGCCGAATGCCACAATGCTGAAAACCACCACAGACAGTCCCACGGCCAGTCCCACCGGATTGACCCATTTTTGCCGAATCAGCAGATATATGAGAATTCCCAGGACCGCAAGACGCAGGTAGTATTTTCCCACGATTGCCCCTTTGTTGGGCCAGAAAACGCCATCCGCCCCGAATGCCCTTGTGATGGTACGCTGAAGGACATTGAAATTGGCTATGATCAGGAATCCACCCAGAATGACACCCGCGGTAAAAGCATTTCCCATGAGGACATAACTCACTGAAGATAAAATCAGGAGAATTGTCCAGTTCAGGGATTTCAAAATCCGAAATGTCTCTGTCCAGTCCATCACGAAAAACTAGAATCTTTTTGCCTTTTTGTAGAGGGTAAACAGATTCCTGAAAGCCGCGGCAATCCCCACACCCAGGCCAACGAAGAAGAGCCATGGCTTTGTCCCAAGCCACTCGTCAAGATAATATCCGCCGACGGTTCCGATGGCAATGGATAATGCCATGGCCATCCCAACGCTGCTCAGATACCCGAGGTCCTTGATGGTCTTTTTCAGATCCTTGTCCATGTGTTGGTATCCGGGCACCTATCTTGATGGAATCGCAGGAATTAATTCCATGCAGAGTATCCCTGCGTGCCGTGGGCGCTGTGAATGCTTCTTCCAGGGGGAATTACTGCCATTCCAACAAGAAAAATCATGTTGTCTCTACCACAGCTATTCGTTCAAAGTCAATACATTTTTGACAAGAGTGAACGAAAAGCCTTTGCAGCAAAATCAAGGGTTTTCTCGATAATCTCATCCGTGTGCGCAAGGGAGAGGAAGGTGGCCTCAAAGGGAGAAGGGGCCAGGTATATCCCCTGTTCGAGCATTCTGGTGTAATACCTCTTGAACATATCTCCATCGCTCTTTTTAGCAGTGGTGAAGTCGGTGACGGGGCTATCGGAGAAGAAGAGCGATCCCATTGATCCCACGCGGTTGATGACCGCGGGTATGCCTGCCGCTTCGGCTGATGATTTCAACCCGCTGAACAGCATCTCTGATCGCTGTTCCAGTGTGCTGTACACATGGGGTTCGCCCAGGATGCGCAGGGTAGCGAGGCCTGCCGTCATTGCCAGCGGGTTCCCGGAGAGTGTTCCAGCCTGGTAGATATCTCCTTCCGGAGCGAGTCTTTCCATGATTTCGCGTTTTCCTCCGAATGCTCCTACCGGGAGACCACCCCCTATTATCTTTCCCAGACAGGTAAGATCGGGCGAGATACCGTAGTATTCCTGGGCACCGCCCGGGGCCAGCCGGAAACCGGTGATCACCTCGTCGAAAATGAGAAGGCTTTGGTATCTTTCGGTGATTTTTCTGAGACCCTGTAGAAAAGGGATATCAGGGACGACCACACCCATATTCCCCGGCACAGGTTCCACGATCAATGCCGCAATACTCTCTCCAAAGCTCTTGAAGGTCTCTTCCACGGCCTGCAGATTGTTGAACGGAAGGGATATGGTCTGCTTTGCGAGGTCCTCGGGAACTCCCGGACTTCCGGGAATGCCGAAGGTAGCGACACCTGAGCCCGCCTCCACCAGTAGGGTGTCTCCATGACCGTGATAGCACCCGTCAAACTTGACAATCTTATTCCTGCCCGTGACTCCGCGCGCGAGACGAATCGCGCTCATAGTCGCTTCCGTCCCGGAATTCACCATTCGTATCCGTTCCACGGACGGCACCAGAGCAACGATAAGTTCGGCCATCTCCACTTCCAGTTCCGTGGGGGCGCCGAAACTGGTGCCGCGACGAATGGCTTCAGCGAGCGCGCTGACAACTCCCGGGTGGGCGTGTCCCAGGATCATGGGGCCCCATGAGGAGACATAATCTATATAGGTATTTCCGTCCACGTCCCAAAGGGTGCAGCCCTTTGCCCGGGCGATAAAAGGAGGGTCTATGCCGACGGCCTTTCCGGCCCTCACGGGACTGTTCACACCGCCGGGAATATATTTCTTCGCCCTTGCAAATAGTTCCTGCGACTTGGTTTTCATGGCCTTTCCCTTCTCTTCTGTCTGACCTTGCCCCTCACTCTTCGTCCCTTCCGTCTTTCGCTTTTCACCCAGCTTCTAAAAATACTCCATGCTCGTCTTCTTGAATTCCTTCTGGCTGAAGAGCAACGTATACTCCGAAATCCCCACTTCCCGTGAGAGCCGTCGGGCGATTTCATGACAATCTCTGCGATTGTTCCCGTGCACCATGGAATAGAGATTATACGGCCAGTCCCTTTGCGGTTTCCGTTGGTAACAATGGGTCACCTCTTTGAAGCTGGCGATGAGCTTTCCCACCTCCTCCAGGCGCTCTTCGGGTACTCTCCAGACCACCATAGCATTGGAACTGAAACCTGCTTCCTGGTGGCGGAGCGTCGCCCCAAAACGTCTGATGATGCCATGCTCTTTCAGCTTTCTGATTTCCTCCAGGAGAGTCGACTCAGCGATTCCAAGCTGATTGGCCAACACGGCAAAGGGCCTTGAAGCCACGGGGAGATCCCCCTGAATGAGGTTTATTATTCTTCTCTCCAATTCGGTGATCATACGCATCCTCTGGGAACAGTCTCTTCGTTCTTGTCTTTGGTATCACTACAGTCCACATAAACGAAGTGTCGGTTTGTTGTCAAGGGCATATGACTGTTCTCAAAATCGTAATGTAGTTGAACGGAGTTCGAAAAAGGGGTATAAAAGTTGTATGACCGCATTTGAAAAGATCGTAGAGAGAAAAATAAAGGAAGCTCAGGAGAAGGGAGCGTTTGACGATCTTCCGGGGAGCGGGCATCCGGCAAAACTGGAGGACGATTCCAACGTACCCGAAGATCTGAGGCTTGCCTACAAAATTCTGAAGAATGCGGATTGCCTTCCCCCCGAGATCCAGCTCAGAAAAGAAATCCGGCAGATGGAGGATATGCTGGACAGCATTCCGGACGAGAAAGAAAAATACCGTCAGATTAAAAAGATCAATTTCAAGATCATGCAATTGAACATGATGGGAAAGAAGTCTCCTCTCCTTGAGGAAAACCAGAAATATTACTCCAAGCTTGTCGATAAACTGGACAGGAAGGAATGATTAAGATCATGCCGTCATCTACAGAGGAGCTTCGGAATGAATGACCAAACGATATATGATTTTGTCGTTATCGGCTCTGGATTCGGTGGCAGTGTCTCGGCAATGCGGTTGACGGAAAAGGGCTACAGGGTACTGGTATTGGAGCGCGGAAAACGCTTCAGGGATGAGGACTTTGGCAAAACAGATTGGAATATTCGGAAGCACCAATGGATGCCGATGCTCCGCTGCTTTGGGATTTGGCAGAATACACTGCTTAATGGAGTGATGATCCTGCACGGCAGCGGGGTCGGCGGAGGAAGCCTGGTGTATGCCAATGTGCTCATGGAGCCCGGAGATAGACTCTTCGCCGAGCCCACCTGGAGACACCTGGCTGATTGGAAGACAGCCCTTCGCCCGCATTATGATACGGCAAAGCGCATGCTGGGCGTAACACCCAACCCACGGTTCTGGCCTGCCGATAACGCGCTCAAGTCTGTAGCCGATGATCTTCAGAAAGGCCACACTTTCCGTCCGACTGAAGTTGCCGTCTTTTTCAATGAGGAAAATTCCGGCGAGCTGGTTCCGGATCCTTATTTTAATGGCGAGGGACCTCCTCGACGTGGATGCATTCACTGTGGGGCCTGTATGGTCGGCTGCCGCGAAAACGCCAAGAATACGCTTGTCAAGAATTATCTGTATTTTGCCGAGAAATGGGGCGTTAAGGTGGAACCCGAATCCACAGTGAGTGATATCCGGCCGCTGCCGGGCAATCAGAACGGCGGCGCCCGCTATGAAGTGCGCTATTTTCGGACGACGGGATGGCTGATAAAGTCCCCCAGGCGAGTGAGGGCCCGAAATGTAGTCGTATCCGCTGGAGCAGTCAACACGAACCGGCTTTTATTGCGCTGCAAGGATACAACCGGGTCGTTGTCCCATCTATCGAAGAAGCTCGGCCACAACGTACGCACGAACAGCGAGTCCTTAACAGGCGTCACGGCACGTGATTCAAAAACAGATTACTCCAAGGGGGTAGCAATCGGTTCGATCTTTCGGGCAGACGACACTACTCAAATAGAGGCCGTTCGATTTCCCGACGGCTCGGATGCAACCTTGAGGTGTTTGTCTGCTCCTCTGATCGATGCGGGCAGCAGCACCCCAGTACGTGTCCTCAAGACCCTATGGCAGCTTCTGATTCATCCCATCGATTTTCTGGGTCGCAAGGTGCTCCCTGGTGTGGCGAGACGCACGACGATTCTGCTCACTATGCAGAGCGAAGATAATTTAATGCGGGTGAAATTGGGACGCAATTTCTTTACATTGTTTCGCAAGGACCTCATCTGTGAGCGCGATGAAAAGAATCCAATTCATGCGGTAGTTGAAGTCGCACATCGGGTGACGCGAATGCTTGCAAAAAAAAATAACGGCATTCCGCAGGGGATGTTGAATGAGAGCCTGCTGAACATTCCGGAGACCGCGCACTTTATGGGTGGTGTTCCATTCGGCGAAAGCGCAGAGGATGGCGTTATCGGCCTTAACTGTGAGGTTCATGGCTACCCGGGGCTGTATGTGGTCGATGGTTCGATTATGCCCGCCAATCCCGGAATCAACCCAAGCCTGACTATCACAGCACTGGCCGAATATGCGATGGACCAGATCCCGGCAAAAGAAAGCGCACAAATCAGAACGCCTTTGATGAAAGTTGAATAATGCAATACATCAATTTACCAAATGAAATTTCCGAAGAAAAATGGCCTCCCGCCCACCAGCCCGCCTCTCTTGCCCAGGAGCCTTACTGCCGGCAGATGCGGACTCATCTTTTCCTGTGCCGAATCACGGTTGACCCGGGTCATTCAGCTGCGTCTTAAACTGCATTTCACATTCCTTTTCGAAAAAAGCTTTGAAAAGAAGTGATTTTTTCTGCTATACTCCCTCACGTTTTAGGGACTTTGTGTTGCCGGGAAGCAGTTCGCCTTCATGGCGGAGGGTTTCTCAGGCTGTCGCAACCACGGAACCTTCAAGGAAAGGAAAACCGTAACCAAATATCTGCCTTGGCGGCATGGCCGTCTTAGGCGGGTTCTACTGTTCGGGAGTCATCATGGAAGAAGAAAAGTTAATAGTCATTGATGGTAGAGAGCTTGTCTTCAGCGGTGGAGAGACCATTCTGGACGTTGCAAAACGGAACGGTATTGATATCCCTACTATCTGTTATCTCAAGGGTGCATCGCCCACCGGAGCCTGCAGGATGTGTGTGGTGGAGGTGGAAGGCGCCAGAAACCTGGTCGTTTCCTGTGCGACGCCGGCGGCACCCAATATGGTTGTGAGAACCGAATCCCCCAGGGTGGTACAGGCGCGCCGGATGAATATCGAGCTGCTGCTTTCCTCGGGAGACCATAACTGCCTTGCACAGGACCTCGATATGGACTCATGGAGCGATTTTCAACTGCAGGCCATGGAACCGGAAGAACACCGGGAATTGTGTCCCGCATACGGCGATTGCCGCCTCCAGGAACTTGCCATCCGATACCAGGTCAAGGGGAATCGCTTTTCTCCGGCGAAAACGCGCTATCCAATTGAGACGGTCAACCCTTTCTTTGTCCGGGATTTTTCCCGCTGCATTCTCTGTGGAAGGTGCGTCCAGGCATGCAATGAACTTCAGGTGAATAATGCCATCAGCTATGGATATCGCGGGTCGGAATCGAAAATCGTAGCAAAAGGCGACCTTGCGCTCAAGGACTCCGATTGCGTTTTTTGCGGTCAGTGCCTGCAGGCATGCCCGGTGGGGGCCCTTTATCCCAGGAACCAGGTCCCGGAGTCCTTTTCCCCCATTGAAGTGAAAAAGGTGCGGACAACCTGTTCCTACTGCGGCGTCGGTTGTCAGCTCTATCTCCACGTCGCCGGGAACAAGGTCGAGCGGGTGACTGGGGTCCCGGATGTGGGCCCCAATTATGGCAAGCTCTGTGTGAAAGGCTGTTTCGGCTACGACTTTCTCGGACACCCCGACCGGCTGAAAACACCCCTGATCCGGGACAAGGATACATTCAGGGAGGCCTCGTGGGATGAGGCACTGGACCTGGTCACTCGAAAATTGACGGAAATCAAGGAAGCTTCGGGTCCTGATGCCATCGGGGTCTTCACCAGTGCGCGCCTCACCAATGAGGAGAACTACCTCGCCCAGAAGATGACCCGGGCAGCCATTGGCACGAACAACGTCGATCACTGCGCCCGTCTCTGACACTCTTCCACCGTGGCCGGTCTGGCCGCAGCATTCGGAAGCGGAGCAATGACGAATCCCATCGGAGACATAGAGAAATCCAGTGTCATCCTTATTACCGGTTCCAACACCACGGAAAATCACCCCGTTCTGTCTACCTATGTGAAACGTGCGGTGACCCAGAAGGGCGCCAAGCTGATTGTGGTGGATCCCAGGAAGATCGTGATCACCAAGTTTGCACATATCTGGTTGCGGCAAAGGCTGGGGACCGATGTGGCATGGATCAATGGGATGATGCACGTTATCATAAAGGAAAATCTCTACGATGAGAAATATGTCCAGTCCCGGACGGTGGGTCTGGACGATCTCAAGAAAACGGTGGAGAAATACACGCCTGCCCATGTGGAAGAAATAACCGGCATCCCGCAGGAGCAATTGATCGCAGCGGCCCGCCTTTATGCGAGCGCTCCGGCAGCCTCGATCCTCTATGCCATGGGTATTACGCAGCACACCACGGGTACCGACAACGTGAAATCCCTGGCAAACCTCTCCATGCTCTGCGGCAATGTAGGCGTTCCCGGGGGCGGAGTGAATCCCCTGCGGGGCCAGAACAACGTCCAGGGTGCCTGCGATATGGGCGGATTGCCCAACGTGTACACGGGATACCAAAAAGTGGCGGATCTTGCTCATCAGGCGCGCATGCAGGAGGCCTGGGGCGTAAAAAGCCTGCCCCAGACTCCCGGCCTGGCGGTAACGGAGATGATGAATGCTGCCCAGGAGGGGAAAATAAGGGCCCTCTACATCATTGGTGAAAACCCACTGGTGTCGGATCCGGACTTGAATCATGTAAAGGAGTGCATGGAAAACCTGGATTTTCTCGTCGTGCAGGATATTTTCCTGAATGAGACGGGCCGGATGGCGGATGTGGTCTTACCCTCCTCCGCCTTCGCTGAAAAAGACGGGACCTTTACCAACACGGAAAGAAAGGTCCAGCGGGTTCGAAAGGCCCTGGATCCTCCCGGAGATGCCAGGGAGGAC
>Ga0315542_1000372_pt1 | contig 27871 bp, 24 predicted proteins | sample SalMarSW160120MG_FD_202541 | JGI IMG/M metagenome (GOLD analysis project Ga0315542, IMG submission 202541) | Salt marsh sediment microbial communities from the Plum Island Ecosystem LTER, Massachusetts, United States - Salt Marsh Sediment SW1601-20 ... | reverse complement strand
GTATTAGAGTATCAGACGCAACTGAAAGGAATTTAACTTTCGCACTTAGTGAATTAGACAGAATGGCTTCAAATCTTGATCTTCAAAAAAATCTAAGAGAATGTTCTGCAAAAATTTATCGAGATGCTGTCGAAAAACATTTAATACGTGGAAGATCAATAGAAGGGGTTGCTGCGGCTTCACTTTACGCCGCTTGTAGAATGTACAAAGTTCCTAGGACTTTAAATGAAATTGCGGAGGTTGCAAGGGTCGATAAAAAGGAAATAGGGAGATCTTTTCGTTTTATTTCAAAAGAATTGATTTTAAACTTGAATCCCACAAAACCTGCTGATTTTCTTACTAGGTTTGTTTCTGAACTTGGATTATCAACAGAATGTCATAAACTAGCAAAAAAAGTTATTAAAATGGCTGAGTTTCGTGGATTGACATCAGGAAGAGGCCCTACAGGAGTTTGTGCGGCAGCAATATATGCTGCGAGTATTTTGACTAAGGAAAGAAGAACTCAACGTCGTATTGCTCAGATTTCTCAAGTAACCGAAGTTACAGTACGTAATCGATTTAGTGAATTGATTGAAAATCTGAATTTAGGCATTAAATTCAAGAAAAAATAGCTTAATTAAATTTTTTTATAGTTTAGACCTCCTTTTCGTAATATTCTCATAATACACTATTTAAAGATTAAACTCATTTATGTTGATCCTATCGTAAAAGTTAAAATTGGCAGGTGGGTTTGATGAAACCAGAATCAACCAGATTGGTAAAGCAAACCGAAGTTAATTATTTTCTGCATCGAATTAAAAAAAACTTTCCAAATTTCGTAGCGGGTGTAATTACGGATCGCAATGGGTTTCCAATTGGGGCAGATATTTCAAAACGATTGTGGGTTCATGAAAATACGTTAGCTTTATCAGCTGTTGCTAAAAATCGTGAATTTTCCATTAAGGATCCAAATCTGATCCAACTTAAATTTGACATCGACCGAGGAAAGAGATATCGCTTGTTCCTTTTGTTAGAAAGATCTAAAAGGTATAAAGAAGGTATTAAGTATTTAAAGAAAATTATCAAAAGTCAAGAACTCTTTTAATCTGGTTTTAACAATCCTTCGAGCGATATTTTAAAAAAAGAACCTAAATTTTTAAGTTTAAAGAGTTATTTTTAAAATAAGTAATATAAAAATTGTTCTAATATCATTCACTGTTATTTATATTAAGGTAAATACTATGAGTTATTCTCAAGATGAGACTGCTTTAAGAAAAATTTTAAAATCAATCATCAATAGTACTCCAGGATTAAAAAACGTCATCCTAATTGACGATACCGGAATAACCATTCTAAGTGAGTCAAAATTCAGATTTTCTAATGAACAAGAAATTTCAGTGGAAAAGATTGGTGCTATAGGAGGCGCAGTATTTACAGCGGGTGAAGAGCAAGGACATATCCTTGGATATGGAAGTACAGAGCTCCAAATTACAGAATATGATAAAGGATTTATCTTTTCTGGAAAAGCTGGAAAGGGAATTATATGTATAGTGACTGATAAAAATGTTCAAATCGGCTATATGCGAGCTATCATTAAAAGATTTGCTCCAAAAATTAGCGCAATTTTAAAACGATATTTACAGGCAGATCAAGGAGAACTCAGTAATGAATTAAAAGATTTATTCAGTTCAGATACGGTAGGTTTGCTTTAAGTAAATTTCATGAAAAATTAGTTAATGATTTCACACTATCAACTTTGGTCTAAAAAAAGTATGTAAGTTTGTTTATGAGCATATATTGTCGCCTAAAAACACTAACTCTTTTTTTTCATATTTAGGTAATACCAATTTTTATCGAAAAAGTTCTCTCGTGTTAGGCTTTAATTTCTATGCCGTTTTGGGGACATAATCATATCTGCAATTAGGGATACTGACTCACACTTCATCGCATAGGAACATACCATAGCTTAGTAAAGAGCCCATTTGTATTGCAGTGTTATTCCTGATTATTAAACTCTGGATGTATGCATAAATTTGCACGTGAAATCAAGATAATTCATCCACGTCCTCGATTATGCGAAATGTTCCTTCCTCGTTTTCCCAAGATATTATATTACCTTAAATCTAAAAAACTTTACTTAAATATATTTAAGAAAAAAAGAAAAAAAAATATTTTATTTATTTCCATATTTCTTGAATAAGAAGATCCCAAGAACTATTATTATAATACTTGCAATTGCTGTAAATGTGAAACCAGAAATCACCTGAGGACTTGTAAGATCCCCATTAAAGATCGCGGAAAGTGCTTGAGTCGCATGATAACTTGGCATTAACGAAGCTATTGGTTTAGCAGTTGAAGTAATTGGCATAAAGGTACCAAAAAACATTTGGGGTAAGATGAAGATAAATGATATTCCTGTGGCAATTCCAGAAGATTTCGATATTGTTGCGGTTATTAAGCCTAAACCAACTGAACTTAGTGAAAACACTACCATCAATAGAAATGCTAATAGAATTCCAAAAAAGTTTGTATCAGGCGTAAATCCAAATGGAAGTGCGAGTAAATAAACAATAATTACTTGTAAAATTACTAATATCATATTTGAAATGATTTCACCCCCCATAAAATCGGATGATTTCATTGGGGTTGTGTTCAGTCTTTTAAGGAGACCCTGATCCCTCATATCTGCAAATGATTGAGCAACCGTCATTATTATAAATATACAAGCATATGCGAATAATCCCGGCGCAGTAACATTCATCGACATTCCAAATTCAGGATCAGCAAATATAAAACCAAACATGATCGTTAACATAGCAGGGAACAAGAGCATCAGAAAAACATAAGCAGGTTCTCGAAACAATTTTAGAAGCATCATTTTCAAAAGAGCAGCCATTCTGCCAATATTCATTTACATCCCCTCCATAATCCTTCTACCTGTAATTTTCATAAAAACCTCCTCCAGATTATTCACTGAATATTTTTGAATCAATTCTTTTGGATTTCCAATTTCAATGATTTTGCCATAATCGATGATCGCAACCCGATCACACAACTTTTCAGCTTCTTCAATGTAATGTGTTGTTAAGAAAACTGTTTTATTTGTCTTTTTTAATGAGCGAATAAAATCCCACGTTGCTCTCCGTGCTCTTGGATCCATTCCAACCGTAGGTTCGTCCAAAAAAGCAATCTTAGGATCATGAATAAGTGAAATGATGATGTTAAGCTGCCTTATCATGCCTCCACTGTAACCTTTGGTTTTTCTTTTTATAGCTTTTCCTAAATCAAGAATTTTCATTAACTTATCCATTCTATTATCTATTTCAAGTTTTTTCATTGAATGCAATCTTCCAAATAGCTTGATGTTTTCTTTACCTGTTAAATTCTTAAAAACAGCTGGCTCTTGAGGACAAACTCCGATTAACTCTTTTATATGAGAAAGAGCATCATTGACATCGTAACTATTAATTACGGCAACACCACTTGTAGCTTTTAATAATCCAATCAAGATGTTGATGGTTGTAGTTTTTCCAGCTCCATTTGGACCTAAAAAGCCAAATAATTCTCCCGATTTTATTTTAAAGGAGATATCATCTACCGCAATGATATCATCATAATACTTTTTCCCTCGGAACACCTTTCTAAGATTATTAACCTCTATTGAGAATTCTGAATCTGGATTAATTATATTCTCGGGTTTTTCATATGATTTTAATTTTATTTCTGACATATTATCACCAAATTTTTATTATTTTAATTGTATTTTTAGATCAATATAAAACATATTTAGTCCATTATTTGATATCAAAATATAGAAAAACCCTTTTAAAATTAATGCTACCCTTTTACATAATAAAAAGGTAAAAAGATTTGCTAAAATGGGACATTTTTAATCCATATGGGTTAAGAATCATACCTCAAAAAGTTTTGACTTCAACTTATTTTTACTCTATTTTATTCTTATGCGGTGTTATAATTAAATTTAAAAAGAAAATCAGAAATAATTGGTTCACTTTTTTCAACTAATTAGATTAAATAAAAGGTAATTTTTAACAAAAATTGTCGTATTAAGATTGATTATTGATTTCCCTTACTTTTTCATCCAAAAGCTTCTCAATCCAGATAGGATACATTTTACCATATAGAAGGACGGTAATCTCTACTGATTCATATATTTCATCAGATAACAACGAGGATTCAATCTCTTGCAGTTCCCTCATCGTATCTGTCCAAATGTTAATCAACTTAATATTCGGTAAATTACTAAAAGACCATGTAAATATGACTTTTGAACCGTATCGTTTCTTAAAGCTATTGATAAATTCAGTATCGTTTTTAATCAATTCAGATTTTAATTTTAAGATTATCATTGATAATATTTGACCTGAATTATCAGGATACCAATCAATATAGCATTGCACTAAATTATATTCAATTAAATTTTCCAATCTTCGACTAATGGTTTTAGTGGAAACCTGTAATTCATTGGCAATATCAGAGATATTTTTTCTAGAATTATTCTTTAAGGAGTCTATTATTAGATAATCTGTACTATTAAGTGGTTTATAATAATCTTGAGAAAAAACAGGAGAATTCCTATCGATTCCAATTTTAAGCTCATTAATATCACCAGTTTTTCTTATGTATGATACTAAATAATCTAATTCACTAATTTTATGAAGATATGCATATATGTAAAACATATTCCCACTAGCTCGAGTGATGTTATAGACATTTTCGTTGCGACCTAATTCATCCATTAATTCTTTCTTATTCTTAACATTTGGTATACCAAACATGACAATATTCGTTATATTGCCAAAATTAGCGAATCCGAGTCTAGCTTTGAATCCTTGAATAATTTTCAAATCCACTAATGATTTTATTCGCTTATGAATGGAATTGACACTGATATGGAACATATCCGCAAATTCTTTGTAAGGAGTCCTTGAGTTACTCATTAAGAGCATTGAAATCTTGAAATCAATCTTATCCAAAAAACATCACTATAATATTTTCATTTCATTCAATATAATAATATTGGAAAACTATAACGATTACAATTGACTAATTCAATGGATTTAATATTCTTTATTCAATCAAAAACGGTAAATCTTGAAAAATTCACGTTAAAAGATCTGCCAGGATCATCAGGTAGATTCGACGTGATTTGTAGGTGTATTCTAGCTGCTTTAGATAATACTATTATTCCTGAGCTACTTGTTCAAGTCTGGGTCTTTTTACCGAGATATGGAACTTTCATATTCACCAATAGAGAGCTAAATCTTGAGACATTTCCTAAAAATGAGCTTTTATTAGCTAAGAAATTTAAAGATTTCATACTTCAAAACGATCAAGATTTAAAAATCAAGAAGACTAGAATGAACATTTTTGAAGCAATCAATAAATTTATGCAAGATGAGCATAAAATCATACTATTAAGCGAATCAGGCCATTATTTTGACAAATTTTTTATTGGTGAGCGAGACATTAGTAAGCTTATATGTATAATCGGTGATCAAACTGGTGATTTAATAAACAATAGTGAATTAAGGGAGTTTAATCTTCCAGAAGTCTCTTTTGGAAAAGAAACTTATTTAGCTTCTTCAATAATCCGACTTGTCAAAATAGCATTAATGAATAGTAGCAAAAATTTTAAATTTAAATGAACTTTAGATTACTACTATCTTTAAAAAGACAACCACAGTTAACAGTGAGCATTTTAGAATCTGAAAACAATAAACAAGTAAACCAAAGGAAAATACTGAATAAATTTATTGATCATCCAGTAAAGTTCTTGATTAAGCATAATATCACTCCTAATCAACTATCCTTTTTAGGATTCGCGTGTTCCTTGATCTTTTCTGTATTGCTTGCTTTTGGAATTTTACATATTTCATTATGGTGGGGCTGGATAGGGCCCTTTTTTTTATTCTGGGCAGGAGCATTTGATGTTTTTGATGGAGAGGTGGCAAGACGGACAGAAAAAAATACAAGAGCAGGAGCATTTTTAGATTCAAATCTAGATCGTGTTTCTGATGGTCTAATTGTTATTGGGATGATTTTAGGAAACTTAATTGATTATATTACTGGATTTATACTTATCTTTTTAATTATGATGATTTCTTATATTCGTGCAAGGGCAGAAAATGAGGGAATAGGAATGATTGGGATAGGGCTAATGGAAAGAGCAGAGAGATTTATATTACTGTTTTTTGCATTTATCATAGAAATCTGGGTTCACTATTTAACCACAACTTTTTTTGGTTATCCAAGCCCCCTTTTTTTCCAAATTTTTATTCTAATTTTTATCATTTTGCTTATCATAACGATTTTACAACGATTTGTCTATTCTTATAAAAATCTTAAAAATCTTGATCAGATGACTTAAAAAAAAATAAATGCAATTAGTTGCTAAAATTAACTTCTATAAGCTGAAATAATAAATTTTTTAAATTTTGTCTAATTCATATACTAGAACTTATTATTCAAACAAATATTAAAAAAAGAAGCTGATTTCCATTCCAAAGAAGAGAAAAAGTGGCGGAAGATCTGGTTCAAGTAAAGGACACTATAATAGAGTGCAATGTGCTAAATGTGGTCGATTTGTTGCAAGAAGCAAGGCTAAAGCAGTAACAAGAAGAGTCTCTTTAGTAGATTCAAGAATGTACGCCGAATTAAAAAAAGATGGAGCGATTATTCAGACACCCTCTAAAACAAAATACTATTGTATAAGTTGCGCTGTACATTCGGGGTCAATATCCCAGAGAGATAAAAATCTTAGAAAGAGATAATTATTTTTAAGCCTTCTCTTGTTTTAATTTTTTAAGTAATTTATAACTTGAAATAAATCATTTTAAATGTTTAAACTTTTAAAGAATGATGGAAGAGAATAAATTATCTCACATTGATCTTCTTGCATAGGTTCAATAATCGCGCGAATCAAAAAAGTATCTCTCAAATCAGAGGTTGGATTATAAATTCTAACTTTCGCTGAAGGTTTGATTTTAATCGTATAATTTTCTGCAATGCCTATTACATTTTCGTTAGTTTTAACAAGGAATCCTAATAATCCTAGTTCATAATGAGATACGATGAATAAATACTGATTAATGGAATCATTTTTAACTTTTTCAAAATGCACGACTTCTAAATAATCATCCTGCAACTCTTTTGGTAATTTCGAAAATGGTATGATCTTCTTCTTACCTGTAATATAGGGAAATTTGGTATAAAATAATATATTAAAACTAGAGATCTTTTTTATCTGTTCGTTGTAGCGTTCCACATCTTTTACAGAATACGCTTTATCAAGCAAAACATCTAATTTGTCAACCATGATATCCTCCGCAGAATATCCATTTAAGACTGTAGCGATGTACGATCTTTTAAGCTTTTCAATAAGCATATCACTTCTCACATTTAATTTATAGTCTATACTAATTTCAAGTGCTTCGTTATATAGATTAGCAGCGATTTGGGAATGGCCAAGTGCTAAAAAATAATCTCCAAGCTCACTGAACACAATGATTGCGTCAAGAAAGTTTTTCTCTAAATCCATATTCGAAATTTCTTCCATAATTCCCATCGCAGTGGCACGTTCCTCCCCTTCGATATATAGTGCGATTGCTTTTCCGATTGCACATTTTAATCTAAGTTTTTCATCATTGTATATATCAGCTAATTCTTCCGTAAAATTGTATTGCAGAATCGCGTTTTTATAGAGTCCATGAAACAATAAAATTAAGGCTTTAAGATAATTTAATGTAAGGCACGTATCATTATTATGTATGATTGTCGAAAATAAAGCTGCCCTTTCAAGAGAGTTAATTGCAACACTTACTCTTCCTAACATTACTAGTAAAAATGCTCGTAAAAACTCCATCTTGGATATTTCTGAGCAAATTAGTTGCTGTACTATGTCAAAGTCTTTAATATTCTGTAATTTTCCTGCTGCGAGTTGTAAAAGTGAAATTAAAAAAGCATTTCCTTTTTTTAAAAATGATACTGCTCCCTTGTTCTCATTCTTAATTATTGCTTCTCGAGCTTTGTTCACATATTCCCTAGAAATTTTTAAATTTTCAAGGAAGTAGATGATACCTGTAATCAATTCCTCTTTATTAGATGGTAATTTTTGGTTTTCTATATATTTCTCAGCGGCTTCAATCTCCTCATTATATTTTGAAAAACCAATTCCAAATTTTACATCCTTTCTATCAACTAATTGAGCATCTTTAGTAAGGATAGAACTTTCTGTAACAGATACAGCTCTTTCAATAAGCCATTGGATCTTCTGTTCAGCAGGATAAATTTTTGAACGTTCAATCATGTATGAGAGGGTGTAATTTAAACTTTTCTTCCAAACATTCTTGAAATAATGTCTTAATTGCTTGTTTGGAATAGTGCGTTGAATTTTTAATAAAAAGCTGGAAAGTGAAAGAATGCTTAGCTTATTTTTAAACAACAATGAAGCGTTTTTGGCCAGTTTAAAATCATCTGTCACCAGATGAATTGGCACACCTTCATTATTCTCCATTAATCGTTCACTTAAAACTAACAGAGAGAGATCTGGGTCTTGTGCTGGCCACTTCACGTTAAATCGTCCTAAGTCTGATTTGACAATTTCTATTTGTGAATTCAGTATTCGTTCCACATTAACAAATTCTGCTAAGCGTTCTCTGTAAGTGTGGGGCGCTTTGACTTCATCAAAGACTACTTCTGAAATGTTATAATTTAAACCTAATTCGCTTCCAGCACGTTCAAGATTCTTCAAGATGTCTTTGACGTGTATTGATAATAAGCAAATGAAGAAGTTGGCGTCAAAAACTATTATTTCATTTTGTTTAGACATAATAATCTTATTATCTTTTTTGAATGAATTCTCTACATCAGCAATAAAATTGAAATCAATGTTTAATATATAATTAATTGGATGTTTATATTATTTTAGCTTAATTGGATGTGATTTGAGATCGATGAAGTTTATTAGTATTATTGGATATTCAGGATCAGGAAAGACGTTTTTTATTGAACATGCGATAAAATTATTAAAGGAACGTCTTAGTCTTAGGAGTGGAGTTTTTAAAAATGTCTATATGCATTCCGTAGACATTGAGGGAAAAGATTCACAACGCTTCCTCGTTAGTGGAGCCAAGTTTGCACTCATTAAGAATAAGTTTAATAATCACGCTTTATTTTTCAACAGCTCTATTGATTTTAATAGGCTAATTGAGTGGTTAGAGAAAGGACCATTTGATTTTGATATCTTATTTATAGAAGGGTTTAGAAATTTGAAAATTTCTAGTATTTTATGCGTGAAGAATGAAGAGGATATCGAGACTCAGATTTCCGGTGAGGTTAAGTTGATATCTGGAATTATAACTAAAAATGAGGCCTATTCGAAGAAATATATTAAAATCCCAATAATAGACATTGAGAAAAATTTTAAAATCTTCATAGAAACATTTGGAATCGAATAAAAAAATTATTTAACATGCCATATTGGAACAAGTTGACTACAAGCAAATTCAACTTCTTCTTTTGTTTCAGTATCATCAAATTTTTCACCTTTCATAAAATAATTTTCAAGAACTCGATTAATCTCAGCTTTATCCGTTGGATTTTTGATTTTTTCTTTAATCACAACATAAAAATCATTTAAGGGTATAATTATTTGTTTAATTAGCCATTCTTCCAAGAGTATTTTATCTGAATAAGTCTGAAAATTATACGTGATTACGAATCGAATGATATCCTCAACATTATAAAAGTATTTTTCGGGGATGTCTACTTTGTATGGTTCCAAATCTTTTAATAATTCGTCTTTTTTCATACTTATGACGTAATCAGGCCAAACATCGTCAGAAACATTTAAATCTTGAAATATGAATAATTCTAATACACGTAAAGCGATGTTCTTTCCTATATACCTGCTTCTAGGATCAATGAAGTTCTTTGATGCTTGATTTGGAGAAATTCGTATGAAAATCTTATCAATTAAAACATAGAGCATTCTACAAATATGATCGACTATATTTTTAAATGAAAAGGGTTCATCTCCATAATCTTCGGCGATAACTTGATTTTCTTTTTCTATAATTGAAGTGAGTTTTGAGTTAAGGCTTCTTAGAAACGTTTTAAAGAAATCATAATTGATGCTTGCTACATGTCTTTTGAAGATCTTATTGAATATGAGACTTACATCGTTTAATGTTGCTAATATTGAAGAGTTTTCGATAAAATTTTGCACATTTAATACCATTTTTTCATCGATATTACATTCATTTGCGAATTTAAGTAATATTTTCGGAAGAAATACCAGATCTGCATTCTTTAAAGCTTCCAAACTTCCACTTCCAAAATAAAATTTCATATAAAGTAAGAATAGGCTAAATTGGCTTTTAGAACTGGGTAAATTGTTGGCTTGAAATGTACTATATAGTGTCGAACTCTTATCTAAAAATTCAAAAATCTTTAAAATTGCCTTTTTTTTTGCTTCGGTATAATTAAAATTGACTAAAAATTCTTTTTTAATGATATCATACTTGGAAAAAACTGAATCTTCAACTCGAGAACATACAAAATTGAAGAAATCTAAGAGTGGAGAAAAATTGTGGAGTAAATTACACTTTTTATAGAAATAATATAATAAATCAACAAGTTTTTCCTTTGCTAAAGGATATTCTTGAATTGCAAGATCATACAACTTCTCTCTCCCAAGCAATAATTTTTCATAATAATTTTCGGGAATTCCATTGAAGTGTTTCAAAAAATAATAGAGGAACATTTGGTAATAATATTCAAACAAATTATCCTTACTATCTTTAATTACAATTAAAAATTTCAAGAGATTTTGATTTTCATCATCTTGTATTACAGCTCCGTCTAAGATAACGTAAAAATTTTGCTTGGTGATCTTCCTTAATATTCCTCCCAATATCGATACTATTAAATACAAATATCCAGTTGGACTGGTAATCCCATTGATAATATTACCATAATTTTGCCCAAACTCCTTGAAATTCCTCAATTCATCCTTTGACATGTCATAACTATATTCTAAAAAGAGGTTTTCATTTGATATCTTTTCTTTTACAATTAATTTAAGGGATTTGCTTTTTAGACCGCAAAATTCATTTAGAAAAGTACGGAAAATCTCATCAAAGTTCAAATAGAAAAAAGTAGTATAGGATGTTGTTATGATTCTTTGTTGATTTTTTTTTTTAAAATCATCCCATTTAGATGCGATTTCTATTTGAAATTTATCTAATTGACTTGTACTAATTAAAAGACCAAATAAGCTATTAGAGTTTAATTTAAGGGCCATCCCCTCAAGTTTTAACTTTTCTCCCATATTTTCTAATATTTCTTGCAAGTTTCTGCTCGCCAATTTGGATCTAAGGGTGTTAATTTCAACTTATATTCTCTTACCTAAATAAAATCAGAAATCATAATATTAAAATATTATATGAATAAAAATATTAGCTTATCGATATATAGTGTCATAATTTTAAAAAATTTTCAGAATTTCGTCTACTTCTGAAAATAATAATGGCTGAGTTTTATCATTCTCAGTTAGTATTTTTAATCCCTCATTTTTTTCTACCATTTTTCCAATTATTTCGGCATCGATCCCACCATTCCGTAATGTATCGACTAATTTGGTTGCTTCTTTTTCATTTATAGATATTAATAGAGATCCCGAAGATATTGTTCCATAAGGGTTTAAATTGAATATTCTACTTAATTTTGCTGGTTCTGGTAATATTTTTATACAATCCTCATAAATTAATGCGCCAAGATCAGATGCAATTGCTATTTCGGCTATACCAGTAGCTAAACCTCCTTCTGTAATATCATGCATTGAATTTATTTTAAAATTGGCATTCGCAATCAAAGCATCTTTATATATACTAATCCCTGGATCATGAAGAAATTGCTTGCATTTGTTAATAAATTTCTGATCCAATCCTTTGCTTAGCAATAGTTCCTCTTTTTCTCTTGCTATAATTGATGTCCCTTCAATAAAAATTCCTTTTGTCAATATCAAAACATCATTAACTTTAGCTCCTGAAGTTTTCACTAATTTATCTTTCTCAACTTCACCTAAAAGCGATCCAACAACAATAGGACGGTCTAGATTAGAGGTAACCTCCGTGTGGCCCCCTATCATAGAAATATTTAAAGATTTACACGTATCGTGAAGATCTTTGAAAATTTTTTCAATTAAATTCTCATTTGTTTTTTTTGCTGGTAATAAAATAGTAGTTAAGAACCATTTAGGTATGGCTCCTGTACATACTATATCATTGACGTTTACATGAACGGAATAATATCCTATTTCATCAGTTGCAAATGTTATGGGATCAGTCTTAGCTACGAGATAATGATCTTTCATATCAATGACCGCAGCATCTTCTCCGATTTTAGAACCTAAAATAATCCTCTCATCGTTAATCTCGAGGTCAGAAACATGCTTTTTTAAAATTTTAGATAAATAATCATGCTTTAATTTACCTAATCCTAAGCTATTAGAACCCTTTCTCATTATCAGTTCAACTCTCAATAGGAAAATATTTGAAAACTCTTTATGATTTGTTAGTGAAGTGGATTCAATTTTATAATTAGAATATTAAAGGAATTAACTTTTGGACTAATATAAATTTATAAAGCTAATCTATTCCTATTATAATAGGATATTATAATAGATTAAAAAAGTTATAGCTTAAAAAGAGTTAGTGAATAATGGGTTTTGGAAAGTCGTTCGGATTTAGCCTTTTAACATACTTAGGAATGAATTTTTTGTTTGTCATCATAGCACACACAGTTTCGGGTGATTTAAATATTCTGTTTGGTGATATTACAGCAAATCCCTTTATAATTCTTTTGGTATTATGCGGCCCGGTTATTAACTTCCCAGGAACTGTAATTCTTGAGATATATAATGGAGTAATAGGTCCACTTGTACCAGAGTCGTTAATTCAGTTAGTCGGTTACATTGTTTCACCTTTTATTGCTGCAATAGTGGCTGGACGAGTTGGAAATAAGAATGGAGCGAGTTTTGGGGGCTGGTTTTTAACATGCATACTATGTGCGATAGCAGTTGGGCTTTTAGTATATTTAAGTCCTACAACTTTAGCATATTATGGGTTAGTCGCAACCGCTGAAACACTGATAATTGCATTGATTGGTGGAATCACCAATGGCATATTTTACGGCGCATTTGCTTTGTTATTCACCAAAACGGAGTATTATTAATCTTTCAATACATATGTGTTTTGATATTTCTATTTTTTTCTCATTTTTAAAATTCTATTAATTTTTTCCTCAATTTTAAACTTTATAGTAGTTATAAATAGAAAAAGAAGAATTAAACAATTTTCTTAGATTTTTCATATTTATGGGCAAAAATGGAATAAATTCCAAATATTAAGGTGAATAACATGAATACTATGAAAATCCCCCATTCTTGTAAAATTAAATAATCTTCTGCAACTGTTCGATCAACGATCTTTGCTATTTGAACATATAATTTCATGGTAATTAAAAAAATTGCTAATGTATCGACTCTAAAGAATTTGAGCTTCTCTTTTAGATACTCAATCCTATCATAAACAGTTCCAAGCATGTAAAGGAAAATGAAAATATCTACAATAAATGATATAATTAGATAATACGGATCCGATGCTTCATTATTAAAAAAATGGCCAAAAATGAAATCAAAGAATAAATAAAGTGTATAAAATGCGGTAAGTAAGAAGAAAAGAGTAATATAAGCTGCGAATTTTCCAGTTATAATTAATCTTATCAAGATAAAACCCATTAGAATTAAATTAATTCAGAATATTATTCTCAATATCAGCCCAATTGCTTGCTGAAAAGGAGTTAAAAAACGATCAAAAAATCCCCAAGTTATTCTCAACACCCATAAATTTAAAAATCCGAAGATGATAAAACTAATAACTCTTAAAACTATTCTAGACCTTTTTCCCCCATATAAATAGTCATCAACTTTAGTAGCAGAGTCTATGCAAAATTTGAATGCAAAAAAAGCGGTAAAAACCATATTAACATTGAGCATAATTACGAATGCAATATCTGAGGTGGGAAAAAACACGGTATTTGCTAAAAAAAGCGCTAAAAATAATGAGAGGATAAAAATCGAGCCCCAAATATACCATTCTATTTCTTCAATCGGTTTAAAAAGTGAGATGACAAGACTTATTAATTCGAAAAAAAGAAAGCCTCCACCAAATGTAATGATTATTAAAAACAATATAGGGTTTGTAAATTGGAAAAAGGTTAAGATCAATATCCAGATGAGTATAAATGATAAAACAAGGAACAAATAAAAAGGTCGCTTTAAAAGTCCTTTTAAACCTGCATAAAATGACAAAAATTTCACGTTTAATAAGTATTTTAATACATTAGAGATCATAAAACTTTTTTTTAAATATGATCATCATTATTGCGTCAAGTCCAAATAAGGATATCAATCCATTAATATCCCTTTCAAACGGTATTTAATATTAGCTTAACAATTAATAACTTAAACTAGAGTACTATAGAGAAGATCTTGGGAATAAGAAATCTCTGCGATGGCATTTCCTCTATGTCGACAAAAAGGTATTAACCCTTAAAAATTAGGGAGGTTTTTGATAAATATATATAAATTAAATCCGAATGGAAGACTCTATGATTTCTGGAAAATCAAATTTTGACTATAATCAATCTAAGGACAATTTAATCATTGATATAAAGGTACCATTTGAAGAATTTACGGAGCGAGATTTAAAGTCTCTAAATTTAAGTCAAATATTGATGATTTCAGGAGATCTAGACCAAAACTTCAATCATATTCACACTCAGCCACTTAGTAATGTTAAGTTCGATCTCTTCCATAATATTATAGAAATACATCTACTTCTCTTGAGTAATGAAGATTTAAGTAATGCACAAAAATTGGATTATGCTAAACTTCAAAGATATTTTATGAAAAAGTATCTCAATGAAATAACTAAAAAAATTTACTTATAATAATTAATCCAAACAACCCTGTAATTTTATATAATCTACATAATCACATAATAATGAAATACTCCTTGCAGCATCCCTTAATGAAAAGAAGTACAATGTTCTTTGTTTATGAAGCAATTTCTGCACGTTTGCAAATTTTTTGGCGAGTTCTAAGGAATCTGCGATACTTGGGAGGCAGAAAGCAAAAGGTTTATCTTGTCCTTGTAATACTCTTAACATTTTTGAAAAAACATGGTTATACATGAAATGGGGCCATAAAGGAATTAAGATGACATCAATATTCGGATCTTGCATAACTACTTCTATACAGTTAACAAAAACTTCAACAACGAATCCTAAAGCTCCTAAATCAACTGGATTCTTAATATTTACATTCTCTTTTGGTAAGATTTCCGAAAGTTTAAACTGTGATTCTTTTGTTAATTCAGGAACTAATAAATTATTAAGGGCGAGTAGATCAGTAGCATTCACAGAAGATCCTCCTCCAGGAGTCACAATTCCAACTTTTCGCCCCTTTGGAAACAAATTTGGTGATAAAAGCTCAAAAGTCTTAATAACATTCCAAAATTCTTCATTATTTCTAACTAATACTCCTCCGGCTTGTTTTGCTAAGAGATTCCATAATTCTCCCCTACCCGCAAGTGCTCCTGTGTGAGAAAATGCGGCTTTAGATCCGTAACTTGTGTAACCTCCTTTCCAAATTATTACTGGCTTTTTCTTAGTTGTTTTCTTTAATTCTCTCAAGAATTCATTTCCATTACCTGATCCAAATGATTCTAAATAAGCTGCTACCAGTTTTGTTTCGTTATCATAATTGAAATGACGCAAAAAGTCGATACAATTCAAATCTATTTGATTTCCAAAAGAAACTCCATATCGAAAACGAAGATCTCTCCTTATTCCGATATCAAGAAGCTGATTTAAGTGCCCCCCTGACTGAGACATAAATGAAATATTTCCAGGAATACCTATAGGAGAATTAAAAGTGAAAGCCATGCCAGTTTTCCCATTAAAAGGGCCCAAGCAATTCGGACCAATTACATGGGTATTTGTACCTTGAATAATCTGCTTGATCTCTTGTTCTAACCGTAAACCCTCTTTTTCCCCAGTTTCAGAGAATCCAGAAGCGAAAATAATGACCCATTGTATATTTTTCTGCACGCATTCTTTTAATACTTGAGGAATGAATTGAGTCTTTACTGAAATATAAGCAGTGTCTACGGGAAAAGAAATATCTAGAACAGTAGGATAGCATTTCCAATCTAACACTTTTTCATACTTGGGATTAACAGGATAAAATGTATCTGCCCATTTAGATTCCTTGAATGCCACCAAATATAACATTGACCCAAATCGACTTTGTTCAGATGCACCGATAAATGCAATGTGTTTGGGATAAAATAACGTATCAAATTTTTCAAAAGAGTATTCTTGAGAGTCCATCAATGAACTAAATAATCTAATTAATAAATTGTTTATGAAAGGTTGCTTACTCGCGAGTCAAATTAAAGTTTCTATTGGAAACATCTTTTTTTCTGAGTTTATATAGTTCATTCTCAATAAGAAAATGTTAGAATGGAAAGCAAAATTATGCTCAAAATTTGGATTTCGCCCTCTTAAACTCCTTTTTAATACAATTAGGTGAATTTTACTTTCCTTCTTAACTCCTTTATCTTTTTAATAATTCAAAATTATGATGATCGGAAGTAATATTTATTAACAAGGTGCATCTAATCTTATAAGATAAATCATTAGAAAAATACGGATATAGGTTGAGATAAGAGATTACTCAAATAGCAGATTTACTCAAAAAAATTGAAATTTCACAAATTCAACAAATATATGATAAATTAATTCAAAATCTTAAGGATGAATTAAACCTTAATCCCTTGTTTGAAAGCTTTAGTAATATAAAGATTAAAGTAAACTCTCATATACCAAAAAATAAGCATCCTTTTGATTTTGGTGTTGAAAGAAGAATTGAGAACAATGAATCAATAATTCATATTTCGATAGAATACAAGAAATATTTTCCCATAATATTATTACGTGAGGCTTATAGACTTTTTATTCCCACATATTTTCAAAACTTTATCCAATTTCAATTTTTAATCTATATGATGATTGAAGTAGAGCTAGAAAAGTTACCTATTTCAAATGATTGGAAAAAATTTATTCGTAGTTATGATACATATAACTTCTATTTTACAAATAACTATGATTCTCTATTAAAGTTTCTAAAACTAGAAGATCCCGATTCTAGTGAAAGCATTATCTCTTTTTTCTTTAATTATATCAGAACACTTGAGCTTAAACCCATTGATGACGATATATTTGATAAATTAGGACTACAGTTTTTAAAAAGAATGAAAAAGATCCTTAAACAAGACGATATTCTAGAAACAATTAGAATTCTTAAATATATTTTTTACAAGGTGAAAAACTATAAAGCCCTTCTCGACTACCAAGAATACTTTAAAGAGATGAAACAAAATGGGGAAATAAGAACAGATTTAAGTTTGAGATCCTTTTCTCAAAACGTTAGAATCTTAAATCAGCGTTCATTTTGTGCTCCAACATATCAAGTAGATTGGAATACATTAGATCTATCTTTCTTTATCTCTTATTTTCATTTTGAGCCTAGTATTCGATGGGCACAAATAAATGATTTGCTTGAAAATATGCCTTTTTTTTTATACCCTCGAATCTCAGTCATAGGTTTAACAACAGCGGTTTTTGGATATTTTGTGATTCCTAATTCTTACGTTAATGATCTTAAAAGATATTTCATTAATTTAAAACAAAGGGGTTATCTTAAAGATGGTTCGATTTATAGAATTGAATTTTTTAGAAATTTCTTAAATTTAAATTATCTAAAAGAATTTTTCGGAGAAGGAAAATTTGTAACTCCAAATAGTAAGCATTATAATAATGAATTGGAGTTGAAATTCTCACTTAATTATAGTGATAAAACAATTTTTAAAAATCTGAGTTTATTAGATTTTCTTCTCCTTGACAGAGTAAGACATTTTTCCATAACAGGGTTTGGCTTTGAACGACGAACTGCAACATTAACCCAATTAAAGACCGATTTATTAAATGAAATATTCCATCAAAAAAAAGTCGTAAGAAAATTAAGAACACAATTAGACATCATTAGAAAATCTGAAAAGATAAGAACAGAATTCTTAAACCTACTAAGAAGGAATCAAGATTTAGGATTTTTTTTAATTAATAAAAGAATATCAAATGTCCTGAAGATCTTAAGAATTATACCTAAATTAAAAAAAGAAATTTTTAAAATTAATACAATAGAAGACTTAAAATCAATCTTACAAAGAGACAAGAATTTTGGTACATTTGATGAAAAATTAGTCGTTAATGACATAGAAGCTCTAAAATTGATTTACAAAGACGTTTTATCGTTATACACAAAAAATTACGATACATTTAATGAAAAATTATCCCATTTAACACTTTTTTATGAATTTTTAGAAAACTGTAAGGAAATGAAGATTTTCAATCCAAGATCAATACAAAATATTATAAAAGAAATTGAATTATCAACTGAAATTTATCAAAAAAAGGAAGAGAAATTAGATACGATATACGATGATTCAAGAGTTCGACAGATCAGTAGTCAAAGAATAGAAAATAAATTAGAAAAATTTTCATCAAGTGATCCTCCCGTAATTCACCCCATGCTTTTAGGGTCTATACCTGCTTTTACTGTCGCTAGGCAGTATATCAACGTAATACTAAGATATTCTCAAGAAGTTTATGAAAAATTAGAAGAATTCTGTACTCTATTCCCAAGTAATATAATTCATATCATAACTGATGTTTTTAATTCCTCTAAATTTATCTACTGTGAATTGAGTATCCCTAATTTGTCAAATAAAGAGAGAACAACCTTTCTTTCAATCCTTTATAGTCAATTTTTTAGCGAGATCATTGTTTGTAATAGATTTTTAAATCCAGGAATATTTAGCTCTTTTACAAGAAAGGATTTCTATGATTTTATTTCCAAAGAATTCCTGTATAAGCGTTCATTATTTGAAGAATTCAATAAATATTCTTCGAATCTTCTAGGTTCAATGATCCCATCCAGTACTATGAAAGAATTTAGTTCATTTTCTAATATATGGGAATCAAAGTATAAACTTGGTGAATTCAGTGATTTAATTAATACAAAGAGATATATTGAAAGATCAAGTTTAGATCTTTCTCAATTAAGCCAATTAGAGGATTTTAATCTTAAAATTGATAAATTTCTTCTAAATGACGAATTTAATAAAATGAAAAACAAAAAATTTTACCAGAATTATATTAAAAGAATAAAGGTTCTTCCCATATTAAATAAATTTGGATTAGATAGATACTTTTTATATATCCAACCTATTGATGCAAATGATGTAGATTATAGGTTGTTACTGGCTAATAACTTCCAATCCATTAAAATTACTTCATTATCTCCTAAATTTATTGGTTTTTTTATTTCTTACATTTTCCCTAGAAATAATCCCAAATCTCTAATAAGTTACGTGAATTGGATGACTTCCTCCAAGAAAAACATAAGTGAGTATATTTTATTCACGAAAAAAACAGAATTAAGATACACAAATTTCTATCAAAATTTAGATCCTCATAGATGGATTGGAGATATAAGCAAGTTTGAATCTTATGCCTATAAAGTTTTATTCGATTCAAAATATAATCCTACGAAATTAAATGCGAAAAAAGCTCAACTATACGAACCTGGGGAATTCCTTTCTCCCAATTCTAAGGAATTTAGAGATTTACTTCAAATATATGGGAAAAAATCAAAAAATCTTAAAAAGTTCATAAACACAAAATTGGGGGGAAAGATTGAACCAATCCTAAAATCCTTAATAAGAAAGAAATTGATTTACATATACCCTAAATTCAAGAACTTGATGCTTCATGAGCATATCAAGATTATTGTTCCCAATTTAAATAAAAATCAGATTGAAATTCTAATTGATATTTTCTGTTTTTTTAATGTGGTCAAAATATGTGAAATTAAAGGAGAATATTATATTCACAATTCAAATGAAAAACAAGTGTTTGAAAGTGGATTATCAATCAAAATATGGTTTCCAGATACTGAAATTTCACTTTATATAGACCTATTTAACAAAATATTTGAAATTTTAGGAATAAAACATTGGTTTATCATAACTGAGCTCGTCGATGGAACCCCATTTCTTAAATCTATTTTACATGATTTCGAATATGATAAATTTAATCCATTTAAAAATTTAATATGGAACAATACTGAGAAACAATGGAAGAATTGGAAACTTATAGGAAAAAATTTTGTATTTAATTATCCTCCTTTCAAAAATGATGAATAATTTTAGGGTTTATTTTTATTCGGGGTTTATATAGTCATTCAAATAATGATAGTCGTACCATTAGATAAAAAAATGAGGTACAAACATCATGGATAAAAGTAAAAAATTGATGATTGCTTTATCAGTATTAAGTATCATCGCATTATGGTTAGGTTTTGCATCATTTGGGAAAATTCATTGGTATCCTCCAGGTGGGGGTACAGTTCCCTAAGGAAACACTCCTTAATTCAGTTATGGTGATCCATCATTCAATTATCTAAAAAAACCTTCATATTTTCACTCTCTTTTTTATTTTCGAGAAAATCATTCAAAAATCCTCTATGTTTATATATTAACTTATAAAATAAGGGTAGTTTACGATATTATCTATAAGGGGTTTAAATTGACTGTTAGAACGATTATTTTTATAGATCATGCTAATCTCTTCCATTCAATTGAGGATTTGAAAATGAGAATTGATTACCAAAAATTCAAGCAAATATTAACTAAAGATGACTATTTAGTTGGGGCTTTCATGTATATGGGAATTCCAGAAACTGTTTATCCTAAAAAACGTCGCTTTCTCGATTATTTAACCTCCCAAGGTTATGTAATACAATCAAGACCAGTCAAAACTACACCAAGTGGAAAAAAAGTACAAAAACAACTTGATATATTTCTTTATCGAGACATAGTGGAGTTAGCCACTGAAGATGTCTTTGATAGAGCCATCTTGGTTAGTGGTGACAGTGATTTTATTGAAATAGTGAGAAAGTTAAAACAATTACAGAAACAAATCGAGATTTGGGGCTTTATCAATTCGATGTCAAAAAGACTTGTCCAGGAAGTCAATGCTGAAAATGTTCATTACATAAATGAGATTTTACCCGAAATAGCATTCTGATCAGAAATATAGGTGGGCTTTAAATACATAAGTATCTAATCATTGTTAGTTTTTTTGATATTGTTTCGCAGAAGAGAATGGAAAAGGAAGGCTATACAAATTTTATCCATTCGCACAAATTTACCCCTTTCTCTAAAAATAGAGCTCTCCTCTTTCTATTCTCTTTACTGCTTTTCATTTAACTAAAATTAATCTTACAGAGTAACTCATTTTAATTTATATTGACATATCTTAAATCAAAGATGGGGAAAAATGAACCACTTGATATATACTAATATCGTTTTTGATAGATGAAAATGTTAGAAAATATACATCCAATAAGGAAAAACTAAATTTTAATTACAATTCAAAATTAACCTAGACATACTTATTCAAAATTAAATTCTCTAAAATTAGAACGGATAGGAATGAAAAATGGGAAGACCAAGTCCACTCGATATATATAGTCTATTAGATAAGTCAAATTGCAAGGATTGTGGTTATGATACATGTATGGCCTTTGCTACTGACCTTCTTGAACGCAAGGTTCGGGTTCAAGATTGTACGCATCTCATGAAGGAATCTCGGCAAGCCAAGAATCGAGAAAAGCTAATTAAGTTGGTCACACCGCCTCAAAAACCCGTAATCATTGGTACTGGAGAGCGTCAAGTTATTATAGGAGGAGAGGAAGTGCTTTTTCGTCATCAATTAACGTACTACAATCAAACTGCTATTTTCGTTGAGATTGCTGATGATGACCCCGACCTCGAGGATAAAGCGAAATATTTAACAAATTTAACAGTTGAACGCATTGGAGATGTGTTAAAGGTTAACGGAATAGCATTAAGGAATGTATCTGGAGATGCAGATCAATTTAAATTGGCAGCAAAAAAGTTAACTGAAGCCTCGAATCTCCCTATAATTTTATGTAGTTTAAATACCGATAATTTATTAGGAGCTGCGGGTGAAATTAAGACCCAAAGGCCATTACTTTATGCCGCGACAAAAGACAGTTGGGAAAAGATAGGCACATTTGCCGTGCAAAATGACCTACCAATTGCGGCTGTTTCTCAAAATATTGACGAATTAATGTCATTAAGTGCAACTTTACAAAAACTAGGCGTGAAAGACATTGTTTTGGACGCTGGAACTTATTTTGGTCCTGGAAATTTAACCGTCACGTATGATAATATCATGCAACTTCGAATTGCTGGTATTGACAAGGAGAATAAGAATGCAGGATGGCCAATTATGGGCGTACCAGCTGCGTATTGGTCTCAAGTCAAGGTAGAAGGTGATAAGGATCTTTGGAGGCATCAATATGAAGAAGTCATCATGGGTGCGATCATGGAAGCAATTGGAACCAGCCTTATAGTACTTCATACGGGACAATTACAAGATGAAATTTGGGCACTCTTAGCTTTAATGACTTTAAGGCAGAGCGTGTACAGCGACCCTCGCATTTACCCTGCTGTTGATCCCGGTCTTTATAAGGTCGGCGAACCTGGAGACATGGCACCTGTCTTTGTGACAAGTAACTATCGCATGACCAAGATCCCCGTGGAGCAAGACCTACAAGGGGCTAACTTGGCCTGTTATTTATTAGTAGTTGATACGGAAGGAATTGGGATTGAATCAGCCGTTGCTGGAGGACAGTTTTCCGCTGGGGGAATCGCCGAAGCGGTAAACGAATTTAAGCCTTTTGATAAGGTAAAGCACCGGATTCTCGTGCTTCCTGGGATGGCAGCTCGATTAAGTGGGGCCTTGGAAGATGAAGCGAATGCGTTTGTTGTAGTTGGTCCACGAGACAGTTCTGGCATTCCAAAGTTCATGGAGACTCAATGGAAACCCGAGGAATTTATGAAGGAATATGAATCCTGGGGAAAAGAATAATTTATTTTTTATTTCTTTTTTATTATATAAATATCATCAAGGAACTGAGCATAATAGCTCATTAATTATATTTTGATTGATTTCTTGAATACTGTTTAAAATCAAGTATCTACCCTTTTTGAGTTCACTTAGTTCTTGAGCGGAATGATTGCCAGTGAGGACACCTATAAAAGGACATTCCAAATTATTGGAAAGCAATACGTCTTTAGGATGATCTCCAATTACCATGACGTGATGATTAGGATATTTCGTTTGAAAAAATAATTTCAGCGATGGATCTAACTTTCCAAGCTCTTTTCGGTCATCGGTTTCTCCCAAAACATAATCGAAAAATTTTCGAATTTTTAGAATCTCAACCATTTTTTCAGCCATTTCTTGTTTTTTTGAGGTAATCACTCCCATGATAAACCCAGCATCGTTTAATTCTTGTAGTTTATCCTTAACACCAGTGATCAAGTGTCCCTGATAGATTCCTTTACGTACATAATATTCCCTAAATGTCATGACAAGTTCATCTACATTTGTTTTAGTAATTTTAGAAAACATTTGATGAAGGGGAATTCCAATCATTTTTTCTATATCATCTGTGTTCATTAAAGGTAAATCAAATTGTTGGAGAGCATGATTGAAAGAATTAACGATTCCCTCCCGATTATTAATTAAGGTGTTATCGAGGTCAAAACTGAGAATGATTTTTTCAGGTTTCATGATCAATAATTTAAGGTAATAAAGGAAAAAATAAAAAGTTAAAACTCTAAATAGTTAAAAGGGAATCTTTCTAAAATTCTAGAAATTGAGAGATAAATCTACACGATAACCTTATAACCCTTAAATAAGTTCAAGAGGTACATTATTTCTTCAGAGTTCTCGATTAGTCGTTGGATTTGGTAAGGTAATTTTTCATAAGAAACTTTTTGACCATTATTAACCCAGGAAATAATTAATTCAACAAGTTTTTTGTATTTCTGTACAATAGTTCCATCGGGCTCAATTTCCGATATGATTTTTCGAGCTTTTTCGATTTGTCCATTCAAGATTGAAGAAAGAGCTGCAAGAATGTATGACTGCACGATGTGGGATTGACCAATTTTCTTTAAATTTGCTGCCTTATAATAATATTTATAAACATTTCGGACCATTTCATTCAAAAGGAAATCTTTAGCATTGTCTATTTGTTGGTAAAATTTGATGCTTTCTAAAATGAGCGTCGCAGCGATGTAAAATTGCTTATTTTTTAAACCTTCTTTTGCTATAATACTTAATCCTCTTACAATCTGGTTAAATAAACCAAAGCGATTATATTCTAATTTACCCTCAACAGCATTATCATATGCATTCAAATAACTTTCAGTAGAATCGTTTACGTTTCCACTCTTCCAATAATTATCTCCTGCTCTCACAAAATTTCGATAGGACATATCTAAGTTATTCATTTCTTTAAAAGTTATAGCAGCATTAAAGAAATTCGTAGCAGCCCCTTCAAAATCTTCTACTCTTTCTGAATAGTTTCCTGCTAAAACAAAACAAGACGCAGATTCTATAAGATTATTATCTATTTCTTGATAGCAAAGGGCAGCACCACGATAATATCGAGCAATTTTTTGAAAATTTTTAGGCTTTTTTTTCAAATTTTCAGCTAAGTTAATATATGCACCAGCCTCTCTTTTAGAATAATAAATAAATTGATCGTTATCATCTTTTAATTCATGCAACTTTCGCAAAACTTGAGAAAGCTGTGCTATAGCTAGATTATCATTCTTACGTTCGAAAACTTCAAATAAATCGAGAAAGTAATCCATTCCTTGCAAAATTATGTCACTCGATTTCTCATATTCATCTATTTCCTCATAACAAGAGGATATCTGCTGATATGAATATGATAATAAATCAAAATAGTTAAATTGGGTACCAAGTTCGATTACGTAAGAAAAATACTTGATAGCATTTTGATAATCAGAAACTTTTAAATATAATTCAGCAATATTTTGATAATTTTGTACTAACTTCCTTTTTTCATCAAAATCTTCTAATAGTTTGCTTTCTTGCTTTAAAAAGTTAATACTATTTAAGATATTTTCTTGTTCGAGTTTTTGATCACGAAACTTTTCTGCGTGTAAATCAGCTATTCTTAGATAGACCTCAGCGATTTCATGTAATTTAGCTTGCAGTTTATAAGAAGATATTTGTTTCTCCCAATAATTTTGAGTAATTGCATATAAGTTTAAAGATTTTGATGGGTCATATTCTTCCAATAATGTAGCAGCAGAGTAAATGAATTCTCCTGCTTCAAAAAACTCACCAGATTCTGCAGTTTCTTTTGCAAAATTGACAGAATCCTCCATTAGGGCTTCAAGTAACTTTGATCTCTCATCTTCATTGCTTAAAGATTCAATTTTGTCAGTGTATTCTCGTAATTTTTCTAAAAATTCCCCATAGTCACTGAAATCTTCTTGAAGTATGTGAGATCAACCCTAATGTTGGCTCTTACCTTTATGCAGTAAAATTATAGTTACAATAAAAATGCTTCTTTTTTATTTAAAACAGATTAAATACGTTATAATCTACATGAAAAGTCAACCTACATGAATAACTAAGAAATAATTTAGGAACTTTATCGAAGGACAACTTTCTTTCCTTAGGAATTAATTTTAAATAGGAATTTTGTTTTAAATATAGTAGTTAAATAAATAATTTTAAGGTGGATAAAAATAAAACAAACTCAAGAAATATTAAAAACTGGAATTTATGAAACGTTTACTCCCGATAAGAGCATGACCGTGAATGACTTGCTCAAAGAACTCAATTTAGAAGGAAAATATTTTGGTATCTTAGTAAATGGGAAAAAGGCTGACGAGGATACGGTAATACGAGAGAGTGATTCTGTTGTAATCTTACCGCACATCGCAGGAGGAATTTAGTTAAATAAAATTTTTTAATATCCTTTTCACTTAATTTTAATACTTGAAATTTGATTTAAAGCTAAAATTCATTTAATCGATAGTTCCATAAGATCGTGAGCTAGTATAGTGTCTGGAAAAATCTGTTTAGCTTCTTCTAATAAAAGTTCTGAATCTTCTTGGTATCGAGAGGATAGATGAGTGAGAACCAGTTTTTTGGCACTCATTTTTATTGCCATTTTTGCTGCATCCGTACTTGTTGAATGCTTCTTTTCCCTTGCAATGGATTCTAATTCTTTAGAAAAAGTAGCTTCATGGATCAGAACGTCCGAATTCATGCCTAATTTGACTAAATCGTCACATGGGGCAGTATCTCCTGAATATGTTAGTTTCCTCCCTGGTCTTTTGGGGCCAACGATTCCTTCGATTTCAGGATTTACTAATTTTCCGTTTAAAATGATTTCTTGACCTTTATGCATTTTTCCCCAAAGCTTTCCTTCTGGAACACCCAACTCTCTTGCTTTTTCAGGATTAAATTTCCCTTTTCTAGGTTTTTCATTGAAACTATACCCAAAAGCAAGAACAGAGTGATCTACAGCGGTATATTTTACATAATAATGTTTTTCATCTATAATCACATTGTCATGAATTTGAATCTCTTGATGCGTTTTTGCAGGATCTAAGCCTACATATTTAATCAATCTTTGATTTTCATGATCAATTTCAATAACTTTTAGAGGATAATTAGTTTTGAGTCCAAGAATTTTTGAGTGAAGCATTAGATAAAGAAAAAGATTGCGGGGTCCAAAAATAGTCAATGGGGCATCTCTCTCAATTAACCCAAAGCGAAATAATAATCCAGGAAGACCAATCACGTGATCTCCGTGAAAGTGTGATATAAAGATTTTCATTGGCTTATTAAATTTTAATTTCGCTTCAATAAACCTACGTTGCAAATCTTCTCCACAATCAAATAGAATTAATTCATTTTTATATCGCAATGCAATAGAAGGTAGATTTCGATTACTCATTGGAATTGCGGCTGAAGAACCTAATATAATAAGATCCATAAAAAATTAATATCTCACGTGCTTTTTCTTAATTGATTTATTTCCAATCTCTGTTGGATGTTTTGCTTGGTCAAATCGTCGATCTGACTTTTTAATTCTTGAATCCGTAATTCAATCTGTGGACTTTGAGTAGAATTTGAATTACTTTGGAGTTGAGTATTAACCTTAAGAGACTCAAAATCATTCCGCAAGTTATTATAGATTTGTTCTTTAGCCTTCACTTGGTTTTCAAGTTCTTCATATTTTCGTTTAATTCGTATAGCTTCATTCTTGATAGTACCTATCTCCTCAACTTTAGTTTTTAAAGCTCTTTTTGCATCATCTAATTGATTCTGTAGGAAGATGGCCATTTCTCGTTGAATTTTTAGCTGATTATTAATATTTGGTGCACTTTTTTCGGGGTTGTTATTTGTGATTTGCTCTTTTAATATTTGGACTTCTACTTTTGATTTATTTAATTTATTTTGTAATTCTTCAATAACTTGATCTAATGTGCTTTTTTGGTGAGAATTGGTACCAAGTGATCGAAGACTCAAATCTTTTATTTTGCTTTCTAACTCTCTTATTTTTTTGTCTTTCTCCCTTTCAGTTTCTTTATCTTCCTTTTTTTGATATTTCTCTAATTTAGCATTTAATTCCTCATTTATTCTTTTGAACTTATTTAGTTTATCCTGCAAATCTTGGAGAATCTTTTTTTGAATCCGCCCACTGGACTCCTTTTCTATTTGTTTCTCAATGTTCTTTAGCTTCTCGGTT
>Ga0315542_1000371_pt1 | contig 27912 bp, 27 predicted proteins | sample SalMarSW160120MG_FD_202541 | JGI IMG/M metagenome (GOLD analysis project Ga0315542, IMG submission 202541) | Salt marsh sediment microbial communities from the Plum Island Ecosystem LTER, Massachusetts, United States - Salt Marsh Sediment SW1601-20 ... | reverse complement strand
CATTTGGAAATACCATTCTTGATCCCTCCAGCGGGGAGCTGGCAAGCGGATTAACAGGTAAAGGGAGGATGGTTGAACCGGAGGAGATCGTAAAGGAGATAAAGAGCTTCTTTACAAAAAAAAAAAAGTTACCCGCTCAGAGGTAAAAAAGTCCTGATCAATGCAGGGCCCACACGCGAACCCATCGATCCTGTTCGATTTATCAGCAACTATTCTTCCGGCAAAATGGGAATTGCCCTGGCTGATGCTGCATCTGAGTATGGCGCAGAAGTTGAGCTTGTCCTGGGTCCGGTTAATATCCTTCCCAAAGACAGCAGTATTAAAATAACCAGGGTTACAACAGCCGCTGCCATGGCTTCGGAATGTATACCAAAATTCAGCAACTGCGACATTGCTGTCTTATCTGCTGCCGTTGCCGATTATGCCCTTTCCAAAGCATCAGAACACAAGATCAAAAGAACGACCGACTCACTTACTTTAAAACTGGAGCCGACTGTTGATATTGCGGCAACAATAGGTAAAATGAAAAAGCCTTCTCAGCTTGTTGCCGGATTTGCCCTCGAAACAGACCAGGAGTTAAAAAACGCTACCCTGAAGCTTAAACGTAAAAACCTCGACATTATAGTCTTAAACTCTCTTAAAGAAACCGGTGCAGGATTCGAGTCTGATACTAACAAGATTACTATAATTGACAAGTACAATAATATTGATAAATTTGAGTTGAAATCAAAAGATGAAGCTGCCAGGGATATTCTTGACAAAATTGTTTCAATGATTAAATAATTTATCAGGATGAGAGTAACGCGCTTTCCCTTTTATATAATCCTTACCGTTCTGGTTCTGATTCCGGAAGTTGCTATTTCCCAGGAGCTTAATTGTAATGTCCAGATATCTGCGCAGAGGATACAGGGATCGAACAGAGAGGTGTTTGAGAATATGCAGCGCGACATATACGATTTCATGAATAACACGGTATGGACAAATAACGTGTTCAGTTATTCGGAGAGAATCGACTGTAATATCCTGATTAACCTTACTGATCAGATTTCTGCAGACGAATTTAATGGAACAATTCAGATACAGACCAGGCGCCCGGTTTATAACACCACTTATAATTCAACTTTACTAAATTTTATTGATAACAACTTCAGATTCAGATATGTGGAGTTTCAGCCACTCGAATTTGATCCTACGGTTCATAGGTCAAATCTTGTCTCTGTTCTTGCTTATTACACATATATAATTCTCGGTTTTGATTACGATTCCTTTGCACCGCTGGGAGGCACTGAGTATTTCCAGATGGCTGAGAAAATTGTCTCTAACGCTCAGAATGCTCCGGAACAGGGCTGGAAACCTTATGATGGATCACGAAACCGTAACAGATACTGGCTTGTAAAAAATGTTCTGGATAAGGAATACGAGGGAGTGCGAAGATTCATTTATGAGTATTATATAAACGGACTCGATAAAATGGAATCAAAATCGGCTGAGGCCAGGGCAAGTATAGTTGAGAGCCTCCGGCTGATCCAGGACGTATACCGGAGAAAACCCGATCCCTTCATGTACCTGGTTCAGATCGTTGTTGATGCTAAATCAGATGAACTTGTAAACATTTTCTCGGAGTCTTTTCCCGAAGAGAAAAGTCGTGTTGTGCAGATATTAACAGAGATAGACCCTGCCAACAAATCAAAATATGAAAAGATTACCTCTGCCACTCTACCATAATAATTGTTTATGCTCGTAAAACTTTACGTTCAAAACTACGCACTTATTAAAGACCTGGACGTTGAACTTGAAGACGGACTGACTATCATTACCGGTGAAACGGGAGCCGGCAAGTCTATACTTCTGGGAGCTTTATCCCTCATCCTCGGCAGCAGAGCCGATACATCAGTATTGCTCGAAAAGAGCGAAAAATGTATCGTGGAAGGAACATTCAGGATAGAAGAATATGACCTTGATGAATTTTTCGCTTCCAATGAGCTTGATTATGAGCCTGTAAGTATCCTGCGAAGAGAGATTAATCCGGCAGGCAAATCAAGGGCATTTATTAATGACACTCCTGTCACAGTAAACATCCTTAAAGAACTGGGCGAAAAACTAATAGATATTCATTCTCAGCATCAGACCCTAATGTTGCATGATAATGCTTTTCAGCTTAGTGTGATCGATTCATTTACAGGTGCGGCAAAACTTACGGAAAAATACAGAGAGGTGTATCATAAATACAGAGCTCTCAGAAAAGAGTTTTATGAAGCAAAAGAAAATGCTGAAAAAGACAGGGCAGATCTGGACTACTACAGATTCCAGCTTAATCAGCTCGATAATGCCAGGCTTACGGAAGGGGAGCAGGAAGAACTTGAAAAGGAACAGGAACTTCTTAGCCACGCCGAAGAGATAAAGATGGGGCTGATCAATGCATCTGAACTTTTCTCGTCGGAAAACAATTCAATAGTTATTCAGCTGCGTGAAGCGAAAAATAACCTTGCTAAAATAAAGGAATATCTGCCTGAGGGTGGTGAGATCTTACGAAGGGCCGAATCATCTTATATCGAACTTAATGACCTGGCTGCTGAAATCAATAAGCTGGCAGATTCCATTGAAGCAGATCCCCGGAGACTCATCCATGTTAATGAACGCCTCGACACTCTCTATTCTCTGATACAGAAACACAGGGTGACTAACCTGAACGAACTGATAGGTAAAAGGGAGGAGATAAAGCAGCTTGTAAATTCAATTGTGACGGGCGATGAAAGAATGACTGAGCTGGAATCAGCTCTGGAGAAGGAGACTGTGAAATTGCAAAAACTTGCTGAAGAGATTTCGAAGAAAAGAAAAAGCATACTACCTGATGTGGAAAATAAAATAACAGGTCAGCTTAAGCAGCTTGGCATGCCAAATGCAAGGTTCAAAGTTTCACTTACCAGGTTAGTTGAATTTGCTCCTGCAGGAACCGATCATGCTGATTTTCTTTTTTCAGCTAATAAACAGGTTGCTCCTGAAAATCTTGCGAGGATAGCTTCAGGAGGTGAACTCTCGAGAGTTATGCTCAGTCTCAAGTCGTTTCTTACGAAAAATAACAACCTCCCGACAATAATCTTCGATGAGATTGATGCTGGTGTCTCAGGCGAAATTGCAGATAAAGTCGGACAGATACTGGCAGGCATGGGAAAATATATGCAGGTTGTCAATATTACTCACCTGCCACAGGTAGCATCAAGGGGTTCAAAACATTATCATGTATATAAAGATGATACCGGGGATTCAACAATTACACGGGTTAAGTTGTTATCACCTGATGAGCGGATACTGGAGGTAGCCAGGTTATTAAGCGGGAGCGAAATAACCGAGACAGCTATAATGAATGCCAGGGAACTCATACTATCCGCTAAGAGTAATTGACCCCCTTTCTTTTTTCCCCGGGGTGAAATGTTTCGTTAATTCTTACCCCGTCCCCCCTGGGGGAAGGTTGGGAAGGGGGGTATTAAAAACTAAAATTGTCGACAATGGAGGGAAAGCTGTTACTTGGTAAAAAAGGAATAATATTCGGGGCACTGAACGAGAAATCCATTGCATGGCAGGTTGCATTGAAAGCCTGGCAGAACGGAGCTCAGCTGGTCCTGACTAATTCGCCGGTTGCCATAAGGATGGGTAACATAAAGGAGCTTGCAGAAATAACGCGAAGCAAGATTATTACCGCTGATGCAACAAAGATGGATGAAATCAAAAATCTTCTTACTGAAAGTATTAAGATCTTCGGAGGAAAGTTCGATTTTATTCTTCATTCGATAGGGATGTCTCCAAATGTAAGGAAAGATATTCCTTACGAACAGACAAGCTATGAAAATATGCTCAGGACATTTGATATTTCAGCTCTTAGCTTCCACAGAGTGCTGCAGACTGCATACAAGCTTGATGCTATTAAGGAATGGGGTTCCGTAGTAGCTTTGTCATATGTGGCTGCGCAAAGAACTTTATCGGGTTATAACGATATGGGAGATGCAAAGGCTCTCCTCGAATCGATAGCCCGCAGCTTTGGCTATATTTATGGCCGCGACAGAAAAGTGAGGATAAACACAATCTCTCAGTCACCAACACCGACAACTGCAGGAAGCGGAATTCACGGGTTTGAGTCACTTATTGATTTTTCAGAGCGGATGTCCCCGCTGGGAAATGCAACAGCAGAAGAATGTGCTGATTATTGCGTGGCACTTTTTTCTGATCTTACGAAAAAGGTGACAATGCAAAACCTGTTTCACGATGGAGGATTTTCAAGTATGGGTATGAGCCTGAAGGCTATTGAACAGTATCAGAAAAGCTTCGAAGAGTGTGACTGAAACAATTAATAGATAGGTATAAATACCTATTTTTCAGACGACTTACATATCAGGTAAGTCGTTTTTTCTATATTTGATAGTAACCTAAAACCTTTAAAAATGATCAGGATATTTCTCCTTGTTCTTTTTTATTTCACTTTTCCCCTGGTTATAATCTTCATGTGTAAAAAGTGGTCCATTTTTCGAAAACTCGGATCTATTTTGCTGGCATATGCTTTCGGACTTATTTTAGGATCTTCCGGGTTATTGCCAAAAGGAAGCGAAGCCTATAATTTTGCGTTGCAGGGAAGAGCCTCCATACCGAAACCTGAAGTAGAAGCGCTTATATCTTCCGGCACCCTTTCAGAAGATGATGCTTACATAAATTCTGTAGCTGCAACACAGGATCTCCTGACTTCTGTAATAGTGATACTGGCATTTCCTCTTCTCCTGTTTTCACTGAATATCAGGAAATGGTTCAGGTTTGCCAGGGAGGGATTCATTTCAATGATTCTTGCTCTTGTTTCTATTATTGCCATTCTCATTTCAGGTTATTTCATTTTCAGGGATATTGTCCCGGACAGTTGGAAAGTAACAGGGATGCTGGTAGGAGTCTACACTGGCGGAACGGCCAATCTGGTTTCACTTAAGGTAGCTCTTGGTGTGGATCCGGACCTGTTTGTTATGACCAACACTTACGATGTGATAGTTGGAGCCATTACGATAATATTTTTTATTACTGCCGGGCCGAGAGTAATAAGAGCGATCCTTCCTCCTTTCATACATCACGGAGATAAGTCTGATCCCCGGGCTGAAGCTATTGAAGAGGCGGAAAATTTTGATAATTTTTCGGGTATGTTTAAAAAAGGCAGGTTATTACCCCTGATCATGGCCCTTGGAGTGGCTATTCTATTCTTCATCGTTTCTTTTAGTATAAGCTTGCTGTTACCAAAACTCTCCCAGAGTGTTGTTGTGATCCTTTCGATAACCACACTGTCGATAGCAGGATCACTTTTCAACTGGCTTAATCGCATTGAAAAAACCTTCCAGCTTGGAATGTATTTTATTCTTGTTTTTTCATTTACAGTGGCATCGATGGCAGATCTCGGAGTGATATTCAGTATAGGTTACCTTGGCCTTTTCGGATATGTCCTCTATGCCTATTTCGGATCACTTCTGCTACACCTTTTATTATCTAAAATATTCAGGATCAATGCCGATGATTATCTGATAACTACCACAGCATTTGTTTTCTCTCCTCCGTTTGTGCCGGTTGTTGCCGGTGCACTGAAAAATAAGGATGTTATCATAACCGGTATTACTATCGGAATACTGGGTTATATTATTGGAAATTATATGGGTGTTGGACTGGCGTATCTTCTGAAGGGATTCTAGAACAAATAATTTAACCCTATCGAGAACCCTATATTTCCATCCTGCGTGTTAAATGCTTTTCCTATATCAATAGCTATAACGAAGTTCTGATTCATGACCGGTAGTATGCTGATACCGGCATCCTGATGTAACTTCTCTGCTCCCGGATCGAAGAAATCAGAAAAACTATATTTAGTCATAGTATTGTCAAATGTGGTTGTTTCCAGGTTATCAGGCAATTTAACTTTTTTGGTGACAATCCCGAAATCATAAAACCCGCTAAGTCCCAGGTAGCAATCCTGCTTAAATAGCTTAAAATATATTGGCTTCCACCTTAACTCAATATTTCCAAAAAAGAAACCGTCTCCGACTACCCTGTTTCTGAGAACGCCTCTTAGTGTGCTAGAACCTCCAAGACCCTCACTTGTTGCACCCGTAAGCATAGAGGTTATTACCTGCGACTGGTAGAAGAAGGGAACAGTTCCGGTGAGTGTTGTCTGAAAACCAAGGCGATAAACAAATGCGAGATCATTCTTAATAAGAGTAAAATATTGACGGTGAGTTAAATAAAATCTTGAGAATCCCCAGTCGTTACCCATGAATTTTGGAGAAATTTCAACTCCCATTTCAGTCCAGATACCTTTCATTGGATTCGGCCTGTTGTCGCGGCTATCCCATGCAATACCTGCCTTAAGCGTATTCACCCATCCTCCGTCAGCTTCATCGGCCGAGATCAACCCGAGCGAATCACGGTAAAGTTCATATAACCCGGGCACGTCAGCAACAGCTGGTAATGGTTCTTTTTTGCCCTTGTTTAGCCTATCGATATTTACCGAGCTTACCTTAAAATCCTGAAAGGCAAAACCGGCGCTCCACTTAATGTGCTCACCTGATAATTTCCCCTGGAAATCGTTCTTAAACCTGAACTGATTCCTTTGAAAACGATAGAACATCCTGGACTTGTAATCAGCTGACTCATCATCCATCCAGTCTTTATTATAAACCGACTCATATCCGTTGAAACCATAAAAATCAGTAGCCATATCGGGAAGATAACTCAGATCGCTTGTCAGATGCACTCCGGGTATCAGGTGATTCGATTCATACATGAACCTGAAAATGCCGCTTCCTTTGGTGAAATGTGATACTTCAGTGTAAGTATGATCAAAGTAATCAGGATATCTGCTGCCATCCCCATAATTAAAGAACTCAACCAGGGCTCCGTACTGAAATCCAAGGTTGGAGTCGTAGGTAGTTGCCGGTAATGCACCACCGAATTTCCACCCGGTCTTTACCTTTTTTTCCTGTCCTGTTACTGTCAGGGCTATCGCCGCCATAAAAAGTATTGCAAAGGTTTTTTTCATAGATCATTGTTTTGGTTGATTGGAATAAAGATAAAGAAAAATAGAAATCATAATCTGATTTTTTAATATTTGCTACCTTAGGCTTCTCTTTTCATCTTAAAACACTCAGATGGGTTTGTTGATCAGGAATATAAAGGGACTTGTTCAGGTTGAAGATGATCCGAGACCTAAGGTAAGCGGAAAGGATATGTCAGCTTTCAATTATATTTCTGATGCCTTTCTGTACCTCGAAAAGGGTAGGATTACTGACTTCGGATCAATGTCACATCTGCCAGGCCGGCAGAAAGATTCCAAATATGTTGTTTCTCAGGAAATTGATGCAACCGGACGTTTTGTATTCCCTTCATACTGCGATTCTCATACTCACCTGGTTTATTCAGGAAGCCGCGAAAAAGAGTTCGCGGATAAGATACGCGGCCTGACATACGAGGAGATAGCAAAGAGGGGAGGAGGAATACTCAATTCAGCTAATAAGCTTCGGGAAACATCTGAAGAAGAGCTATATAACCAGTCATACGAAAGGATCCGCGAGATAATCAGCATGGGTACCGGTGCTGTTGAAATTAAGAGTGGTTATGGTCTGACACTTACCGATGAACTGAAAATGCTGAGGGTAATAAGAAGGATAAAAGAAACATCGCCTGTAGAGGTGCGATCTACCTTTCTGGGAGCGCATGCTGTGCCTGAAGAATATAAAAACAACAGGGGGAAATATGTCGATCTTATTATTAAAGAGATGATACCGGCAGTTGCCTCGGAAAACCTGGCTCAATATATCGATGTTTTTTGCGACCGCGGATTTTTTACTCCTGAAGAAACAGAGCGAATACTGGCGGAAGGAGCCGGATACGGACTCATACCTAAAATACATGCCAATGAGCTCGATTTTTCCGGAGGTGTGCAGACCGGCGTAAAGAATCATGCTCTCTCTGTTGATCATCTGGAACGTACAGGTGCTGTGGAAATAGAAGTATTATCCGGATCTGAAACAATGCCTACTCTTCTACCCGGTTCTGCTTTTTTTCTTGGATTGCCTGATCCTCCCGCCCGACAAATGATCGAAGCAGGACTCCCTGTTGCTCTCGCTTCCGATTATAATCCGGGGTCTTCTCCTTCAGGGAACATGAAACTTGTAATGTCGCTTGCCTGTATCAGGCTGAAGATGCTGCCTGAAGAAGCGATCAATGCAGTAACAATCAATTCGGCTTATGCAATGGGATTATCATCGACACACGGCTCGATAGCCAGGGGAAAAGTGGCAAATGTTTTTATAACGAAAGAAATACCATCATATGAGTTTCTGCCTTATGCTTTTGGCAGTAACCTGATTGATACAATAATTTTGAGAGGTGAAATAATTAATTAGCGCTGTGATCTGAATGATGTTGCGGATTTGCAATCCGCACCGTTGATTGCAAATGTTAAAAGAAGGCACGGATTGTAAATCCACACCAGCGATAGATGAAACCAGGATTTTTTATGGATAAGAGGTTAATAGAATGTGTTCCCAATTTCAGCGAGGGCAGGGATATGTCTGTAATTAAGCAGATTACAGATGCTATTGTATCGGTTGGAGGAGTGAAATTGCTTGATGTCGATCCGGGTAAAGATACAAACAGGACCGTCGTTACATTTGTCGGCAAGCCCGAGGCTGTATCAGAAGCTGCGTTCAGAGCTGTAAAGAAAGCATCGGAAGTGATCGATATGTCAAAACATCATGGGGCTCATCCGCGTATGGGGGCAACAGATGTCTGCCCTTTTATTCCGGTATCAGGCATCACTATGGATCAGACGGTTGCCTTTGCCAGGAAAGTTGCCGAACGAATTGGAACTGAACTTAAAATTCCTGTTTATTGTTATGAAAATGCCGCTTTTGAGGAGAAAAGAAGAAACCTTGCAAATTGCAGGGCTGGTGAATATGAGGGTTTAAAGAAAAAACTGGCCGATCCTGAATGGAAACCAGATTTTGGACCGGCTCTTTGTAATGAGAGGGCAGGAGCTACGGCAGTAGGAGCCAGAGACTTCCTTGTGGCTTTTAATGTCAACCTGAATACAACTTCGACGCGCAGGGCAAATGCAATTGCCTTTGATGTAAGAGAGAAGGGCAGAACCATCAAAGATGATTCAGAAAAAGAAATAAGTGTACCCGGTACACTTAAAAATGTCAAGGCAATTGGCTGGTATATTGAAGAATATGGCATTGCACAAATTTCAATGAACCTGACAAACATCTCGGTTACTCCGGTTCATATCGCTTTTGATGAGGTGTGCAGGAAAGCCGACGCCAGGGGTGTCAGGGTTACAGGTTCCGAACTCGTCGGGCTAATCCCTATGAAGGCAATGCTTGATGCCGGAAGATATTTCCTTGAAAAGCAGCAAAGATCTACAGGCGTCTCTGATGCCGAACTCATAAAAATTGCAGTTAAATCGATGGGACTTAATGATACCCATCCTTTTAATCCTGAAGAAAAAATAATTGAATATGTTATGGCTGAAAAGGGAAAAAGAAAACTGATCGAAATGGATCTTAGAGAATTCATGGAGATAACGGCCTCGGAATCTCCTGCACCCGGTGGCGGATCAACTGCAGCTTATATTGGCTCGCTGGGTATCGCTCTCGGTACTATGGTGGCCAATCTGTCGAGCCATAAAAGAGGCTGGGATAACAGATGGAAAGAGTTTTCCGACTGGGCAGAAAAAGGGAAATCTATTCAGAACGACCTGCTTGACCTGGTGGATAAGGATACTGAAGCATTCAACTGGATAATGGAAGCCTATGCTCTTCCTAAAAAGACCGACGGTGAGAAAAAGGTTCGAAATGATGTTATTCAGTCCGCCACAAAAACTGCAGTACTTATTCCTTTAGAAGTTATGGAAACAGCAATATCCGGATTTGCACTGTTAAGGGAGATGGTCGAAAAAGGAAATCCGAATTCTGTGACTGATGCAGGTGTAGGGACACTTGCACTCAGATCCTGCATAAGAGGCGCTTTTTTGAATGTCAGAATTAATGCCGCAGCTCTGGATGATAAAAAATTTACCCGCGATATTATAAACAGGGGATGTGATATAGAATCAAAAGCTGCCCTCGAAGAGGAAGCAATACTCAAAATGGTCGAATCAGCTATTGTCAGACAATTAAAACCTTAAAAACCTGAGATATTTCCCGCAGATATCGCAGATTTACACAGATTTACTTCTTCTTACCCTGCGCCCTGCTTCCGCTGTGCGGAACTTCGTCGCTTTCGCTCCTTGGCCCTGAGCTCTGCACCATCTTCCTTATAAAATTCTCTTTATCGTCCTCAGGTGATGCGAATACTTCTGCGTCTCATGTTTATAAATGCCCTGGTGGTCAATCTGGTCTATCCTTACCCTTCCGGATGCATGAATAATAAGCCCTCTCGAGAGGATCATTCCCACATGAGATATTTTACCCTGCTCATTATCAAAAAATACGAGGTCGCCAGGCATAGTTTCATCTATGAAGTTTATTGAAGCGCCAGTATCTGCCTGTTTCCAGCTGTCCCTCGGGATCGCCTTCCCGAAAATTTTATATGTAAGTTGTGTTAGTCCTGAACAATCAATGCCTGAAGGAATCCGTCCTCCCCATATGTAAGGACTGTTCAGGAACTTCATTGCGATATCTGTCAGAGAATCAGATGTATGTATAAAATGGTCGTTGAAGTCATTGCTTGCAGTATAATGACTTTCTCCAGCAGTAAATGTTTTCTTTTCAAAATCAGGAGAATATATTTCGCAGCCTGCTTCAAGGATCATCTTTGTCTTGTCATTCTTAAAACATAGCAGAGATTTGTTAAGTACATATCCTGTTGTTTCCTCGCTGTAAAGTGAATGTTGTACGTGGTCGATATCAATCCATCCGTTATAGCTGTCGAAGAGTGTTGCAATTTTCATCCAGTGGCCTACCTGGTCCAGGATTTCGTACTTTTCACCAAAAAGTACCTGGCTTAGCATCTCCGACTTATGCGAAGGTCCTGACCTCAGGGGGACAAAAACATTCTCACAAATATACCGGTCCATAATATTAAGATTTCTTTCAAAAATAATAAATAAACCTGATTTTCATCAGATCCCCTTCTTATAGTACAAATTATTGAACTACAAATAATTATTTATTTAAAGTACCTTATTATAAGGATTTACTACAGCCTACTTATAGAAAATATGTCTATTTTTGTCGTTAATAACCTGATTGATTTTATGGAAGAAGAAATTGACGAATCACTAAAACATCCCAGGATTACCAGGAATTTTGTTAATCTTATCCTTTTTCTGGCCAGCATTGCTGCTGTTGTTGCAATAATAATTGATGACCGTAAGGTAACCCGTCTTGAACTTGCGGGTACGCTGATAATAGTTACCGCCTGTTTCTTTGTTCTCTATCAGTTCCTTTTACATTTTCGTCGTGAAGTTCTGCACGTTACAAGAAAGACATTTTTCATTCTGATAGCTATCCTGACATTTCTATTTTTAACAAAAGTTGCAATCGGAATGCAGACGAAAAACATGATTTTACTTGTTCCGGTTGCAATTATACCTGTCATTATCAGAACCTTCTATGATGCGCGTCTTGCACTCTTCATCCTGCTGGTAACGGTTATGCTCGGCGGATTGCTGGTACCCGAACCGTTCGAATTCATCCTCATGAGTTTCGTTTCCGGAATGGTGGCCATATTTACGCTGACAAATATTTACAGAAGAGCCAAGCTTATTTTTACTGCCTTTATGGTAATTATAAGCTATGTAGTTATATACCTGGGGATCAGTCTGGTACAAGGCGGAAAGATCCCGGAGAATATATTGTCCGACCTTTTACTTTTTGCCGGTAACGGACTCCTCGTCCTTGTAAGCTACCCGTTGATTCTTATTTTTGAACAAAGATTTCTCCTCCTCTCAGATACCACCTTACTTGAGCTTGCTGATACAAATCAGCCTCTGTTGAGGAAGCTTGCTGTTGAGGCACCCGGGTCGTTTCAGCATTCGCTGCAGGTAGCCAATCTCGCCGAGGAAGCTGCAAGGGTTATAGAGGCTAATGTACTTCTTGTACGGACCGGCGCTCTTTACCATGACATAGGGAAAATAGCAAATCCGATGTATTTTATAGAAAATATGGTTGATGGTGAGAGTCCCCACGAAAACCTTAATCCGAAAGACAGCTCAAAAGTGATACTCAATCACGTTAAAAATGGTGTGGTGCTTGCAAAAAATTATAAGATTCCTGTCCAGATCATCGATTTTATCAGAACGCATCATGGCACCTCGGTTGCTTATTTTTTCTTTAAGAAATTCGTAGATCAGAATCCCGACCAGATGCATATGGAAAAGGAATTCGCATACCCCGGGCCAAAACCCTTTTCAAAGGAAACAGCTGTGGTGATGATGGCCGATGCTGTTGAGGCATCCTCGAGGAGCCTTGGAAAATATACAGAGGAGACCATCAGCGAACTGGTGGAGAGGATAATCTACATCCAGGAGCAGGATGGCCAGTATTCTGACGTGCCGCTCACATATAAAGATATTTCCGAAATAAAGAATGTGTTCAAAAAAAGGCTTTCGAATATTTACCATATCAGGATAGCCTATCCTGAAAGGATCTAGCGCATATCAATTATCTCTGTTCCTTTATATTTATCCGGCGAAAAGACGAACATTCCAGGCTCCGGCACTTTCTTCAGGTTGTATTCCTTTACAATAATGTTAATAGTGTTACCATCCTTTCTCTTATACTCAAAGTTACTGAGACTAAGAGATGGTTTTGAAAGAGTTAGCCTCACCCTTATCAGGTCACTTTTTATATCTTCAGGATAAAGATCAATAATATATGAATCGTTTTTCTCTTCAACTAGCCTGTTCTTATATCCTTTTTTGTACATCGTAAAAATAGAAGAGGGTCGGCTCTGGAAAGAATTATCCTTTTTGTCAGGTTTTGTTATAGTAACTTCCTTCTCTGCAGGCAGATAGCTCCATGATGTCTCTCCGTTGAACCATATAATATTTTCTGGTAGATCGAGCCTGTAATTGTTTTTACTGATTATGACAGAACCGGTTATTGAGTCGATTGTATTTTCAATCTGGTCAATTGTGATTATCAGAAATTTCATTGATACTGAAGGAGCAGAAGTCGCAGCTGCGGAGAACTTATCAAGGATTGAAACGGCCCGCTGATCATTCTGGCCATAGAGGCTCACAACAAACAATGTTGATGCTACGAATAAGGATGAGAATTTTTTCATGAGCGAGTATTTACTCAAGGCTCCTCAAAATCTGTTCCAAAGCTATAATATCTGAGCACAGGACATCTCTGGCTTTACTGCCTTCGAATGGACCTACTATACCGGCAGCTTCCAGCTGATCAATAATCCGGCCTGCTCTGTTATAACCTATCGCCAGTTTTCTCTGGATCAGTGAGGTAGACCCCTGCTGATGCTGTACCACCAGCCGTGCAGCATCATCAAACATCGGATCTCTCTTTTTCAGGTCAATATCAAGAACCCCGCTTTCGCTGTCGTCTATATATTCTGGCAGATGCATCGCATCGCTGTAACCCTGCTGTGAGCCGATGAATTCTGTCAGCTCCTCGATTTCCGGAGTATCAATAAAAGCACATTGTACCCTTACAGGTTCACTGCCTGAAGAAACCAGCATATCTCCCCTTCCCACAAGCCTGTCAGCACCTGTTGCATCAAGAATGGTCCTTGAATCTATCGATGAGAATACCCTGAATGCAATCCGTGTCGGAAAGTTGGCTTTTATAAAACCTGTTATAATATTCGTCGAGGGCCTCTGGGTCGAAATAATGAGATGTATGCCGATAGCTCTGGCAAGCTGTGCAAGCCTCCCTATTGGTCCTTCAATCTCCCTGCCTGCCGTCATAATCAGATCTGCAAACTCATCGATAATAAGCACAATGTAAGGCAGATACTTATGGCCCTTCTCAGGATTTAATTTCCGAGAGATGAATTTCTCATTATATTCCTTGATGTTGCGTGCCTGGGCTCCCTTAAGCAGTTCCAGCCTGTTATCCATCTCTATGCAAAGCGAATTGAGAGTGTTAATCACTTTCTGCGTGTCGGTGATTATTGCATCTTCCTCGCCCGGCAGCTTTGCCAGGAAGTGTCGTTCTATTTTTGCATAAAGGGGTAATTCGACTCTTTTGGGATCTATCAGGACAAACTTAACTTCAGCGGGATGTTTCTTATAAAGTATTGAAGTGATTATTGCATTTATCCCGACGGATTTTCCCTGTCCGGTAGCTCCGGCGACAAGAAGGTGAGGCATTTTTGTGAGGTCCACAATGAAGGGATCATTCGTAATTGTTCGTCCCAGTGCCAGGGCAAGATCATATTTTGTCTCCTGGAAGGCTTTCGAAGTGATAAGCGAACGCATGGAAACCATCTCAGGTTTTTTGTTTGGTACCTCAATGCCTACGGTTCCTCTTCCCGGTATCGGGGCTATGATCCTGATACCCAGGGCCGACAGGTTCAAAGCAATATCATCTTCAAGCGATTTTATGCGGGCCAGCCTCACGCCCCTTTCAGGTACAATTTCATACAGCGTAACTGTTGGTCCTATGGTGGCCGAGATCTGCCTTATATTTATTTTGTGGTCGCCAAGGGTCTTTATAATATTTTCCTTATTCTCGAAAACCTCGCTGTTGTCAAATGCGCTTTCAGATTTGTGTTCCTTCAGGATTGAAACAGGAGGAAATCTATAATGCGACAGATCCAGTCGCGGATCATAATTCTCCATTATTTCGGTTACTTCTTCATCTGACAGGATATCATCAGCAATCGGCCTGTTAATATCTATCTTAACATCCTGCTTATCAGGAACAACATCTGTATCATTATCCAGGTCCCTTATCAGTGATCCGGCTGAAGTAACTGTAAGACCTGATCCTTCTCCGGCAAGATGATCACCTGGCTGCGTGCGATTTTTAACAAGGAATTCAACACCACTTCCGGCTATGGCTTCTTCATCTTCTGCGTTGCCACCGTGAAGTATAGTGGTGACCGGCTTTTGTCCTGTCAGGGATAAGGATTCCTCACCTTCTTTTTTGTCCTGTTTGAACGATAGAAAGGCTGGTAGTTTTATAATGAAGAATGAAGGATGTATTTTCAGGGCATATATCAGATAGGAAATAGTTATTAAAGTAACAAGTATTCCCGTTCCAGGCTTTCCCATAAAAGCATTCAGCCAGCGTGTTATCTCATAGCCCTGTGCACCTCCCGGTCCGCTTATAAGGTATCCGTCGGCCTGACCAAAAATAAAACCAAGGATCAATGACAATATGATTGTTGCAAAGGTAAACTTAGCCAGGAGGCTCCACAGACGGAGCTTCGGGAAATTAAGCAGGTATAATCCTATAATTCCGAATATTAGAGGGATGAAAAATGCTCCATAACCAAAACCGTAACCGATTATCATTTTTGCCAGGAAATGCCCGCTTTTGCCTGACCAGTTATGGACCTCAACATTTGGACCCGATACAATCTCAGAGTCAGGCAGGCTCTGGTCTGATTTCCACCAGAAGAGGTATGCAATACATGCAAGAAGAAGATATATCGCAAATCCTGTAATAAGGACCCCGAATACAAATTTTATTCTTTCATCGGTAAAAAATGACTTCGATTTTTTCGGAACTTTTGAAGCTTTGGCAGATTTTTTGCCGGTATCCTCTTTCTCTTTGCTCATTTAAGGTCAATAAAATTGCATCCCAAAGGTAATAATTTTGGACCTTACTTTAAAAGTTTAAAAAAAATGTTGAATTATAGTGAAAAGACCGAAGACCGAAGACCGAAGTTGACAATTGAAGTGAGGAAACGAATTCCGATTTATCGGAACGATCCCGGCGAAGGAAAATCCCGCCAAGCGGGAACTGAAGTCCTGAGCTCTTAGCTCTGATCCTTACTTCCGCTCCCGCGGAACTTTGTCGCTTTCGCTCCTTGGCCCTGTGCCCTTAGCCCTGCGCCCTGAAGCTACAGACTTACCATCTTGCTGATGAACTTATCAATCTCCTCTCTGGATACCCTCATATACTTATCTCTTCGTTCGAATGTTTTATCGGGAATATCTTTCTTATAGACTGTCTCAGCATTGAAATGCATTTCTGCAGACCCCATAAGGAAGAAGAAACTCATCAGAACTCCGTCGATGTCGCTGAAAGGAGTGGCAGCATTCGGATTTTCTACTTTTATTTCGTTAGTATACCAGATCTGATAAATCTTTTTTCTGTTGGCAGGCAGGGTAGCCTCAGCATATTTACAGTTAAATCCGCAAATAACTGATGTTCTGGATGTTTTCTTTAATTCAAGTCCCTTCATTGCCTCAAATCCGGGATGAGGTTCCCCTGCTTTAGCCGAGTATGAATACTTCCATGAAAGCAGATTTATATATGTATCATAAATACCTTCCTCAGGATTTGACAGATTGAGGATCCCTGAGTTGCCGAAAGGAGCAGAAATATCAAAAAGGATTTTATTGTCTTTGAAGGATACAATAAGATTCCTTGGCATTATTTCCCTGGGCATGCCAAAGTTACCCATATAATCTATTGAATAATGGATCTCTCCCTGTTTGATACCTTTTCCCCCCTTATTTTTGCAGGAGTAAAATGTTGTTGCAACAATAATTACAACGAACAAGCCTGAGCTGAATCTCACTGATCTTTTTTTTGAATTGTGTAAAAATAATATTTTTTTTTAATATCATTTTGTGTATCTGACAATAATAAAGTAATAAAGGCTCCCTGAGCTTTCGATGTTATTAATACATTCGTTTTAAATAGTAATAGTCGTACCTTGAATCACCAGAATTTGATAGCTTTGTGATTTATAAATACTTAATCTTCTTATTGAACACCTTTTCAGTGAAACAAATGAAAAAAAAGCTGGCAGTAGTTGCTCTTGGAGGTAATGCTCTTTTAAGAGGTGATCAGACAGGCACGATAGAGGAGCAGGAAGCGAATACAACAGAGACGCTGGAAAATCTTGTGTTTTTAATAAATGCCGGTTACGATCTTGTGATAACTCATGGCAACGGACCACAGGTTGGTAATATCCTGATGCGCAATGATGCCGGGGAACAGATGTATAATATTGCCCAGATGCCGGTCGATATTTGTGTCGCCGATTCGCAGGGAGGTATTGGATACATGATTGAGAGGATGTTCAGGAACGTTCTTACCAGACATGGAATAGAAAAGAATGTAGTTTGTGTTGTGACATCTGTCCTTGTGAATATGGACGATCCTGCATTCAGTGATCCTCAGAAAAGGATCGGGAAAATCTATTTAAAAGAGGAAGCTGGTGTTCTTTCTGCAAAGAAAGGCTGGATATTCAGGGAAGAAGTTAAAACCGATGGCGGATACAGGCGTGTCGTTCCTTCTCCTGTCCCTATAGATATAATGAACAAGTCAATAATTCAGGATCTGGCAATGAAAGGTAATATTGTTATTGCCGCAGGTGGTGGTGGTGTGCCGGTATATCTGGATGATAAAAATAATGTCAGGCCGGCAGAGGCTGTTATAGACAAGGATATGGCATCATCGCTTCTTGCCATCCTCATTGAAGCTGATGAATTTTATATTCTGACTGATGTTCCGTATATCTACATTAACTATAAGAAGCCGAACCAGCAGGTAAAGGAATTTCTGAATTATTCAGATGCATTAAAATACCTGAATGAAGGTCAGTTTGCCAAGGGGAGTATGGAACCAAAGATCCGTGCCTGTCTGAACTTTATAAAACAGGGTGGTAAAATGAGTGTTATCACCGAAGCCTTCAAGCTCGCTGATACTAAATACGGATCTAAGATCACCATGGAATACGAAGACGAGAGGAGGTAATTAAAAAGCTTTTTTTACCACGGAGTTTCACGGAGTCTTAACACTGAGTTACACGGAGTTAAAATGGGTTTCTCATTACCTGGGGATAAATTATTTTCTTATCTGAACTCCATGTTTCTTACACCATGTAACTCGGTGATACTCCGTGGTTAATAAAAAATGTGTACCATACAATATATTTATTAATTTTGACACCTCCCTTTAATTCTAATATTTTTAATTGTTTCCAAAATGAATGAAAACCTTCTTAATCGCCATTTTCTCAAGCTGCTCGATTTTACTCCTGCTGAGATATCTTACCTGCTCGAACTGGCAGCAGATCTAAAAAAAGCAAAAAAAACAGGCAGCGAAACCCGATATCTTACGGGGAAGAACATTGCTCTTATTTTTGAAAAAGCTTCGACCAGGACTAGGTGCGCTTTTGAAGTGGCAGCTTATGACCAGGGGGCAAATGTAACATACCTTGGACCCAGCGGCTCGCAGATAGGACAAAAGGAATCGATGAAGGATACTGCCAGAGTTCTTGGCAGAATGTATGATGGGATTGAGTACCGTGGTTATGGTCAGAGTATTGTTGAGGAACTCGCTGAATACGCCGGAGTTCCTGTATGGAATGGCCTGACAAATGAGTTTCACCCCACACAGATACTGGCTGACTTACTTACCATGAGGGAACATTCTGAAAAGCCTTTTAATAAAATGATATTCTGCTACCTGGGAGATGCCAGGTTTAATATGGGTAATTCTCTCATGGTTGGTTCCGCAAAAATGGGGATCGATTTCAGGATCGCTGCACCAAAAACATTTCAGCCATCTACTGAACTTGTTAATACATGCAAAGCTGTTGCAAAAGATACTGATGCAAAAATAACTGTAACAGAAGATGTTGCGAAAGCAGTTACTGGTGCGGATTTTCTTTATACCGATGTTTGGGTCTCAATGGGGGAGCCTGATTCAGTCTGGGAAGAGAGGATAAGCCTTTTAAAACCTTACCAGGTCAATAAATCAGTTATTAAGATGACCGGTAATCCTGATGTTAAATTCCTGCATTGCCTTCCTGCCTTTCATAACAGGGATACCAGGGTGGGAGAGGAGATATTTCAAAAATTCGGACTCGACGGAATGGAGGTTACTGAAGATGTATTTGAATCAAAACATTCAATAGTATTCGACGAGGCAGAAAACCGACTTCACACAATTAAAGCTGTGATGGTCGCAACACTCGGAACTCTTTAGGAAGTTTACGCCCTTGCGCCCTTACGCCCTCATCTGATCCACTCTTTTACAAAAAAGAAAGTCATCACAAAAGAGGCTGCAAGTTTGAGGCCTACTCCTGTCAGGAATCCGAGCAAGCTGCCTAATCCTGCTTTGAGGGCATAACTTATATCATCCTTGAAAATCAGCTCTCCTACAATTGCTCCGAAAAAGGGCCCGATAATTATACCCACTGGTCCAAGAAAAAGTCCTATCACAAGTCCTACAGCAGCTCCCCTGATACCATATTTGGAACCGCCAAACTTTTTTGTTCCCCAAAGAGGAACGACATAATCAATGATTGTAACGACAATTGTAACTATTGCCAGGGAGATCAGCACGTTCGTGGAAAACTGGCCAAATCGAGTTATATGAAGCAATATCAAACCAAGGTAACTGATCGGAGGGCCGGGTAACACAGGTACGAGGCATCCTATTATTCCAATTACCATAAGAATAACTGCTAATATAAGGAGAACATAATCAGACATATTGAAGTACTCTGTCCTGCGAGATTATTTTTTTCCGAGATCATCAAACTCAATGTTTGTGAACTCTTCAGTGTTCAGGGACTCTTTTTCTTCAACAGTCTTAGTTTCCGGTGCTGACACTGTGGATTTATAATCATCTCTGCCATTACCGATATATACTACGGCGTCTTTTAATCCTTCAGTAAATTTTTCAAAATCTTCTTTATACAGAAAGATCTTATGTTTCTCATAGAAAACTTTACCTTCTTTTCCGAGGCGTTTCTTGCTTTCAGTAATGGTCAGATAATAATCATCTTTCCGCGTGGCTTTTACATCGAAAAAATAAGTTCTTTTCCCGGCACGAACAACCCTGGTGAAAATCTCCTCCTTCTGGATCTTTTCATCACTACCGTTCACATCAGTTTTAATTCCGGTTTCTTCTTCCATTTCTAGGTCAGTTAATGTTAGGGTTAGATTTGTAATGTCAAATGTAACAATTATTTTAACAATTCAAAAAAAGCTCCTGAAATGATGTGAAATATTGGACTTCAGTTTTGATGGTAAGGGAAAAAGAGTATTTTTGCACCGGAAAAATCTGAGGTTCTTTATAGATGATAAGCAGAAGATTATTACGCATAAAGGCATTGATGGAACTTTATGCCTATAACCGCAGGGGTGATGATGATATGGTCAGGGCTGAAACGGAACTTATGTTCAGTATTGGCAAGACTTATGACCTCTATCATTACGTTCTTCTACTTGTAATCGATATGGCTGATGTCGCCGAAGAAAAGATTCAGCAATCCCTGCTTAAGAAAATGCCTTCACATGAAGATCTGAATCCGAACAGACGATTCGTAGATAATATTGTTGTGTCGCATCTTAGAGATAATCTATCCTTTAAAAAGCATATTTCCGAATCAAAGCTGTCATGGATCAACTATCCGCACATACCTCGACAGCTTTATCAGGATATGACCAGGTGGGATGTTTATAAGGATTATGTGAGCCTGGAAAAATCAGATTATCAAACTGATAAGAAATTCATAATAAAGCTTGTTACAGAATATTTTCTAAATTCCGAAGAGCTGCTTAATTGCCTTGAGGAACAAAGTATCTACTGGAATGACGATATTGAGTATGTAACATTAATGGTAGAGAAAACTCTTAAAAAGTTCAGGCCCGATTCCGGGGACAAAACATTGATGATGCCGCTTTTCAAAAATAAGGAGGATGAAGATTTTGTCAGACTACTCTTTAGAAAAGCCGTCCTTCACACAAAGGAATGTTCAGATCTGATAGACAATAATACCACAAACTGGGAAGTGGAACGCATAGCTCTGATGGATATCCTTGTTATGCAGCTGGCAATTACCGAAGTACTGGAATTCCCCGAAATTCCGGTTAAAGTGACTCTTAATGAATACATTGAAATTGCAAAATACTATTGTACCTCAAAAAGCAGTACCTTTGTCAATGGAATTCTTGACAATATCGTTAAGGAGATGAGCGAAAAGGCCCTTTTTAAAAAGAAAGGCAGGGGCCTGCTGGAGGAATAAGGAATGACAGAAAATAAAACTTATTTTAATTATTTGATGAAGAAGAACCAGGTAATATTTTTTATTTTTTTAGTTTTGAGCTTTGAAGGTTGCAGGAGTAAGAACCCTGTTAACAATGGGACTGCAGGTAATCAGGTTGCCGATACCGGCCATGCGGTTATAAGCTTTACAGAGTATGAACACAAATTCGGCAAAGTTAATGCAGGTGAAAAGGTAGGATGTATTTTTATCTTTACAAATACCGGTACATCCGACCTTGTTATAAATGCAGCAACAACCAGTTGCGGCTGCACAGTTTCTAAATATAACAGGAAACCAATTTCACCAGGAAATACAGGAACGCTCGAGGTTGTTTTTAACACTTCGGGGTATAATGGCCTGCAAACAAAAACTATAGCCGTTCATTCAAATGCAAAGGTACCTGTTGTTCTTTTACGGATTGTAGCTGAAGTAATAAATAGTGATAACAATTAATATTTTTTATGATGATCAATTTTGCTTATTTGTTTTTAATGGGTCAGCCTTCTGGTTCGGCCACCGGTCAGAGTAATCCGTTAGTTACTTTCCTTCCACTGATCCTGGTATTTGTTGTTTTCTATTTCTTTATGATCAGGCCGCAGATGAGGAAGCAGAAAGAAATGACCAGTTACAGGAGTTCTCTTAAAAAAGGCGATAAAGTCATTACTACCGGCGGAATCTATGGCAGAATATATGAAGTAAGGGACAATTATGTATTTATGGATGCGGGGAGCGATATAAGGCTGAAAGTAGACAAAAGCGCTCTCCTGAAAGATCCGTCAGCAGACGAATAGATTTAACAGAAAAGAGAGAAGGTGGATAATAATGACGCGATACGGTCTGAAAATTTAACAAAAAAAGGAGGCAGTCTGATAAAAAGGAATGGACTGGTGTTTGCCTTTTTTTTCTTACTCTCATTCATTTTCTGGTACCTTAATTCCCTTGGCAAGAATCTGGAAACGAGCATAAAATGCCCGGTAACCTATGCTAACCTGCCAAAGAACATGGAATTGGATAAGGATCTGCCACCAAAGCTTAGTTTTTTCATGACAGGTCCGGGTTATTCGATTCTCCGGTTTAAAATATCCGGGAAAACTGATCCTTTTGTAATTGATTTTTCAAAGGTCGGCTATAAACACCTGACTAGCGTAAAATCAAACAATTATTACATAGTTACATCAGGACTTATTGCAGACTTCAACTCATCGATGAAATCATCCTGCAGGATCACCTCAATTAAACCGGATACCCTGTTTTTTTCTTTCAGGCAAGCCTCAGAATAATATTTTACATTTCTCTTTAATGCAATATTATTAAAGGTTGAAATGTCGTTTATATATCAGGTATGGAGTCGTCAAACAAAATAAGACCAGGAATGAAGCTCGGTGTCACCGGAGGTATAGGAAGCGGTAAAACTTCTGTCTGCCGGGTATTCAAAGTGCTGGGAATACCTGTTTTTTCGGCCGATCCTGAAGCCCGGGCCATAATGAATTGTGATGAAAAAATTATCGGGGAAATAAATGAAATTACCGGCAGGAACGTTTATTCTGAAGGTACCCTGGACCGGATGGCTCTGGCCTCGCTTATTTTTAAAGATCCAGTACTGCTGAAAAAGATCAACTCTCTTGTTCATCCCGTTGTATTTGAGCACTTTATAGAGTGGGCGGGCAGGCAGAGCGCACCGTATGTAATAATGGAGGCCGCAATCCTTTTTGAAAGTGGCGGCTCAAAACTGGTCGACAGGATTGCCACGGTAACAGCCCCGGTTGAAGAGAGGATCGCCAGGGTAACTGCCAGGAACAAACTCACGCGTGAGCAGGTTCTTGACAGGATCAGGAACCAGATGGATGATAATACCAGGATAAACATGTCGGATTATGTTATCAATAATTCAGAAAACGAAATGATCATTCCTGTAATTCTGCAGATACATGACGATATTTTAAATCATTTAAATTCATGATTTTATATGGGATTCTTTGGTAAATGGCTTGGAGGCGGCCTGGGTTTTGTCATGGGTGGCCCTATCGGCGGGTTGCTGGGTTTCCTGATAGGTTCGATGGTCGACAGCAATACCGGTCGCTCGGCAACCTATGTACAGCAGGACACAAGAACAAACCATGGCGCTTTTGGTGTTAGTCTGCTCGTTCTTATCGCTGCTGTTATGAAGGCTGACGGAAAGGTAGTTAAATCAGAGCTGGATTATGTCAGGCAGTTTTTTATCGGCCAGTTTGGCCGCGACTCAGCAGCTGACGCCACCATAATGCTCAGGGATCTTCTGAAAAAGGATATCCCGCTACCCGATGTTTGTCAGCAGATAAGTCAGTATATGGATTATTCTTCACGACTTCAGTTGCTTCACCTTCTTTTTAATGTATCTCTGGCCGACGGAATCATTCATCCAAGCGAGACATTATTAATTGAAAGGATATCAGGATATCTGGGTATTTCAACGGGCGATTATTCTTCAATAAAGAACATGTTTGTGCCAGAGACCGATTCATCGTATAAAATACTTGAAATAGAACGGTTGGCTACGGATGAGGAAGTGAAGAAAGCTTACAGGAGGATGGCTATGAAGTATCACCCCGATAAGGTAAGCCACCTTGGTGAAGATTTCAAAAAAACTGCCGATGAAAAATTCAAAAAAGTAAATGAAGCATATGAAAAGATAAAAAAAGAGAGAAATATGCTATGATTATTTCTAAAAATAATGCCTGAATGATCGGTCATTCAGTTACATGAATTAAATTTGCATACAAAACTTATAACATGGTCCTAAAAGATATTTTGGCAATCTCAGGTGAATCCGGGCTTTTCAAATTCATTGCCCAGGGAAAAAACGCAATAATCGTTGAACATCTCGAAACTAAGAAGCGAAGCAGTGCTTTTGGTTCAGCAAAAGTCAGTTCGCTGGAGGAAATATTGATTTTCACTGAGAAGGAAGATATGCCTCTGGGAAAGGTGTTTGATATTATTTATGAAAAGGAGCATAATGGTCAGGCACCAGACTATAAATCTGACCCGGAAAAGCTTAAAGGATGGTTCGCTGAAGTTTTACCCGATTACGACAAAGGCAAAGTCTATACCAGCGATATTAAAAAAGTTGCTCACTGGTATAATATACTCCATAACCTTGGTCTACTGGTAAAAGATGAACCGGAGAAGAAGGAAGAAACTTCGGAACCTGAAAAGAAGAAAGGATCGGCAAAAAAAGAAAAAGCTGCTGAAGCAGTAGTGACGGGCAACGAAAAAAGTAAGCCGGCTCCTAAAAAACGATCATCAACTTCCAAAAGTAAAAAAGAGAATTAATCCGGTTATGAATTTTGGTGGGGCAGAGGTCGTATACGATTATGCGGAATCAGGCATAATCATTGTTCCTGTACCATACGATGAGACAAGTACATGGATCAAGGGTTCAGACCGCGCACCTGATGCAATACTCGAAGCCTCTGTAAATCTGGAGTTTTACGATGTTGAAACTGCCACTGAAGTACACAAAAAAGGCATTCACACCATTCAGCCGGTTACCGAAAGGAAATCTCCCGAAGCTCTCGTTAATGCTGTATATAATAGAGTTGCACAACTCCTGGGAGAAAATAAATTTCCCGTACTGATCGGTGGTAATCATACCATAAGTATAGGTTCGGTAAAAGCATTTTCTGAACATTTCAGCGACCTTACCGTACTTCAGCTTGATGCTCATTCCGACCTGCGCCAGGAATATGAAGGCTCCAAATATAATCATGCATGTTCCATGGCCAGGGCACGTGAACTGGCACCCATTGTCCAGGTTGGGATCCGGAGCATGTCTGTCGACGAACTGCCCTTTGCAGATCCTGACAGGATCTTTTATGCACACGACCTCTATTATGATAAACAGTTGTATGCCAGCGCTATACAGAAGCTTTCAGATAATGTATACATCACTGTTGACCTTGACGTTCTTGACCCTTCAATAATGCCGTCGACAGGAACGCCTGAACCGGGAGGCCCTCAATATTACGAGCTGATGCATTTCCTGCGAGAGGTAGCAAAGTCAAAAAATGTAGTTGGTTTTGATGTTGTGGAATTATGCCCTTCATCAACAAATAAATCGCCCGATTTTATTGCTGCAAAAGTCATATATCAGTTGCTGAGTTATATATTTTGCCCCCCAACCCCTCCCGACTCCCGGTCGGGACCTGCTCTTAAGGGGGCTAAATCCTAAACTGAGTTAAGGGGGGCTGGGGTATCCTCTTTCTTCGCTTCCTCCCAGATCACATTCATCTCATCGAGGCTCATTTCATGAAGCGATTTTCCTTTGACAAGAGTCGCTTTTTCAAGGTAATTGAAGCGTTTGATGAATTTTCTGTTTGTCTTTTCAAGTGCTGCTTCCGGATCAATTTCATAAAGTCGGGAGGCGTTTATTAGTGAGAAAAAGACATCTCCGAGTTCCGATTCAATTTTTCCCTTGTCATGTTCTGTCACTTCATTCTTAAGCTCATTGATCTCTTCCATCACCTTGTCCCAGATCTGCTCGCGCTTCTCCCAGTCGAAACCTACACCTCTTACCTTCTCCTGAATCCTGTTAGCCTTCACAACTGCCGGTAGTGATGCCGGAACACCTGACAGAACAGGTTTATAGCCATTATTTTCCTTTATCTTCAGATGTTCCCAGTTTTTCTCGACTTCTGAAGCACCTGATACTTTCACATCACCAAATACATGAGGATGCCTGTAAACAAGCTTCTCATTTATTCCTTTAAGAACATCTGTCATTGTGAATTTGCCTCTTTCAGAGCCAATCTTCGCGTAAAAAACAATATGGAGCATAAGATCTCCAAGCTCATTTTTTATGCCATCATCGTTTCCTGAAAAAATAGCATCAGCCAGCTCATAAGTCTCCTCAATAGTCAGTTTACGAAGGCTTTCATTGGTCTGCTTTATATCCCACGGACATGTCGACCTGAGTTCATCAATAATATCAAGGAGTCTCATGAACTCTTCTGCACTTTTTTTCTTGTTATTCATCAGTAAGTGTGTTAAAACAATCGGTTTGGGGGAACAGGTTTCTTAGCCAGGTCTATCCTTAGGACCGATCCTACACTCAGGCTGAGTAATTCAGATACATTGGCCCCGTTTATGGCTATCTCAAGAAGATCGAGAGAGTTGAATCTCGCAAGCATCTCACCCACAGGCACATCGCTGTATTTCTCAAGTATCTTATCGGTATAATTCTTATTGCTCTGTATAAGGATGCGGTACTCTTTACCTTCAAAAACCCTGTAAAAAACCTCTCTCGTAATATTTGAAATGGCATTACCATATGAATCGATAAAAATAATGCTGCCTATAATTACACCTTTGTCGATGGTAGCCCTAAGGGGGATTCTTTCGCTAATATCTTTTAGCACCGTACCCAGCTCTGATGGTTTTTTGCCCGCCAGAAGATCTGCTGCAGCCCGGGCAAAGATGTGCAACTCGTCGGAACTGTCGTTTTTATCTATTTTCACTATTTCATCAGGTTCGGAATTAAGGATCAGATTGAAAATTCCGTTATCCGTTCCTATAAAAAAATGATCCTTTGCGCGAACAATGAGATAGTCTTTTTCTTTTACTGCTTCCGAATGGACGCATATTATATGAATTGTTCCCCTGGGATAATTGTTATAAGTATTTCTTATGACAAATGAAGCATGTGCGATATTAAATGCCGGTATATTGAATGCATTATCGATGATCGTAATACCAGGGCAAAAACTGCAAAGTTTACCTTTAATGATCCCTTGATAGATATCATCAGGTTTCCATTCTGTTGTTAGGGTAACTACCGGCATAGGGAAAAAACTTAAGGCAAAGATAATCTTCTAAAGAAAAATAAACTTACTTTGTAGTATCCCCGGTACCATTTTTTATGAACTTTTACCGGGTTTACGGTTAATAATGAGAAAGGGCAGACATCTGCACTAAGGTAGAAACTGAATGACAGAGATAGTAATTTTTCTTGAGGACATTGATCCTGTAGTGTTCTTCGGCACCAATAATTCATTGCTTGATAAAATAAGATCCTTTTTTCCCAAGATAAAAATCCTTGCCAGAGGTAATGAGATTAAATGTATGGGAGAGGAAAAGGAGATCACCGTTTTTGCCGAGAAATTTAACGAACTATTAGAATATTATCAGAAATACCATCGCCTGGATGAACAGGATATAGAAAAGTACTTTTTTGATGCTGAACATATGAAGTCTGCATCAAATGGTGATTTTGAGCAGGTACTTGTTTTCGGCACCAGTGGAAAACCGGTAAGGGCACGCACAGTAAACCAGCTTTTACTTGTCAATGACTATAAAACTAACGATCTTATAATTGCAGAAGGACCGGCGGGCACCGGTAAGACATATACATCCATTGCTCTGGCCGTGAAGGCTTTAAAAGAAAGGGAAGTAAAAAAGATCATTCTTACCAGGCCAGCTGTTGAGGCAGGAGAGCGTCTTGGATTCCTGCCCGGCGATATGAAAGAGAAGCTCGATCCATACCTTCAGCCTTTATATGATGCGCTTCACGATATGCTTCCCTTTAAGAAACTTGAAACATGGCTTGAAGACGGTACTATACAGATAGCCCCGCTGGCTTTTATGAGAGGAAGAACTCTCGAAAATGCATTCGTTATCCTGGATGAAGCGCAAAACGCCACAATAAGCCAACTC
>Ga0315542_1000369_pt1 | contig 27975 bp, 22 predicted proteins | sample SalMarSW160120MG_FD_202541 | JGI IMG/M metagenome (GOLD analysis project Ga0315542, IMG submission 202541) | Salt marsh sediment microbial communities from the Plum Island Ecosystem LTER, Massachusetts, United States - Salt Marsh Sediment SW1601-20 ... | reverse complement strand
TTCTACCTCCTGCTGCCCAGCGCCTGGGTTTTCGAGTGCCTCGCCCGTTTCTTGGTCCCGACGCTGCCGGCGGTGGCGGTGGCCCTCGCGCCCTCGCTCCCACGCCGCCGTGCCATGCTCGTGCTGATCATCTTCATGGTCACGGTCGTCTCCGCGGGCATCAGCGTGCTCTGGAACCTGCGCGCGCTGGGATCCTCGTGAGCTCCGCCGCGGCTCCGCTGGCTGCCGATGCCGGCGCCGAGCGCCCCCGGCGCACCCGCCGCCTGGCTGTGGCTCTCGGAGGTATCTTGCTCCTGGGTCTCGGCGTCCGCCTGGTCGGCCTCACGACGAGGGGGCTGTGGCTGGATGAGGTCGTGAGTGTGGAGGTGGCGTCGCACCGGGTGTCCGCCATCGTGACCGGGCAGGTCTTCGACAACCACACGCCACCCCTCTACTACCTGCTGCTGCACCCGTGGCTGCGACTCGTTCCCGAGAGCGCCCTCACCGTACGCCTGCCGTCCGTCCTCGCCGACCTGGTCTGCCTGGCGCTCCTGAGCCTGGTCACGTGGCGCGCGTTCGGGCGCCGCGCCGGGACCGCCGTCGCTGCGGCCTGGGCCGTCGCGCCCTTCGCCGTTCGCCTCGCTCAGGAAGCCCGTATGTACTCGCTGCTCATGCTCCTGGTGGTGAGCAGCTTCGCCCTCGCCCTGGAGGTCGATCGCCGGCGGGATCGCCTGTGGCCGGCGGTGGCTGCCGCCGCCGTCGCCACTGCCGCTCTGTACACCCACTACTACGCCGCATTGCCGCTTCTGGTGCTCCACGTCGCCATGGCCTGGCACCTGCGCGGGGACCGCGTCGCGTGCCGCCGCTGGTGGCTGGCCATGGGGGGCGCGGCGTTGGCTTTCCTCCCCTGGCTGCCGGTGGTTGCCCGGCTGATCACAGGGGGTGGCCAGACCTTCCGCGTCTTTCGCTTGGCTGTGCTGCCCTACTCCGTGCTCCGCTTCGCGGTGGGGTTCTCGATCCTGCCCACGACCTGGACCGGCAAGCAGAACCTCGGCGCGACCGTGCTCGACCATCTTCCCCTGCTCCTGGTGGTGGGCCTCGGCGCCGGGGCCGCCTTGCTGCTCGGACTGCGCGCGGCGTGGCGGCCGAGCCCGATGATCGACGGCGGCTACAGACCCGAGCTCGCCGGTCGCCTGGTGGTCGTCCTGGCGGCGGGCCCACCTCTCCTGGCGCTGGCGGTCGGCATGATGGTGCCCTCCCTGGACGAGCGCTACCTGGCGGTGAGCTTCCCCTTCGTGCTCGTCCTCGGCGTGCTCGGGATCGTGGCGCCGGGCGGCCGGCGCTGGCGGCCCGTGCAGATGCTCGCGGTGGGGATCTTCGTCGCCGGGGCGGTCGCGCAGGTGGCGGCTCCCGACGCCGGCACCACGCCCTGGCGGGAAGCGGGGGCCGCGCTTCGCCGGGCGGAGCCTGGGGGAGCCACGATCGTGGTGCGTCCGGGGTTCTACGTCCCGGTGCTGCGCCGGCAGCTCCCGGGTCCGCGCTGGGAGGTCGTGGCGGAGCTGCCGGGGGAGCGCCCCCAGCGCCCGGATGGCACCGATGTCCGGCCCTCCGGCGGAGCCGGCGCCACGCGTGGGCGGGCCGTGTCGTCAGGGCGGTCGCTCTGGCTGGTGGAGGTCGCCTTCCTGACGCGCGACAGCCCCTTCCGTGACCCTCGATGGACGGCGCGGGAGCGGGCGGTACTGGATGCCGGCAACGGGCTGCGCCTGTCGCGCCTGGACCCTGTGGGCAACCCGGCCGAGGGATCTGCTTCCCACGGCCGGTGATGGACCCACTCGCCGCGGAACGGTGTCAGAGCCGTGCGAAGCACCTCGTTCCTCAAGTGTCACCGTCTCACAGCGGAGTCGAGCGAAGAGGCGGGCTCGACGACCGGGCCGGACCGCTCCGCGCCCGTGTGCACCTTGTGGCGTCCGGGCGGACGCCCCGTGGAGCAGCGTGACCGGCACCTCTCTGGCGTATTCTCGGCGTTGAAGTGTCCTTCAGTCGCACAGGGGGCGAGACGTCGTGCTCCGTCTACTCGTAGCGCAGGGCCTCGATGGGGTCGAGCCTGGCGGCGCGCATGGCGGGGTAGATGCCGGAGGCCAGACCTACCACCATGGCGACGCCCGTGGACAGGAGGATCGAGAAGGCGGTGACCACCGTCGGCCAGCCGGCGGACGCGGCGATGATCTTGGCGATGGCGACCCCCAGGACGACCCCGGTGAGGCCTCCGGCCAGGCTGATGGAGAAGCTCTCGACGAGGAACAGGGCCAGGATGTCGTGGCGCCGGGCGCCCAGGGCGCGACGGATGCCGATCTCCCGGGTCCGTTCGAGCACGGTGGCGAGCATGATGTTCATGATCCCGATGCCGCCCACCAGGAGCGAGATCCCCGCGATGCAGCCCATGACGATGGCGAACAGCCGTTGCGTCCTTCGGCTCTGCTCCAGCAGGGCCTCGGGGACCACCACTTTGAAGTCGTGGGCGCCGGCGTGGAGCCGGTCCAGGAGGGCGCTGATCAGACCGGCGGCGACGGTGGGTCGCTGCGCATCGTCCAGCCGGACCACCAGCTCGTCCAGGGGGGCGTCCAGGGGCTCGCGATCGAGCTTGCGCAGGGCGGTGGTGACGGGGAGCAGGATGGCGCGGTCGGACGACGCGACGGCCACGCCCTGGAAGGCCCCGGCGCCGCTCCCACCGCCGGCCAGCACGCCCACCACCTCAAACCACACGTCATTGACCTTGAGGTCCTGACCCACCGCGGGCCCGTAGCCGAAGAGGTCGCGGCGCACTCCGGGGCCGATGACGCACACCTGGGCGTGGTCGCGCTCGTCGGCGGCGTCCAGGAAGCGTCCCTCGGCGAGGGCGAGGCCGGCCAGCTCCCGCTGGTGCCAGGAGACCCCCCGGACATCGGCGGTGGTGGTGACTCCGGCCGCCAGGACCAGGTAGCTGTTGATGTCCACACGGCCGGCCACCAGCTCGACTCCCGGCACCGCGTCCTGGATCGCCAGTCCGTCCCGCGGCGACACGCCGAGGGAGTTGCGGCGCACCTCCTCCAACTCCTCGTCGCGGAGTCCGGCGTCCCGCACCAGGACGTTGTGCAGCCCCAGGCGCTCGATCATGGTCATGGCCTGGCGCTGGGCACCGGCCCCGATGGCCAGCATGGAGATCACGGCGCCCACTCCGAAGATGATGCCGAGCATCGTCAGCGTCGAGCGGAACGCGTGGTCCACCAGGTTGGTGGCGGCGTTGCGGAGGACGTCGCGGAGGTTCACGGGGTGTTCCCCGACGGGGGCAGGGGTCCGGATGCGGTGGGGGCCTCCCGCCGTCCCGGGAGGGTCGGGTCCACGAGGGCGATCTCGTCACCGGCGGCGAGCCCCGACGTGACGATCACCCGCCCGATGCCGCTCCGACCCAGGGTGACCGGTACCGCCTCGAAGCCGCTCCTGGCGCGGCGGTAGACGATGCTTTCCCCGTTGGACTCGAAGATCGCCTGGCGTGGGACGGCGACCGCAGAGGAGGCCTCGTCGAGCACGATCTCGGCCCGTACCCGCTGCCCCGGTTTCATGAGGGACGGGTCGGTGGTGTCGAGGACGATGACGGTGCGGAAGTACTGCACCGGCGTGCCTCGTTGGCGGGGTTGGGCAATGGGCTCCACCTTGGCCACGACACCGCCGAACGTGCGGTCGGGGTGGGCCTCCAGCACCACCGTGGCGCGTTGGCCCGGCCCGAGGCCCCCCGCGTCCGCCTCGAGGACGTAGACCTCCGCCTCCATGGCCTCGAGGTCCGGGAGCGTGGCGATCATCTGGCCGCGGAAGACGGTGTCGCCCACCTGCAAGACCTCACCCTGGCGGTCCTTCGCGAGGACGACGATGCCGTCGTGGGGGGCCGCCACCTCCAGGTGCTCCAGGTCCTCTCTGGCCTGGCTCACGGTGAGCTCGGCCTTGCGGCGCTCGATCTCGAGGAGCTGGCGCGCGGAGCCGGACTGCGCCTCGGTGACGCGGCGAGCGGCTTCGGCGTGCGTCTGGCGGGCGCGCGCCAGCTCGGTGTCGAGCTCGGAGTCGATGATCTCGTTGCGCGAGTAGAGGTCGGTGTCGACGGCCTGAAAGCGTTCGGCATGCTCGCGCTCACGCTCCGCCACGTGCGCGTCGCGCTCGAGGTTGGCGATGCTGGCCTCCCGTTGGCCATCGGCCTTGTCCAGGTTGGCGTCGGCCACGGCGCGGTCGGCGCGGCCGTCGGCCAGGTCCTTCTCCAGTTCGCTGGGATCGAAGCGCACCACCACGTCGCCGGCGCGCACCCAGGTCCCGTCGTCCACCAGGCTGGCGATGGTGTAGGTGCGCCAGCCGGCGGGGGTCGGGGCCGTCAAGCGGGTGTTGGTGACGGCGCGCAGATTGCCCTCGGCCACCACCCGGTGCACCCAGGGCCCGGTGTCGACGACGAGGGTGGGGACGTCCGGGCCGCCGCGGCGGGCCGCCAGCAGCAGGACGCACACCGTGGCGAGCACGGCGCCGCCGGCCGCGAGGCGCACCCTCACGAAACCTCCTCCACACCGGGTGGCGACGCCAGCACGGCGTCGCCCTCTCGGAGACCGTCGGTGACCTCGACGTACTGATCGCTCCGGCGTCCCAGGGTCACGGGGGCGGGCCGGGCGCCGGTTACGGTGTGCCGATAGACCACCGGTCCTGCTGGCGTCACGACGACCGCGCCCTGGGGAAGGGTGAGGGCATCTCGGAGCGTGTCGGTCTGGACCGTGCCGCGGAAGCGCATGCCAGGCCGCATGCGGGCGGCGTCGGGGTGGTCGAGCACGACCTCGAAGCGCACCACCTTCGCGGGATTGCCCGGCGAGCGCTGCTGAACCGCCCGCGAGACCTCGCCCACGCGGCCCCGAAACTCCAGGTCCGGATGGGCGTCGAGGCGCAGGATCACCGGTTGGCCGGCGGCGATCCTGCCGGCGTGAGCCTCCTCGACCTCGGCACGTCCGCGCATGGCGTCGAGGTCGGGAATCTCGAGGATGGTCTCGGTCCACCAGCAGCTGTCGCCGACCTTCTTCTTGTCGCCCGAGCGGTCCGAGGTGTACACCACGATCCCATCCCGCGGCGCCGCGACACGCATTTTGGCGATGCCGGCGCGGAGCTCCTCCACCTTCTGCCGGGTGCGCGTGGCCAGGCCCTCCAGGGAGGCCAGGTCGGCGCGGCCGGCCTGGTCGGCGGCTTCGATCTGGCGCTCGATGGAGGTCACCTCCTTGGCGGCCAGCTCCTCGTCGAGACGGTTCTTCTCGCGCTGCAGGGCCGCCACGAGGGCGTCGGGGGTTGCGGCCTTGAGCCGGGCGCGGCGCAGGCTCGCCCTGGCCTCGGCGAGGCGGAGGGCGTCGTCTGCGCGTTCGACGGCAAGGTCGGAGCGCTTCTTCTCCAGCTCCGTGCGCGCCGATTCGGCTTCGGCGAGGCGCTGCTGGAGCCGCTGCTGGAGCCCGGAGTCGTCGAATGCGAGCACCGGTTGGCCGGCCTTGACGGAGCTCCCCTCGGGCGCCATGAAGGAGATCTTGTAGGTCCAGGTGTCGGCCACCTGGGGAGGGCCGAGGGCCACGGGGTCCACGGCCTCGAGGGCGCCCGTGATGTCGACGGTGAGGATGAGGTCGCGGCGTGCGGCGCGGACCAGCTCGTCACCGCCAGTCACCATGCGCCACCCGGCCAGAGCCGTGAGCACCGCGGCTCCCGCGAGGGCCAGCCACCGCGAGTGTCGTCTCATGGCAGGGCACCGCCGGCCGGAGCGAGGAGGTCGCCGTCTGTGAGACCGTCGGTGATGGCGCATTCCAGGGCGTTGCAGGGCCCGATCGCCAGGTCCCGCCACCCGCTACCCGCCAGGCGTGCCCGGGGGGGACGGGACGCGAGGTCGAGGGCGGCGCGGGGGGCCAGCAGCACACCTCGTTCCGCGCCGGCATCTACCTCCACCTTCACCGACATCCCCGGCACCATGCGCTGGGGATCGGCGTCGTCGAGGGCGACGGTCACCGGGAACGCCCGCCGCAGGGAGCTCCCGGCCGCCTCCTGGGCCACGGGCCCGATCGCGGTGACACGCCCCGGATACGCCGTGTCTGGATACGCGTCCAGCGTGCAGCGCACGGGCATGCCCACCTCCACCAGGCCGTCGTCGACATCGGAGAGGCCGGTCACGACGTCCACCCTCGAGAGGTCCGGGAGTGAAAGCACCGGCAGGGTGACCCACACCGTGTCGCCCACCTGCAGCTTGCGTCCTTCCCGGGGGTGGTCGGCGATGACGGCGATGCCGTCTCGCGGCGCCCGCATCACGAGGGCCGCGATGGCGGTCTCGGTCGTCTCCACCGCGCGCCGGGCCTTGGCCAGGTTGATCTGCGCGACCTGCTCGTCGGCGGCGGCTGTGGTGCGGGCGGCCTGCAGGCTGGCGGTGGCCTTGGCGTACTCCGACCGGGCGCGCTCCAGGGCGAGGCGGAGCTCGTCCAGATCGCGCCGGCTGACGATGCTGGCAGGGATGCCGGCGTCCAGCTCGGCCTTCTTCAGCGCCACCCGGCGTCGCTCCACCTCGATCTCCGCTTTGAGCAGGGTCTCGCGGTTCTGGGCGCGCTGACGGTCCAGGGTCTGGGAGGCGCGCAGCACCGCCAGACGTTGCTCCTCCAGGTTGCTGGCGAAGGCGGTGTTGTCGAACTCGACCAACGTGTCGCCCGCCTTCACCGGCGTGCCGTCCGCCACCAGCCACTGGATCTTGACCCGCCACTGGGGGGTCTCTGGGACGCGCACCTGCAGGGCTTCCACCGGGTGGATCTCACCCGTGAGCAGCACCCGGTGGTGGAGAGTGCCCTGGTGTGCCGCCAATCCGTGTGTGGTGCCGGGCCGGTCGACCGCGACGCTGCCGCCGCACCCCGTGGTCAGGGCGAGGGCCGAGCCGGAGAGGAGGCAGAGGAGCAATGTTCGTCTCATGGTGTATGGGCGGCGGGCGCGCGTGTGCCCAAGGTGCCGCCATTAACAGGTTACGGCCGCGGGTATGGATCCGTCCACCTCTCCTTGATGCCAGTGGGGTGTCGGCCCGCGACGGCGTCTTCTTCCGTGGGCTGGCGGCGCTCGCGCTCAGCAGGCGGAGACGCCCTCCTCCAACAGGACGTCGCCCCGCACGCCCACGACCTGGACGTGGATGGGGATCGCACGCACGGCAGCCGCAGCAGCCTGCTCGGCCAGCCGCACCAGGCCGTTGCAGCACGGGACCTCCATGACGACGACGGTGATGCTCTCGAGCGCGGCGTGGTCGATCATGGCGGTCAGCTTCTCGAGGTAGACCTCCTGGTGGCTGTCCAGCTTGGGGCAGGCGATGGCGAGGGCCCGCCCGGCCAGCAGGCGCTCGTGGAAGCCTCCGAACGCGTACGCGCTGCAGTCCGCGGCGAGCAGGAGGTGGGCGCCTTGGAGAAAGGGCGCCACGGGCGGCAGGAGGTGGAGCTGGACGGGCCACTGGCCGAGGGCGGAGGGTGTGGGGGCATCCCCGGGCCGGGAAGCGGCCGGCACGGGAGGACGGGAGAACTGCTCCACCCGCGATCCCGGACAGGCGCCTCCCGCGTGGCCGGCCAGGGGCAGAGACGGGAGAACGGGCCCGGCCTGCCGGTGCCCGGCGGCGAGGTGCAGGGCCACGGCCTCCTTGTCGTAGTCGGTCGCCGTCCGGCGGATGATGGTGATCGCGCCCTGGGGACAGTGGCCGAGGCAGGCGCCGAGCCCGTCGCAGTAGCTGTCGCCGAGGAGCCGCGCCGTACCGTCGACGAGCTGGATGGCGCCCTCGGCGCAGGCCGTGATGCACTGGCCACAACCGTCGCAGAGATCCTGGTCGATGTGCACGATGTCTCGGACTGGCATGCGACCCTCCTCCCGGGGCGGGATCCCGCCCGCTCGCGTGTCGACGTCCGACTCTAGGTCGCGCTCGAGGGCCCTGCCTTGACCTCGGTCAACCAACCTCGATGCCGTGTCGGCGGGCCGGCGCGGTGGGGGTATCCTGAGGCATGCGACGTACGACCTCACTGGATGCATGTTTGGCCTCACGAATCCTCATCGCGGCGCTGCTCCTGGCCGCCGTGGCGCTTCCCGTGCCCGGCACCGCCGGCGAGCTGCCCGGCGGCCTCCGGCCTTCCGACCTCCTGCCTCCCCTCCAGCCGTGGCACGGGGCCAGCGAGAGGCTGGTGCTGCCCCCCGACAACCCCTGGGCGACGCCGTTCGAGATGTCCGGCTTGAAGAGCTCGCCGAGCTACGTCGACACCGTGGCCTGGCTGCGGCGGCTGGCGGCGGCGACGCCGGACGTCAGTCTGGAGGTGATCGGCCGCAGCGCCGAGGGCCGGGACATCGTCATGGTGGTGGCGGCCCGGGGCGTGGAGCACACCCCCGCGGCCCTGCTCGCCTCGGGGCGCCCTCTCGTGCTCGTCCAGGCCGGCATCCACCCGGGCGAGATCGACGGCAAGGACGCGGGCATGATGCTGCTGCGCGACATGACGGTCCTCGGCACGAGATCCGAGGTGCTGGACAGGGTGAGCTTCCTGTTCGTGCCCATCTTGAACGTGGACGGACACGAGCGGCGTTCGGCCTTCAACCGCATCAACCAGCGCGGGCCCGTCGAGATGGGGTGGCGCGCAAACGCTCGCAACCTCAATCTGAACCGGGACTACACCAAGCTCGAGACCGAAGGCGTCCGGGCCATCGTGGCCGTGATCAACCGCTGGCGGCCCGACCTTTACGTGGACATCCACGTCACCGACGGCGCCGACTACCAGTACGACGTGACCTGGGGCGCCGTTCCCGACGACGGGTGGTCGCCCCGCGCCAGCCGCTGGATCGAGGACACCATGGCGCCCCGGGTGAACCGGGAGCTCGAGGAGGAGGGCCACGCACCCGGTCCGTTCGTGTTCGCGATCGACGGCGACGACCCTGCGGGCGGCAACGGGGTGTGGATGCCGGGAGCTCGCTTCTCCAACGGCTACGGCGCCGCCCGCCACCTGGCCACGGTGCTCGTGGAGAACCACTCACTGAAGCCGTTCGACCGCCGGGTGCTGGGGACCTACGTCTTCCTGGACGCGACGCTGAGGGTTGTGGGCGAGCACGGACCCGAGCTGCGCGAGGCCAACCGCGCCGACCGCGCCAGCCGGCCGGATCCGGTGGTGCTGTCCTGGAGAGGCGGCGAGGGGGCGCGGCGCGAAACCCACGTCTTCAAGGGGATTCGATCGGAGCGCGTGCCATCGCCCGTCACCGGTGGGGAGGTCGTGCGCTGGACCGGCGAGCCGGTGGACGAGGACGTGGTCTTCTCCTTCCAGAACGTTCCGGCCGCCGTGGCCTCGCGTCCTGCCGCGTACTACATCCCGGCCGCCTGGTCCGACATCGCCGACAAGCTGCGCCAGCACGGCATCGAGGTGGAGACCCTGACGGAACCGACCTCGATGGAGGCGGAGGTGTACCGTCTTCCCGAGGCGGAGCTGGATGACGGCGGCGCCGACTTCGACCGTGGCGGCGCCGTCTACGAGGGGCGAGTGCGGGTGAGCCCGGGACACATCGTGCGCGAGCACAGAGCTCTCGACCTCCCCGCCGGCTCCTTCCGGGTCGCGACCGACCAGCCCCTGGGGACCCTCGCCGTGCTCCTGCTGGAGCCCGACTCTCCCGACTCCTTTTTCCAGTGGGGCTACTTCCTCGAGATCCTGAGCCGCACCGAGTATGCGGAGCCGTACGTCATGGAGCCCCTTGCCCGGAGCATGCTGCAGGCCGACCCGGACCTGGCGGCGCGGTTCCGGGAGAAGCTGGCGAGCGATCCCGGCTTCGCCGCCGATGAGCGGATGCGCCTGGACTGGTTCTACCGGCGGTCACCGTTCTTCGACGCCACCTACCGCCTCTACCCTGTGGCTCGGGTCGTCGGCGACTGACGCCCGAACCGGACCACGGGGAGGGCCGGCGCATGGCGGCGCCGGGCGTGAGGCCGCTCAGGGAGCGACGGCGGCAGCCAGCATCTCGGCGAGTCGCTCCAGGTACACCCGGCCCTTCTGGGCGCTCGCGGTTCGCGGGTCGCCAAGCACGCCGTTCGCCGTGAGAGCCTTCATCCCCTTCTCGAACACCGTCTTCGCCTCGGCCTCGCCCACCGGCCCCAGGTACCCGCTCTCGAAGCGGTCGCTGTGGACGAGGTCCGGTTCCAGCGCCAGCATGATGGAGGTCTCGCTCTCGCCGGCATGGGCGCCCGAGGCCGCGGCGTCGACCCCGAACTCGGCGGACAGGTCGTTGAGGAAGCCCGAGAACGCCATGAGATCCGTGTATCCGACGATCTCGACGGCGGGGTGGTCCGGGCCGGCCTGCTCCACCACCCGGTGCACGGTGTCGAAGTTGCCGCCATGGGTTGGCAGCAGGACGATGCGCTCGAACCCACACCGGGCCAGGCTGTGGACCACGTCGAGCAGCACCATGCGGAGGGTCTCGGGGCGCAGGGACACCGTCCCACCGAAGGCCAGGTGGTGCTCGGAGACGCCGATGTCGATCGTCCTCGCCTGCAGCGCGTTGCCGAGTGTGCGGGCGACGCGGAGGCACAGGTCGTCCGCGATCCGGGCGTCGGTCATCGTGGGAAGGTGTGGCCCGTGCTGCTCCGTGGAGCCGATGCCGACCACCACGGTGGTGTACCCGTCGTCGATGGCGGCTCGGATCTCGGGCCAGGTCATCTCCTCCATGCGAACCGGTCTGGTCATGGTGAGCTCCCTTGTCTTCTCCACGCGACGCGTCTGCCGCGCCGCCTGGGGAATTCTACAGCGGTGCTTGCAGCACTCTGCGACGCGACCCTCCTCGTCGAGCGCCCGGGCTCGCACGCGAGGTGGAAATCAAACTCGGGGGAGATGGAATTGGACATAGCGATGTGAGGGAGACGGTGACGCGACACGAAGCGAGCGGCAGAGCACCGGCAGGCAAGAGGGTGAATGTACCGGCGGGAGGCGCCGCCGGGCCTTCTCGGGGGCTGTGCTCCGGGGAGCGGGTTGATGTGTGAGCTCTTCGCCATGTCGAGCTCCCAACCGGCCACGGTGACGTACTCGCTGCGGGAGTTCGCGCGTCACGGGGGGCTCACCGCGGAGCACACCGACGGCTGGGGCATCGGCTACTACGAGGGAGGGGACATCCGGCTCTTCCGGGACACCGACGCCGCCGCCGACAGCCCCCTGCTGCGCATGGTCTCCGGCCTCGAGCTGCGCAGCGACATCGTCATCTCCCACATCCGCCGGGCGACGCAGGCTGAGGTGGCCCTCCGCAACACGCAGCCCTACACCCGGGAGCTCGGCGGGCGCGCCCACCTCTTCATCCACAACGGCGACCTGGAGCACATCGAGGAGGCCGGGCTCGAGCTCGGTCACCACCTGCCCATCGGGGAGAGCGATTCGGAGTACGCATTCTGCGTCCTCTTGCACAGGCTCCGCCAGCTGTGGGGCAGGCCCAGGGGCGCGCCCGAGCTGACGGCCCGCCTCGACGTCGTGGTGGAGTTCGCCGCTGCTGTCCGCCGCCTCGGCCCGGCCAACTTCATCTACAGCGACGGTGACGCGGTGTTCGTCCACGGACACCGTCGGAAGGACCCTGCGGACGACGCCATCCGCCCGCCGGGGCTCCATCTCTTGAGTCGCTCCTGCGCGGTAGCGGGCGGCACCATCGAAACGCCCGGTCTCACCATCTCCATGGAGGACCAGCACGTGGTGCTGGCGGCGAGCGTGCCCCTCACGGACGAGGGGTGGATCCCGTTGGAGGAGGGGGAGGTGGTGGTGCTCCGCCGCGGTGAAATCGTCCACCGCGCCCGCCCCTGACGAGTGCTCCCCGGGTGGAAGGGGGCACTCCACTCCGCGTCGACTCTCCCCTCCGCCGATTACGACCTCCGCGAAGCACGGCCGCGATCCACCGCCTCGCGCAGCTCGGCCGAGGCACGGCGAGGGTCGTCGGCCGAGCAGATGGCACTGACGACCGCGATGCCGTCCGCCCCCGCGGCCACCACCTCCACCGCGTTGCCGGCGTCGATGCCGCCGATGGCCACGAGGGGATGCGCGCACCGAGGCCGCAGATCGCGCAGGATGTCGGCGCCCCAGGGGGCCCGGGTGTCGGTCTTGGTGGTGGTCGGGTACAGCGGACCGACGCCCACGTAATCGACGTCCAGCTGGCCGGCGGCGACGGCCTGGTCGGGGGTCTCGGCGGAGAGACCGATGATGGCGTCGGGGCCGAGGAGCCGGCGCGCCGTGAGCGCCGGCATGTCGCTCTGGCCCAGGTGGACCCCGGCCGCCCCTACCGCCAGGGCGATGTCGAGGCGGTCGTTGACGAGGAAGGGGACGCCCTGCGCGGTGAGCAGCTCCTGCAGCCGTCCGGCCGTGGCGACCAGTGCGGCGGTGGCGGCCTCCTTGTCCCGGAGCTGGACCAGCGTGGCGCCCCCGGCCACGGCCTCGGCCACCACCCAGTCCACCGGTCGCCCGCGGCACAGCTGCGGTGTGACCACGAGGTACAGGGACAGGTCCGGCGTCGGCCTCATGACGTGCCCTCCCGCGCCGCCTCGACCACCTTTACGGGAGTGTTGTCCGAGAACACGACCATGACGCACTCCTCTGCTTCCCGCCGTCAGCGACCGGCGTCTCGTGGCGGGGGATGTCTGCGACTCACCGTACCCACTCGGCCGGAGACCGGCAAGCTCGGTGGTGCGGGTGGGCATAGACAGAGGCTCCGCGTCGTTGCGGTGCATACATGGCCAGGGCTGGAGACGACGTCTCGATGTCACCCGCTTCCGGCCGGATCTGCGTGGGGTGCGGGCACGACCACATCGTGTGCGGCCCCCTCGCGAGAGGAGATGACGACCATGAAGAGACTCCACGCCGTCCCCGAGCATCCGATCTCGGCCGACGCCGCCCTGCTCCTCGTCCGAGTTTCCGCCGGTGCCGCCTTCATGCTCCACGGCTGGGGGAAGATCCACAACCCCTTCGGCTGGATGGGCCCCGACGGCTTCGCCCCCGGCTTCCTCCAGGGCCTCGCGGCCCTGTCCGAGTTCGGGGGCGGCCTGGCGTGGATCCTGGGCCTGCTGACCCCTCTGGCAGCGCTGGGCATCGCATCCACCATGGTGGTCGCGTTCTCCTTCATGACCTTCGCCCTCGGCGCACCCTTCGTGTCCCTGTCGGGTGGGCCGGCGTCGGAGCTGCCGGCGATCTACCTGTGTGTCGCGGTCCTGCTGCTCGCCATGGGGCCGGGGCGCTTCTCCGTGGACCGCGCACTCTTCGGCGCCCGCCGGCGCGGGATGGCGATGCCGATGTCATGAGCCGCACGGTGCCGGGGGGAGGACGGCCGGCCGCCGGAAGGGCGCTCTGGGGCCGGGTCCGGGGGTGACAGGGGGGAGGCCTCGATGCCCGGGAAAGGGGCGATTTGCCAGACTGGAGCGCACCGGGGTGGGCAGCGGGTGGCGTGCTGCCCTCCATGGTCCGACGCCGTGGACACTGGAGCTTCGACATGAACGACAACGATCACTCGGCTCTCCTCATCACGGACGTGCAGTTCGACTTCCTGCCCAGGGGGTCCCTCGGCGTCCCCAAGGGGGACGCGATCCTCAAGCCCCTGGCCGCCCTCATGGAGTCGAGGCGGTTCCCCATCCAGGTCGCGACCCAGGACTGGCACCCCCCGGGACACATCTCCTTCGCCTCCAGCCATGAGGGGCGCGACGTCATGGACGCCATCCAGCTGTACGGCCACGAGCAGATCCTGTGGCCCGACCACTGCGTCCAGGACAGCCACGGGGCCGAGCTCTACCCGGACCTGCCGTGGCGGCACGTGCAGGCCATCGTGCGCAAGGGGGCCAACCCCCTCTGTGATTCCTACTCGGCATTCCGCAACAACTGGGACGCCGACGGCGAGCGCCCTCCCACCGGTCTGGCCGGCCTCCTCCACGAGCGGCGCATCCAGCATGTCTGGCTGTGTGGCCTGGCGCGGGACGTGTGTGTTCGCTGGACGGCCCGGGATGCGGTCGAGGACGGGTTCCAGGTGACGGTCCTCTGGGATCTGACCCGGCCCGTGGATCCTGCGAGCGACGACGAGGTGCGTTCGGAGCTCGAGGGGATGGGCATCGCCGTGATGGAGTCCGGCGCCCTCCGGTAGCAGCGGCGCGGCGCGTGCTGGGCTTTCCCGTCTACCTGCGCACCATCTGGGGGCTGCGCGGCGTCTGGCAGCTGCCCACGGCCGCCGCCGGCAAGATCGTGCGTCGGACGCTGCTCAGGGGCGGTTCCCCGAGGTTCTGAGGGGTCCGCTACGCGTCCCGACCGAAACGCTGGAGCAGCTCGAGCCCCTCCTCGATGCGATCCAGCAGGTCGGCCCGTTCTTCAGGCAGCTTGTAGCCCTCGGAGTCCAGGCGGAGCAGGGGGCCGCCCTCGGGCCCCCGCCAGTAGTTGCCGGCGTGGTCGAAGCAGACCCGGCCGTCGAACCGGAGCAGCCGGATGAGCGACCTCACCTCGGCGAGGTGCTCGGCGGGGGCGAGCAGGTGAACCTCGCCGCTTTCGATCTCCTTCGCGATGGGGGTCCCGGGCCACGGGAAGAAGGGGCGCGACCGCAGGTAGTGGGGGCCGATCTCGTTGACGACGCGCGCGGTGTTGTCCGCATGCTGCGCGGAGCGCTCGCGGCCTCCGAGGCCCGGCATCCAGTACTCGGAGAGCTCGAAGCCGGCCGCCATGGCCTTGCGACCGGCGGCGATCTGCTCCGCGCCGGTCACGCCCTTGGCGATCCGAGCCAGCAGCTCGTCGTCGCCGCTCTCCAGGCCGACGTGGAGCCTCCTCAGCCCGGCCTCTCGGAGGGTGCGCAGGTCGTCCGGCTCGCGCTTGAAGAGCGTCTTCGCGCGGGCGTAGGAGGTGATCCTGCGGATCGACGGGAAGGTGCGCGTGAGGTGGCGGAGGACCTCGGCAAGCCGGTCGGGGCGCAGGGCGAGGCTGTCGCCGTCCTGCAGGAACACGGTGCGCGCCCCGGAGGCGAGCCAGTTGATGACCATGTCGAGGCCCACGACGTCCGCCACCTCGGGCTCGGAGCGCAGCAGCTCGACCACCACCTCCCGGGTGAGCTGACCGCCGTGGCCGAGGCGGTGGGAGGTCGTGAGGAGGCGGTCACAGATGGCCGCGACCGTGTCGATGTCGGCCATGACCTCGGCGGTGGACCGGGGCGTGAACCGTTCTCCCTTGTACATCCCGCAGAAGGTGCAGCGGTTCCACGGGCAGTTCCGGGTGACGCGGATCAGCAGGGAGTAAGTGCCGCCCTCGCTCGGCGGCCGATATCGCCCGACCTCGAACTCGGGAGGCGGTCGGGTGGGGGAGCGGGTCGGTCCTTCCATGGCGCGAGTCTATCGGCCAGGGGCGAGGGTGGCAAAGGTCGCGTGGGGGTGTGGGTCGTGGGCTGGCCGGAGGCCCGTCCCTCCGTGGGCTCCGGACCATCGGTTCCTGGCAAGACGCGCTCGATCCCACGCTCCATCAAGAGGAAGGTCGCATTCGAGACATCTCAGGAGTGGAGGGAAAGAATCCCCGTCCGGTGATGGTTCGCTGTACATGAAGGCGGGATCGGACCGCCGACCCGCCGGGAACTGTGCCGATGCTGCCCATCACCATCGACCGCTCTGCCCTCGGCTCACTGCCGCTGCCCGACGCGGCCACCAGACGGCGCATCCAGTCGGTGCTGGCCGCGCTGGCGAACCGGCGTGTGCTGCCGTACTTTTCCGAGGTCGAGGGCGTGGACACCGTCCGCCTCGCTCGGGTCTCGGAGCGCTTCGAGATCGTGCGCCTGGCCGACGCCGGTGGCGGGAACGACGTGGTCAGCCTGCTGAGCTTCGCCGAGGAGATGTGGACCATCCACATCCACGAGCGCGTCTTCGACTACCTGGCGTTCACCCTGCCGTCCGAGGCGGCGTCCGACCTGAGCGGCGACGTGGAGGCGAGGAAGACGCTGGCTCTGGCCGAGCTCCTCCTCCGGCACGAGTTCGACGGCATGATCAACCCCGAGCGGCCGGAGTCACAGGTCCTCTCGGGGGACCGACGCTTCGCCCTCCACCGGCGGGGGAAGGAGGAGGGGTTCTTCGCCGCGCTGTCCGCAGCGCTGTCGGACGACAGCTCCGGATTCCACGGCGAGACCCTCCTGGACCTGTGTCGACGTGATGACGGCTCGGATGACGACGGCGCGCTGCTGGGGAAGCTGATCGGGCTGGAGGCCGGAGCGCTGAGCGAGCTCGACGACGAGCTCGTCCGGCGAGCCGTGCCGACCCTGGGTCTTGACCTCGTGCTCGCGCTCTGTGACCGGTGCTGGATGCGCGCCCAGGACGCCGCCCTGCCGGTGCGCCGGCGCGCGGCCTTCCTCACCAGGGTGCTGACCATCCTCGACAGCGCGCGCATCCGCGGAGACGGGCGTCTCGGGACGCTCCTCCAGGGGTTCCTCCAGGACGGGCGGATGCCGGCGCTGGCTGCGGAGGCGGGCCTCGAGATCACCGGCGACGAGACCCCGGAAGAGCTCACGAGCCGGTTCGGGGAGCGCCTCGGCGACATCTTCTCGGAGGAACCCCGAGGCGACGACGAAGGGCGTTCCCAGCCCGTGGAGCGATCGCTGGACAGCCCGACCCTGATGGGTGAGAAGCCGCGCCGCACGCTGCAGGAACGGGTGGAGGCGGCCCGCAACAATCCGTTGGTGCCGCGAGCGGTGCTGGAGGCCATCGACCGCAACGAGCTCAATCTGGCGGGACAGTCCAAGGCCAAGTACACCGAGTTCGTGGACACCCTGCTCAGCGTTCCCTGGGGGAAGGTGCTCCCCATCCACGTCGGTCCGCGGGAGTTCACCGCCGGGCTGGACGCCAGCCACTACGGTCTGGAGCGGCCCAAGGAGCTGGTGAGCGACTTCTTCGCCAACCTGATCTGGCGCTACCGGGACTTCGACCCCCAACGGCCGGGGGATTGGCGACACAGCGGGAGCGCCTTCCTGTTCGTGGGCCCCCCCGGTGTGGGCAAGACGTCGCTGGCCACCTCCATCGCCCGCAACCTGGGCCTGCCGTACCACAAGGTGTCCCTGGGCGGCATGCGGGACGACACCGATCTGAGGGGCCACGGCTTCACCTACGAGGGGTCCCGTCCGGGCGCCATCGTGCAGGGACTGATCCGCATGGGCGCCATGAACGGCATGTTCATCCTGGACGAGGTGGACAAGACCGAGTCCTTCGCGATCTCGACCCTGCTGGAGATCCTGGACCCGGAGCAGAACCACCTGTTCCACGACAAGTACACCCAGACCACCGTGGACATCGATCTGTCCAACAGCCACTTCGTCCTCACGGCCAACACCCTGGAGACGGTCCCGGCCCCCATCGTCGACCGCTGCCAGGTCGTGCGCCTCGACCGCTACGCCGTGGGAGAGAAGGTCCAGATCGCCCTCCGCCACATCATCCCCCGGCTGCGCGACAAGCACCGCCTGCCCGAGGAGGCCATCGCCTTGCCGGAGGAGGAGGCGGCCGAGCTGGTGCGCTTCCTGGTCGAGCACTACACCAACGAGGCCGGGGTGCGGCAGCTCGAGCTGGTGCTGCGCAACCTCTTCCTGCGGGTGCAACGCCGTGATCTTCTGGAGGCCGGCCGGGAGCGGGTCGTCATCACCCGCGAGCTGATCAAGCAGCGCCTGGATGAGCCCCGTCGCGGTCCCACCATCAACGACAGCGATCGGGTGGGGGAGAGCCTGGGCATCGGCGTCGACGTGGAGCGCTCGGTGGGCACCACCATCGCCATCCAGGCCACGCCCATCGTCGGGCCCCGGGGCCAGGGTGGGCCCACCCTGAGCATGATCCACGCCACCGGCAACATCGAAAAGGTGATGGACGAGAGCCGCAAGGTGGCCACCACCGGCATCCTCTACTGCGCCGACGAGCTCGGCCTGGACCCGGGGGCCGTCTCGCAGCCGGTCCACCTCCACTTCATGGGCGCGGCGACCCGCAAGGACGGACCGTCGGCCGGGGCGGCCATCGCCATCGCTCTCACCTCCATGCTCATCGGGCGGCCGGTGCGCCGGGACGTGGCCATCACCGGCGAGATCGACACCCAGGGGCGGATCAGCGGCGTGGGCGGGCTCGACATCAAGCTGGAGACGGCCATCAACGCCGGCTGCCGCACGCTCATCATGCCCCGCGACAACCTGCACGGGCCCGATGGCATCGAAGCGTTCCCCCACGCCCTCCGGGAGGAGCTGCAGGTCCTGGACATCGAGGACTGGCGAGGAGACGACACCGGCTTCGATGCCGCCAGGCAACTGATCCAGGTGGTGGCCGTGGGACGGGTCGCAGACGCCTGGCGAGTCGCTCAGGTGAACGAAGAGGAGCTGGCCGGCGTCGCGGATCTCTTCGCCCGCCATGCCGCGGCCACGGCGCAGCGCCTGGCCGAGAAGGGGCTGTCGGCCCGCCCGTGCCCCCTGATGCTGAGCGTCAAGAGCGATCAGGAGCTCGACGCCGACCAGTTCGACTCCACGGTCTGCTGTGGCTGCGGGCGCTGCGTGATCGTCGCGGCTGAGGAGGCTCAGGAGGGGGTCCGCGAGCGTGTCGGGGACGCGAAGCGGGTCGTGGTGGCCGATCACGCTCCAGGGGCGTTGCGACGGGCCCTGGAGCTCGAGGTCCTGCGCCAGACGCGGGACGGCGAGTGCGGGACGGTGGGCGTGGTGGGTCCCTACTTCCTCCTCCGCGATGCCGTGCTCCCCGAGGGACGGGTGCTGAGGTTGGCCAACAACTTCGCGTCCAACCGCAAGCTCAAAGGGCTCAAGCCGGTGCTCAACCGGGCCTGGTGCCGGCTGCTCCACCTGGGCCCGCAGGCGCTGGACGAGGCTCCCTTCATCCTCCTGCGCGACGGCGTCTACGTCTTCAACCTCGACCTGATCCCCGAGAAGTACCGCCTCGATCCGGCGCGGGCCGAGGACCTGGCCAGGCGCTTCCTCGAGGAGTGGCTCCGGGTCGTGGAGAGTGAGGTGGTGGCGACCGTGCGAGCCGTCTGACGGCGGCGCCGCTCACATCACCTCCTTAATGCCTCGCCGCAGGAGCCACCAGTTCACGGGGTACGCGGTCACGAACCCCGCCAGCATGGCGACCTGCATCTGAAACCAGAAGACCGGGCTCGTCTTCTGCATGGCGACGCTGTCGTGGCCGAAGACGACGAAGAGGGCGATCGCCATCCATCCGTACATGCCGACCTGCCACGAGGTGAGGGACAGGAAGTCGGCCTTGAAGGCCTCGATGAGGCCGCGGCGGAAGCCGAGACCGCGCATGGGCACGATGCTGAAGTACTGGAACGCGATCCCGAACAGGAGGGCGAGGAGGTAGTCGAGCCCCCAGGTGGCGAACACGAACCAGGTGCTCGCACCGGCGCCGATGGCCGCCGCCACGCCGAACATCGTCCACTCGGCGCACACGTCGCCGAGGGTGCAGCCTGCGCCGCAGTGAGTCACCCCCACCGCCACCGACTGCCAGAACGGCTTGGCCTTGTGCTGCGGCTCCTGGTCGTGCCGCTTGGCCTGGCGGACCCTGCGCGTGGTGGCCAGCCGTCCCAGCCGGTAGTAGAGCAGCAGCCCCAGAGGGCCGGCGTAGAGCGAGGTGATGGGCCACACCACGTTCATGATCCACATCTTCTGGCGACGGCCGGCGAGGATGTCCACCACGATGTTCAGGGCGCAGAAGGCGGAGATGAGCAGGGACACCGAGGCCAGGATCCACAGCCAGTCGTGGGACGGCGTCACCGATGCGGTCTCCACGACGCTCCTCCTCTCGCCGCGCCGCCGGGTGGCCGGAGAGCCGGGGATGCCCGACGGCCCGATGGCGTGAACAGTCCCTCCGATCGAGTGGTGCGCCGGTCCACGGTACCTCAGGCGTCCTGGAGCGCCGCCACCCCCGGGAGCTCACGGCCCTCCAGGTACTCCAGGAAGGCGCCTCCGCCGGTGGAGACGTGGGTCATCTTGCCGGCCACACCCGCCCGCTGCACGGCGGCGGCGGTGTCGCCTCCGCCGATGATCGTGACGGCGTCCAGGACGGCGAGGGTGTGGGCGAGTGCGAAGGTGCCCTTGGCGAAAGGCTCCATCTCGAACACCCCGACCGGACCGTTCCACACCACCGTCCGGGCGTCGCGGACCGACGCCCGGAAGAGCTCCACCGTGCGCGGTCCGATGTCCACGATCCTCCACTCAGGCGGCATCTCGTCCGGGGTCACCTGCAGGTTGTAGGCGTCCGCGCGCAGGTGCTCGGCGGCAATGGCGTCCACCGGCAGGACGATGCGGTCGCCGGCCGCCTCCAGGAAGCCGCGCGCCGCCTCCAGGCCGTCCTCGTCCACCAGGGACTGGCCAACCTCCTGGCCCGCGGCCTTGGCGAAGGTGTTGCCCATGCCGCCGCCGACCAGCAACCGATCCGTCATGTCCAGGAGCGTCTCCACCAGCCCGATCTTGTCCGAGATCTTGGCGCCGCCCATGATGGCCACGAAGGGATGGGCGGGATCGGAGAGCAGGTCGTGGAGCACCTCGAGCTCCCGCTCCATGAGCAGTCCGGCCACCGCCGGCAGGTGGTGGGCCACGCCCTCGGTGGAGGCGTGGGCGCGATGGGCCGAGCCGAAGGCGTCGTTGACATAGATCTCGCCCAGCGCTGCGAGCTGGGCGGCGAAGGCTGCATCGTTGGCCTTCTCCTCGCGGTGGAAGCGCGTGTTCTCGACGAGGAGCACCTCCCCCGGGGCCAGAGCCCTGGCCGCCTCCTCGACCTGGGGGCCGATGCAGTCCGACGTGGTGCGCACGTCGCGGTCGAGGAGCTCGGACAGGCGCCGCGCCACGGGCGCCATCCGCAGCTCCTTCACCACCGATCCCTTGGGCCGTCCCAGGTGCGAGCACAGAATGACCCGGGCCCCGTGCTCGATGAGGTAGGTGATGGTCGGCAGCGCAGCCCGGATGCGGGTGTCGTCCGCCACCTGACCGTCCTTGAGCGGGACGTTGAAGTCCACCCGCACCAGCACTCGGCGGTTCTCCACCTCCACGTCCCGCACGCTCCGCTTGGCCATGTGGTCAACCTCCTGCGGGCGTCTCGACCCGCCTGTCGGGGTTCAGCATCAAGCAACGGACGTTTCCAGAACCCCATTCCGCGGCGCGCGCAGACCCGTTTGTGGCTCCAACCGCGATCCCAGCGAGACCCGGGGATGGTCCGGGATCCGGCCGCCGGGGTGCAGCCGTCGACCTCAGCCGGGTGGGGTCATCGGGGCCCCGTGGCAGATGCCCGGGCTCAGTGCACGTCCGGGCTGCTCACGACGTGCACCGTGGTCGCCTGGGGCCCGTCGTCGCCCATCTCCTCGGCGAAGCGCACCTCGGTCCCCACCTCGAGGTCGTCGAACCCTCCATCCAGGAACGCGTTGCGGTGGAAGTAGATCTGCCTTCCCTCGGCTGTCTCGAGGAAGCCGAACCCCTCCTCGCGGTCGACGCGCACCACCACCGCCCGCGGCACCTGGTGGACCTTCACCTCGTGACGTTGGCGCTCCACGAGCTCCTTGACCTGGCGCTCCGCGGCCGTGAAGGCCGCGTTGATGACCGTGACCAGCGAGTCGGACAGGTCGTTGTCCTGCGGGTCCTTGACGACGACGATGTCGTGGCCCGGGGGGATCGAGGCCTCGATGCGAACCCGGTAGGGACTGCCCGACGAGGCGTGCTTGTGGGGCTGCTCCACCAGCACCCGACAGGAGATCAGGTGGTCACAGTGTCGCTCGAGTCGGTCGACCTTGGACCGGATCCGCTCCTCGATGTCTGGCGTGGCCGTGACGTCCTTGAACTGGAGCGCGAGCGGGACCTGCATGAAACCCTCCTTCGTCACCGGCACAGCCACGTCTGTGGTCTTGCCGATGTCTACCAGAGAGAACAGGTTGCGCCGGACTGATATTCGGAGGCAGCACTGTGTCGGGGAAGGAGACGAGGTCAGGGCAGGAGCTGTACGACGATCACCACGATCATGGCCAGCATGGCCAGGAACTGGATGATGTAGAGGATGGAGCGGAAGCCGACCACGACGTTGTTGCTCTGGTCGAAGGCCACGTGCACGAAGGTGTGGGGGACGCGGGCGCAAACCACCACGAGGGAGAGCACGTCGAGGGTCGGGCCGCGCAATCCGGCGGCCACGATGACGAGGACGATGGCGGCGAAGATGGGCAGGTTCTCGACGCAGTTGGCGTGGGCCCGCATGCCCCGGGCGTAGAATCCCCCGCCCTCGATCCTGTACTCGCCGTAGGTGGCGAAGCTGGCGCGCCGGGTCAGGATGTGGCTCCAGCGATGGACGCCGATCGTGAGCCCGAGGACCAGGAGGGTCCACGTCGCGAAGGCGAGCAGGCACCACAGGGGGATGGGCAGCGAAACGGGCGTCAACATGATGTCTCCCCCATGCGCATGTCCACACTGGAGCGCGTATTCCCGAAGAGCTGGGACACGCGAGGGCGAGAAGCTGGCCTATTTCGTGCCGATCTTGCGCTTGAGAGCGGCGAGACGCTCGGCGAACTCGGGCTGCCGGATGGACCAGGCCTGGTGCTCGAGCTCGATGTCCACGGCCACGGTGTGCTCGTGGATGCGGGTCATGGCCTTGAGGGTGGCCTTGGCGCGGCGCAGCAGCTCGCGGGGGACCGCTGCGGCGTGGTGGGCCAGGGTCGTGGCGGTGGGAAGGAGCTCCTCATCGTCCACGCACCTCCAGGCGAGGCCCCGACGCTCGGCTTCCTCGCCGTCGAGGGTCTCACCGAAGAGGACCATGGCGGCGGCGGTCTCCGGGCCCACCAGGCGGCGCAGCATCCAGGTGTGGCCGCCACCGGGGTGGAGGGCGATGTCCAGGAAGCGGCCCTCGAAGCGGGCCGAGCGGGCCGCCACCCTGAGGTCGCACACCAACGCCAGGTTGACGCCGGCGCCGACGGCGGCCCCATTGACTGCCGCGATGGTGGGAAGGGGGCAGCGGGCGATGCGCAGGAATCCGTCGTAGATCTTCTTCAGGCCGGGCCGCACCGCCTCCGTGAGCTCCGACAGGTCGGCACCGGCGCAGAACGCGGGCGGTGCACCGGTCACCACCACCGCGCCGACCGCCGGATCGGCCTCCAACCGGTCGAAAGTGGCGAGGATCTCCTCCACCATGGGAGGAGAGACCGCGTTGCGGCGCTTCGGGTCGTCGAGGGTGACGGTGGCGACTCCGTCGTGGACCTGGGCGGTGACGAGGGCCATGGCGTCCTCCCCCCGCTCCCTACGAGAGACCCCTGAAGAACAGGGCCTGGTCGGCGATGGGGGCGGTCTTGGCCTCCAGGGCCGCGAGCTGCTCCTTGCCAAGGGGCGTGAAGGCGCGGGCGATGGCCACGTTCTCCTCCACCTGGGCGATGGAGTCGCAGCCCACGATGACGGTGGAGACCGGCAGGGACAGCACGTAGCCCATGGCCTCGGACATGGTCAGCGTGCCCGGCCGGGAGGCTCGCGCGTAGGACTGCTGCTCCTGCAGGGGCGGCGGCGTCCAGCTGGCGAGGATGCGGCCTCGGGCCGGGATCTTCATGCCGATGATGCCCATGTGCCTGGCCACCGCCAGGTCCAGGAGCTTCTCCTGGAAGCTCAGCTTGTGGCGGTCGGCGGCGTTGACGGCCATGAGCACGGTGTCGAAGTCGAAGCGCTGGATGGCGGCCATGAGGACCTCGGGGTCGGCGTGGCCGGTGACGCCGAGGAAGCGGACCAGACCCTGATCGCGCGCCTCCACCATGGCCTTCACGGCGCCGTTCTCGGCGAAGATCTCGTCCACCTGGGACATCCGCGACAGGTTGTGGACCTGCCACAGGTCCACGTGGTCGGTGTGAAGCAGCTCCAGTGATCGCTCGAGCAGGCGCAGCGACCCGTCGCGCGTGCGGTCGTGGGTCTTGGTGGCCAGGAACGCCTCGGCGCGCCGCCGCTTCATGACCTCCCCGATGTAGCGCTCGCTCCAGCGTTCCTCGACGCCGCCGTAGCGGGCCGAGGTGTCGATGTAGTTGACGCCGAGGTCGAGGGCGCGCTCGATGATGGGGACCGCCTCGTCCAGGTTGTCGGGCTGCTCCACGGCTGCCTGACCGCCGAGGCTGAAGATCCCCACTCGCTGGCCGGTGCGTCCCAGGTTGCGGGTGGGCATGGTGGTCGGCACCGGTGCCGCCGCGCGGTTCGTCTCGGGGCCGACCGCGAAGGCGCCCTGGGTGAAGGCCCCGGCGGTCACCGCGGCCCCCAGCTTCAAGAAGTCGCGCCGTCCCGTGCCCGCGCCGTGATCGTCGTGCTCGCCCATGGTGCCCTCCGTTGTCGTGGACCTCGATTTTATCCCATGCCGTCGGCTCCGACACCGGCGCGGGCCGGGTACGCTTCCACCATGCCCGACGGCGGTGCCCTGCGATACCGAGCGGGAGGAGAGGCGTTCCGGCTGATTCGGGAGCGAGGCCTGGAGCCCGGGCTCATCCGTGCGTTCGCCGGCCCGAGGAGCGGATCGCGAGGTGGCGGGAGACGGCGGCCCGCGGCACGATCCTCGGCGAGCAGCTTCTCGACGATGTCGCCCGGGGCCGGATCCCGGACCTGGTCGAGGAGATGTGACCGGCCCGGTCGGGCGAGGGTACAATGCGACGCCACGCGCCGCCGACCGCCCCGCGGCCCGGAAGCCGACCGGTCGGCCCGGCTCCCAAACCTCTGAACGGAGCGTTCGATGAGAGTTCGTCCCTTGATCGTCCTCGCCGCCGTCATGCTCACCGCGGGCATCGGCTCCGCCGCGCTGCCGGACAACTGGCGCGACTACTTCGACGGCCCTCCCGGCTACCTCATCACGAGGAAGGAGAGGAAGCAGTGGAAGAGGGTGGACACGCCCGCCCAGGCGGAGCAGTTTATCGACCTCTTCTGGGCGAAGCGGGACCCGAACCTGGCGACCCCGCTCAACGAGTTCAAGGAGGCCTTCGACCTCAGGGTCAAGGCGGCCGACGCCAACTTCAGCAACGACCGCGAGCGTGGCGCCATGACCGATCGCGGCAAGGTGCTCATCCTGCTCGGACGGCCGACGCGACATGCGGAGAGGAGCTCGGAGGCTCCCAGCATCGAGGAGGGATCGGGCGCCATGGGATCGGTCCAGCACGAGGCGCCGAGCCTGGGCATCGACACCGTGCGCGGGGGCGGGACGGTGGAGGCCTGGGTCTACGACCCCACGTCGCTCCCCCAGGGGATCACGGAGGACCAGCAGGTGTGGGTGGTCTTCCAGGAGACCAGGCCCGGCAGCGGTGACTTCCTCCTGGACAGGGGTAGCTCCCGCAACCGGGTGGCCCTGCACCTGCTCGCCCAGGTGCCCGACGTTCTCGTCCGCCACCCGGACCTGGAGGAGATCCCACGCTACGGCCTGATCGAGGGCACCGAGCCCGCCACCGCCGCGCAGCTCGCGTGGTTCAGCGGCGGCGCACAGGGCGCGCCCTCCCCGGCCGCGGTCCTCACCAAGGAAGGCCTCGTGAGCGCCTCCAGCCACTTCATCTGGACCCACATCGAGCTGGCCTCGGGACCCGAGACGGCCCTGGTGGTGGGCCGACTGCGGAGCACCGCCACGGGCGAGACGGTGGGCAGCTTCCAGGACGAGGTGAATGCGCTCGACGTCCCCGCGGGACGGGCGTATGAGCTGTCCGTGCCGGTCTCCCCCGGGACCTGGGCCCTCGACGTGGCCATCGCCCGGGACGAGTCGCCCCTGGCCGTGACGACGGTCCAGCTGGAGACCACCGATGTGCCGCTGGACACCACGGTGTTCGCGCCCTTCCTGTGGGGCGGGCGAGTGGTGCAGCTGGCACACCCCACCATCAACGCTCCCTTCAGCGTGGGGGGGTGGCATGTCATTCCGCGGACGGACGCGACCTACGAGCCCGGGGACACCCTCAACTACCTGACGTACGTCCTGCAGCCGGACCTGGGGGACGACGGCCAGCCCCAGATCGAGGTCCGGGTCTCTCTCTCCCAGGCCGGTAAACGCCTGGTGGAGAACCCTCCGGAGCCGGCGAAGCTGTCGCAGGTGACCTCCGGCCTCTGGATGTACGGCGGCGGCGTCGAGCTCGGGGTGATCCCGCGGCCCGGTGACTACACCCTCGAGGTCCAGCTCATCCAGACCACGGACGGCGCCGAGACCAGGGTCGCCATCCCCTTCACCCTGGTCAAAGACGACGCCGAGCCGGCGGGCGCCTCGGGCACAAGCGACCACCAGTAAGCGGAGACGCGACGGTGCCCCTGCGGCCCCGGCGGCGCCTAGTCGAGGGGTGAGCGGAGCCGGGCTTCGACCTCCCGCAGCCGGGCGTTGCCGTCGGCCAGCCAACGCGCGAGGTCGTCGAGGGGGCCGCGGTACCTGTCCAGACCGGGGTTGCCCATGGCCCCCAGCGTCTGGTAGGCGGCGATGCGGGAGAGCACGAAGGCACGGTCCACGGTGAGGCCCTCGAGCTCTGCCATGGCGGTGCGGTAGGCGTCCCGGAAGGGCGTCCCCTCCCTGGCCCTCTCCAGGGCCAGGTCGGCCGCGTAGATGTCCGAGCTGCAGGACGCGGCGAGGGCCTCCTCGTCGAAGACCATGGCGTCCGCCACCCCGCCCATCATGTCGAGGCTCTCCGCCACCGTGGCCAGGGCGCGGATGAGGGGCGCCTTGAGGAGCTGATAGTCGCGGTGATAGCCGGAGATGAGGCGGCCGGCGATGGCCCGCACCTGGGCGGCGGCGCCCGTCACCACGCCGGCGCGGGCGCGGACCAGCTCCAGCACGTCGGGATTGCGCTTCTGGGGCATGATGCTGGAGCCCGTGGTGAGCTGGACCGGAAGGGACAGGTAGGCGAGGTCGGGGGCCGAGAACAGGATCAGGTCGCCGGCCAGCTTGGCCAGGGTGTCTTGCGCCGATTCCAGGGCGAAGAGGACCGTGCCTTCCACCTTGCCGCGGCTGTTCTGGCAGTAGAGCGCGTTCACCTGCAGGTCGGCGAAGCCGAGCAGCTCGCGGGTCAGCTCGCGGTCCAGAGGCAGGGGCGAGCCGTAGCCGGCGGCGCTGCCCAAAGGCGAGCGGTCGTTGAGCGCAAAGGCGGTGCGGAGCAGCGTGGCGTCGTCCAGGAGCGCCTCCACCCAGGCCCCGAGGTAGACGGCCAGGGTGGTGGGCATGGCGGGCCGGGTGTGGGTGAGCCCGCGCATGGGTGTCTTGAGCCCCGCCTCGGCGCGGTGCAGCAGGACCTCCGCCAGCGCATGGAGGCGTCCCACGATCTCCATGAGCCGCCGCCGCACGTACAGGCGGAGCGCGGTGAGCACCTGGTCGTTGCGGGAACGTCCGGTGTGGATCTTCTTGCCCACCGCGCCGAGGCGCTCCACGAGGAGCTGCTCGATGGCGGTGTGGCAGTCCTCCTGGGAGCGGGCGATGGGGACGCCGACCCGGGCATGGAGATCGATGAGCGCCAGCAGCGCGTCTTGCAACGTCGCCAGCTCCTCGGCGGCGAGGATGCCGGCGCGGTGAAGGGCCGCCGCGTGGGCGATGGAGGCCCAGCAGTCGTCGGCCAGGATGTGGGCGTCGACCTCCGGGTCATCGCCCACGGTGAAGGCCTCGACCGCCTCGTCGGGCTCCGCGCCCTCGCCCTTGCTCCACAGCTTCTCGCCCATCTCGTCTCGCTCCCAGTGTGTGCCGAGTCCCGAGCATACCCCACGGGACCCTCGGGTGATCCGTAGGGGGTTAGAAGTTAGAAGTTAGAAGATCCCGCACCCAGCCTCGTGAGGGCGTGAGGACGTGAGGGCGTGAGGACGTGAGGGCGAGAGCCGTCGCACCGCACCCCCGCACGCCCCGGGCGGGAGGGGGACTTCCAACTTCTAACTTCTAACCTCTCGCCCCTCACGGGCTGGGCGGTCGAGCCTCACGAGGGTGGATGGGCGGGGGCTTCACGCCCTCACGTCCTGACGTCCTCACGGGCTGGGCGGTCGGGCCTCACGAGGGTGGAT
>Ga0315542_1000368_pt1 | contig 27992 bp, 27 predicted proteins | sample SalMarSW160120MG_FD_202541 | JGI IMG/M metagenome (GOLD analysis project Ga0315542, IMG submission 202541) | Salt marsh sediment microbial communities from the Plum Island Ecosystem LTER, Massachusetts, United States - Salt Marsh Sediment SW1601-20 ... | reverse complement strand
GCCTGCTGAAAACCATATTGTCTCGCCCAAATATCTGCTCGAGAGGCTGGATTGCCAGGCAGTACGATCATGAAGTACAGGGAGGCAGTGTGATCAAACCGCTTGTGGGAAAAAGCAGAGACATCCCCAGTGACGCATGCGTGGTACGACCCGTTCTTGAATCAGGAAGCGGCATCGCAGTGGCACAGGCCTTTATTCCGTTCTACTCAAAGATTGACACCTATCATATGGTGGCTGCGACCATGGACGAGGCGGTTCGCAAGGTGCTGTCCGTGGGCGGATCTCCTGAACACCTTGGAGGGGTGGATAACTTCTGCTGGCCGACCATTCAATACGACCCACAACAAAATCCCGATGGCAAGTACAAGGCAGCGCAGCTCGTTCGCGCGAACTGGGCATTGCGGGAATATTGCCGCGCATTCGGAATACCGCTTCTCTCGGGAAAGGACAGCATGTATATTGACGGCAATCTGGAGGGACCGTTCGGCGAGCGACGGAAGGTTTCAGGGCTCCCCACCCTCCTTTTCACCGTCAGCAGCGTGGTCCATGATACCCTTACGTGCGTCACTATGGATGCCAAGTTCCCCGGCGATCTTGTGTATGTGCTTGGTGAAACCCGCAATGAACTTGGAGGAAGTGAATTCTATCAATTAATACACGAAGTGGGGCTTCACGTTCCCACAGTGGACACCAGTTTCACGCTCCCTCTTTATCGGGCGCTTTCAGAAGCCGTCAGCAGGAACCTTGTTTCCTCCTGTCATGCCGTTTCGAGGGGCGGACTAGCCGCCCACCTGGCCTTGGTTGCCATGGGAGGAGAACTGGGCATGGACATCAATGTCGAAGACATGCCGAAGACCGAAGGTCTAAGCACAACCAGAACGCTGTATTCGGAAAGCTGCGGACGATTTGTGGTGACCATAGACCCTTCAAAAAGACGGGCTTTCGAAAACCTGTTTTCAGGCATGGCCATAGCGCAGATCGGGCTTGTGACCGCTTCTCCCCGGTTCATTTTACGGGATGCTCAGGGAATTTCCTTGCTTGAAGAAGACGTTATGCACCTGAAAGAACACTGGCACCGGCCGTTTGGAGATCTCAGATGAACGCAATCAAGGCGTTGATATTCACCGGATATGGGCTGAACTGTGATTATGAGACCCATTACGCTCTCGCCCGGGCAGGAGCGGAACCGCATCGGATTCATATGAACCAAGTCATTTCAGACCGGACGGTCAAGCTCGATCATTATCATCTGCTGGTCTTTGGAGGCGGGTTCAGCTGGGGAGATGATCATGGTGCCGGAGTGATCATGGCGGCGAAAGTGAAACGCCGCCTGGGACATGACATTGCCCGGTTTGTCGACTCCGGGAGGCTTATCCTTGGAATCTGTAATGGATTTCAATGTCTCGTGAACCTGGGGCTGTTGCCCGCATTCAGAAACAAATATGACGAGCGGCGCGTGGCACTCACCTATAATGATACAGGAAACTTCGTGGATACATGGGTGCGGCTGAAGATCAATGCCCGGTCATCCTGCGCTTTTACCAGGGGGATTTCTTTCATAGAGCTTCCCGTGCGGCATGGAGAAGGGAAATTCTTTGCCGCTCGGGAAGACTTGGATGCCCTTTTTCGCCAAAACCAGGTGGTATTCCAATACGCGGATTCCGAAGGGAATGAAGCCGGTGGTCGTTATCCGTGGAATCCAAACGGCTCCCTGGGAGATGTTGCAGGAATCTGCGACCCTACCGGCAGAATTCTGGGTCTCATGCCCCACCCCGAGGCATACAATCATTTCACAAACCACCCCGCATGGACAAAAAGGAAAGAATTATTGCTGCGGGAGGGAAAAACAGTGCCGTCCGAAGAAGGAGAAGGCATAAAGATATTCAGGAACGCAGTCGAATATCTGAGGGAAAACTTTCACATTTCTCCTTGACCCTTTTCCCCCGTCATAGTATGCTTACATCGGTTTTTCAGGAATATTCAACCGCCCCTGCGGCGGCCGATGATGGCTTCTTCGGAGGTCATCAATTTTTTTGCGAAGGAGATCAGGACATGGCTTCCAATTCTAAGAAAACAAAACTTATCAGGGCGAGAAAAGCCAGGCCCAACAGGAAAAATCTCAAGGCAGACATGAAACGCCTTCAGGAAAATACGAAGATCCTGAGAGTTCTTGCTGACCAGAAAGAAGGGTAAGAAAAGGAGTACTGACGATGAAAGAGGTAGTGATAGTCTCTGCGTGCAGGACTGCCATCGGCGCCTTCGGAGGGACCCTTCGTGACCTGAATGCGGCCGTTATTGGAAGCGTCACCATGAAGGAAGCCATCCGGCGGGCTGGCATTGAACCTTCCATGATTGACGACGTGCGATACGGCTGCTGTGTTGAACCGGCAGATGCATTAAATGTGGCACGTGTTTCAGCCTTGATGGCAGGAATCCCTGACAACATAACCGCTGTAACCGTGAACCGGGTCTGTATTTCCGGTATGGAGGCCGTACTATCCGGCATGGCCATGATCCAGGCAGACATGGCTGACATTATTCTGGCAGGCGGGATGGAACACATGTCCGGCGTTCCCTACTCCGTCCCGAATGCCCGCTGGGGCTGTCGTCTTCAGGACCAGGTGTTCGTGGACAATATGATACATGCCCTCCATTGCGGTTCCCATCTCATTCCTCATCCTGAAGATGGACCCGTGAAAGAGGGGATGCCGCTCGATTTGTTCAAAGGAAAGCCTTATATAATGGGGCATACCGCTGAATTCATTGCCCAACTCCACAATATCAGCCGCGAAGAAATGGATGAGGTGGCCCTTCGCAGCCATAACAATGCGGAGAGGGCGACCAAGAACGGCGATTTCAAGGACGAGATTGTCCCCGTTGATGTCCCCCTGAAAAAGAAAAAACCGCCCATTGTCTTTGATAAGGACGAGCACTTCCGTCCCAACCTTACTATGGAAGACCTGCAAAAACTTCCCGCCGCTTTTATCCCCAAGATAGGGAAAGTCACGGCGGGAAATTCTTCGGGCATCAACGATGGCTCCAGCGGAATGGTCATCATGTCCGCGGAAAAGGCCAAAGAGCTGGGTATCCAGCCCATCGCGAGGATCAGGGCAATTGGAAGAGGAGCCTGTCATCCTTCGGTTATGGGACTGAGCCCGGTGCCTGCGGTAAGAAACCTCCTCGAGAGGAACGCCGATATCAAGCTGGAGGATTTCGAACTCATCGAAGTGAACGAAGCGTTCGCGGCCCAGTATCTTGGATGCGAAAAAGAGCTTGGACTCAACCGGGAAATCACCAATATAAACGGCTCCGGAATCGGCCTCGGTCATCCAGTGGGTTCAACCGGCTGCAGAATCATGGTTACTCTTCTTTATGCCATGAAAAAGCACGGGAAGAGCGTTGGTCTCGCCACCCTCTGCGGCGGCGGCGGCGTCTCCATGGCGTGTGTTCTGGAAATGATATAATAGCGAGTGTTCATCCGAGGCAGGTGGACGTCTTCAGGCGCTTTCCGATGCGGTACTCTATATGCTTGATCAGGACAGGCCGCAGTTCCCGTACTACCCCTTCAGCCAGGTGCATCGAGTCGAATTCCGGCCACCATCCCGACTGTAGTTTGTCCAGGATGCTGACACTCTCGGGGCCCATGCCCGGAGTCTCCGCCGTTTCCCTGGCGCAGTTGAGGCAGGCGATGCTCCCCCTTCTGCAGTTGAAAACCGCTCTCCCTTCCCCTTTATACGGTCTCCCGCAGATGCTGCACTCGCTCAGGTGGATACGATAGCCTCCGAGCGTCATGGCCCGCGCTTCGAACAGGAGCCGAAGTGCCGCACCTCCTTTTCCTTCGTGAAGGGCCGCAAGGCACGTCTTGAGGAGTTCAAACATGGCCGAATCAGCGACGCGAAGAGGAAAAAGTGTTTCAGTAAGTTCGACCATGTAACTGGCCAGGGCAAGAAGCGAATAGTCGGACCGCAGAGAAGGAAAATTCTCACGGAGTTTTCCGGACTGGAGAAAGCACAGGTCCCGGCCGGGCTTGGTGCTGTATTCCAGCGTCGAGAGGCAGAAATGATCCAGGCAATTCACGAAACGTCTCCGGCTCCTCCTTGCACCTTTGGCAATACCCGTCAACCGGCCCTCATCCGCACTGAAAAACGTGACGAGCAGGTCTGATTCTCCGATTTCTTTTATTCTTAAGATAATACAAGGAGAGGCGTATACTTTCATCGTAGAACTCAACGCACCGTTTGCTCACCTCCCCATAATTCCTTCACTTTGCCTCTGTCGACACTTCCATTATCCAGGCGCGGGATCTCACTTACAAATTCCACATACTGCGGTTTTTTGTACCGTGCAATACGTTCCCCAACAAATTCGATAAGCTCGCCTGGCTCAAGACGTTGCCCTTCCCTGAGGAGACAGACCGCCTTTATCCCTTCTTTCCATTTTGGATCCGGGACTCCAAAGACCACCGTTTCTTCGATCGCCGGGTGCTCAAGGATCACTTTTTCAACTTCGGCCGGATACACATTTTCACCGCCGGGCTTGATGAGTTCCTTCTCAGCCTTCCGTCCGGCGTACCAGAGGAAACCGTCTTCATCGAATCTCCCCAGATCTCCCGTATGATGCCTCCCGGCCCTGAAGGCATAAGAAGTGTCTTCGGAAAGGTTCCAGTACCCCTTGAACACCATCGGTCCCTTCACCGTTATTTCGCCAACCTCTCCCACTCCAACAAAATGGTCATGATCATCCACTAAGCGCACATCCGCAAGCGGAAACATTCTTCCAGCGGATCCCGGCTTCTCATGATACGCTGAAAATGTCGCAAAACCGGATGTCTCCGTCTGTCCGTACAGACAGTAAAAAGTGCCGCCCGTTCGTTTCTGGTATCTCTCAATGGTCTCCGGTGCTTCAAGTCCCAGCACCCTTGACAGTGAGCTGAGGTCTCTTCCCTTCTTTTCATGCTCATCCAGTATCGAGGAAAGAATAGGGGCGAAATCAAACATGAAAGAGATTTTTCGGTCCACAATCAATGCATAGGCTTTTTCCGCGTCAAATTTGCTCATGTTGATATTGAGGGCCCCGGCGTGAAAACTGGAGGTGGCCATAAAAAGCCCGCCAACATGGAACAGGGGAAGCAGGTTCAAATGGACATCCCGAGGTGTGAGATGGCACAGCCAGCCGAAATGCATGTCAATGCAAAGGGCGTTTCCATGGGTCAGCAATGCACCCCTCGGCTTTCCTGCAACAGCGGCCGTATGAATGATCACAAAGCCATCGTCGATCGAGACATCTTCAACCTTCACGTCTTCTCCGCCGGAGAGAAGTGTGTCGAACGCACCGAACAACTCGGCCCCGGGCCCGAGACTGTAAAATTTCTCTACCGAGGCAAGGGAACTCTTGAGAGATCCAATTGCTTCCTGGAACTCCTCTCCCGCGAAAACGATCCGAGGTTGGCAGTCATTCAGGTTGTATCCCATTTCCTCGGGGGACAGCCTCCAGTTGATGGGAAGGACAATGGCCCCCAGTGCCGCTGCAGCCCCATAAATCAGGAAATACTCGAAGACGTTTTTTCCCACAACGCCCACCCGGTCTCCCTTTCCAATCCCCGCACGTTGGAGGCCACAGGCCAGGCGATCCACCTGGCGCTTCACTTCAGCAAAAGAAAACATTCTGCCATCATCCACATCGTACCAGGCATCCAGGTTTCCATGGCACCGGGCATTTCGGTTGATGACATCATAAAACGTAAAATCGTTGAGTCCCATATCTTGCCTCATAGAAAAGGGGTCAGGTCTTTGCTGACGACGAATCGCAATTCCTGACCCCAATCATTCTTTTCCGGGTATCAGCTTTCCTATGGATATCTTATGCTAAAAGGAACAACTTTAACTAATCCATCAGCACTAAAAGTAAAAGTACCCTCCTTTAGATCAATCGGAAAAGACATGTCAGGCAACTCGGTCCACCATTTCTGGATCTTGTCCCAAGGTTTGTCACCTCTTTCCATGGCCAATTGTTTGCTTGCCAAAAGGAATTTCACGTACGTTGAAAACGGCGTGAGCGTCACATTGAGGACTTTCGTATTTGTTTTTTTCGCTGGAATCCACATTGGATTCTCATCATTAACTACACGGAGTTCATAATCGTCAAAAAACAGAAAAAACTTACCTGAATCCAGCCGTACCGGGAAATCGTTGGGATTGCTGATTTCAAAGACAAAATCAAGCCCAACAGGGGAAGATCCTCCTCCCGCAGGCGCCTTGCCCATAGCGGGTTTTGCTTTACCGTAATACCAGAAACCTTCGTAATAGGGTACCTGGATAGAATCGAGCGTCACTACCGGCGCCTTAAAGTTGGCGGCCGTGGGTTTGACCTGCATACCTGCACAGGATGCAAACACCACACCCAGGGCAAAAATCATCACGGTCAAAAGAACCAGTTTTTTATGCATGATAGAACCTCCCTCTCTTGCATTCGGAATTCGGGTTTCAGACTTCCCTCACCCTTCCGATTTGGAATGAGTTTTTGTTCAGGAGAGCCACCTCTTTCTTCGCTTGTAATGTTTCACGTCACGAAAACTCTTTCTCTTCCCCCCCTTGTCGCTGAGACCCAGGTAGAAATCCTTAATATCCTCATTTTCACTCAATTTCTCCGCAGTATCATCCATGACGATCCTTCCTGTTTCCATCACATAGGCGTAAGGGGCCACATTCAAAGCCAGCTTCGCGTTCTGTTCCACCAGGAGGATGGAGATACGTTGTTCCGTATTGAGCTTCATAATGATATTAAAGATCTCATGAATGAGCATGGGGGCCAGACCCATGGAGGGTTCATCAAGCAGGACGAGTTTTGGCTCGGTCATGAGTGCCCTCCCCACAACCGTCATCTGCTGTTCACCGCCGCTCACAAACCCGGCGGTCTCACCCCTCTTTTCCCGCAGTCGTGGGAAATAATAGTAGACCATCTCCAGGCCTTCCCGGACGGAGCCGGTTTTCCTGAGATGGGCTCCCACCTTCAGGTTCTCCTCCACGGTCAAATGTTCAAAGACGCGACGTCCCTCAATGACCTGGACAATCCCCATCTTGGAGATGCGGGCCGCTTTTTCACGGTGAATGTGCTGTCCTTCAAAATCAATGGCACCGTCTGTCACCTCTCCGTCTTCCACCTTCAGAAGCCCTGAAATGGCCTTGAGGGTCGTACTTTTCCCCGCCCCGTTGGCCCCGAGCAATGCAATGATGCCGCCTTTGGGGACTTCAATGGAAACCCCCTTCAGGACCAGGATCACCTCATGATATCTGACCTCAATGTTCTTGATTTTCAATATGGGTTCTGCAGCTTCCAAGATCTACCGACCTCCGAGGAATGGTATTTCAAGCTTTTTCGTGGATAAAACAGAAGCGAACACTACCATCCAAGCCATTCCTTGGCCCATTTTTCCGGCCAGCGCTTTTTCAGGTCAACATGTTCAACCGGCTGAAATTTCCCGTTTTTCCATTCCTGGATCAAACACCCGGTCGCGGGTCTGTGATCAGTCGCTGTGAACGTAATCGGTGATGCCTTCAGGCCGATATCAAAATCCCGCATAGTCTCAAACCCCTTGGTCATGATTCCGGGTCCGGACAGGTCGCCCGCCTTGTCCGCCCGTTTCAAGGCCTCCCAGGTAATCAACGCGTCGCCCCAGGCCTGGACCGTCCGGATCAGCCTCTTGTCCAGCGGGATGCCCGGGTTATACTTCTTGGCGCTTGCCACCACGATATCCATATTCTTGCTGGGCTGGCCGAAAAACGCACAAGGGGTTGCACCCATGACGCCCTCTGCGGCATCTCCTGCCAGGCGGGGGAGGTTTTCGTCAAAGCCCCAGTTATTCACGATCCAATCGCTGTTGAGTCCGAGTGCGTACGCATCCCTGATGGTTGCGGAAACCGACATGGTAGTGTTCCCGTGCCAGAGGAGATCCGGCTTGAACTCTTTCAGAGCCATGATCTGGCTCTTGGTGTCCAGGGCGAAAAGGGATACGTCCTGGTCAGGGCCGATCTCAAACCCGAGCATCTTGGCCTGATCCTTAATCGCCTTGATGGGTGCGCTGCAATAAGGGGAGGCAAACATGTAACAGCAGGCAAACCGGGGCTTCCTTTTGCCGTAGTCTGGTTTGGTAGGCCACTTCTTGTCAAACCAAGCCGTAATGGCCGCCCTCGCATTGGTGGAATAATCGGAAGAAAAGAAGAGGTTGTACCGGGTCTTGGCCGGATTGGTCAAATGGGCTGAATACGAAGCCGACACATAGGGCAGCTTGTCCTTATTGATGGTCGGAGAAAGTGCCTCGGTGTCACCGGTTCCCCATCCCATGATGACGATGCTTCTCAACCTTTTCAAAAGCTTATACTTTGTAATGGCTTCAGGGATGCGGTACCCGTAATCAAACCAGGTGTACTTGATCCTTTTTCCGTTCACGCCCCCCTGCTCATTGAAATACTTGAACGCCTCATCCATGCCGAGGGCATAGTCCTTGCCCACATCCGACGTGGCTCCGGTGGTGTCCATAATGCCGCCGATCCGTATGTCTTTGGCCACAACCATGGAGCTGAATCCACACACAAAGATTCCTGACAGAAGAAGCGCCAAAAAACCCAGAAGGATACTCTTTTTCATAACTATCTCCCCCTTTGCGGTTAAGAAAACGTGATTTCCAACAAAAGACTCAACAATGCACAAAAAGACTCTTTTCACCTCCTTCCTAGTATGAAAATGGCCAGAGATTAAAATAATTCTTCACCTGCCACCATCGGTAGGCAAGCCCGTTGGGCTCATAGATAAGAAAGGCGCAGATGGCCAGACCAAAGGCCATGTCCTTTATGAATGCAAAGTCGATGAGGAGCTTGGGATAGTAATCTGCCAGGGGAATTGCGACCATCTGGAGCAGTTCCATGATTACCACCATGAAAATAGAACCAAAGATTGCCCCGTGAATGGACCCGACGCCGCCGATGAGAATGACTCCCACAAGCCACAGGGACCAGAACCAGGGAAAGTGTTCCGGGCTCAAGGCGGCGGTATTGCTCACCCAGAAGGCCCCTGCAATGCCGGCCATAAACCCGGCCACAAAAAAGGCCAGAAGCTTGTACCAGACAATATTTATCCCCAAGGCCTCTGCTGCGATATCATTGTCCCTGATGGCCACCCAGGCACGCCCCACCTTAGAGCGGAGGAGGTTCGCCAGGATAATGACCATAAGGGCCAGGATGACCGCCATGAGATAGTAGACCTCAAAGTCATTCTCTATAGCCCACGGCCCGACCTTGATGGTCCCTGGCGGCAGAGAAAACGCCTGCCCTCTCCCGCCGATCTGGCTCACGTACTGGGTCAGGATGAAATCCACCGTGATAAACTGTGCAGCCATGGTGGTAAGAATCAGGTAAAAGCCCTTGACCTTGACACAAGGCAGTCCGAAAAGGACGCTCCATAAGCCAGCCACAATACCGGCAACTGCAATGCTGATAGGATACGCCAGACCCCAGTGCAAAATAAAAGCAGGCCAGGGAAACTGGAGGACCAGGAGCGTACTGGTATAGGCACCCACCGCAATAAACGCCGCATGGCCGAGGGTGAGCAACCCGGTGTATCCAATGAGCAGTTGTACCCCAAGAGCGCCCATGGCGGTATAGCCCACCATGGTCGCAACACTGAGCCAGTAGTCCGGCGCCACGAGCGGAATCCCGAGAAACATGATTGCCAGGACCAAAATCATCTTTCCCTTGATAACTCTCGACTGCCACCATCCCTGGTCTTCCGCATAATCCTGATGATAATCACCACACGGCAACCACACACTGGACATAGAGAACTCCTCCGATCAATACAAATTGCGATGTCCCTTCCGCATTCTTTAGACCCTCTCGATTCTCTCCCATCCCCAGAGTCCGTACGGTTTAAACAGCAGGAAAACAGCCATGAAGGCAAACGGCATAATCTGTTTTACTCCACCGGGAAAATACCTGTCCAGATAGGTTCCCGACAGGTTCTGGAGAACCCCGATGATAATACCGCCGACAATGGCGCCGGGGACGGAATTGAGTCCGCCCAGGACCACTGCGGGGAGAACAAGAAGACCCAGATATCCGACGGAAATATTTATCCCGTTGATATTCCCCAGAAGCGCCCCGCCCACACCCGCGCTCATAAATGCAATGGCCCAGGCCGCTGCGTACACAAAGCGGGCGCTGACGCCGAGGGACAGGGCGGCGGTTTCATCATCGGCGGTGGCCTGCATGGAAAGACCCCACCTGGTATATTTGAAAAAGCAGACCAGGATAATGAGCAGTACAATGGAAAGGATAAAAGACCAAAGGTACACCGGAGAGACCTTGAGAAAACCGACATTGATGGGTTTCAGTGCAAAAACAGGAGGAGTGAAGACGCGTGTATCGGTTCCAAAGACAAATTCAATTGCCCCCTTGAAAAAGAAGGAAAGGCCCACGGTCACCATAATGACGCTCAGGATCGGCTCTCCAATCAATTTATCCAGGAAGATCCTCTCCGTGAGGAAGCCCAGAATAATACCCACGAGCAGGGTGAGGACGACCGCCAGGATAAAAGGAATGTGCATCTCGTAGAACGCGTAGGTCACGTAGGCCCCGATGAGGGTCAATTCTCCCATGGCCAGGTTCAGCACTCCTGAACACTTGTAGATCAGCACCCACCCAAGGGCCACCAGGGCGTAGATTCCACCGACGAGGATACCGGTGGTCAAGGTCATCAGGAACAGCTCCATTCTCTCCCCCCTTTAGACGTTGATTTTCTGGATCCGCAAATCAGTCATTATTCGTTGTTCTCTTCCGTCCTCATAGGTAATGGTCGTGTCCATGTGGACCACATCCCGATCCGAGTACAAGCCGTTAACGATTTCCTCGTACCTCTTTTCCACAAAGGCTCGTCGCAATTTGCTCGTCCGTGTCAGTTCTTCATCATCCGCATCGAACACCTTGTAAAGATTCACAAATTTGTTGATCTTGGCGGGTCCGGGCAGGTCCTTGTTTGCCTCCTCGATCTGGGACTGCACAATATTGTAGACAGCAGGTTCCTGCGAAAGCTCCATGTAGCTGGTATAATTTATTTTCCTGTCGTCGGCCCATTTCCCGGTCACTGCATAGTCAATACACATGACAGCCACCACATATTCCCGCTTATCACCGATCACCCATGCCTCCTGAATAAAAGGGCTGAATTTCAAACGGGTTTCCAGGTACTGGGGAGAAAAAGGTCTTCCATCCTTCAAGGTCATCACATCCTTCGATCGATCAAAGACCACCAGGTGACCGTCTTCATCAATAAACCCCCTGTCCCCTGAATAGAGCCACCCATCCACCAGGGTCTTTTTGGTGGCTTCATCATTCTTATAATATCCCAGAAAAACAGAGGGGCTCTTGGAAATAATTTCCCCTTCCTCGGTGATTTTTACCTCTGTTTCGGGAATAGGTGTTCCCACGGTATCGAATTTGACATCTCCATCCCGATGTACGATGGAGATGCCAGCTATCTCCGTCTGGCCGTAAATCTGTTTCAGATTCACCCCCAGCGCATGGAAAAAGCGAAAATGATCAGGCCCCATGGCGGCACCCCCGGTGTATGCGTGCCTGAGACGGGACATCCCCAGGTGGTCCTTAAGCTTTTTCTGCATAACAATATACGCCAGCCATCCAAGGAATTTCGATGACCAGGGCACAGGTTTCTTTTCAAACTTCATATTGGCGATCTTATATCCCACCTTGGTCGAAAATTCGTAGATCTTTCTCTTGATCCAGGTGGAGTCGATGTACTTCACCTGCACCTTTCTTGTCATTCCCTCATACAATCTCGGCGGCGCGAACATCACATGAGGACCGATTTCCCGGATATTCTCCTGGGCGGTCTCGGGCTCTTCGGGAAAATTAAGGGTATACCCCACCTGCAATCCGCAGGAAATAGACATCATCTGCTCCCCGATCCAGGCAAAAGGCAGGTAGGAAACAAAATCATCTGTGTCGTAACAGGGGTCTACGGCCATGAGGTTATATCCCATGGTCAACATGTTCCAGTGGCTGAGCAGGGCGCCTTTCGGAAGCGCGGTAGTGCCGGAAGTGTAGAAAAGCAGGCAGATATCGTCGCCATGCCCCTCACTGATTCGTTTTTCAAAAAAATCAGGGTCTTTTTTCTCAAACTCCCTGCCCAGTTCCTGTACCTTCTTAATGCTTATCAGGAAGTCCTCTGAGTAATTGCGCATGCCCTTGGGATCATCCCAGATAATCCATTTCAGTTTCGGGCACTGGTCCTTGATGGCAAGGGCCTTGTCAACTTCTTCCTGGGTCTCTCCTACGAAAAATGTAGCGTCGGAATGATCGATGATATACTTGACCTCATCCATCATGCAGTCCTGGAACAGCCACACACCGACCCCACCGGCGCACAGGGCCGCCATCTCGGCCCAGAGCCCCTCGGGCCGGTTATCCCCGATCATGGCGACCTTATCCCCCGGTTCAAGTCCCAGGCTGACCATACCCAGACACAGATACTTGACGTTGTCGTAATAATCCTGCCAGGTAAAAGGACACCAGATCCCAAATTCCTTTTCGCGCATAGCGACTTTCCCTGTTCCATATTTTTTACACTGCCGTGAAAACAGCTTCGGTATGGTGAGGTCCCTTGTAATCTCTATGTCAGGGCTGCCCATATGGTTCACTACCTCCTTGTGGAATACAAGTCCTCTTCACCCAGGTAGGCCTTAATGACATCAGGGTTTTCCTGGACCTCCTCCGGTGGTCCGTCGGTAATCTTGTTCCCGAAATTCAATACAAACACACCATGAGAGATGTCCATCACCACTCCCATATCATGTTCAACCAGGATGCAGGTCACTTTCCACCGTGGCTCTTCATTAATATCCAGGATGAAACGGGCCATATCTTCCACTTCCTCCAGATTGAGGCCTGCCAAGGGTTCGTCAAGGAGAAGAAGCTCGGGATTCAGGGCCAGAGCCCGCCCCAGTTCAACCCGTTTTTGCAGTCCATACGGGAGCATGTGGACGGTTTTATCCCGTATACTCTCTATTTCCAAGAGATCGATGATTTCTTCTTCAATGAATTTCCTGGATTCCATCTCTTCCTGTCTAGTCTTCCCCACGTATATGGAACCACTCACAATGCCCGACTTGAGGTGCACATGCATGCCGAGCCGGATATTATCAAGCACCGTCATCCCTCCGAACAACTCAATCTTCTGGAATGTCCGGGAAATACCAAGCTCTGCGCGATGGTAAGGCCTCAAATGGTTAATCTGGGCACCCTTGTAATAAATATTTCCCTTTTGCGGCCGGTAAAGGCCATTGATGCAATTCATCATGACCGTTTTGCCTGCGCCGTTCGGCCCGATGATGGAATGGATCTCTCCCTTTTTCACTTCCAGGCTCACGCCGGCAAGGGCAGCCACTTTCCCAAAATACATGTGGACATCCTCGAGCCTTAAGAGAGTATCGCCCTCTCTCACCTCCCCCACTTGCACCATATGATCTGGCCTCCATTCTGTCTAAATTAAAAGAGCTGTGCGTTTAGAAATGTGGGAAACAATCGGGTTTTGATGTGCCGAGCAAGAAAGTCAGTACCTTTTCTGGAAACAGGTGAATACGGAGCTGCGAAAAATTGGCCGTTCCCGGTGGAACTATTCTGATTGAAAAAGCTTGTAAGTATTTGCGCCTATACCCTTTACTGATTCGATTCTTTTTTGTCAACCTCTATTTCGAGGCATCCCTGTCTGGAACCGGCCTCTTTTCTGTCGGACATTTTCCGAATACCAAATGTTCGCTTCGGAAAAAGGTCGGTGTAGCAGACTCTTTCTCAGAAACCCAACAGTTCGCCTTTCGGCGACAGAAAATATCCTGCCCTGAACTTCCGCCTGATCCTATGCGTCTCAGCGCCGATGCCCTATATCCGCTGCCTATATCTTATCGCTGTCTTCAAAAAAACGTCTGGTTCTGACCTGGGGTATGAGATTCTTCCGGCATTGTTCCAGGAAATATTCATCCGTCATACCGGCAATAAAATCACGCACTATGCCTGCGGGGGGTGTCTCGGTCTTATACCTTGAAGACATTCCCTCGAGGAACTCCCGGTAAATATCCGACGACTCAATCCCGTTTTCAAGATCATTCAGATAGGTTTCAAAAAGCAGTTCGAACATGAGTTGGACTTTTCTCGTTTGGGCTTTTACCTTCGGGTTTCGATAAATATTTTCCTGATTGAACCTCTTGAGTTGCCGCAGGGATTCACCCACTACCTCACTGAAGGAGAGAAACGGCTTGTCAAGACTGCTGGACACAAGGTCTTCCACCAGCCGGTAGACGATGGTTCCGTTTGAGTCTCCCAAGACCTCTTGACAACGCTGCGGCAGATCATGTCGATGAATGATGCCGAGGCGAATGGCATCCTCTATATCTCGACCCACATAACTGATGCTGTCCGCCATTCTCACCACACAGCCTTCAAGAGTCATGGGCCACATATCGTGGAGAGGTTCTGCCGATTTTTGGGCCATTTCCCTGTGCAGAATTTCAAAGGTCTTTTCTCTTCTCGGCTCAAGAGCCTGCGAATGGATTTCGCCATCATGACAAAAAATCCCGTCGAGAACCTGCAGTGACAAATTCCAGCCTCTTCCCTTCCTTTCGATTTCCTGTAGAAACCTGACCCCTTGAATGTTATGGAGGAATGAGCCGATACGGTACTGCTGACAAAGAACGGAGAGGAATTTCTCCCCGTCATGCCCGAAAGGAGTGTGGCCGATATCGTGACCCAGGGCGATGGCCTCGATGAGGTCTTCATTCAGTCTCAAGAGACGCCCTATGGTACGGCCGATCTTCGAGACGAGCTGGACGTGCAACACCCGGTGAGTGATATGGTCGTTCTTGATGAGGTAGAAAACCTGGGTCTTGTCTATATAGCGTGAGTACGCGAGCGAATGAAGGATGCGGTCCGCATCAATGGAAAAATTCTGCCGGTGACCGGCACTCACGGTCGACTCATCGCGGAGTCTGATGGCCTCGGCACTGAGGCACGCGAGGGAAGACAGCCTTCTCTCCTCGGAACCGTCAAGTGCAGCCCGTATCTCCCGAAGGGTCTCTCCTTTTTTCAATCTTTCTCACCCTCCTTGTTGCTCTTTTGCTTTGCATACACACTCTTCAATTCACTCCATACGCTCTTGCTTCTCCTGGCGATAATTTTGTGGGCCTGGTCCACCACCTCCTGCGACTGTCCCTCCAGGGTATCATCGGGAGGAACAGGCCGTCCTTCCTTCCGGTATTTCCAACGAATCACGGATCGAGTGATACCGCGTTCAGCCCTATCCAGGACCCGTCTGATCTCATTTCTGGCATCTTCACCCATGGTTTTCACCTATCCTCAACGGCTTTTTCCTGCAAATACACACTACTTTTTTCTTGCACAAAAAGCTCTTCAGTGCTAATTATTTTAGATTACATTGTTTACGCCTCTGCTCCAGGGACGTCCTCCTGAAGCCTTCTTGGCAGAATATAGCAATTTGTCCCGGAAAACTCAAGGTTCCGTTTCCCGCGGTGCCGAGCCTTTCCTAAGAGAAGGTTCTTTTGACAGGAGTCGCTTCCGTTCCGTTTTTGCCATGAGGCGTAAGAAAATTCGCAGATCCAGACTGCCCCGGTGCCCGGTGCCTGCGAGGGTCTTTTATCTGGATCGAGGAAAAACTGAGGGAGGGAGATACGATACATCTCCCGGGAAAAGGAGGAAAGTATGCTGGCAATAAATATGAAACAACTCCTGGAAGCAGGGGTCCACTTCGGACACCAGACCAGGCGATGGAACCCGAAGATGAAGCCTTTTATATTCGGGGCCAGAAACGGTATCCACATTATTGACCTTCAAAAAACAGTCAGGCTCTTCAAGACCGCGCATGATTTCATAACCAGAATCGTGGCGGATGGGTATTCGGTTCTTTTTGTGGGCACGAAGAAGCAGGCGCATGATTCTATTGTGGAAGAGAGTGAACGATGCGGCATGTTCTTTATGGTAAATAGATGGCTCGGCGGAACCTTGACCAATTTTCAGACAATCCGCAGGAGTATAGCACGGCTCAAGGAACTCGAAACCATGAAAAAAGATGGGACCATAGGCCGATATACCAAGAAAGAGGCCTTAAAAATGGAAAAGGAACTCGGAAAACTGGAAAAGAACCTCGGGGGCATCAAGAATATGGACGAACTGCCCGGTGCGGTCTTCGTGGTTGATCCCAAGAGAGAAAGAATCGCCGTGAATGAAGCGAAAAAACTCGGCATTCCGGTCGTTGCCATAGCCGACACCAATTGTGATCCTGATGAAATCGATTTCATCATACCCGGAAATGATGATGCTATTCGAGCCATACGCCTGATCTGTTCAAGAATTGCCGATGCCTGCATTGAAGGGCATAATCTGGCCGAGGAGCGGTTGCGGGCCGAGGCGGAGCTTCAGCAGCAAAAAGAAGAAACAGAAGCGGAAGTCCAGGCACCTGAAGAGAGCCCTGCAGAAGGACCTGAAGTAATCGTTGTCTCCAAGAAAAGCGACGCGCTCGGAGAAACAGCGACTGAATCCGCTGAGGCGACATCGGAATAACATGGGGATTTTCCTTCAACCCGACGGCCTTCGGTAATCGAAAAACTGATCGAGCGTATCAGGCACAAGAAAGAAATTTTGAGGCGTACCCATGTGAGTACGCCTCAATCACGATGAATACCGTACCATCTCACCAGGGCTCCTGACAACCGACTTTACCGAGCGCCGAAACCACCGGCGAGCGCAACCGCCCCTTCGCCCTGAAGAGACAATGCGAATATCTGACCGCCCTGCTCCGTTTGGGGCCGGGAAAATCTTCATGGAGGAATTGAACATTGGAAATATCTGCAGCACTCATCAAGGAATTACGAGACAAAACCGCCGTTGGCATTATGGACTGCAAGGAAGCCCTATCGGAGTCCCAAGGCGATATCCAGAAGGCGATCGAATATCTGAGAAAAAAGGGCATAGCGACCGCTAAGAAACGGGGCGGAAGGACAACCTCTCAGGGTCAGGTGCAATCGTATATCCACGGAGGAGGAAAAATCGGCGTTCTCGTTGAGGTAAACTGCGAAACAGACTTCACGGGGAAGACTGATGACTTCACGAATTTTGTCCGGGACCTGGCTATGCAGATCGCGGCCACAAACCCCATTGCCATTGATCGGGAAAGGATCCCTGAGGAAACCATTCAGAAAGAAAAAGAAATCTACGCTTCCCAGGCACGTGAAACGGGCAAACCTGAAAAGGTTATCGAGAAGATTGTAGAGGGGAAGTTGCAGAAATTCTATGCCGAAGCATGTCTCCTTGAACAGGCCTTCGTGAAAAATCCCGATATAACGGTGCAGGATCTGGCAAATGAAATGATGGCAAAGACGGGCGAAAATATTGTAATACGGCGCTTTGTCCGTTTTCAACTTGGAGAGGAGGATGCATAGAACTTCTCCGCCATTCAACCGCGTCTTGCTCAAGTTGAGCGGAGAGGCGCTCATGGGTGATCATGCCTACGGTATTAATCCCTCTGTTCTGCGGACTGTCGGCGAGGAAATCGCGTCTGTCCATGCGAAAGGTATTCAAATCGCAGTCGTTGTTGGAGGAGGCAATATTTTCAGAGGTCTCGAATCCTCGGCATACGGTGTCGGGAGAGTGTGTGCCGACCACATGGGCATGCTGGCCACCATCATTAACGCCTTGGCCCTCGGAGAGATCCTGGTTCGTCTGGGGGCCGAGTCAAGAGTGATGACGGCTATTGACATGATCAAGGTTGCCGAACCCTATATCCGCGGAAAGGCCATCAGGCATCTTCATAAAAACCGTATTGTCATCTTTGGAGCCGGCACCGGAAACCCCTATTTTACCACCGATACCGCTGCCGCTCTCAGGGCCATGGAAATAGACGCGGATATCCTGTTAAAAGCCACAAAAGTTGAGGGGGTTTACGATTCCGATCCGGAAAAAAATCCCCATGCCCGGTCGTTCTCCAGGCTGACCTACAAACAGGTACTGGAGAAAAATCTGAGGGTTATGGATTTGACGGCTGTTTCTCTGGCCATGGATCAAAATCTGCCCATAAGGGTTTTCAACCTGAAGACCAGGGGAAATATTCTGCGGGTTATCGCCGGGGAAGATGTGGGAACTCTTGTTACAGGAGAAGAATGATGAGAGAGGAAATACTTGCGGAACTGCGACAAAAAATGGCCAAGACAGTTGAGGCGATAGGCAGGGATTTCAAAAAGATACGGACAGGCCGCGCATCCACCGCCTTGCTGGACGGGATCAAGGTCGACTGCTATGATACGCAAATGCCCCTCGAACAGGTCGCGTCCCTGTCTGCCCCGGAACCTCGCCTTCTCGCTATTCAACCATGGGATCAGTCCATTATCGGCGAAATAGAAAAAGGCATTCTCAAATCCGAGTTGGGTCTTACGCCCATGAATGACGGCAAATTAATACGAATATCCATCCCCCCCCTGACAGAGGAACGGCGGAAGGAACTGGCAAAACTGGCAAGAAAGATGGCCGAGGAAAGCAAGATCACTGTCCGAAATCACCGGCGTGATGCAAATGAAATGTTTAAACAGCTAAAAAACGAAAAGGACATATCCGAGGATGATTTTTTCAAGGCCCAGGATGAAGTTCAAAAAATTACGGATGAATTTATTGAGAAAATAGATACCGTTACCAAAGAAAAAGAAAAGGAAATACTGGAATTCTAGGACCCAGCCGCAAACACAATTGCTGACCGCTCATCATCTTCATACATCACTCGCAAGGCCGACCAGGGAATGACCTGCTATGCCCAGGACAGGCATCGTATATGGTGCTCAATATATCTGAAGGAAAAAAATTGTTTGATCAAAAAAAACTCCCGGGACATGTAGCCATTATCATGGATGGCAACGGCAGGTGGGCCAAACGCCGGGGCATGAACAGGATTCGGGGACATCAGGCAGGTGCGGAGTCCGTGAGGGAAATTGTGCGTACCAGCCGTGAACTGGGGCTCCGGTGGCTGACTCTTTATGCATTTTCGGAAGAGAACTGGAAACGCTCCAAATATGAAATCCAGGCTCTCATGAAGCTCTTGAGGCGGTTTCTCAAGTCAGAGCTTGAGGAAATGCTCGAAAACGGTATCCGTCTGCAGGCAATAGGGAGGATTACGAAACTTGACGCGCAGACCAGGGACATGCTCGCCAAAACCATGGAACGAACCGCAGGAAACCATGATATGGTCTTGACACTGGCCCTGAGTTACGGGGGAAGGCAGGAGCTTCTCGACGCGTTCCGTTCTTTGGCCCTGCAACTGGAGCAGGGGAATATTTCCCTGGACCAGGTCAGCGAAAAGACAATCTCCCGGTCACTGTATACATCAACCATGCCTGATCCGGATCTTCTGATCAGGACAAGTGGAGAATATCGTATCAGCAACTTCCTTTTGTGGCAAATTGCCTATACGGAGTTCTATGTTACCCCTACCCTGTGGCCGGACTTCAGAAAGAAAGAATTCCTGCGCGCCATAGAAGATTATGAAAAACGGGAGCGACGTTTCGGCGCCACATCTGAGCAGATTGAACAGGAAACGTGATTTCCCGAAACAAAGATACCAGATTACCAAAATGCACCTGAAAAGATGGATTACCGGCACTATTGCCGTGCCAATACTTATTTTCCTTATCGGTTTCGCACCACGATGGATGTTTTATGTGGTCGTCTGGCTGGTGTCTTTCGGCGGACTCATGGAATTTTACCGCATGACCAGTCCTGACCTTTCTCCGGTCATGACCTGGTCCATTTCAGCGGTGACGAGCGTTCTTTTCTTTCTCCTGGCAGTCAGAGAATTCTATCTCGCACTGGGCTTTATCCCTTTCCTTGTCATTCTCGCCATGATGCTGTTCATGGTTTCACATCGATCCATCACCGCTGAAAATACGGGGTTACTGGCAAAGACATTGCTGGGCCCGTTCTATATTACCCTGCCGCTCTCTCTTTTTCTCTTGATCGACAGGTTCCCGGGAGGGAAAATCTGGATTTTCTTTCTCCTGACTGTTATCTTTGCAAGTGATATGGGTGCATTCTATGTTGGAAGGCTTTTCGGTTCCCGCAAGCTTGCCAAAAGACTCAGTCCGGGAAAAACGTGGGAAGGAGCGGTAGGCGGTCTTTTGAGCAGTGTCTTCGTGGCAGGGCTTTTTTCCAGGCTGTTTCCTCTCGGCCGGTACACGTTTCACATCCTCCTTCTGGCTGCGGTCATGTCTGTGGCGGAGCAATTTGGGGACCTTTGTGAATCCATGCTCAAGAGGAATCATGCGCAAAAGGACTCGGGCCGAATTCTTCCCGGACACGGTGGCCTTCTGGACAGAATTGACGGACTGCTCTTTGGAATACCGGTACTGTATTGGTACCTTTCTATTGCCGTAATGCTCGGATAGAAAGACCGCAGTACCGCATGAAACAGATTCGAGCCAGATTTCAAAATCCAAGTATTAATGCAGTCCGACCCGCCTTCGGCGGGTTTATCCGGATCAGGCGTTTCGGCTGCAACATGAGCGCAAGGGTATGAAGAATATTACGTTACTGGGATCCACCGGCTCCATCGGGGTCAACTCGCTCAAGGTCCTTCAAATGTACCCGGATCAATACAGAGTTATCGGTCTCGGCGCAGGGAGAAACATAGAGCGATTAGCGAAACAGATCGAGCAGTTTCGCCCCCACGCAGTAGCGGTCCAGGATCGCGAAACGGCTCATCGCCTCCGTGAGCACTTTCGGGACACGAAAGGCCCCTTGGTCCATTGGGGCACTGAAGGTTTTATGAAACTGGCCGCTCTCGAAAAGACCGACACGGTTATTTCAGCAATGATGGGCGCCGCAGGTCTTCTTCCCACGTTCTCGGCGATTCAGGCGGGGAAAAATGTGGCCCTGGCCAATAAGGAGACTATGGTCATGGCCGGAGGTTTGGTCATGGCGGAGGCAAAAAAACAGGGGGTGTCACTTCTCCCCATCGATAGTGAGCACAGTGCCATTTTCCAGTCTCTCCAGGGGCATTCCATCAGGGACGTAAGGAGAATTATCCTCACCGCATCGGGCGGGCCTTTCCGGGATCTCTCTCTTGATCAAATGGCACAGGTAACTCCGGAGGATGCGCTCAATCATCCCAACTGGCTCATGGGACCTAAAATTACTATCGATTCTGCGACATTGATGAATAAAGGGCTTGAAGCGATTGAAGCGAAATGGCTTTTTGATCTTGAAATGGAACAGATCAGTATCCTGGTGCATCCCCAGAGCATTGTACACTCCATGGTTGAATACAAGGATGGATCCACCATCGCCCAGATGGGAGTTCCGGATATGATGATACCTATCGCCTATGCCCTTTCCTATCCCCGGCATCTTGAGAATGCGTTGCCTGCTCTCGATCTCGGATCGGTGGGAACCCTCAGTTTTGAAGAGCCCGATCTCGATAAATTTAGGTGTCTTTCCCTTGCTCTTGAAGCAGCCTCTGTGGGAGGGACCGCGCCGACAGTCCTTAACGGCGCAAATGAATGTGCCGTTTCCGCTTTTCTGGAGAGGAGGATACGGTTTCTCGCTATACCTGACCTCATCGAGCGGACCATTGAAAAACACACCTGTTCGCGCGGGGAAAGCATCGAAGAAGTGTTGGAAGCCGATACCTGGGCACGAAGAACCGCAAAAGCGATTTTGAAGGAAGCCTACTCGATGTAACCCTTCCTCTCATGAACCCCGTGTTGCTAAGGGAGATGAGGGGCAAACTGGATTATGGACTTTCGGTCGATGGAGTATCTTGAGGCTGGCCATTAACTTGACAGTGACTAGTCACGCCGAAAATGTTGAAAGAGCTTTAACCGAACATTTGCTCAGCTAAGAGTAACGGAGTTCTTATGAGTTTTATTTCTTACTATCTCCTCCCATTCCTCGTAATACTGGGGATCCTCATTTTCTTCCATGAACTGGGGCATTTCCTTGTGGCAAAATGTTTCAGGGTGAAGGTCCTGAAATTCTCTCTCGGATTCGGGAAAAAAATTGTGGGTAAAAAAATGGGAGACACCGAATATCTCATCTCCATGATCCCGCTTGGTGGATACGTCAAGATGCTTGGCGAGTCCGAGGAGGATGCAAAGCCCCTCACCCCGGAAGAAGAGGAACGGTCATTCAGTCATCAACATGTGCTCAAGAGAATGGCTATCGTTGTTGCAGGACCTATGTTTAACCTTTTTTTGGCCCTGATCATCTTTTCCCTCTTCTATATCGGGGTTGGAAAACAGGTCATGGAGCCGGAGATCGGGCAGGTTCGGGAACACTCCCCGGCAGAAGCGGCAGGCCTCAAAAAAGGGGATTATATCATATCGGTGGACGACACCCAGATCCAGTCGTGGAATGATATCAAAGATGCCGTTCATAATCGTCCGGGACAATCGGTAAAACTGGTTGTTCGAAGAGATCAACACCTCCTTACGTTCACGGTAATCCCCGAGGAAAGTGCCTCTAAAAACATTTTTGGTGAAAAAATCCGGACCGCACTTATCGGCATTGTCGCCTCCGGAAAATTCAAGGCCATTGCGCTCAACACCGGAAGCGCGATAGTGGAGGCCGCGAAAAAGACCTGGGAGATCATCTGGCTCACCTGCCTCACGGTGGTCAAGCTCTTCGAGAGAGTCATTCCAATCAAGACCATCGGTGGACCGATCCTCATAGGCCAGATGACCGGCCAACTCGCACAGGAAAGTTTTCTCTATCTGATTCCATTTATGGCCGTCATCAGCGTAAATCTTGGAATACTCAACCTGCTCCCCGTTCCAGTTCTTGATGGAGGGTTTCTTGTCTTTCTTCTCGTGGAACTGATTATAGGAAAACCTTTGAGCCTCAAAAAGCGCGATCTGGCTCAAAAAGTCGGAATATTCCTGCTCATCATGCTCATGCTTGTTGTTCTTTTTAACGATATCAACAGGTTGTTCAAGTAAGATCATGATTCTTGCGATCAACACATCTACGCCCCAGTTCGGCCTTGCGTTGATGCGAATGAATGGAAACCTGACAGCAGAGTGTCTTCTTTCCACGTTACATAAGCACTTCGGAGCGCTTTTCCCTGCCATCGTTTTTCTCCTGAGTGCTTCCCATAAAAATCTAAAAGACCTGCGAGCCGTTGCCGCAGCAACGGGTCCCGGCAGTTTTACCGGACTTCGAGTGGGTCTTTCCACAGCCAAAGGCATCTGCCACGGGCTCCGTATCCCCTTGATCGCAGTATCAACCCTTGAAGCACTGGCTCAGCAACTCCCCTTCTCCCCGTTTCCTGTCTGTCCCATCATTGATTCCAGGAGGGGAGAGATATTTACCGCCCTGTTCCAGTGGGATACACACCAGCATGCGCTGAAAAGGATCATGAAAGACAAGTGTGCGGCGTTTGAAGACCTGCCCGGCATCCTTCCCGGCCCCACCGCCATCATTGGAAACGATTTCCGGAAACAGGCTCCCATACTCCGGAAATGTATGGGAGCGAACGCCGTTCTTGCACCACCTGAAAAATGGCATGTGGGAGCGGCGGCAATAGCCGAGCTGGGAAGTCAACGGCTCGGGCGGGGTGAGAACGATGATCTGGAGACGATCACCCCCGTCTATTTTCGTCCGCCTGACATTCGCCCGAATCCGTATCCACTGTTGAAACGGGCTGCCAAGAATGAATAGCACTGCAACAGTATTGTTCTTTCTGTGGATCTCAGAAGTTACAAATTGACAATCGGGTACAAAACATACTATGTTCCCTCTATGCGGCAGGGCTTTCAAAAAGTGCTGCTGATCGCAAGAAACCTTGCAACTGAACTAGAGCCGGGCATTACCCCGATATATAATGGATCCTTCACGCGTCAACAATAAGTGGCCTTTTGCCAGGGAGGGACTCCCTTTCGTTCTGATGGCGGTCCTCCTCGTCATTCTCTTTTCCGTTCTCGGGATTACGGTACTCACAGCCTTTTCAGCCTTCCTGGTCATTTTTGTTCTGTTTTTTTTCAGGGACCCTCACCGCACCTGCTCCTGCGCTTCCAATGCGATACTGACCCCGGCTGACGGACGAATTGTCAAGGTTCAACGGCTGGCAGGAAAGGAAAATCCGCTGGGAGAACCCGCCGTCCTCATCAGCGTCTTTATGAGTCTCTTCAATGTTCATGTTAATCGAATTCCTATTGCCGGAATCATCGAGGGAATTCACTACCATCCCGGCAAATTTTTTTCCGCGAACCTTGACAAGGCTTCGGAACAGAACGAACGGAACAGCATCACTCTGGAAACGGTTGACGCAAAGCGAATCATAGTGACACAGGTAGCGGGACTCGTAGCCAGAAGGATTGTGTGTTGGGCAAAGCAAGGCGACCAAGTGCAAACGGGCCAGCGCTTCGGCCTTATCCGATTCGGATCCCGACTGGATATTTTCCTCCCGCAGGACTCCCAAATCCTCGCGCAGAACGGGCAGCGGGTGAAGGCCGGCCAAACCATCATCGGGTATTTATCATGAGACGAAGACGAAAAAAACGACCCCGCACCAGCAGAAAAAAGGGGATCTATGTTCTGCCGAACCTCTTTACTTCTGCCAGTCTTTTTGGTGGATTTTATGCTGTCATTGCGGCAATACAGGGCAAATTCTCCCTCGCCGCCACAGCAATTCTCATATCCTGTGTTTTTGACGCCCTGGATGGAAGGATAGCCCGTTTCACCCGAACTGCAAGCCTTTTCGGGTCTGAATACGACTCCCTTTCAGACCTGGTAGCCTTTGGCGTTGCTCCCGGGATACTGGCCTTTCTCTGGGCCTTGAAACCGTTTGGAAGGCTGGGATGGTTGGCCTCGTTCATGTATGTCATCTGCGGCGCCCTTCGGCTGGCACGTTTTAATGTTCAGAAGGACACGGTTGAAGCAAAATACTTCAAGGGCCTCCCGATTCCCGGAGCGGCGAGTCTTATTGCTTCTCTCGTCCTTTTTGCATCCGCACTGGGAGGAATTCCGGAAGGATCAAGACATATCCTGATCATTCTCCTGATCTATGTCCTTTCCTTCCTGATGGTGAGCACCGTCCAGTATCCCAGCTTTAAGGGTCTCGAGCTCAAGCACAGAAAATCATTCAATGTCCTTGTTTCCATTATACTGGTTGCACTGGTTATTGCCTATAAACCGAGGGTTATGCTCTTTTTCGTGTTGGCCGCATATACCCTTTCCGGCCCGGTTATCACCCTGTACCGGCTACGGATGAAGCGCGCCGCAGCACATAAGGCCGCGAACGGGGCTGCTCCCCCGGGGGAATCAACATCTCCGAACACGGATGAAGATGGGGTTTTGCAGAAAACCCCATGAGAATTACGAGCGGCAAGGTTAAAGGCAGGCTGCTTGCGGTCGTGAAAGGGTACACGATCAGACCGACCTCCGACCGCGTCAGAGAGGCCATCTTTGATCTGGTGGGCCATCAGTGGGATGGAAAACGTGTCCTTGATCTTTTTGCAGGCACCGGGAGTCTCGGGTTGGAGGCCTTGAGCAGAAATGCTTCAGAGGCGCTCTTTGTGGACTATTCGCCTCATGCACTCAGAATCCTCAGAAAAAATATTGAACGCTGTGGATTCGCACATTGCGCGAAAATCATAAAGCGTGACCTACGGAGAGGTCTTCCGGGCAAACACGCATTTGGGACGGATCCGTTTCACCTGGTGTTTATGGACCCTCCTTATGGGAAAAACCTGATCCCATTGGCGACCGAGCATTTGCGGGCATCACTCGTGATCGCTCCAGAGGCTTTGCTGGTTGCGGAATGTTCAAAAGGCGAGACATTGCCTTCCGCGATCGAGCATTTTGTGCTCAGTTCTACACGGACGTATGGCGATACAAAAATTACCATCTACACATACGAGGTTTAAAAATGAACGGTAAGTCTGCGATTTATCCGGGAACTTTTGATCCAATTACAAACGGCCATCTCAGTATTGTAAACCGTGCGCTCACCATATTTGACAGATTGATCATCGCCATTCTCAATAATCCCCAGAAGCAACCCCTTTTCACCTTGGCAGAAAGAATAGACATGATAAAAGAAAGCCTCAATGGCGCGTCCAACGTGGAGATTGACATTTTTGACGGCCTCTTGGTGGACTACGCAGTTCAAAAAAAGGCCAATGTAATTCTGCGGGGCTTGCGGGCGCTTTCTGATTTTGAATATGAATTTCAGATGGCACTCATGAACAGGAAGTTGAACAGGGAGGTACAGTCCATTTTTCTCATGACTGATTACAAGTGGTTTTACATCAGTTCCACCATTATCAAGGAGGCAGCCAGCTTGGGAGGAGACACCAGTGGGCTGGTGCCGGAAATCGTTGACAGGAGGCTGAAAGAAAAATTCAATTTTGCATAAAAATTCAGCCAATGAACTCTCTTCGCCGCAGGCTGTGGGGAATTCCAGGGCTGACCATTCCCAGAAAAGCGCCGGGATAACGGGTTGTTCACTGCTATCAGGACACATCTTTTTCGTAAGCCAATTGATTCATTACGTCCCTTTCACGGAGTTATCTGCCGCCGACTGATTGTCCCCCGTGGAACCGAGTGAAAAATAGCTGTCCATACATGAAAATGAGCTGTTTACAATCATAAATTACAGGATTTCAAGTATATATTTTCGGAGTTCCGGATGATATCTTTGAAAATATTTTCCCGATCAGGCGATTGGGAAATAAACTCCCTGAAAAGGGGCCTATTATGAAGAAGTAGCCGATATCCCTTCAGAGATATTCAAAGGCTACGAACGAAAGGAGATTTTTTGATGTGTACCATATGCGGTCATTTTGTCCGGAACGGAAAGATCCCTTCAACGGATGTTTACGACATGTTGGCAAAAATGGAACATAGAGGGCCCGATACCCATGGTGTGTATCTGGACGGAAAGCTCATCAGGGTCCATGAAGTCGAGGAACTCAGGCAGGACCTGTCAAATGAGACCCACATATGCCTCGGCCATTCAAGGCTGACTATCGTGGGTCAGGAAAGCACAACACAACCCTATATTTCTTGTGACGGAAAACTTGCGTTAATCCATAATGGAGAGATATATAATTATCAAAAACTGAAATCGCTTTTGTTCAAGCAGCATGAATTTAAGACAAGCAGCGACAGCGAGGTCATTGTTCATCTTCTCGAAGAGACCTACCAGGGAGATCTTCTGGACGCGATGAAAAAGATTATCGGTCTTCTTGATGGGATGTACGCCATCGCTGTGACAGATGGAAGGTCCCTTGTCGTGGCAAGAGATCCTATCGGCAAAAAGCCCCTTTATTATATCAGGAATGGAAATACCACGTACTTTGCTTCAGAAAAGAAAGCCCTCTGGAATGGACAGGATGATCCCATACGGCTGAATCCCGGAGATATGTTAAAGATAGATGACAGTGCAGGCGTAGAGGTGCACGAAGGATTCCATCTTCAACTGCCCCAGATCGATATCGTTGATTTCAGGAAAGCTGTGGAAATTTATAAGGATGTTTTAATTGACGCGGTCAAAAAGAGACTTACGGGGCTCAATGAATCGCGGATCGGTGTTATATTTTCCGGCGGTATCGATTCCGTGCTCATATCAAAACTTCTGCAGCGCGAGGGGAAAAATATCATCTGTTACTGCACCGGTACCAAGGAGTCCGGCGACATTATTGCCGCGCGCTCAGTGGCTGATGATCTGGGTCTTGAGCTCAAGATGACGATTATCGAAGAAGATATGGTCGAGGCAATTTTACCTGAAGTTATTCGGAACGTTGAAGAGAGCGGTCTGCTGCAGGTGGAAGTAGCTATTCCCATGTATCTGGCAGCTAAATCGGCGGCCGAAGATGACATCAGAGTCATGTTCACCGGGCAGGCTGCAGATGAACTATTTGCGGGGTACCCCTGGTATAA